>Ga0207866_1000425_pt1 | contig 62057 bp, 66 predicted proteins | sample HigsolmetaAR203D_FD_184835 | JGI IMG/M metagenome (GOLD analysis project Ga0207866, IMG submission 184835) | Ionic liquid and high solid enriched microbial communities from the Joint BioEnergy Institute, USA - AR20-3-D (SPAdes) (version 2) ...
GTCGATGGCTTGGTCTATCTTGCGGACGAGGTGGTCTTTGGGGACCAACTCATCCAAAGAGACGAGGGAAATTTGGGTTCTGCCGTCATGGCCGGTTTTGCGCAGCAAGCGGATCACTCCCAAGTATATACTACAAATATTATATCATATTAACGCGGTGAATGATTAAAGATATCGCTCGTAAAAAAAAGACTGTCGACCAAGGTTTGTCGACAGTCTGAAAAGCCGGCGAATGCCGGCTTTTTTCCTTCTGGCCCTTTTTTCTATCCATGCCTGATATGATGGATCGTCTGGGCAATAATCTGTTCGATATGGCTGTCGTCCAGGGAATAGTACACGGTCTTGCCGACCTTCCGGCGCTTCACGATCCTCAGGTTGCGCAGCACCCGCAGCTGGTGGGAAACGGCGGACTGGCCCATCCCGAGCACGACCGTGAGGTCATGGACGCACAGTTCCCTCTGCATCAGGGCGTTGATGATGCGCACCCGGGTCGGATCGCCCAGCGCCTTGAAAATTTCCGCGAGAGCGATGATGGTTTCGTCCCCGATCATCGCGTTTTTCACGCTCTGCAGATCTGCTTCGGTGCCGGAGCAGGTTTCGTCGCAAGTTTCCTGGATCGTTCGTTCCATGCTCTCCATCGATATCACCGCCTTGAAGGCACCCCGGACGGATCGGAAACGCGCCGATCGAAAAGGTGCCGAGAAATGAAAGGGTCGTACTTCATTTTATCATACATTCCCGCACATCCGCTGCAAAGGGCGAAAGATGGGCGCAGGCATTTTAGGATAGCGATGCTGCAAATTCGCCCTGAAATGCTGTAAAATATGCAATGAGGGGTGATATTGCGATGGTGAGAAAATTCATCACTTGCGCGAAGGAACAATCATTCTGGCTCTATGCGGCAGCCGCGGCCGCCACGGTTGTCCTGATGCTGTAATTTCCTTCGGGAACTGACGAATTTCCTGCCGAAACCCTTGCGGGCCCGGAACATGGCGTTCCGGGCCAATTCATTGAAGCAGGCAGGTACCATGTCAATGCCGATCACCGGAAAGAAGCTGGTTTTGTGCTGAAACCGTGACCATCTCGATCCGGCGCAGGTATGGACAGATCCAGGTGGAAGTCGAGCCCGACCGGGGCACGGCGGTGTCGTTTTTCATCCCGGAACAGGAATGACCATCCCCGCCCCGTTTTTTTCTGCTACAATGAATGAAGATGCAAACGGATGAAACGGGACGGTGAACGGCGTGGGAAGAAGGCAGGTTTACACGAGATCGGAACTGCTCGACCATACGAAGCAGCTGCTGCTCGAATACGGATATGACGGTTTCCATCTCAAATCCCTTTCGAAGAGGCTGGCGGGAGCGAGAAGCACCATCTACCAGTATTTTGCCAACAAGGAGGAAATCGTCGCCGCCTGCATGAGGCGCGAGATGGAGGAAATTCTGCGGCAGGTGTCCGGGATCGACGAGACGGACTGCATGGACGCCCTCCGGCAGCTGCTGGCGATTTACTTGCAAGAGCACGGGTTCCATCAGCTGCTCGGCTTCGCCGGCAAAGTAGACGCTTCCAGATCCGAAGCCGCGGCCGCCGATCTCGCCTTTGTCGACCGGGCGCACATGACTTTGCAGCAGCAGCTGGAGAGGCTGTTCGCCCGCGCCCTGGAGGAAGGAAAGCTGAAGGAGGACATCCCGCTGCCCATCATGATCGGCGTTTTTTTCAACCTGATCAACACGCCCAATCTGGCCGGTCTTCCCTCTCCCCTGTGGAGCGAAATGCTGTACCGGCTGTTTCTGGAAGGAGCGGGAAAATAATTTTGCGCACCAAATTTGACATGGATGTCAGAAAAAACGTATAATACTTATTGTTTGCAGTCAAATCTGACACAAGTGTCAGTTATTATGCTGCGTCCATCATGAAAAATAATAGAATAGGGAGAGGGAGAGATCCGGCATGTTTCTTGCATGGAAAGAAATGAGGCACAGCAAGATCCGGTTTCTGATGATCGGGATCATTTACGTGCTCATCGCCTGGCTGGTGTTCATCCTGTCGGGCCTGGGCAACGGGCTGTCCACGCTGGCCGCCGCAACGTTCAAGAACATGGATGCCGACTATGTTGTGTTTGAGAAAGGTTCAAAGGCGTCCATGGGCAAGTCGCTGCTGTCCTGGGATTTGTCGGAGGAGTTGGCGAACATGCCGAACGTGCAAGCCGTTTCCCCGATGGGCATCTCCATTTCGTCGGCGCTCCGGGAAAACGGAGGTTCGGATGAAGAAAAGGTCGACATCGCGATCATCGGCATTGAACCCGGCAGCTTCCTGGAGCCGGACGTTGTCGAGGGCGAAGGGCTTTCCGCCGAACGGCTCACTTACGCCATCGTCAACGATACGATGAAAGACCATGGATACCGGGTGGGGGACACGTTCCAACTGGACGGTTCCACGGAGAAGCTGACGATCGCCGGCTTTGTCACCAACGAAACGTACAACCATATCGCATCCGTCTTTGTCCCGATTGAGGAATGGCGCAAAATCGCCTTTGCGGCGCCCGGATCGGACAAGGGCGTCAACAATCCGGTCAATGCGATCATGCTCCAGGGCAAAGACATTGATCCGAAGGCGATCAACGAGCAATTGCCGGGCACGGATACGGTGACCCGTTCCGCCGCGGTGATGGGCATCTCCGGCTACAAGGAAGAGAGCGGAACGATCCTCATGATGCTGGGCTTCCTGTTTGTCATTGCCGCCTTTATCATCGGTGTGTTTTTCTACGTGTTCACGATGCAGAAGTCCAATCAGTTCGGGATCATGAAGGCAATCGGAGCGAAAAACGGGTTTTTGGCCAAAGCGGTCATTTCCCAGGTGTTTCTCCTGTCGCTGGTCAGCATCATCATCGGCGTCCTGCTGACCTACGGGACCGCGGCTGTCATGCCCAAGGGAATGCCCTTTAACCTGGAAGTGAATCTGGTCATCGCGTACTCGATCATATTGCTGGTGATCTCGCTCATCAGTTCGCTTGTTTCCGTCCGCACGGTTTTGAAAATCGATCCTTTGAAGGCACTTGGGAGGGTGGAATAATGAGCAGAGGCCTGCGCATGATATCTGTATCCAAGTTTTATAACGAAGGCGCGGAACGCATTACTGCATTGGACCGGGTATCCGTCAGCGTGGAGCCCGGCGAGTTCGTCGCGGTCGTTGGCCCTTCCGGCTCCGGAAAAAGCACCTTCCTGTCCGTTGCGGGCGCCCTGCTGAAACCGTCCGAGGGCGAGGTGCATGTGAACGGCAAGTTGATTTCCAGCCTGCCGGACAAGCAATTGTCCGAGATCCGGCTGCGCGAGGTCGGTTTCATTCTCCAGGCTTCCAACCTGGTCCCGTATCTGAACGTGCTGGACCAATTGCTTCTGGTCAAGAAAATGTCCGGCAGTGTCCGGGCGGAGGACAGGGCTTTCGCGATCAAATTGCTGGAGGAGCTCGGGCTGGGCGGAAAGCTGAACAGCTATCCGGAACAGCTGTCCGGGGGAGAGAAACAGCGCACCGCCATCGCCCGGGCGCTCGTCAACGACCCGAGCGTCATCCTGGCGGACGAGCCCACGGCCAGCCTGGATACGAAGCGGGCCCATGAGGTCGTCTCCCTGATCTCCCATGAGGTGAAATCGCGCGGCAAGGCGGCCATCATGGTCACCCACGACGAAAGGCTGCTCAGTTACTGCGACAAGGTGTACCGCATGGAAGACGGCAAATTGTCGCTGGCGCAGGAATAAATGCGAACAATAACCCCCCTGTCCTTTAGCGGGAGGAACCGGTTCCTTCCGCTAAAGGACAGGGGGGCGTTTGTTGTTCACTGGATATCAGGCATTTTTGCAAAATACAACTCCTCCGTCCACATACAACGGGGACCCCATCATGAATCGGGACTCGTCGGAAGCAAGAAATAATGCCGCATGCGCAACATCTTCCGGACGGCCGAGTTCGCCGCTGACCTGCCGTTGCTTGATCTGTTGGAGGGCAGCTTCCTGGTCAGCATACGACTGTTTGAGGAAATTTTCCACAAACGGGGTGTAGATGGTTCCAGGCAATAACACATTCACTCTGATATTGTAGGGCGCATAATCGACCTGCATTGATTTCGTCATCGCCAGAATGGCGCCTTTCGTTGCCGCATAAGCCGTTCTCCGGGCCAACCCCATTTCCGCCGAACAGGAAGACATGTTGATAATGCAGCCGCTTCTCCTCTCCATCATGTAAGGCACCGTATATTTGGTTACGAGATAGACGCTTTTGACATTCACGGCCATCAGACGGTCCCAATCCTCGGGACCGATCTCATGAAGCGCTCCCACGCCGCTGATCCCGGCATTGTTAAACAGGATATCGATGCGGCCAAATTTCTCCATGATTTGTTCAATCATCGATTGGACGGCCGCCGGATCGGTCACATCCGCATGATAAAAATGCGCTCTTCCTCCGGCACGGACGATTTCTTCGACCGTTTCCATTCCTGTGCCTTCATCCACATCGTTGACCAGCACGACGGCCCCTTCTTCCGCAAAAAGCTTCGCCGTGCTTTTCCCGATCCCGGACCCCGCTCCTGTAATCAATGCTGTTTTGTCCTTCAACCTCATGAGCTCCATTTCCTCTCCCGTGGTTTTTTATGTTCCGGTTGCAATTGCTATTTCATTCCGAGCAAATCCGGCAGCCATGTGGATATGACAGGGATATACGTGACCAGCATCAGCACGATCAGCGCGGAAATGACAAACGGGATGACCCCCCTCGAAATTTCCTGCAGCGATATTCGCGCAATCCCGCTGGCGACATACAGATTGACCCCGACAGGCGGAGTAAACAAGCCAATCGCCAGGTTGACGACCATAAATACGGCGAACACGGTCGGGTCAATGTTGAATTAATTGCAAAATGATCGGAATGAGGATGGGGGTAAACAGGTAAAAGGCCGAAATCGCTTCAAGAAACATCCCCGCGATCAGCAGAAGGATATTGATCAGCAGCAAAATGCCGATTTTGCTGTCCGTGATCGCCAGCATCGTTTCAGAAAATGTGCGGGCGAAATTTTCAATGGTAATAATATAGGCAAAAACGGACGCGGCGCCGATAATGAGCATGATGACAGCGGTCGTCGTCGCCGATTCCACCAAAATTTTGGACATGTCCCTGAGTTTGATCTCTTTGTACACAAAAAATCCGATAAACAATCCGTAAAACACCGCCACGACCGCCGCTTCGGTTGCCGTAAACACACCGCTGTAAATTCCGCCAAGAATGATGACCGGAAGCAGCAGGCCCCAAAACGCGTCCAGAAAAGCCCTGATTTTTTCCTTCATGGACGCTTTTGTTCGCTCAGGCAGTTCTTGTCCTTGTTGTTCTGCAGCAAGCCCCTTTTTTTTCTCTCCGGGACATCGCAATCATGGCGGCAATGAAAAAGCCGATTCCGAGCAGGATTCCGGGGATGATCCCCGCAATAAACAGCCTGCCGATGGAAACATTCAGCTTGTCGCCGGCAATGACGGCGAAAATAATAAATGTGATGCTCGGAGGGATGACCACGCCCATCGACCCGGAACTGGCCAACAATCCCGAGGCAATCGACCTCGGGTATCCATTCTTGACCAGGGCCGGTATCAACATGGTACCGAGAGCGGCAACCGTGGCGGGACCCGATCCGGAAATCGCGGCGAAAAGCATCGCTGTGAGCACGGTCACAAGTGCGATGCCGCCCCTCAAATGCCCGACGAGAGCATCCGCAAATTTGATCAGCCGTTTGGATACCCCGGCATATTCCATGATGACACCTGCCAGGATAAAGAAAGGAATCGCCAGCAGAGTGAATTTGGAAATGCTCGCGTACATGATGTCAGGCAGCAGGGACAGGGAAGAAAACCCGTTGCTGATCAAAAGAATAACGGCTGCCGCGGCGACGATCGATATTCCGATCGGCACGTTCAGGAACAGCAGCAAAAAAAAGATACCGAACAGTAACCAGGCCATTAAGAAGGATCACTCCCGTTTTTCAAAATATTCCTTACTTCGATCCCTGTCGCTTCAATGGAGCGGATCACACAAAGAAGACTTCCCAGCGCAAGACCCGAAGTAAACACCCATTGCGGCCAACCGAGTGAAGGAGTGACAAGGCTGATGTTATATTGGAAAATGACAATTTTTATGCCGTAATAAAAAATAATGGCAAACAGGATCGTTGTGATCGCGCCGACAAACAGGACCACACCCAATTTCCAGTATCCCTTCATCGCTCCAAGCAATGCGTCGAAAGCAAGATGCGCCTTGCGATGGATGCCGACCGAAGCCCCTACAAATGTCAGCAGGACAAACAAGTTGAGCGTAATCTCCTCTGAAAAACCCAAAGCGATGTTTAAAAAGTACCGGGCGATGACATTGGCAAACGTAATGATGGACATGACCGAAAGGCTGAAAATCAATATGGCATATTCGAGCTTCTGCAGCATTTTGCTCACATTTCCATTCTCTCCTTATTTGCAAGGCAGGTAGATGATGCTACCTGCCTTGCATGAATATGGATCAGTTGGATCGGAAGGCGTCCAGCAGTTCCTTGCCCCAAACCGATTCATACGCTTCGTAGATCGGCTTCACCGTCTCTCTGAACACGTTCATTTCCGCTTCTGTCGGATAGTGGAACTCCATGGATTTTTCCAGTTCCTTGATTTGTTCAGTTTCTTTTTCACGTGCCAGTTTGATTTGATATTCGTTTGCCTTGGCGGCCGCTTCCCGGATGATCTTCTGGTCTTCCGGATGCAGCGAATCAAAGGTCTTCTTGTTCATGCCGAGAACGATCGCGTCATAGGAATAGTTCCACATCGTCAGATACTTCTGAACTTCATTGAACTTGGAGGAATAAATCAGGTCGATCGGGTTTTCCTGACCGTCCACGACTCCTTGCTGCAAGGAGGGGAACAGTTCCGAGAAGGACATCTGGACCGGATTGGCGCCAAAACGTTCCCACAGATCCACATACATCTTGATGCCCGGAATTCTGACTTTCAATCCTTTCAGATCTTCGGGAGATTTGACGGGACGAGTAGCTTGCCTCGGTTACTTTTGCCCGGATCCCAAAAAGTGCTCGTCATCCAGCGCCCACACCAGGCCTACAAGGGCCGCGAGGTAGCTGTAATGCCTGAGCCCCATCGCAACGCCTGTCACTGTAGGACTGAAGCGCGAATGAAGCGGGCCATGCGGAACCCCGCGGGGATAAAGTCCGGTAGCGGCAATGTTGGCAAAATGCACTTCAATGACGGGCTTCTCCGTTTCATCCAGCGCATGCCTCGTGGCTTCCCCCACAGTCGTCAATCCGGCGGGATTGATAATATAGCCATCCACTTGATCGGCCGACTCATGAATGAACTCAAGGATGGCGCCCTCATAGTTGGACGCGAATGTAATGACCTCGACCCCCAGGGATTCGCCCGCTTCCTTCACGAAATTTTGCAAATCTTCCAGGGAATTCACGGCGCCATAGACCTTTTTGTTCCTCCTGCCCAGATTGGACATGTTGGGGCCGTCAATCAATGCGATGCGATATCGCTGTTCCCCGTTGCGCTTCAATACTCTTTCAGCCATAGGATCTCCCTCACATTTCTTCAAGATGTTTTTTGAGCCAAAAAATTTGCGACGGCAGTTGCAAACACATCCGGTTTTTCAAGAAAGGCCATATGGGATGCTCCCGGTATCTCGAAATATTGGGAACCTGAAATGTTTTGCACGATTTTTCTGGAAACGTCCGGCGGTGTTGACGGGTCCCGTTCGCCCGCGATCACAAGACAGGGTACACGAATGGTTTGGATTCGATCCAGCACATTGAACTTCCCGATCGCTCTCCATGTCCAGCCATGAACCTGCGGGTCGTTGGCAAGGAGCCGTTTCCTGATCCTTTCGACAAGAGGTTGATTCGTTTGAATCGTTTCCCGGGTAAACCAGCGCTTGATCGTTTCGTCCACTTCGGCGGACATGCCGCCCGCTTCCACAATGGACGCTCTCTTTTCCATGACCTCCGGAAAACCGTAAGGTGTCGTATTGGCCAGGATCAGCCCGGATACGAGATGCGGCCATTCGACCGCAACAATCTGGGCAACCATGCCTCCCATGGACTGGCCGCACAGGACAACGGGACCCAGGTTCAGGCTTTGGCACAACCAGGCCACATCGTTCGCGAAATCCTTCAGCTCAAAAGGTCCGTCGGGCTTGTCGCTATGACCGAATCCGGGAAAATCAACGGAGATGACCGTATAGTTGTTGGAAAGCGCTTCCACCTGCTCATGCCAAAACTCGGAATTTAAACCTACGGGATGAAGCAAGATGACCGGCGGTCCGCTGCCGGCTTCCCGGCAATAAATTTTTGCCCCGCTGGATTTGCAGAGATACATTTCCGGCATACACCTCCCATCAGGCGAGTTGACAGATGAACCATGCTCTTGCTCTCGTACGCCGATGATCTGTCATGACGGCCGGAATTCCGGATCCCGAAGCGGCCAGGCGATGTCGTCGAGTCGAGCCCCCCCGTCCGATTCAAACTGGGCCTCAAGCAAGACAGAAAACTCAACGGAAGCGCTTTTTAGTGCGGTCACAATCGGTTCTGTCATTTCATCCCGGAAGCGCTGTTCGGGAATCGTGGCGCAAACATTTCCCGCAACCCGGGTGCCGTCCATTTCGACAAAGATCGGTACGGCGATTCCCACCGCTCCCTCGATGTGCTCGCCCTTTGTGATTGCATATCCCTGCCTTCTTACCTGCTCCATTCTTTCCAACAGCAGCTTGCCGTCCAGAATGGTATCATTGGTGTACCTCGTGAATCCCCGGGCGATAATCTGCTCTTGCAATGATCTGGGAAAAAAGGCCATGGCAGCATGTCCGCTCGCTCCCGCAGTAATTTGATGGCAATCCCCGACCTTGATCTGGTATTGCAGGGGGTGGTTGGAATGCGCGACATCCATCACGAAAATATTGTTGTGATCGGCGGTGACAATATTCAGGACACAAGTCTCGCCCGTTGTCTCCACCGCCCGCTGCAAAGTTTGGTGGATCAGCGCATTCTGGTCAAGCTGCTGGAGGACAAGCAAGGCCAGCCGCACCAGTTCGATTCCCACAGCGTACCTCCCGGTCTGCAGCCTTCGGACATAACCGGATTGCTGCAGCACCGACAAAATGCGGTGAACCGTGCTCGGCGCCAATCCAAGCTCCTTGGCCGTCTCGCGGATGCCGGCGTCGTTGCCGCTTTCCAGAATCGATGTCAGAATCTGAAACTCCCTGAGGATCCGATTCCTTTGTTCCAAAACCATTCGCCTCGCTTTGGACAAAAAACTAAACTGAAAACGATTTTACAATAAATCACCTCCCTTTGAAACCGGGCAGCCGGAGATGGTTGAATCAGGAAATCAGGAATCCGGAATCCGAATCAGCCCAATTTGATGACGCCCGCATGCAGCAAGCGCTCAATGTCCTCATCCCGATACCCGTACTCGCGCAGCACCTGCTCCGTATGTTCGCCCAATCGCGGAGGGCGTCTCGGAGATGCGGACGTTTCGGAAAGCTTCAACGGATCGCCGACGACCCGGAACCGGGTGCCGTTTGCATGCTCCAATTCCTGAACCATGGCCCGGTGTTTGATTTGCGGATGATTGAGCGCGTCGAGCACCCCGTTGATCATGGCCGCCGGAACCCCCGCCTGCTGGAGCCGCTCCGTAAGTTCGGGAGCCGAGAATTGCTGAAAACGGGCGTCCAGTTGCGGAAGAAGATCGTCCATATGCTCGAGCCGATCCGCATTGGTGGCGAACGCCGGATTTTCCAGGAGCTCTTCCGCTCCCAGCACCTCGCACATCTTTCGCCACATCTCCTCCGTATTTGCGCAGATCGCCACGTCCTGCCCGTCTCCGCACGTAAATGCCCGGTAAGTCGGAATCGAGCGATGGCCGCGGCCCTGCAGCCCGGGCTCCTCTCCGGAAAACATCGCGTATGCGCCCTGGTAGCTCAGTTTTGCGATTTGACAATCGAGCATGGAAATATCGATATGCCTGAGCTTGTCACCGCTGCCGGATTGGCTCCGCTGATAAAGTTGGGCCAGAATGCCGATCACCGCGTACAATCCCGCATCCAGATCGCCGCTCGGGATGCCGCTGCGCACCGGTTTTCCGCCCGGTTCTCCGGTCATGCTCATCCTGCCGCTCAGAGCCTGAACGATCATGTCATAAGCCGGGAGGCGGGACAGGGGGCCGTCAGATCCGTAACCGGTAATGCTGCAAAGGATAATTTGCGGATTCGCTGCCCGCAACACTTCATCGCCGAGACCGAGCCGGTCCATGACGCCCTGGCGAAAATTGTCGATGACCACATCTGATCCGGCCACCATTTTCAGGAACACTTCACGGCCCTGTTCGCTTTTGAGATTGAGACAGATGCTGCGTTTGTTCCGATTCGTGGACAAATAGTAGAGACTTTGATCTTCAATGAAATAGGGCGGCAAATTGCGGGTCGAGTCGCCCTCGCCCCACTCGATTTTGATCACGTCGGCGCCGAGATCTCCCAATATTTGAGCGGCGAACGGACCGGACAGAAACTGCGTCAAATCCAGCACTTTGATTCCGCTTAACATCCTGATCACCTTACCAGCACATGGATGGTGCATGCCCCATGGTCCATACCGGCAATGCCGCCGCCGGTGCAGTGGGTCAAGCCGACCTTCGCCCCCTCCACCTGGCGCGCTCCGGCTTCGCCGCGCAGCTGCTCGACGATCTCAACGATCTGCGCGACACCGGTGGCGCCCACAGGATGCCCTTTGCTGAGCAATCCGCCGCTCGGATTGACGGGAATGCGCCCGCCGATCGCCGTGGCCCCCGAACGCAACAGTTCCAGCCCTTCTCCTTGCTTGCAGAATCCCAGCGCTTCGTAGTAGAACACTTCCGCGCTGGCGAACGCGTCATGCACTTCCGCAACGTCCACTTCTTCGGGGCCGAACCCGACGGTTTCGTACGTTTCTTTCGCGCATCTTACGGTAATCTCGTCAATGGTCGTGTCCTCGATGCCGTCCACAAAAATGCCGGATGTCAGGATGGAAGCCCGCAATTCGACAGATCTGCTCTGTTTGTAGCGCTCGGAAGTGATCAGCAGCGCCGCTGCGCCGTCCGCTTTCGGACATGCCATGAGCAACGTGAGCGGTTCGGCGACAGGCCGGGATGCCACAACCTCTTCCACCGTCAATGGATCGCGCAGCTGGGCGTATTCGTTCAACGAGGCGTGTTTGCGGTTTTTGACGGATACGAGCGCCAAATCGGCCGGAGTGCCTCCGAACTCATGAGATAGCGCTGCGCGCGCATCGCGTAAACAGCCGGCATGATCTGGCCGAGGCGCACCTCGTGATCGTCGTCCTCCAGCGGAATGGTGCCCGAGCCGAACCGGCTGAGCTTGTCGGAACCGATCACGAGCACCGCATCGTACATACCGAGCGCTACCGACCTGAATGCCAGGTGCAGGGCGGTGGATCCGCTGGAGCAAGCGTTTTCGTTATTCACGATCGGAACGCCGGTCATGCCCAGATCACGCAGGATCCGCTGCCCGAGCATCGGTCCTCCATAGCCGGAACCGCTGAACACAGCTTCCACCTTGCTTTTGTCAAACTCGGCGTCGCGCAGAGCAGCCACCACAGCCTGTTGGCCCAACTCGGCCTGGGTCACGTCGTGTTTCTTGCGGAAAGGCGTCATGCCGATGCCTGTCACATATACGGGTCTTGTCACAAATGTTCACTCCTTCTCTGCTGGTACGAAACAGTAGGCCACGACGGCCTCTTCATCTTCGCCAAAACTGCAGACCGATGGTTCGACTTTCATCCCGATTCGGAGTTCTTCGGCGTTCGCCCGCACTTGACCAAAAACACGCAAACCTTCCGGAAAGTCCACATAACCGACCACATAAGGCGCAGGGTACAGCTTGTGTTTGATGTGAACGCGGGAAAAGCTGTACAGCGTGCCGATACGGCTCATTTCCTTCTTTTCCGGATTCTCCGCGTGGCAGTTCGGACAATAAAGCAACGGAGGAAAATTCCTCTTTCCGCAATTCCCGCACTCCGACATCAGCAGGACCGCCTGATCGCCGGAAACTTGCTTCCACGAATCCGCATTCAGTTTGTTCATTGTTGCCACTCCCTCCCATGGGATCCTCTCTGTCCGGATCATTCCGATCCTTGTCCGTATTCCGCGTCCACCCCGATCCCTGCCGCGATTCCGTCATCCAACTCCTATCCGAATGGTTCATTGCTCTTTTTATCTGATTGCCGCCTCAGGTCCCGGCGGACAAATCACACGACTGTTCCGTTATTCGGAACGGCGTTTCAATAATTGCCGAAAAAAAAAGAAACGCCAGGAACCTGAAAAAACCGTCTACTGTCGACAACTTGCTTGATCCGTGAATCGGGTAAAAACTGGTGGCGAACGCGTACGGGTGATGATGTCAGTGTTCCGTTATTCGGAACACTGTTCTATTTAATTTAAATTATAAGTTTTCTTTTCGCACGTGTCAATCATCAAAAATGCCAGCGGCTGTCAATTCCGCAAATACTGCTTTTTCCATTCCCTGTTGCGTTCCTTGAACAGCTCGTTGTGCGATGACACCATGGCGTAGGCTTCCGCTTCCGGAGCAATGTGCCGTTTCGCCATGTTGACGGCGTTCGCCGCATCATGGAAGCAGCCCGCGATCAGATACACCTTTCCTTCATATGCCGCGATATCGCCCGCCGCAAAAAGTCCGGGAACGTTCGTCTCGCCCGTCGGCGTGGCCTTCACGCAGTACTCGTTGGCCATCTCAATGCGGATGGCGCTGTTTTGCAGCAGTTCCTGGTTCCGCTCGTAGCCGTGGCACACGACCACCTCGTCAACCTCCAGCTCGGCGGTTGCCCCCGTCTCCAGATGCTTCAGAGCTGCTTTGCCGATCCGCGCCGGATCCCCCGCCGAAACCGCCGAAACCGCCGGAACGAGAGAGACGATTTCCGTGTTCAGCAGGCAGCGGACCCCTCCCTGCTCCAGCTGCGCGACGGAAGCTTCGTAGCCCTTGAGCGCATCCTTGCGGTACGTGAGATACACCTTTCGCGCCACCAGGCTCAGCTCGTTGGCCCAGTCGATGGCTGAATTGCCCCCGCCGGAAACGAGCACGACCTTGTCCCGGAACCGGGCGATCGATTTGACGGAGTAGTGAAGGTTTGACTGCTCGTATTGTTCCGCGCCCTCCAGCTGAAGCTTGACCGGCTTCACAATGCCTCCGCCGACCGCCAGGATGACGGTTCTGGAATAATGCAGGGCGCCCGATTCGGTATGCAGCACGAAGATGCCGTTTTCGTTTTTGGAAATGGCCGCGACCTTCTCGTTGAGCACAATTTCCGGCTCAAACATGGTCGCCTGCCGGACAAGCTGCCCGATCAGCTGTTCCCCGGTGGTCGGCGGAAGTCCGCCCACATCCCAGATCACCTTTTCCGGATAAAAATGAAGCTTGCCCCCCAGGTGCGGCTGGACCTCGATGATTTTGGTTTTCATCTCCCGCAGGCCGCTGTAAAAGGCGGAATACAGCCCCGCGGGACCGCCGCCGATGATCGTCACGTCGAACACATCCGTTCCATGCGCCGCGCGCCTGTTTTGATCGCTCATTACCTTGTTCGCATCCATGGATTCAAGGCTCCTTTGCACTTTTTTCAGTCACGGTGTCATCGCGGTTGAGACAGGATGGAGCGCGTGGTGCCGGCCGATCGGCACAACGGAAGGAGATGCTGACACCGGATCGGTGATGACGGCGCATTCCAGGCCGAACACTTCCTTGACAATCTCCCGGGTGATGACCTGGGAAGGGGTCCCCTGCGCCACGAGCCGGCCGTTTTTCATCGCAAACATATAATCCGCATAGCGCGCCGCCAGGTTGATGTCGTGCAGCACCATGACGATCGTCTTGCCAAAGGTCCGGTTCAGGTCGGTCAGCAGATCGAGGATTTCCACCTGGTAGGTGATGTCCAGAAAGGTGGTCGGCTCATCGAGAAACAGGATGTCCGTCTGCTGCGCCAGCGCCATGGCAATCCACACCCGCTGGCGCTGGCCGCCCGAAAGCTCGTCAATGTTCGCGTTGGCCAGCTCCGTGATGTTCATCATGTCCATCGCCTCGGCCACCGCTTCGTAGTCTTTTTTGCTCCACCCGCCAAACAGCTTCTGATGGGGGAACCGGCCGCGTCCGACGAGATCGGCCACCGAAATGCCTTCGGGCACGATCGGCGACTGGGGCAGCAGGCCGACGATGCGCGCCAGCTGTTTGGACGGAATGCTGTGGATCGGCCGACCGTCGAGGGTGATGGTGCCGGATACCGGCTTGATGAGCCTTGCCAATGTTTTGAGCAGGGTGGACTTCCCGCAGGCGTTGGAGCCGATGATGACGCTGATTTTGTTGCCCGGGATTTCCAGGGATATGTCCTGGAGAATGACGCGGCCGTCATATCCGGCCGCAATGCGGTCTGCCGCAAGTGTATGGGCGGGGGCCATGGCCATCACAATTCTCCCCTTCGATTCAAGCGTATGAGCAAATAGATCAGGTAAGGCGCGCCGATGATGCCGGTGATGATCCCGACCGGATAGCGCACCGGAAAGGCAAACTGGCCGATCAGATCGGCCGTGAGCACGAGGCTGGCGCCGACGAGGCCGGCCGGCAGGATGGCGGACATCCCGCCGCCGACGAGCCGTTTGGCGATCGGGCCGGACAGGAATGCCACGGCCGCAATCGGTCCGGTCACAGATGTCGCCACGGCGACCAGAATGACGGCACTCACGATCAGCACGATCCGGGTCCTGTCGATGTGGACGCCAAGGGATGCGGCGGCCTGATCGCCCAGTTCCAGCATGGCCAGATGGCGGCTCATGAAAATCGCGGCCGGAGCGAGCACAAGCACCGCAATAGACAACAGGCGCAGATCCGCCATCTGGACGCCGTTGAGGCTGCCCTCCAACCACCTCAGCGCCGCCGGAATATCCGACACCCGGGCGATGAGCATCATGTACAGGATGACCGAATGGCACACCGCCTGGATGGCGATGCCGACGATAATCATGCGGCCGATGGAAAATGATTTGCCCCGGAAGGACAGCAGGTAAATGAAAAGGGCTGCCGCGAGCCCCGCCGCGATGGCAGCCAGCGTGACGACGCTTCTGCCCGCGTGCAGGATGACGATGCAGAACACCGCGGCGGCGCTCGATCCGGCGGTAATGCCGATGACGTTCGGATTGGCCAGCGGGTTGCGCAGCATCGTCTGGAACACGGCGCCGCCGATGCCGAAGGCCAGCCCCGCCAGCAGGCCGGCCAACATCCGCGGCAGGCGGATCGTTCCCACGGCAAAGGACGCTCCCTGCACCTGCTCGCCGAGAAGCGCCCGGATGACATCCTTCACGGGGTAGATCGTGCTGCCCAGCATGAGCATGGCGCAGCAGAGCGCCAGGACGAGCGCGGCCAGAATGCCCGCCGCCAGGTACCCGCGCCTTTTGCGCATGCTCCGGACTTTTTTGATCACGGTTACAGTTTTGGAATATTGGTTCATAGGGATCGCACTTTCATGTTTTTGGCCAGGGCGATGAGCAGCGGGGCACCGATGAAGGCGGTGATGATGCCAACCTCCAGTTCCCCCGGGCGGCCGATCAGCCGGCCGCACACGTCGGAAACGGTGAGCACGACCGCTCCCGCCAGGGCGGACATCGGAATGAGATAGCGGATGTCCGGCCCGAGGAGCAGGCGCACAACGTGGGTGGCAAGCAGCCCCACGAATCCGATCGGCCCCGCCAGCGCTGTGGTGACGCCGCACAGCAGCACTCCGGCGGCGGCGGACACAAGCCGGATGAGGCCGGTCCGCGCCCCGAGCCCCTGCGCCGCCTCATCACCCAGCGCAAGCGCATTCAGGGCCGGCGCCATGGCGACGGCGGTCCCGATGCCGACCAGGAGAAAGGGCAGGAAGATGGCGACCGCCTGCCAGTCACCGGCGCCGACGCTGCCCACCTGCCAGAAGCGGAATGTCTCCATCACGTAGGAACGCGGAAGGAGGATCGCCGTCACGAGGGAGGACAGGGCAACGCCCGTGGCGGCGCCCGCCAGCACCAGCTTGATTGGCGTCGACCCGCGCCCCAGGAAGCTGATGCCGAACACGACGATTGCCGTGATCGAGGAGCCGAGGAGCGCCAGGCCGATGTACTCGCCTGCGGTGCTGATGTTCAGGAAAGCGATGCCGCTGACGACAAACAGCGCCGCGCCCGTGTTCACGCCGAGAATGCCCGGGTCCGCCAGCGGATTGCGCGTCACCGACTGCATGAGCGCGCCGGATACGCCCAGCGCCGCCCCGCAGAAAAATCCGAATACCGTCCGGGAGACGCGCTGGCGCACCACGTGAGCGCCGTAGCTGTCCGCCTCCGGACGGAACAGGCCGTCAAGCACCTCCTGCATCGTCGACGGGCGCGACCCGAACACGATGGACGCCGCCGCGCAGAGGACGATCAGGAGGATGCCCAGCGTCAGGATTTTGGTGAAATGTTTCGGTCTCGTCATTTGCTCTTGTCAACCGCGCCTGCGATCAGTTTCAGATAGTCGTCAATGGTATATTGAATCGAAAGCGCGTTCGGGTTGGCCGAAGCGGCCAGCGGCGTGTTGTCGCCGACGAGCACGACCGCGCCCTTCCGGATCGCCTCCACCTTGCCGAACAGCGGGTCCTCCTGCAGCGCCTTCAGCAGGCTTTCATCACCGTAGGAGATGAGGATGTCCGCATCGTTGAGCAGGTCGGCGTTTTCCGCGCTCAGCTTCACGTAAAAGCTGGAAGGATCGTCAATCGCCTTGAGAATGCTCTCCGGATATTCCAGTCCGAGTTCGGACAGGAAGGCGCCGCGTGGATCGTTGGGCGTGTACAGCCAGACGAAGGACAAATCCTGCGGGCTGAACACCGCCCAGGTGGCCTTCGCCCCCTTGATTTGCGAATATTGGGCCGATTTGTCCGCGATCAGCTGCTCGGTGTCCCTGATCAGCTTTTCCCCTGCGGCCGGCATGCCCATGCCCAGAGCGGTGTAGTGCACCTGCTCCCTCCAGGTTGCGACCCAGGGCGCCGACTGATAGGCAACGGTTGGGGCGATTTGCGTCAGGATGTTGTAGTCTTCCTGGGTGATGCCGGAATAGGCCGCCAGGATGACGTCCGGATTGGCGTCGGCGATCGCCTCGAAATCGAGGCCATCCGTATCCTGGAACACGTTCGGGTTCGTCACGCCGAGCTCCTCCAGCTTTTGTTTCGTCCAGGGCAGGAGGCCGCTCGAGTCCTGCACGCCGTAATTCGCCGCCGAGAAGCCGACGGGCACGACGCCGAGCGCCAGCGCCACGTCCTGGTTCGCCCACTGGATGGTGACGACCCGCTCCGGCTTCTTCGGGATGACCGCTTCGCCGAGGGCGTGTTTGATGACGATCGGGTAGGTGACGTTTTCCTCCACGGCTGCGGAAGAGCCGGAGGCCGCGCCCCCGGACGCGCTGCCGGACGAGCTGCCGGAAGCGTTGCCGGAAGCGTTGCCGGAAGCTCCGCTTCCGGACGAGCCGCTGTCTCCCGCGCCGGAGCCGGAAGCGCTTGCGGATGATCCGCCTGAACCCGACGATCCGGACGACGCCGACTCATTGGAGCTGCCGGAACCGCCGCAGGCCGCCACCAGGAGCGCCAGACTCAGCGCGGCAACGATCGTTGAGAACCATTTTCTGTTGAATCTTGCTTTCATCCGTTTTCCCTCCAGTATTTTGTAATTTTGCCTCGCCCTATGTAAATGATACTGATAATCTTTATCACTAATGGTTGCACAATTTATCCTAAAGGATTCTTCCGGTCCCGTCAACTGGCATTTTCAAACTTTTTTTGAACGGCGCTTGTGGATGACGTGCCGGAAACCTCGTGAACACACACCAATCATGGATCGGGACTATTGGAAACATTTTGAATATATTCGCGCGACGCCGATAAAGATTCTCAAGGAATGTGTTGCGATGCTCACGATTCCCGATGACGCCGTACAAAAGACCAGATCACCGGAAAAGCATCTGGGCAGGCGCCCATGCCATTGTAGTCGAAATTTCGACCTCAATCCCCGTGATGGAAGGACGACGCAGAGATTATAGTCAAAATATCGACTACATTTTCCAGTTTCGGCGCCGCGCGTAGCGTTTTTAGTCGATTTATCGACTTCAACCTCCGAACACGATGCCCAACCGGCCTTTTGAAGTCGAAAAATCTACTAAAATGCAAAACACAGCCAGCAGCACCCGCTCCTGCACCCACTCAGATGCCGGAACTCGCATTGGCGCCAGCGTTTGTCCTGGTTCCTGTGCCTGCAGCAGTACCGACAGCCCCCGCGGCACCCAAGGCAACCACGGCACCCGCACCAGAGCCGGCGCCTGCACCGGCGCCGCTCCCGCTGTTTCCGGTCCCCGCGCCTTCCCCGGACTCCGCGCCTTCCCGGGTCCGCGCGCTTTCCCGGATCCCCGCTCCTTCGACGGCCACCGCTCCTTTGCCGGTCCCCCGGTCTTCGCCGGCTCTTCCTGCCCGCTCTGCCTCCAGCTCCTTGTGCAGCTTTCTGGACGGAAACAGCGCGTGATCCATCGAATACAGCCCCCCGCCGCTCACCGCAAGCGCCAGCGAGATGGCCAGAAAGGTCAGCTCCAGCTCGTACCCTCCGAGAAACCCTCTCACAAACTGCACCTTGTAAATGGCGACAATCATCACAATGATATAGAGAACGCCCAGAAACCGCGTGAACAGCCCCGCCATCAGACCAAAGCCGCCCAGCACCTCCAGCAGCGCCACCCCGTACGCCAGGATGCCCGGAAGTCCGAGGCTGTCAAACCATCGGGCCGTGTTTTCGATTCCCCCGCTGAACTTGCTGAACCCGTGCATGAAAAAGTTGAACCCTAGGACCAAACGCAAAATCAACAAACCCCATGCATACTGTCTGATCATTGCACTCCCTGGCCTCCGCTCGTTGTTTTGAATTGCTGGACCATGCCGTTGAGCCTGACCGCCTCCCGATCCAGGTAGGAGACGGAGTCCTCGACCTCGCCCACAAACTGCCTGAAATCGCCCGCGATGGCGGACACTTCCGAAACTCCTGCGGCCGTCTGCTCCGACAACGCCACGGTGCTTTGCAAAAACTGATGGATACGGCCCGTCTGCCCGCTCACCTCATCGAGGGACGCCGACATGCCCTCGATCTGCCGTCCGACCTGGCCGATTTCCTCCTTCAACTGCCGGAACGTTTCGCTCGTGCGATCCACCAGCGTCCTGCCGTCGGCAATCATGCCGTAACCGTGCTCCAGGGAAGCGACCGCCTGCACCGACTCACTCCGGATCGTTTCCAGCACTGCCGTGATGTGCCCGGCGGAATCCTGCACCTGCTCGGACAGCTTGCGAACATTCTGGGCCACGACGGAAAAACTTTGGCCGTGCTCCCCCGCCCTGGCGGCCTCGATGGCCGCGTTCAGCGCCAGCAGTTTCGTCTGGTCGGCAATGTCCCTGATCACATGGACGATTTCCGAAATGTGCCCGGTTTTCTCGTGCAGATCCCGCACGACGGCCAGCGACTGCTCGATGCTTTCAACGATCGCGTTCATCTTCTGGATGGACGATTCCATCGACACGCTGCCCTCCTCCGTCAGGGACAGCATCCGGACCGAAAGATGGTTCAGCTGATCCTTCTCATGGACGACGGACGAAATTTGCCCGGAAAACCGATCCATCCGGCCGGCCAGCTGATTGGAGGTGTCCGCCTGGCCTCTGGAACGGTGCGACAGCCGCTCCATCGTCGCGGAAATTTCCCTGCTTCCCGATCCCACGCGGCCGGTGAAATCGAGCAGCTTCCGGCTTTCTCCGGCAACGATCCGGGAGACGCTCGCAATCTGCACCATCATATGCTGCAGCGTCTCCTTCATCCGGTTCATCGTATCCGCCAACTGGCCGATCTCGTCCCGCTCAAAGTAGTCCATGTCCGGGACGAGCAGGTTTTTGCCCGCAATTTCGTCGGCCATCCGCACGACCTCCTGCAGGCTTCGCCGGACGTTCCGGCTCACCAGCCAGACGAGGAGCAGCCCGACAATCGCGGATATGACGATGGAGAAGATCAGCACCAGATTGTTGCCTTTGAGCTGGCTGTAGGTTTGATCGACCAGCGCGGTGAGCTGCGGTTTTCCCGACCCCATCAGCTCGTCCAGAAGGGCGAAGATCTCTTCCCGCATCTCTGACGCTGCCCTGGAGGTCTCCGCATCCGGGGCGCCGGCAAGGAGCGCGCCGTACTCGCTTTCAAGTCCCAGCAGCGATTCCAGCAGCCGCCTTTGATCCTCCGATGTTTCCGCCTGCAGCATGCCGTCCATTTGTTCGCGCGCCTGCGCAGCAAACTCCTCGTATCGGGCCAGCGCCTCCCCATCCCCGCTCAGCCAGTATTGCTGGAGGGCCAGTTCCCTGCTTTTATACAACGACTGCAGTTCCGCCACCGCCAGCAGCTGATTCTGAATGATATCCTTCTGTTCCATCCGGCTCCGGACCAGATCCATCCCGTGCCCGACCAGCCAGGCGGAAATGCCGAACAGCGACACCGTTACGATCAGAACGAGCGAAAACTTTCAGCCCAGACTGCGTTGATACAGCTTCCTCCGCATTCCCTGTCCTCATTTCTATTTTCTATAGTAAATAACATCTATTAATATACTAACTATTTGTAACCAAGAAACGCAAGAATGGAGGAACAAGAAAAAAATCACCGAATGTCCGGCTCCATGATCATGATGCAGCCAGACAAACGGTGATCGGTTTGTTTCATCGATGGCGACAGAAGCCCGTCGCGAAATCTGTTCCTCCCCTATTCCAGACAGCGGTCCCGGAAAGCCCTGAGACGCCCGGCGTCCAGGCCAAATTCCCCCTCCAGAAATGCCTCGTCGCTCCCGTACCGCTCATCGATGGCGGCAAACACCGCCAAAAGGGTCTCGCGGCGCAGAATGAGCCCCTCCAGGATGCGCTCCGCCTGCTCCGGCGGAAACTGCGCGGCCAGCTTCTTCCGCAGCTTTGCGTGCGCCGGCGCCAGCGCCCGGTTGGAAAGCAGATAGTCTTCCAGGATCGTTTCCCGGGGCACGCCCAGGGCAAGCAGAATAAAGGCCGCTCCCAGCCCGGTGCGGTCTCTTCCGCCGGCGCAGTGGTGAACGAGGCCGAGGCGGTCCGGATCCGTCACGAGCGTCATCAACCGCCTGTAGGACGGATTGTCAAAGGCGATATCCGCGTACAGCTGCTCGAGAAACCTCGGCAGATCGGCGCCTTCCGCCTGAAGCCTGATCAGCTCGCCCGTGCCGGCCGGAACATCCTTTCTCAGTGCGGGCAGATGAACGTGCACGATCCCTTCGAACTCAGGGTCCGGCCTTTCCTTCGCCTCCGTCAATCCGCGATAATCCACGATCGTTTTGATGCCGAGGGAGCGGAACAGCTCCTTGTCCCGTTCTGTCATTCCCGCGAGCTCGCCCGAACGGAACAGGATGCCGCGCCTCACGCGGCGCCCGTCGCGGGTCACGTATCCGCCCATGTCCCGGAAGTTCATGGCCCCCTCAAAAGGAAGCAGCCGATCCTGGAGGCCCGGCGGCGGATCCCCGGGTCCAGCCGGATTCTCCTGACCGGCAGGTTTCGGATACGGCGCATCCGCAGGAGACGAACCGGAACATGCCGGCTCCGAAGGGGACGGATCCGAAGGGGACGGAAAGGATTGTTCCGGCTCAGAAGGCGACAGATCCGATGGCGACAGATCCGAAGGCGACGGGCAGGATTGTTCCGGATCCGGATATGACGGATCTGAATGAGGAGCTCCGGATGGCGCCGGATCAGAATGGCGATGATCGCCGTGCATACTGATCACCTCGCTTGTTCTTTTTTTCCGTCAAATCAAACATCAAACCAGCACGATTTCCACAACTTCGCAGTCCGAACCGACGCGCATCGGCATGCCCCATGTGCCGGCTCCGGACGTGACGATGACGTGCGGGCTGTTCTCATTTCTCCGGAAATGTCCGTAGTCGACCTCGTACATGCGCCGCGTGATCAGGTTGTTCGGAAAAATCTGCCCCTTATGCGTATGCCCGGAGACGATCAGGGCGACATCGGCTTCGCCGTCGTACTGCTCCAGGCGGATCGGCGTGTGGTCCAGGACGATGAGTGGAGCTCCGGGCGCCCGCTCCCTTGCATCGGCCAGCACCTCCGGCGTCGGCTTCCTGCGAAGGCTCCCGTATCCGCCGATGGGCGACGGGTCCAACCGCCCGACCAGCACCAGGCGACCGAGGGGCCCGTCCACCACGGCGCAATCCTCCATGAGCAGCGTGACGCCGCCCTCGCGGAGGAATTCCGCCATTTGCGGGAACGTTCGTCCTCCGTCGTGATTGCCGAGCGACGCGAACACACCGCAAGGAGTCCGCTCCGCCAACAGCCGGAACATACGCTGCACCCGCTGAGGATTCCGGATTCTGGTGATGTCATCGTTGAACAAATCGCCGGGAATGAGGACCATGTCCGGCTTCATTTCCAGGATTCGCGCGACGACGCCCTCGAACCGTTTCTCCGCATGCACCGCCCCGAGATGCAGGTCACTGATGACGACGACCTTCATGAACGGGCCTTCCTGTCGGTTCTGCGCATTTTCCCCAGAACCCGCGCCAACCGCCGAGCCCCCGAACCCAGCCGATTGCCCAAGCTGTACTTCATACCGCACGATGTGTAGCCTCCTGGCATGCAGGAGTCCGTATGCGGACAACCCGACGGCAGCGATCACGGCGAGCAGCCACGCCCACATGCTCACATCGGCGGGGACAGGCCATGGAACGATCTGAACGACCACACCGGCCAGCAGCACCGCATCAGCCGCCAGAAAACCGAGCAGCAAATAGACAAACAGCCCCATCCAGTACGATCCGATCCACGTGGCCAGCATCCGGATCCGCCTCGGAAGCGAAAAAAACGGAAACAGCAGGAGCAACGCCAGGAAGCCGTACAGGCACGCAAAAACCGGCAGCTTGGCCGACACAAACGGAGGAAAAAGCGGCGTGATGACCACGTACAGATGATGACCGACATACAGATTGGCGCCGCCATAGATGAACAGCGCGACGGTGATGCCAAACAGCATGGCCAGCTTGCTCAATTGTGGATGCCCCCCGCACGACAGCTTTTGAAGTACATACAAACAATTCCAGTATCGCATAAAACTGGTCCATGCGGCAATCCAATCAAAACAGGCGGTTTCAGGACGACATACAGCCGCCGGATCCGCCTGATTTTTCGCCACGTGAGCCTGTAACGGTCTGAAATAGCCTTTAACGGTCAGAAATGTCCGTTAGAGCAAGATAGGAATTTGTAACGGACATTTTTGTCCGTTAGAAGCAAACATGAACCACTCGCTCGGTCAAAAACAGCTCTAACGGTCAGAAATGTCCGTCACAATTTCAAAATATCCGCTAACGGACATTTTTGACCGTTAGCGGCTGCTGCCGAGCTGCCGAGCTGCCAGCGCTGCCAGCGTTGCGAGCGTCACGAGCGCTGCATGCGCTGCCCTCGGAACCGCCAACATCGCAGCGCTCAGCACTGTCCGCCTCGCCTCACTCCCCCCGCCACGTCAACAAGCGTGCCTTGACGAGAGCCTCCTCATACTCGTCCTCGGGCGTGGAATCCCAGGTGATGCCCCCGCCGACCCCGTAGGTGGCGGCGCCTGTACGCGCATCGATGACTGCGGTACGGATCGGCACGTTGAACACCGCCTCCCGGTCCGGCGTGATGTAGCCGATCGTGCCGCAGTACACCTCGCGGGGCAACGTTTCCAGATCGGCGATGATTTTCATGGAGCTCACCTTCGGCGCGCCGGTGATGGAGCCGGTCGGGAACAGGGCTCCCAGAATGTCCTTGATCCCTGCTCCTTCGGGCAGCTCCGCCGTCACCGTCGAGGTCATCTGATGAACGGTCGGGTACCGCTCGATCTCGAACAGTTTTTCCGCCCGCACGGTGCCGGTCCGCGCAATCCGGTTCAGATCGTTGCGAAGCAGGTCGACGATCATGAGGTTTTCGGCGCGGTTTTTTTCGGAATGGTACAGCCACTCCGCATGGGCCCGGTCCTCCTCCGGCGTGGCGCCCCGCTTCACCGTACCTTTCATTGGACGCACCGTAATTTTTTGATCTTTCAGGTGAAAAAACAGCTCGGGAGAGGCGGACAAAATCCGGTAATCGCCGATGTCCAGGTAGGCGCAGTAGCTTGAGCTTTGCGCTTTTTTCAGCTGCAGGAACCAGGCGAGATCGTCCCCCGCAAAAATGGAGCGCAGCCGGATCGTATAGTTGATCTGGTACGTTTCCCCGCGCGCAATCGCCCGCCTGATCGCCAGGATTTTCTCGCGGTATTCGTCCACGCCCTCCGACGGCACCCACTCTGCGGTGCGCCAGGCCCCGAAGCCGCGATCGGTGAATAGGCGATCGTCTATGGCTCTGTCGGCGATGAAGCGTTCGACGATGACGCGTTCGGCGATGACGCGTTCGGCAATGGCTCGATCGGCGAAGCCGCGATCAGCGATGCCGCGATCGGCGAATACGCGATCGCCAATGGCTCTGTCGGCGATGACGCGATCCAGAACGCCGGGCTCGATCCGCAGCGGTTCCTTATAAATTCCGAACCACAAAAGCGGCATCGCGGCCCCTTCCCGGACCCGGAAGGCCGGATCGAAGGCCGGGGCGCTTTCATACGTGAGAAAACCCGCGGCGTAATACCCTCTCGACACGGCGTCCTGCACACGATCGAGGCACAGAATGACCTCGGCGGTCGTGCGCGCCGCCACTACTTCCTCCGGGTCAGTGAACAGGAGGGGCCGAATCCCGCCGCCGGCAGACGCAAACTCGAACAGCAGAACAGGTTCAACCGGCTCCCCCGCACTCTCCCCATCTATCCTCGCATGTCGCATGGCGCGAATTCATCTTTTCCTTTCATAATATAAGTAGAAACAAATATAAATAGAAACAAATATAAATATAAAAACAAAAACCCGCTTCCATCATACACTATTTTCCGATGAACGCCAGCACCTCATGGCGATACGGGCCGTCCGAATCGAAAACGCCCCGCGCCGCGCTCGTGACCGTCCTCGCGCCGGGTTTTCGGACCCCCCGCATGGACATGCACAAATGCTCCGCCTCCAGCACCACGAACACTCCTGCCGGTTCAAGAATATCCCACAGCACGTCGGCCACCGTGGAAGTGATTCGCTCCTGGATTTGCGGCCGCTTGCTCACGTCGTCCACGATCTGGGCGATTTTGCCCAACCCGATGATTTTTCCTTCCCTGGGCACATAGGCGACATGAGCAGCGCCAAAAAACGGAATGAGGTGATGCTCGCAAACCGAGGCAAACGGAATATCCTTGATCATGACCATTCCATGCTGGCCGTTCCGAGTCACATGCTGGCCGTTCGGAGTCCCATATTGGTTGTTCCGTGCCCCCTGCTGATCGTTCCAATCCCCATGGCGGTTGTTCCATGCCCCCTGCTGATCGTCCCAAGCTCCATGGTGGTCGTGCCATGCCTCATGGCTGTCGTTCCTAAACACGGATTCCGCATACACCCGCAAATCCTTGCGGATTCCCGCGAACAACTCCTCGTACATCCTGGCTACCCGCTGCGGCGTTTCCGCGAGGCCTTCCCGGTCCGGATCTTCCCCGATTGCCGCCAGTATTTCCCTGACTGCCGCTTCAATCCGTTTCGTGTCCATGGCATCCATTCCCCCAAAACGAAAAGTCCGAGACTGCTTGGACCCGGACCTTTCCTCATTTTTCTGTATTTGACCGTCAACCTACACACCCAGAAACTTGCGCTGCATGTCCTCATCGCCCATAAGCTGCTCCGGGGTTCCCCTCCAGACGATCGTTCCCTTGCCCATGATCAGGACCTCGTCCGCCACGCCGCAGGCGAGCTCAATGTTCTGCTCCACCAGCAGGATGGAGAGCCCCGTGCTCTTCAACTGGCGAATGATGTCGCCCACCTGGTCGATGATGACGGGCGCCAGTCCTTCGGACGGCTCGTCCATGAGCAGAAAATCCGGATTGGTCATCAGCGCCCGCCCGATCGCCAGCATTTGCTGCTGCCCGCCGGACAGCTGGGTGCCCATGTTTTTCTCCCGCTCCTTCAGGACGGGAAACAGCTCGTACACCCTCTCCAGATCCCATGCGGACTTCCCATTGGCTGTGCCCGGTCTTGCGGCCATGAGCAAATTTTCGCGGATGGTAAGGGAGGGGAAGATGCGCCTGCCCTGCGGCACGAGACCCAACCCGAGGCGGGCCGTTTCATGGGGAGTGAGACCGACCGTTTCGACCCCCTTGAACCGGATGCTGCCCCGCCGGGCCCGGACCAGGTTCGAGATCGTGTGCACGGTTGTCGTCTTCCCCGCGCCGTTTCGGCCGAGAAGGGCGACGCAACGGCCGCTTTCCACGGAAAACTCCACGCCCTGCAAAATATGGCTCGTCCCGTAATACGAATGGACGTCTCGCAGTTCAAGCATGGGCTCTGGCCCCCCCTCCAAAATAGATCTTGCGGACCTGTTCGTCGTTCCGCACCTGTTCCGGAGAACCGCTCAAAATGACCTCGCCATGGTGAATCACGGTGATCCTGTCGGCGATGGAAAACACCACGTCCATGTCGTGTTCGATGACGAGCAGGGAAACGGTGCGCGGCAGCCGCTTGATCATTTCGGTGATCTGCGCCGTTTCGACGACGGACATGCCGGAGGTCGGCTCGTCCAGCAGCAAAACCTTCGGATTGAGCGCCATGGCGAGGATGACCTCGAGCATGCGCTGTTCGCCGTAAGACAGGTTCTCGACTTTCACGGAGCGGCGTTCCGCATACCCCCATTGGTCCAGCAGCGCTTCCGTTTCCTCCTTCAGATCGGCGTACCCGGACATTGGACGGAACAGCTGGTACCGGAACTTTTTCCGGGACGTCAGCGCCAGGCGGATGTTTTGTTCAACCGTCAGGCCTCCGAACAGGTTGTTTTTCTGAAACGTCCTCGCCAATCCCAGGTGGATCAGCTTGTGGGAGGGCATCCTGCTGATTTCCTTGTCCTCCAGATATACAGCTCCCTCATCAATGGGCAGGAAGCCGGTAATGCAGTTGAACAACGTCGTTTTGCCCGCCCCGTTCGGACCGATGATCACATGGCGTTCACCCGCCTCCACTTCCAACGACACCCGGTTGATGACTTGCAGGCTTTTGAACGACTTGCAGATCTCCTTAATTCTCAGTATGCTCAACGGACTTCATCCCCTCAGCGGAATCGTGTTTGCCGGACGCCCTCCATCGCGCGGATAGCCCGGACAGCTTGCGGGACAGGTACGCGTACCAGTGGACGATACCTCCGCGGCCGACGAGGACAAGGGTGACCAGGATCAATCCCATGATCAGGTGCCAGGACGACGTGATCGTGCTGATGTAGTTTTTGAGCAAAATGAACACGACGGCGCCGATGAACGGACCGATCAGTGTGCCGACCCCGCCGATGATGACCATGAGCATCGCGATGCCCGAGTTCATCCAGTGGGTCAGTTCCGGGCTCACGTAGGCGTTGTAGTAGGCGTACAGCGCGCCCGCAAACCCGCCCAGCGCGCCGGCAATCGTGTAGGCGAGAATCTTGTAGGTGCGGACGTTGTAGCCGAGAAAATTGATGCGCGACTCGTTTTCCATGATCCCTCTCATGATGTTTCCGGCCGGAGAGTTCACGATGAGCCTGACCACAAGCAGAACGAGCACGAAGGAGGCGGCCATCACGTAATAGATCGCCAGCGGGCTCGTGATCGGGCCGAACCCGAAATCCATCTCCACGGGAACCGATTTCCCGTCCGCGCCCCCGGTCAGCCGCTTGAGCTGCCAGGCCGTGACGTACAGGAGCTGCCCGAAGGCAAAGGTGATCATCAAAAAGTAAAAATGCGACGTGCGGATAAAGACGGCCCCGGTCAGCATGGCCACGAGGCCGGACAGGACGACGGCGGCGAGAATGAGCACGTACATGTTGGTGACATACGTTCCCAAAATGGCCACCGTATAGGCGCCCAGCCCGAAAAACGCCGCGTGTCCGAGGGAAACCATGCCGGCGTATCCCATGATGAAGCCGAGACTCATGGCAAAAATGGCCATGATGTAAATTTCCGCTGCCAGATACACGCCGAAATCAGACAGGGTGTATGGAAGAACGATGACGACGATGAGCATCAGGCACATCCACAAGGCCGAGCGTTTCAATTACAGCACCTCTCTTCCAAACAACCCGTGGGGACGAATAATCAGAATCAGCATCATGAGGGCAAATATGATCAGCATGGAGACCGACGGGAACCAGGCGCTGCCGACCGTCTGGATGACGCCAACGATGAGGGCGCTGATCAGGGAGCCCTTCCAGGAACCGAGCCCGCCGATGACGAGCACGATCAGGGATGTGACCAGCACCTCGGTGTCCAGGCCCGTGTAAATGCCTGTCAGCGGGGCTCCGAGCACGCCGCTTGCGGCCGCCAGACCGGCGCCGAAGGCAAAGACGTAGGTGAATACACGGCCGACGTTGATGCCGAGGGCGGAAACCATCTCCCGGTCGTCCACGCCCGCGCGGATGATTGCGCCGGCGCGGGTGCGGGTCTCGAAGTACCACAGCAGAACGGCGATGGCGCATCCGACCAGCACGATGAACAGCCGGTACGCCGGGAAGGCAATGTTCCCGAGCGGAATCGAGAAGTTCAGAACGGCCGGCACCGCCAGATTTTTCAGCGTCGGTCCCCAGATCAGCTTCGCGGTGTCCGATACAATGTAGATCAGACCGAAGGTAAGCAGCACCTGCTCTAATGTTTTGCCGTAAAACCGCTTGATGAGAAACTTCTCCATCAGGATGCCGAGCGCGGCAGTGCACAGAACCGCCACCACGAGGGCCAGCCAGAAATTCACCTCATTGCTCACAAGCGTAAACGCAAGATAAGCCGCGATGATATAGAAGGAGCCGTGGGCCAGATTAAAAACGTTCATAACCCCCAAAATGATGGTCAGGCCCGCCGCGATCATGAAATAGACCATTCCGTACGCCAATCCGGTCAGCAGCAAAAAGAAAAAGGATGACAAACCGGTTCCCTCCTTTGGTTGTACGAACGAAGGCGGAGGGAGTTAGGAATTGAAATCTGGCATCCCTCCGCACTTTCTTCAGTCTGCTGTCAGTTGGACGATGGCCGCTGGGCGGGCATGGCGTATCTTTCCATTTTGTCGATCACTTTGGTCACAATCGAGCCATTTTGCAGGACGTTTTCCGTAATGTAGAAATCCTGGACAGGATTGTGGGTATCGGGGTCAATCACGATGGTGCCGCGCGGCGCGTTGAGCACAAGGCCTTTCATCACCGGAATCAGATCTTCCGCCTTCGTACTGTCCGCCTTGCGGATCGCCTCATCGATGGCCATGGCGGCCACATAGCCCTGCTCCGAGAACATGTCGGGCAGCGTGCCGTATTTGTTGCGATAGTTTTCGACGAACTTCCGGTTCACTTCATGATCCAGCCACGGGATGTATTGGGTGGCCGCGATGATGCCGGCGGACGGTTCTCCCACCGTCGAGGTGAACATGTAGTCCGCATAGTTGTTATTGCCCGTCAGCGGGATCGACTGTTTCAGGCCGAACTCGCTGTACTGCTGGGTGAACCGGAACTGGTCGCTGCCCGCCAGGAAGGAGAACACGATGTCGGGCTTGGCATTGGCGATCTGCGTCAACTGCGGCGAGAAATCGTTCGTGTTCAGTTCCGGCCAGAGCTGCTCGATCACCCGTCCGCCCGCCGCTTCATAGGCCGCCTTGAAAGCCTCGATCACCTCATAGCCAGCCGGGTAGTCGGACGCGAGCGTAATGGCTGTCTTCCCGACATTCTCCGCCAAATATTGCGCCGGGCTGGCTCCCTGCTGCCAACCGGAATAGGACACCCGGTAGACGTAATCGCTCTTTTTCTCCCAGGACAGGTCGGAGGCGGAAGCGTTCGGGTTGATGAGCAGGATCTTGTCCTTTTCCACCTCGTCCCTCAGCGCGTATTGAACCGAGGAGCTGATCGTGCCGACCAGGATGTCCACCTTGGAGCCCTGCACGAGCTGGCGATACTGCCGCAGCGCAGTCTGGGGATTGGCCTCGTCGTCCAGATACTGGACTTCCGCCTTGCGGCCGCCCAGGAGTCCGCCCGTTTCCTCCAGATACAGGTCAAACCCCTTGACCAGGCTGTCCGTCAGCGGCGCGAAGGTGCCGGTATACGGCATCAGCACGCCGATCTTGACCGTTCCGACCGGCTGGGCGGAAGATTCCGTCGAGCCGTCGGCACCCGATGTTCCGCCGGAGGAACCGGAAGAGGAGGACGGGTTCGAAGTCGGGGAAGAACCACCGTCTCCTCCTCCATTCCCTCCGCTGCCTCCGCCGCCGCACGCGGCCAACACCAAAATCAGCGCAGCAAGCAGGGCAAATACGGACGTTGCTCTCGAGTAAACGCGATGTTTCATGAAAATCCCCCCTAATGGTTGTTCCCAATGTTCGACAGCGTGTGTTCGTCAGAATGTTCGTCAGCATTTTCGTTAGCGCTTTCACAGCTCAAATTATGAGCTCTCGTCTCACTTAATGAGTATTATAAGGCGTTCTTTTTTTCCCTGTCAAGAATCAGGCATGTCCGGAATTGACAACCATGCCATATTTTTTCTCCGCGGCAAGAACCGTTTGCCTGATCAGGCAGGCGATCGTCACGGGGCCGACTCCTCCTGGCACGGGGGTGTAGGCGGAGCAGATGTCCTTCGCCTGCTCGAGATCGATATCCCCGACGTTGCCCGGATTGTAGCCCGCATCGATCAGCACCGCCCCTTCCCTGATCCACTCCTTTCGAATGAACCTTGGCTTTCCGACCGCTCCGACCACAATGTCCGCCCTGCGGATGATTTCGGGAAGATCCCTCGTTTTGGAATGGCAGATGGTGACCGTGGCGTTTTCGTTCAGAAGCATCATGGCTGCCGGTTTGCCGAGAATCGGACTGCGGCCCACCACCACGATCTCCCTTCCTTCCAGTTCGATGTTGTAATACTTCAGGATCGTCATAATCGAATAGGGCGTGGCGCAGAAGAAAGATTCTCTCTTCATCGCCATCCTGCCAAACGTGGCCGTGTTGACTCCGTCCACATCCTTCTCCAGGGAAATGGCGTCAAAGCAGGCCTGCTCGTCGATGTGCCGCGGCACGGGATGCTGCAGCAGGATCCCGTGGACCCTTGGATCGTCGTTCAGTTCCCGGATGACCCGGATCACATCCTCTGTCGACGAAGAGGCGGGCAGTTCGATCCTGCGCGAATCCATTCCCACCCTCCTGCATGCGTTGCCCTTCATCCGGACGTAGGTGACGGAGGACGGATTGTCTCCCACGAGGATCGTGGCCAGCACCGGTGTTTCATGGCCCGCCTGTCTGATTGCTTCCACCCTCGCCGCAAGTTCCGCTTCGATTTCCTTCGCGATGATTTTGCCGTCGAGAATCAACGGGCTGCCCATCTTGCATCCCCCTTGTTCTGTGTTGCAGTTTAGTCAAACACGATCGTCTTGTTGTTGTGGACGATTATGCGGTCCTCCAAGTGCCAGATGACGGCCCGGGCCAGAACGTTGCGCTCCACGGTTCGGCCCATCCGCTTCAGGGATTCCGCGTTATGCTTGTGGTTGACGCGCAGCACATCCTGCTCGATGATCGGCCCTTCATCGAGGTCATTGGTCACGTAGTGCGAGGTCGCCCCGATAATTTTGACCCCCCGTTCGTATGCCCGTTCATAGGGTCTGGCGCCCACAAAGGCCGGCAAAAACGAATGATGGATGTTGATGATCCGGTTCGGCTGCTCCGCCACGAAATCCGGCGAAAGAATTTGCATGTACCGCGCAAGGACGGACACGTCGACCTCATACCGCCGGATCAGTTCCAGCTGTTCGCGTTCGGCCTCCCGCTTGTTCTCCCTGGTCACGGGGATGTGATAAAACGGAATGTTCCACTGTGCCACAGTCGGACCGAGATCGGGGTGATTGCTGATGACCAGCACGATGTCCGCAGGCAGAGCGCCCGCCTGCCACTGCCATAACAGCTCCATCAGGCAGTGGTCTTCCCTGGACACGAAGATGGCCATCCGCTTGAGACGTTCTGCATGGGCAAACTTCCACTCCATTTGAAACTGCCTGCCGAGCCTGGCAAACTCCTCGTCCAGGACCCGCAAACGCTCTTCGAGCTGCGGCAGGACAAACTCAATCCGCATGAAAAACATCCCGCCGTTTTCGGGGTCCATGGAATACTGGTCGGACTGAATGATGTTGGCCCCCTGCCCATGTAAAACCTTCGTGACAGAAGCCACGATTCCCGGTTGATCCGGGCACGAAATGAGCAGTCGGACGCGGTCCTTGTTTCGTTGGCGAATCAGGTCCAGTTTTTTTTGTATTTGCTCGATCATGGCATCCTCCGAATGAACCTAATGGCTTTTTCTAACCGGCAGGGGAAAGCGCTCCGCTGTCGTTGTCTGAAACAGTACCGGTGACGAACAACGGAGCACTCGCCCCGTTTCCGCTATGTGGTCCATGTTGCAGGACCAGGCTGCCTGAGAGAAGGGATCAATCCATCGGATCAATCCATCTTACAGATAGGACGGCAGCGTCGTCACATCGATCCTGCGGTTGTCCTTCTTGTACGGGGCGGGAGCGACCCTGGCGCGAATCTCTTTCTGCGGACGTCCCGGAGCTCCCCAAACGACAACGACCTCGGTCCCTGGCTGGCTGTACTCCACGTCGATGGAGCAAAGGGACAGCATTTCGCGGAAGTAGTAGCTGTAACCGCGGGAGGTGGACAGACCGACCAACTTGCCGTCCTTCATGACCTTGTCCACATAGGCGAATCCCCGCTGGTCCCTCGGCCATTCCATAAAGTCGTAATGGTCTCCTTTCCGGAAGAAGGAGGAGTACACATCGATCACGTCATCGGCATTCCACACCAGTGTCACCATTGTGCGCTTCGGGTTCGCCGCTTCTTTCTCCAACGCTTCCCGGCCGATGAAATCGTGGTCAAACTTCACGTTCCGGCCCCAGCCCAGTTCGAAGGGGCTGCGGTAGTAATCGCTCGGCTTCTCTCCTTCAAAGCTGCCCGCGATGTTGAACGTGGTGGCAAAACCGGGCATCTGGGATTGGAAATATTCCTGGTATTCCGCCATATCCTCGTCAAAGATGGCCGGCAGGTAGTCCGTGATGATCGTGGGTACGCAGGATTCCAGGTGGTTGATGAAAGCGGCACGGCCGCCCAGCCTGCGAATGCCGAATTCCTTGCCGGCTTCGAGAATCGCCTCGTACACATCCTTGGCGTATTCGGCCGGTCCGACCAGCTCGTACCCAAGCTCGCCGGCCATGTTTTGCCGGATCACATGAATGTCGTGGCCGGCAATCCGGATCGGCTGCATGAACATGTACTTCAAATCGCGAATGCTTTGCCCCGCCGCCTTTTCGAGGACAAACAGCGAATTCGGACCCGACACCTGGTAGTTGAACCAGTCGGCTCGCTCGGACGTGGCGTTGTACTTCCCTTTCTTGAGGTGGTAGTCAACCCAGAAACCGCCGCGTCCAAACAGAAGGAACTCCTCTTCTCCCAGGCGAGCGAGAACCCCTTCATGGATGACCTTCCCGTCCTTGTTCGTATGGATCAGGTGCTTGCATTGGCCGATCTTGAAATTGTTCATCGTGTTGACGGACACGTCAGACAGCAGTTTCAGCGCATCCGGCCCCCTGAAAAAAAACTCCCACAGGAAGCTCCAGTCGCCGATATAGCAGTTTTCCTTCCACGACATGCTTTCGTCCATCCAGTCGGTGTACTCGGGAAGTCCCCACCGTACGGTAAAATAACCTTCCGGAGTTTTTCTCATTTCTGAAATGTTGATTGCCATTCCTCTTGCTCCTTTCTCCCTGTGTTCGCGCGCGCCGCGGCGCACGCTTGAAAGCACCTTCGGACAACATCCCTTGCATTCGCTTTCAAGTCCTGCGCTTCAAGCAAAGATCCAATTTGAGTTTTGATCACCTCCGTGGTATAATGCTCACTATGTGAGTTATGTACTCACATTTTGAGTATAAATATAATACATGACGATCCGGGATGTCAATCACTTCCTCGCCGCCGCGCAAATCCGCCTGGGTACGGACCCCGGGAACGATGAAAATTTCGTGAAAACCCATGAAAAACAATGAAAAAAGTTATAGACTTGGAATTGAAATCACGCACGGAATAAGTGAAAATATTTCTAATATAATTAAAATTTGTGATCTTTTCCAATGGAACACCACAACGAACGAATGAGAGGAATCACCATCATGAGAGAGATCAATATGAAGCCATTGCAATCCTTCGAACGAATCCTGGGCATTCTGGACTGCTATAGCTTTGACCAGCCGGAATTGAGCATGGACGAGATTATCAAAAAAACCGGCTATCCCCGATCCACCGTTTACCGGATGCTCGTCACACTGGAAAAAAACAATCTCATTGTGTACGACCCGAAGGAAAACACGTACCGTTTGGGGCACAAGCTGCTCACCTACGGCGGCATCGTCCTGCAAAATCTGGAAGTGCGGAGGGAAGCGGAGCCCATTTTGGCCCAACTGTACAACCAGACCGAACAGACGATCCTGCTGGCGATCCGCGAACATGATTTTCTGCGCTACATCGTATCCTATGAAAGCGACGAGTTTTTCCAGCCGAAGGCCCATGTCGGTAAAACGAGAGTCATCCACCACTCTCCGCTGGGGATCACGATGATGGCGTACCTTCCCGTGGAGGAAGTGGAAGGGATCCTCGCCCGCAATCCGCTCATCAAGCGGACGCCCTACACCCTGACGGACAAGGAGCAGTTCATGGAACGGCTGAAGGTCATTCGCAAGGACGGTTATTTCATCGACACGGATGAATCTTTCGAGGGAAATTCGGGCATTTGCGTCCCCGTCTTCGGGCTGTACGGAGACGTCGTTGCCGCTGTCACGATTGCGGGACAAAATCACAAGATCCTTCCCCAGAAAGATTTGTATTTGACGCTGCTGAGAGACGCCGCGCAAAAAATTTCCAGCAAACTTGGGTACGTGCAGTGAACCAGGCAGCGGACAACCTTGTTCCGCTGCCTTCCCCGGTTCCGGATTGTGCAGCCGCGTCCACATCCCAAATGACGTTTCCGGTTCCATTTGATCTTGACAAATCGCCAAAACATGTATTATATTCTGTATGTAAGCAAGCACTTGCATGCAAAGGCGGGATCACGATTGGAAAATCAGCCGAGCACCAGCGACAAAATCATGCTGGCCGCCATCGAACTGATGGCGGAGAAAGGCTATCACGGAACGACGACCAAGGAGATCGCGGCGCTTGCCGGCGTGAACGAGGTGACGCTGTTTCGCCATTTCGGCAGCAAGCAAAAGCTGCTGGAAGCGGCGTTCGACCGGTTTCATTACGGAGAGGAAATGACGAAACTGTTCCGGGAGCGGTTGACCTGGGATCTGAAGGAAGATCTGCTGCTGATCAGCAGGACGTACCACCGCATCATGAACCGCAACCGCAAACTGCTGGAAATTGCGCAAAAAGAAGGGAACGTCCTGCCCAAACAGGTTCTCGAGCGGTCGCACTGGCATCCACAGCACCTCAAGAAGCTGCTGGCCGACTATTTCTCCGCCATGGCGGAGAAAGGACGGATCATCAGCCATGCCCGGCCGGACCTCGTGGCCGTTTCCTTCATGTGGATGAATTACGGGGCGGTTTTCAGCAGACTGAAGGAAACCGCGGAACCGGGCATCTCGCTCGACGAATTTATCGAGGAAAGCGTCTCGTTGTTTGTCAGGGGGCTGGCACCTTGATGGTTTCGCCTTCATGCAGGCGGCCCTCGCATTTTTTTGACCGGTATGAAAGTAAGTGCTTGCATGCATGTCCTGCAAACAGAAAGGAGCGTTGTTGAGATGAACGCATCTGCGGAGAACACATCACCGGAAAACCCCAACGCGGAAAACCCCAACGGTCTGAAACTGATGCGCCTGCTCATGTTCACCCTGATCCTGTCATCGATGTCGTCGCTCATGTTCAACATCGTCCTGCCCCGGATCAGTGAGGAATTCCAGCTGTCCTATGCGCGGGTCAGTTGGCTCACCTCGGGCTATACGATCATTTACGCGATCGGAACCGTCATGTACGGCAAGCTGGCGGACCGGTTCAGGCTGAAAAACCTGCTGACATTCGGGCTCGCCCTCTTTGCCTTCGGTTCGCTGGCGGGGCTTTTCTCCACCACCTACTGGATGGCGCTGGCGGCAAGATGCCTGCAGTCGGCCGGAGCAGCCTGCATCCCGGCGATGGCGATGATCATCCCGACAAGGTTCATCGCACCGGAGCGGCGGGGACAGGCGATGGGAATGTCGGCCGTCGGGCTCGCCCTAGGCACCGCGCTCGCTCCCGTCGTTTCCGCCGTCATCGTGAGCGTGGCCGATTGGCGCTGGCTGTTTGTTCCGCCCCTCGTCCTTCTTGTCCTGCTGCCCTTGTACCGCAGGTTTTTGATGGATGATGACCCGAAGGGAGCGCGGGAATCCTTCGATTGGCTCGGCGGCGGGCTGCTTGCCGCCACCGTCGCCCTGCTGCTGCTGGGCGTGACCAACCGGGACGGCGGGCTGCTCCTGGCCGGACTCGCCGCATTGGCACTGTTCGTCTGGCGCATGCACGCCGCGGAGCAGCCGTTCGTCCGGCCGGCGCTGTTTCGCTTCAAACGGTACACGCTTGCGCTCTCGCTTTCTTTTCTCATCCATGCCATCGGCATTTCCCTCTTTTTTCTCACCCCGAAACTTTTGGACGAAGTGTATTCGCTTGATGCCAACTGGATCGGTTTTGCCATGGTGCCCGCCGCGCTCGTTGCTTCCACGCTCGGCAGGGCAGGGGGAAAATGGGCGGACCGGATGGGAAACGCGTTTCTGTTCCGGATCGCTTCCGGGCTCCTGATCCTCTGCTTCCTGCTGTTTTCCGGTTTTGTGGGCGTCCACCCGCTGTGGATCTCGGTGTTTCTCATTTTCGGCAATGTCGGGCAGTCCTTTATCGGAGTCGCCATGTCCAATACCATTTCCCGGACCTTGCCGAAGGAATATGTGGGCGTGGGCATGGGCCTCTATCCGATGATGAATTTCATCGCCCAGGGCATCGCCATGGGGGTATACGGGATCGCGGTCGAACTGGACGCCGCGTCAGACTGGAATCCTCTGCATGGCCTGCTGCGCGGCCTGGACCTGTTTGAGGCGAACATGGCGGGGAGCAGCCTGTACAGCAATCTTTTTCTCGTGTTGGCCGTTCTGCATGCGGGCATCCTGTGGTTGTACCTGTCCCGCTTCCGGAAGGAGAAGCTGTCTGCGGAGAACAACGGCTGAGAAGATCGGCTGAGAAGACTGGCCGAGAAGATTGGCTGAAAGGAGGGAATCAAAATGTGTGGTCAAAAAAAGGCGAGCCAAATGATCACCGAACAGCTGCTGTCCTGGCCGGAGGTGACCAGCCGGCCGCACCGGTTTGGCGGGGTGGAGTTTCTATACAGGGGAAAAGAAATCGGACACTTGCACGGCGATCATCTGGTCGATATCCTCTTTTCCAGACAGATCCGCGATGCCCTCGTGGAATCGGGGCGGGCCCGGCCCCATCACATCTTTCCAGAGTCCGGGTGGGTGTCGGTTTATGTGCATTCAAACGAAGATGCGGCCAATGCCGTCGAGCTGCTGCGGATGAAATATGACGGGATGGCGCGGGCCTGAACTGATGCATTTTTACAGTACAATTTGGAGCATGGACCCGGAAAAGGCTTCATGTAATGCAAAAGTGCACTACATGAAGCCTATCTTCGTGAGAAGGGGCTCTATGTAGTGCACAAATGCATCAAATCCTCTGATTTTCCGGGTTTTGTCGCGAAATGTGATGCATTTTTGCACCACATCCGTCCCCGTCTGATCACTGACTCTCAATGATCTGGATCAGGTTGCCGCACGTGTCGTCGAAGACGGCGATGGTCACGTCGCCCATGGCCGTCGCCTCCATGGTGAACTGCACGCCTTCCTCCGCCAGCCTGGCGTATTCCCTGCGCACGTCCTTCACTCCGAACATGGTCGCCGGAATGCCGTCGGCAAAAATCCGTTTCTGATACTCCTTCGCCGCGGGATGTTCATTCGGCTCCAGCAGCAGCTCGGTGCCATCCGGATCATCCGGGGACACGAGCGTCAGCCACCGGTAATTTCCCGCGGGGACGTCGTGCTTGACGACGAAACCGAGCTTTTGGGTATAAAACTCCAGAGCCTTGTCCTGATCATCCACAAACACACTCGTCACGATGATGTTCATCCCTGGGATCCTCCTTCATTCCATTGTTCGATCCTGACCGCTTACCCCGCCGGCGGCTCCGGCCCCGGCCCCAGCCACCTGTCCATCAGCCGCTTCAGCGGTTCCCTGTCAAACTGAATGACCCTGTACTTCCCCTTTCTGTTGGAATGGACCAGTCCCGCTTCCTCCAGGACGGCCAGGTGCTTGGAGACCGCCTGGCGCGAAATGGCCAGCCGGTGTTTCATGATGAGGCGCGCCGTCAGCTCATACAGCGTCATTTCGTTCCGTTCGGCCAGCTCATCCAGGATGCGCCGCCGCACCGGATCGCCAATCGCTTTGAAAACAATCTCATGTTCTTCCCGATTCATGGCTCAATTATACGCAACTCTACAGTTGCACGTCAAGATGCGCAACTATAAAGTTGCCTATCCTCCAGACGCATTCACCTGATGATCCGATTGGGGCCGCCGCACCTCATCCAGCACCGCTTGTTCCTTGATCCGTTTGAGCGTCGCCACGATGAGAAAACTGACGATGACCAGCAGCACCCAGGAGCTCACCTTGCCCATGTGGACAATGCTCCACGCGCCGGATTGATGGGGATATTCCCAGGCGCCGAAAAACGTCGCGATATTTTCCGCAACCCAAATGAAAAAACCGATGAGCACAAAGGACAGCGCAAGCGGCATGCGGCAGCGGGTCCCGCCAACCTCGAACGCGACCCATGTCCGCCAAAACACCGCGAGAACCATTCCGGCGAGCCACCAGCGCACATCCACCCAGAAATGATGCGTGAAAAAGTTCAGGTAAATCGCGGCGGCAAGCGGAGCCACCACCGCAAACGGCGGCCAGCGCACCAGCTTCAGCTTCAGTCTCCTCCACGCCTGGCACATGTAGCTCGCCACGCTCGCATACATGAACCCGCTGTACAGAGGCACTCCCATCACCCTGAAGTACCCTTCCTCCGGATAAGACCAGGAACCCATGTGCACCTTGAACAGTTCCAGCGCCAGCCCGATCAGGTGAAACAGGGTGATCACCTTCAGCTCATCCCTGGTTTCCAGCCCCGAGCGAACCATCCACCACTGCATGGCCAGGCAGATGACGAGCAGCCAGTCGTATCTCGGCAGGAACGGAAGCGGCACGATTTTGGTCAATGCCAGCGAGGCAAAAATAACCGCGGGAAATATGCAGGACAGCGCCTGCTCCCAACCGAACCGGAAGAGCAGCCGGATCGCGCGCGCCATTCACAGCCCTCCGTTGTCCCGCGATCCGTCACCGCTTAACCCCGGGACGTCCTCGCCGTCCTCGCCGTCACTGCCGCCGACACCGCCTTCATCGCCGCCTGCGTCCGGGCGGTACTCCAAAATGTCCCCCGGCTGGCAGTCCAGCGCCCGGCAGATCGCGTCCAGCGTGGACAGGCGGATCGCCTTTGCCTTGCCGTTTTTCAGGATCGACAGATTGGCCATCGTGATCCCGACCCGCTCGGACAGCTCGGTGACGCTCATTTTCCTCTTTGCCAGCATGACATCCAGATTGACAATAATGGCCATGGCGCTCACCTCAGATCGTCAGGTCGTTTTCGCTTTTGATGTCGATGGCGCGCTGCAGCAGCTTTTGCAGAACGGCCGCAAAGACGGCGATGACAATGGAGGCGAAAGGAACGACGCATCCTGCGATGACGACCCCCGGGGCATCCTCGGCTTCCGCAAACAAATAAAAGAGCGGCAGAGCCAGAGCATGCAATACGCTGATGATCACCGCGCAGTGTTTGATCTTGCGCAGCGCCTGAACGGACAGATCCGAGAAGGCAGTATCCCCGTCAATATACCGCAGAAGGTTGAAAGCCTGATACAGCGCGAAATAAAAAGGAATCGCCGAAGCGTCAAACAGGAAAAACACGTCGTACCTGATCGCCGGAAATTCCGGAAGCAGTTCCGCCGCTACCTTGGCCATCTCGGGCACGAGAAACATGCACAGCGCCAGCACCGGCACCCCGAGCAGCACCACCACAACCCGCAAAAACAACGTCTCGAGTTTCATTCGGAACACCTCGCCTGATCGTTCATCAACGCTGAGTATACTACAGGATTTATCGTTTTACAATAAATTTTTATTTATTTATGATATGTTTTTATCGAATCGCACGGCAAACGAAACTCCCACCGCGATGGATCGCAAGTGGGAGTAAGTGTTCAGGATGGGCTAACCGTCGGGCTTGCCATGTTTGCCGGCCATCAGTTTGCTCCGGGGTTGGCCAGGTATTTGCGAAGCACACCGCACAGCAGAATGATCGCCTCTTTCAGCCTGCTCTCATCCAGGTAAGAGTAACTGATCCGGAAATGCTGATGCTCAGGCTCATTGGCATAGCAGGCGATGCCGGGCAGGAACGCCACTCCCTCGCGCTGGGCGAGGACGTACAGCTCTGTAGATTTGGCCCAGGGCGGCATTGTGACCCAAATGTTGAATCCGCCCTCCGGCACGGTCCAGGTGACCCCCTTGGGAGCATGCCGCTTCAGCTGCTCCAGCACGACATCGCGGCGGGATCTCAGGGCCGCCCTCAGCCGCTTCATATGCCTTTCAAACGGCGCGGGATGGATGAAGGGCAGGATGGCTTTCTGATTGAGCATGGGGCTGCCGAGATCCGCGATCGTCTTGGCCGCGATCAGCCTGTTCAGAAGCGTCCCCATGGACACGAGAGCCGATACGCGGCAGCCGGGCGACAGGATTTTGCTGAAGCTCTTGGCCAGGATGACATGGCCGTACCGGTCCATCGATTTGATCGTGCGGGGCGGCGGCGTCCGGAAATACGTATCGCTGAACGCATCGTCCTCCAGGATGATCGCGTTGTAGCTCTGGGCAATCTCCAGCAGACGCGCTCTGCGGGAGGCGCTCATCACCGTGCCCGTCGGATTCTGGAACGTGGGGATGGTGTAAATGAGCTTTGGCGGATGGACATCGCACAGCCTGCTCAGAATGTCGACCCTCATCCCGTCGCGGTCCACCGGCACCGTGATGATGCGCGCTCCCCTGGCCGCGAACACGTCGATGGCGCCGGAGTACGTGGGCCCCTCCACATAAACCGTATCCCCCGGCCCGGTGAACGTGCGGGCCACCAGATCGATGGCCTGCTGGGAACCGCTGGTGATCAGCAACTCCTCCTCATTGACGGTGATGCCCCCTGTCCGGAAATATTCCGCCAGCGCCCGCCGCAGCTCCTCATCCCCCTGAAACGGCCCGTAGTTGGCGATGATCGACGGGTCCTCCGTCACCAGCCGGTGGAAGTTCCGGCTGATTTCCCGATTGGGCAGCAGCTGCGCATCCACCTCCGCCATGTGCAGCCGGTACCGGCAGGTGGAGGAAGTTCCCTGAAAATGCCGCCACGTGTGCGCCCGGGGCAAATAGTCGATGGTCGACAGCTGCCAGGCGGTCGACAGCTCCTGCGTTCCTTCCTCCGTATCCGGCCCCGGCCCCACATAGCATCCTTTCCCCTGCGTGCAGTGGATCAACCCCTGCCGCTCCAGTTCGTCGTAGGCCTTGCTGACCGTCACCTGGCTGACCTTCAATGTTTTGGCCAGTTCCCGCACCGAGGGCAGCCGGGTCCCCGTTTTCAGCAATTCCGAACGGATCCGGTCGGCCATCGTTTGCGCGATCTGTTTGGACAATGGTGTGCCCGAATGGCGTTTCAACTCAATATGCATGCCCCTGCCACGCCCCCGCAACTGTTATATTCGAACCTTTACTGTTATACGGTGTTATGAATATAGTTGCCGTAAACCTGTTTGCAAACAGTATAGCTTTTATTACACGGGAGGTAAATGATATGGGGAATTGGGCCAAACATTGGAAAGACGTGCTCACCTGGCTGTTCATATTGGTGATCATTACGATTGTCGCTGTAAGCATCTGGAGAAACGGATGGAATCCCGACGAAGACCGCCGGAACATGTCCAACCCAACAAGGGAGGAAGTGATCGAGAAAAAGGTGAAAGACTGGACTCCCCTGATGCCTTGATGAAGCAGCATTGGCTCCAAAAAACACAGCCCGCCGATAGGAGGCGAATCGCCTCCCGGCGGGCTGCATGGAGCGTCAAATGGAAGCGTCAGCTCTCACCGTTCGCCAGTTTTTCCGTTTCCGAAACGAGCTTGCCCAGCATGGCCACGGCCTGTCTGGCGCTATCCGTATCCGTGCTGAGCGACGAAAAGATGGCGTCAATTCTCCGCTTGTAATCCTGGGGCTTGACGGGGAAGCCTTCGATCATCCGCACGGCTTTTTTCTCGTTGATGCAGTACTCGCCGTTGAGCGCGAACAAAACCTGATTCAGGCAGGAAACCGAGCGGAACACGTGGCCCGCCACGTAAGACAGATCGTCCTTGTCCACGTTTTTTTCCGCGAACATCAAGGAAAACGACGCTTCAAACAGGAAGTAGCCGGTGATCGCGTCCCTCACCGCTCCGGGGTAGGGCATTGTTTTCGCCTTCATTCCGGCAATCCGCCCCGCCGGATCGTACAGGATCCGGCTGATGGCCAATTCCCCCATGTACATGACGTTGAGGTAGGCGTGCGGATGCCCCGTCTGATAATGGGCCGACACCTGTCCCCGCAGGCACTCGTCGATCACCTGCTCCACCCGGAGGATGTCGCGGAACAAAAAGTCGACGTGATATCCCCGCACCACCAGCCAACCTCCGCCGTTGACCCACGACCCCCATGCTCCGGGAGGCGCGATCAGCTGCTCCCTGTGGTCATCGTCCAGTTTTTTCGCGGCTTCTTCAACGGCCTTCAGATCAAACCCGGCCGCATCATCATAATAGATGCCAATATCGATGTCGGACGTTTCGTGATGGGTGCCCCTGGCCCGCGATCCGCCCAGCACGACTCCCGCCACGCCGGGTATTCCCCGCAGTTCGGCGCAAACCTGATCCAAAATGTTTTGCACAGTCATCTGGCATCAACTCCGATCGATCATAAAAGTACCTTTTCCATGTGGATCCCCGCAATCGGCTCGCCGGTCGGTTTGGTTCGCGCGGAGATGTCAAAGGGACGATAGCCCAGTTTATGATAAAACAAAATGCCGCGCGTATTCGTTTTGTGGCAAACGAGCCGGAGCCGCCGCGCATGCAGCCCGTTTTTGGCGATGGACTCCATCGTTTCCACGAGATACCGGGATGCGCCCTTGCCCCGGTGGCCGGCGGCCACGATCACATTGCCCAGCCAGCACGAATCGCCGTCATAGTTGTACAGGTTGGCATAGGCGGCAATCTCCCGGCCGTACAGCACAACCGTCGGTTCCAGCCTCGTGCGGAGCGCCTCCTCGATCTGTTCCGGCGTCAGCGGATACACCGCCTTCGGGAACATGTAATACAGTTCCTCCGCGTTTTGCGGCAGCGAACAGATGGCTGCCAAATCCTCCGCCAGGAGCGGCCGATGGGTGTATGTCCGGTTGTGCATGTCGCGATCGCATCCTCCTTTGCGCTGCCATGGGCTAACGGACATTTTTGTCCGTTCCAGCGAACAATCCAATTCTAACGGACATTCATGACCGTCAGAACCAGAAAAGCGGCGATTTGCAAGCAAAAAACCGTTCTAACGGACATGTTTGACCGTTAGATGCAGCGAACAGCCTTCTAACGGACAAAGTTGACCGTTAGAGCCATCCGCTTCTACTTCCCCGCATTTCGGCGACGGTGCACCAGAAATACCACAGCGTTCAAGCGGCGGGAATGCTCACGTCGACCAGATTATGCAGCATGGCTGCTCCCAGAAAATTTCTTTCGCCTACATATTACCATATTGCAGGATGCGGCAGACCGGGATTTGACAAACATCCGGAAGAGCATTATAGTTAATACATGAACATATGTTCATATATTAACATGTAAAATATTCCGGAGTGATCAAACCATGCGTGAAGTCGACGTGCTTGTCGTAGGCGCCAGCCAGGCGGGACTGGCGATGGGTTATTTTTTGAAGAGGGAAAAAACGTCTTTTGTGATCCTGGGCAAAGAGAAGCGCATCGGCGACATCTGGAGAAAACGTTACGATTCCCTCGTGCTGTTCACGCCGAGATGGTACAGCTCCCTGCCGGGTTTGCCGCTCGAAGGCGATCAAAACGGATACCCGGCGAAGGACGAAATCGCCGATTACCTGGAATCCTACGCGGCGCGTTTTGCCCTGCCGGTTCAGCTTGACACCGAAGTAACCGCCCTGCACCGGATCGGGGATTTTTTTCAGGCCGTCACCACAAGAGGCGAGTATAGAGCCAGGCGGGTCGTTGTTGCGACAGGACCTTTTCAACAACCGTTGATTCCGAACATCGCCGAAGCCGTCTCCCCGGATGTGTACCAGGTGCACAGCTCGCAGTACGCCAACCCTGCGCAGCTGAAGCCCGGCGGAACCGCCGTCATTGGAGCAGGAAATTCGGGGGCGCAAATTGCCGTGGAGCTGTCCCATGCGAACGGTCCGGTGCTGTTGGCGAGCGGACAGCCCATGCGGTTTCTTCCCCTGGAGCTGTTTGGCAAAAGCGTCTTTTGGTGGTTCGGCAAAATCGGATTTCTGGACTGCCAGGCGAGCAGCCCGTTGGGGAGATTCCTGAGCAGGCAAAGGGACCCGATCTTCGGCCTGGAGCTTCGCGACCTTGCAAAACAAGGAAAGATCATGCTCAAACCGCGCGCCGTCAACATTTCCGATCGGACGGTGACGTTTGCGGACCACAGCACGGCGGAAATCCAAAACATCGTCTGGGCCACCGGATTCGTGTCCGACTTCAGCTGGATCCGGATTGCCGGCGCGCTCGACCCTGCGGGAAAACCGGTTCATCAAAGAGGAGTCAGTCCCGTCGCCGGCCTTTATTTTCTGGGGCAGCCGTGGCAATCGACGAGAGGCTCGGCGTTGATCGGTGGAGTCGGAAAAGACGCGGAATATTTGGTGCATCAAATATCGGTTAAAATGCTGAACTGAATGGGGCCAGCAAATCTTTGCAGCGCTACAGATACAGATGCGCTGGCATCCCGCTACGTCACACCACCATCATCAACCCAAAAATGACGGCCAGCATGCCGACGGCCATGAACGGACTGGTTGCCCAGGTTGCCCTGGTCAACAGGCGGTGGACTCTCAAGGTGCGAAACGCAAACACCGTATAAGGCAGGACAACCAGCATCGCCGTAACGACGCCCGGGGTATACATGCCCAGGAACACGGTTTGCCCCGCGTGGGTGAAAACATTGACAAACAGGATCAGGATCGTGGAGACAAACAGGTTCATGACCAGTCCCGCCCGGAGCCGCCTGGCCGCGAACCAGGATATGACTCCGTACAGGATCGTGACCAGGGCAACGACCAGGCCAAACTTGGCGGGCTCATATCCCATAGCCTCAATCACACGTTCCGCGCGCGTACCTTCAAACAACAAAAGGTTTTTTTCAATCCAGGCCCGTGTCCAGAACACTTCCTCCAGATCGTGGATCAAAAAAACAACGGGACCCAGCCAAATCATTTTTTTCAACGACACTTGTCCCAACATCCTCCAGGCAGTCCGGTAATTTTAATGCGGCAGCCAAAAGATACCCAACCCCATCATAAACCGGATCGCCGATCAAAAACCAGTATCTTTCCAACTTGCCATTGCCGGTGAGGCCCATCGGTGCGCCTCGCTGGAACATGCTCCGGATGACTTCGCCGATGTCAGATCCCGCTCACTCTCATCAACCGCAATCCGTTCAACGTCACAATCAACGTCGCCCCCATGTCCGCGAAGATGGCCAACCACAAGGTCAACCAGCCCGGGAAGATGAGAAGCAGCGCCAATGCCTTGATCAGCAAAGAGAACGCGATGTTTTGTTTGATGATTCGCAAAGCTTTGCGGCTCAATCGGATTGTAAAAGGAAGCCTGGTCAAATCGTCTGCCATCAGGACGATATCGGCGGTTTCAAGGGCCGTATCCGTCCCCGCTCCCCCCATTGCGATCCCGACTGTAGCGCTGGCCAACGCCGGCGCATCGTTGACACCGTCACCAACCATCGCGACGTTCCCGATTTTTTTCAGTTCTTTTATCGCTTCCAGCTTATGCTGCGGCATGAGTTCCGCTTTGACCTCGCTGATCCCGACCTGTTTTCCGATCGCTTCGGCCGCAGACTGATGATCCCCGGTCAGCATGACCGTCTGTTGGATGCCCAAATCGCGCAATTTTCCCACAACATTCCGGCTGCTTTCGCGAACTTCGTCGGCAACGGCAATGAGAGCGATCGCTTCCTGTTCCGTCCCAAGGATCATCACGGTTTTGCCTTCCGCTTGAAGCTGACGAACCCGCTCCATGACGTCGTCATTCAGAGCTGACATGCCCTCAAACAGCCGCGGATTCCCAATGTAATACTGCACACCGTTCACTACGGCTTTGGCGCCTTTGCCGGTAATGGATGAAAAATCAGTTGCTGCCCATCGTTCCAAAGAAATGTTTTCGTCTTCCGCTTTGCGGACAATCGCGGAGGCCAGCGGATGCCGGGACCATTTTTCGATGGCTGCGGCAATTCCCAGAATCTCGTTCTCTTCAGGTCCCTGCAAGCGAACCAGATCGGTCACGGCCGGCACACCTTTCGTCAATGTCCCGGTTTTGTCAAACGCAATGACGGACAGCTTTCCCGCCTCCTCCAAATGAATGCCGCCCTTGATCAGCACGCCATTTCTGGCCGCGTTGCCAATGGCTGTCACAATGGAAACCGGTGTAGAAATGACCAACGCGCAAGGACAGCCGACCACCAGCAGGGCCAACCCCCGATAAATCCAGTCACCCCAGGCGCCATCAAGCAAAATCGGTGGAACGACCGCGATGCCAAGCGCAAGCGCCATAATGGCAGGAGTGTACCATCGGGCAAATTTGTCCACAAAAGCCTGCGAAGGGGCTTTTTCGGCCTGCGCCTCTTCCACAAGATGGATGATCCTGGAGATGGTCGTGTCTTCTGCGCTCCTGGTGACCTCGACTTCCAGCAAGCCTTCTTCGTTCAAGGTGCCCGCAAACACTTCATCGCCCGGCGTTTTGGCCACCGGAACGGACTCGCCTGTAATGGCCGCCTGGTTGACTGCGGAACTGCCTTTTACGACTTTTCCGTCCATCGCTATTTTTTGCCCCGGCTTGACAATCATGATGTCGCCAACCAGGATTTCATCCACAGGGATTTGCCGTTCTACGTTCCCCCGACGAATCGTCGCTTCTTTCGGCGCCAAATTCATCATATCGCGGATGGATTGGCGGGCTTTTTCCATCGAAAACGTCTCCAGCGCTTCGCTGATCGCGAACAGGAAAACAACCACGGCGCCTTCTCCCCACTCTCCGATGGCCGCCGCCCCCAAAATGGCAACCGTCATCAAAGTGTTCATGTTAAAGTGAAGGCGCACCAAACCTTTGATCCCTTTGAGAAACAATTCGTGTCCGCCGACGAGTATGGATAATCCGTAGAAAAGGACGGATACATGTTCTTCGCCAACAAAGAATCCGACGATCAAAAAAATGGCCGAGCATGCGGTTGTGATCGTTTTTCGCCGTCTCCAGAAAGGAACCTTTTGCTCGAGCCGCTGTTCCTTCTCCGGATACACTTTCAAGCCTTCAAAAGAACCCGCTTTCTCCAGTTCCTGGATCGTTGCTTCCCCATATACCGTAATTTTGGCTGCTCCGAAATTCACTTGCGCATCTGTAACTTTGGGCAAAGACTTCACGTTTTGTTCGAACCGGGCCGCGCAGTTTGCGCAAGTAAAACCCTGAACCCGATAAACGCTTTTTTTGTTCATGTTGGATTCCAACCGCAACACCTTCTTTCCGAGAGCGACGGCATCTGCCAGCCACAGCGAAATGGAATGCCGCATCCAATATCGGACAATGTGGATTTACTCTCATTATGACAAAAAAACCGTCCCGATGAAATCCCCATCATCGGGACGGACTGGCAGGCGACATCTCGAGACAACTTCATTGGTTTTATAAAACCCAATCAATTTCAGAAAAAGCAGCAAATAATTTTTTGCCAACATCAGGCTCAATCCCATGAATAAAGCAAATATTGCCGAGCAACCAATCTTTGTATGCAGATTTGCTTTGAATTCCTCGATTTTGCATATGAACAAATGGGCCAAATTTTTTGCAGTAATACAAATGTTGGCGAATTTCCTCTTTCAATTTGCGTGGCACATGCACACCGTTAGTTACAGTTAGTCCCGTAACTAATTGTCTTTGGCCTGTTTTTCGATATCGAGTCTTCTTTTTATTAAGATAAAACCCCTCTTCTTTAATAATTTTTTCAATCAGTTTCATACTAGGGAGACATGTTTTTGCTCCGGAAATCGTTATGTCATCCGCGTAACGCGTATATTCGGAACCCATGGCTTGTGTTAATTTGTGTAACCTGTGATCCAGTTTTTTTGCAATAATATTTGAGATTAACGGACTAGTGACCGCTCCTTGTGGTAAAAAGGCACTGTTCGTTACATAAAAATCAGCCGGTTTATTTCTGTCTTTTTGAATGAATGTTTCATAATTTCGGCTCGGTGGAACAGTGGTTAATTTGGCCAAATCTACCGCCAGGTTCGAATGATAGCCTAGACTGCGAAACATCCCGTAGACTCTTTGCTCAGTAATCGTATCAAAAAACCTGTAAAAATCTAACTGCATGATCATCGGTTTGCCACTATGTACCGCTGCATTGTCTTTTATTGACCTTCCTTTTCGAAAACTCATGCAACGATCATGTAGTGGAACGTGAACAAGAATATGCTGATTGATCCAGGTTTGAATATGTTTCAGCTCTTTCATCGGAACTTGGATTTCCCTGGTCCCAGTTCCATGTTTCTTACGTATTCGAAATGTTGAATAATAATCCTCTCTATTCGATATAATCCTTTGCAATGTATGAAACTTCAATCCGAGTAATTGAGCTAAATGTTTCGTGGAAAAAATGACTGGCAAATTACGAGATAAAAGTACATTTGAATAATTTAGAATCTCGCGAATATATTCTTCAGAGTGTCCTTGCTCACGTGCCTTGATATAAAGATCATTTCGGGGAAATGATGTAGTCATTGACCGGTTACCTCCTACACTTGAAAGTGCGCCGCGGCGCGCGCTGAACAACCTCTGAGACTGTCGAGGAGTGTTGTTCAGGGTACGATGTAAAGTCGCTTTACCTACGCCAAGCTGAAATCCGCTTGGCGACTCATATAATAAAAATATGAGTAAAGACTAACCGGTTAATGTTTTCCCCGAAATGTCTTCGGCAAGTATAATGTAGCCTGTTCAGTTCTTATTTTTTCATTTGTTATTTTAATGCTAGATTGCGTTTTTTTAAAGTCATTGATCTGTTTGGACATTCTATAATACAACTCCATGCCGTATAACGAAAGTTTTCCGTCATCTTGTAAAATCCCGCTTTCCGAAAGAGACTTCATAAGCTGCTCATAATCTCGCTGGGTGATCCCCAACATTTGACATATAATATGATCTGCTCTCCTTAAATTTTTTAATCTTATAATAGCGAACTTAAGGAAATCACTGCGAGTTATAAATTGATATGTCTTCCAATCGTTATTGCCTATACCAGACGCAAACTCTTTAAATCCAATAGATTTTGCAATACTAAGCATATGTGCAGTATCCTTACGAAAAGCTTTTGCCATATTCATACGAGGTTCTGAGGATCGAGGAAACAGGGGGTACCAATTTTTTCGAGTTGACCACAGGATAGGTAACGTATTGTTGGGAGTACTGTAAGAAAATACTGTCAGCGCCTGGGAATTCCGGTATCCTAAAGGCCAGTCTTTCTTTTTTATGATGTTAAGTCCTTTCCCATACTTATAACACATTTCCCGGATTCTTACAGATGATTTTCGATAACCAAAAGGTGATCCGGATTTTGAAAAAGCCTTATCTCTGATTATTGCAGAAAAAACCTTGCAATCAGGAATGTGGCGACGGATATAGTTTATAGAATCTTTTTGTGCAGCAACGGATAACAAGCAGATATTTTGATAAGTTTCAGTCATTAATACAGGCTTAAGATGCGTATGATAAAATTCTACTGCAGAATTTCCACTGCCAAAAAAGTCATCCAACAGTACAATAACGCTTTGCTTGTTAAGTTGATCTGCCAACTGAAAAGAATTTGAACAAAGGTGTATTTTATTTTTATTAGCCTTTCGAAAAGTGGTTGTCTTTTTCAAGTAGTAAACCATCGCTGTGGCACTTTTGCCGTAATCACCAATTGGTTGAATAAGCAATTGAGAATTGGGGTATTCCTCAATGATTTCTTTTAAACCCGCATTATAAGCATCCATAATATCCGACTCATCCAAATATTCTACTGCGAATAAGATTTTTAAGGCATCTTCCCGATCAGATTCATTGAAATTATGTAACCATCTCAAAATTTCAATCTCGCTGACACTATGCTTGAATTTATGTGCCAACAAGTGTAATTCATGCTTTCTCTCTTCAAGTTCTTTTTTATATTTATTATGCACATGGCGTATTAGTAAATCCTTGCTTATCATTTTGTACTCCTGCAATTTCTTTCATTTTTCGTTATTTATCGGAGGGAATCGTGATGAATTATTGTCCAGAAAAAATTGATTGTAATCATGTTCATTGGCTTCATGCTGAATTCAGATTGCCTGACCGAAAAAAGATTCACCCGGACACATATGGAAACATTCATCGCGGAGCAAAACATCCACCCTTCCGCGATCATACCATCGTCCCACAAATTTTACTACATTTTTTACGAAACGGAATCTCAACTAGGAATCTATGTGTTAAAAGGTGTTGAAAAGGGAAGGTACGTATTTTCCCATTCCTGGACCGAGGATCCAGGGAAGGTTTTTATTGGAGGGGTGGAAGATCATTCCTTTGGAATGGTGGTCCTCGATGACCATTTGCTGAATCAGGCGGCAGGACAAGACAACTTCCATTAGGAAGTTAATGTCCCGCCGGTCTCGATCCATGTCTTCATGCCGGAAAGAACGATCGGCAACCCCTCTTCCAAAACCCGGGCTGTATTCGGCGCTTCCTCGAACTCGTCGTGCACAACGGTCACCAACGTCACTCCGTCAAACTCCGGATGCGGCTCGATTTCCCAAGTCAATCGCGAAGGCTTCTCCGCCGCGGTCCTGGCTTGCTCAAGAAGTTGCCATGTCATCACCAGCCGACAGGGCGGCTCCACGACAAGAAACTCCCCTTTCGCCTGCAGCTTCCCTTCGGGGTTCCAGATCTCATACGGACAGCCCGCTTTGAGTTCACCTCGAATGATCCCGTTATACCAATATTTTACCGTTATCGCAGGATTGGTCAGCGCGTTCCAAACTTGTTCAGGATTGGTTTTGATCGCAATGCGGTTGATATGCCTGGGCTTTTGTTCCATTGCCGGTTCACGCTCCAGCTCTTTTTTCAGCAAACTTAATCCCGACACCCACGGTTCGGCATATTTGCCGACCCACCTGTCATATATTTGGCGAATGGGCACAGGGTTCAAATAGTGATACTTCTCCCGCCCGACCTTCCGGGTCGTAAGCAGGCTCGCGTCTTCCAGAATACGCAAATGTTTCATCACGCCGAATCGGGACATTTGCAGATGAGAACAGAGATCGTTTAACGTTCGGCCATCCTTTTCATACAGCAAATCCAGCAAGGTTCGTCTGCTTGGATCCGCCAGCGCTTTAAAGATGTCGTCCATATGGATTCCTCCATGACGTCCGCGAAGCAGCAATGATTTCACGGTAACTATTGACATGTTACCATATAGTAACGTATATTAAAAGTGACCATTAGGTCACATGTTTTGATGCACTTGATGTTCCGCCGGCGTTCATCAGGTTGCAACCGCGGCATCTTTCCGCGACATCCCCAAAGCTGCCTAAACAAATCTGTAAAGCAAGGTGAAAGAGAGGTCATCATGATGCATATTGCCATGATCGCCGGGAGCAACCGGCAAAACGCCAATAGCACAAGTATCCTTCGTTATATCGAAACCATTTTGAAAACCAAAAACATTCAGGTTTCCCTGATCGATCTGGGGGTTGTGCGGCTGCCGCTCTATTCCCCCGATTCGGAGGCGGTGCCCCCGGAAGCCGAGGTTCTGATCCATTCGGTCCAACAAGCCAACGGCCTCATTTTCGCCACTCCCGAATACCACGGCTCCATTTCCGGTTCGTTGAAGAATGCGCTGGATTATTTGGACAACTGCCACGTGGCGGGCAAACCGGTTTTGCTCGTGAGCTCGTCAGGCGGACGTCTCGGCGTCAGTTCGCTGATCCATCTGCAATGCATCGTCCGGAATCTTCATGGCATTTTATGTCCGGAATGGATATCGGTCGGAGACGGCCGGCCTGTCTTTGACCGGGACGGGGTCCCCCTGGATCTGGAGATCGTACAGCGCATCGGCCAGGCCGTCGATCAATTGGTCGAACTCGTGAGGAAACTGGGACACGGCGGCAAACAACCTGAGAAAGTGATGATGGAATCATGCTGACTCGCTCCGAAATCAAAGCATACCTGAAAAGAATCGGCATTCAGGACATACAGCCGCCATCCCTTGCTTATCTCACTCAGCTTCACCGGGCGCATGTCGCTTCTGTCCCCTGGCAGACGATTGATATCGTAGCCGGCAGACCTGCTTCGATTGATCCAGACGAGTGCGTCCGACTGATCCTGGGTAACCGCAGCGGGTATTGCTTTCACTTGAACGGCGCGTTCAGTGTGCTTCTTCGGTCGCTTGGTTTCCGTGTTTTTTGGCATCGAGCCGGCGTCCAGCCTCTGGGGCAGGAACCCCGGATCAACTCGTTTCACCTTGGGCTGAGCGTCGTCTTGACGAATGAACTGCAACAAGAACAACGGTACATCGTCGATGTGGGATTGGGCGATATGCCCTATGAACCGATCCCGCTCCGGATCGGCACATACGAACAAGGGCCGCTGCGCTATCAGGTCGAAAGATCCGGCGTTGTTCAAGGCGGTTGGCGGCTTGTGCACGACCCGGGATCCTCGTTTGTCGGTGTCGACGTTGCTCCGGATGAATTGGAGGACCTGGAAGAGTTTCAACCCAAACATGAATTTTACAGCCGATCGCCGGATTCTCCCTGGATCAAGCTGTTTCTGGTTCGGCAAAGGCATGCCGCGGGCAGCAATGAATTGAGAGGATGCATATGGACCAGGCGGGATGGCAATGGCATGGAGAAAATAGAACTGCGCACCAAATCACAATGGCTGGAAGTTTTGGGAGACGTGTTTCAGGAGCATCTGGTCCATTACAGCAAGCTGGAGCGAGATGATCTGTGGAAGCAAGTATGGAGCTACCATGAAGAATGGAAGAAAGCGAATATGAAATAAAAAGGAGCATCACCTCCCGGATCCAAACCCGATCCCTACAACCCCCTCATTGATCAATTCATGGCTCAGGAAATCTTCAACTGTGTGGTGCTGCTGCGTCTGCTCAGAGATCAGGGCTATACCGGCAGCATCACACTCAGGTGTCTGCTTTGAGGGGAGCATATCACCTTCCACGGTGTTTTTCTTTTGCTTTTTTGAGCTTGATCTCTCTTTTGTATTCCTTGAGTTCTTCCCGTCTGTCTCTGCGAACAATTTGCTTTTCTTTTTTTCTTTTCTCATACTCCAACTGAAGCGCCGCCTGGGCGAATGTCGACACTCCATGGGCTTTCATTTCGCGGGCTGCCTGCCTTGCCAATCGTTTCGGGTTCAATTTTCCAGGCCGGCGGTCTTCAACTGGCAGTTGTTCTGACAACCCGTTCACGAAGTCCAATAATTTTGTGTTGACAAACGCAAATACTTCCTGATCTTTTGGCTCAGAGCCAAACAAATACTTGCCAGCTTTCAGTTTCCCGTTAACGATTTCTTCAACAACACCTACCCAAAATTGACCATCATAAAAAACAGTCAACTTCACTTTCGTTTCCCCCTCTAAAAAAGTCATTGGAACGATGGACATCCCGAGGGGGGAAGGTTACTGGCATTGGCAAAATGCGCCAACGCGTCTGGACTACCAACCAGACCGTGTTTTTACGTTCCATATTCAATTATACAAAAGGTTTTATGTGATTTCACTTCCCGTCTGTCAAACCACGAGAACGGTCCATGACTTGAACAAATCGCTCGACGCGAATCTTTGGGTGAATCGACAGCAGCGTTTGCAGCTGGCTATAGTTCACGATCCACGGACAGCCGCCTTGACTTTATTCGTCAAAAACAAGGCGGGGATGACCATCATGGCGGTCACCACGGAGGCGACAAAAAAGCCGGTTTGATAAGCGGCAGCCATCTGCGCGAGACCGGGTATGGCTTGCTGCAGCTGATGGGCCACAACCGTCGCCAGTACGGCAGAACCAAAGGCTCCCCCTATATTTTGAATCACACGTGTAGCAACGCTCGCTTGCGGGACTTGATGACCGGTGAGCCCTGTATAGGCATCCGTCATCACCGGAATCGTGATCCCGCCAACCCCGATTCCTCGAATGAACAGCACCAGTTATTTTGGGCTCCTTTTCTGCCGAAAACACCCCCAGATTTCTCACAAAAAATCCCCCGCAAACTTTCATTTGCGGGGGGGCAAGCCAATCCAAAAGATGAAGCCGAACAGGTGATCAGGTATGGATCCCAACCACCGCTCGGCTTCCCGGACATTTTTTATTGTCTCCCGCTACTCCACCGTCACGCTCTTGGCGAGGTTGCGCGGTTTGTCGACGTCGTTGCCGCGGGCGAGAGAGGCGTAGTAGGCCAACAGCTGCAGCGGGATGACCGACAGCGCCGGCGTGAGCACCTCGAGGGTGCGCGGGATGCGGATTGTCCGGTCGAAAGTGCGCTCGAAGGTACGGTCGAAGCCGTGCCCCGTCTCCTCCCCTCCTTCGTTGACCACGCCGATGACATGGGCGCCGCGGGCGGCGACCTCCTGCACGTTGCTGATCGTTTTTTCCAGGAGCGCCTCCTGGGTCGCCAGGGCGATGACCGGGACGCCTTCCTCGATCAGCGCCAGCGTGCCGTGCTTCAGTTCCCCGGCGGCATACGCTTCAGAATGAATATAGGATATTTCCTTCAGTTTCAGCGATCCTTCCTGGACAACCGCGTAGTCCAGACCCCGGCCGATGAAGAACAGGCTGTTATGTTTCGAAATGCGCTCGGCCAGCGCCTTCATTTCTCCCGCCTGCTCCAGCAGCCGCTCCGCCTGCTCCGGCAGCTCCCGCATGGCCGCGATCACTCCGGCAATTTCATCCTCGCCCATCGTCCCCAACGTTTGGGCCAGATACAGCCCCAGCAGGTAAAAGGCAATCAGCTGGGACGTGTACGCCTTCGTCGAGGCGACGGCGATTTCCGGACCGGCCCAGGTGATGATGACATCATCCGCTTCCCGCGCCACCGAGCTGCCCACCACGTTGGTAATGGCCAGCACCCGCGCTCCGCGCCGCTTCGCTTCGCGCAGCGCGGCCAGCGTGTCCGCCGTTTCTCCGGACTGGCTGACGACGATGACCAGCGTCCGATCGGTGATGATGGGGGAGCGGTACCGGTATTCCGAAGCCACGTCCGTCTCCACCGGAATGCGCGTCCACCGCTCGATCACCTGCTTGCCGACGAGCCCCGCATGATAGGCTGTGCCGCAAGCGACGATGTGCACCCGGTCGATGCCGCGGATTTGCTCCGCAGTCAGCTTCAACTCATTCAGCGTCACTTTCCGGCCGGATTCGTCGACGCGCCCGCGCATCGTGTCGCGATATGCCTTCGGCTGCTCATGGATTTCCTTCAACATGAAGTGATCATATCCGCCTTTTTCCGCGGTGGCCAGATCCCAGTCGACATAAACCATTTCCCGGGAAATCTTTTTCCCGTCGATGTCCATGATTTCGACATGATCCTTCGTCAGCACCGCCATTTCCCCGTCGTTCAGGATATAAATATGCCGGGTATGTTCCAGGATGGCGGGGATATCCGAGCCGATGAAGTTTTCGCCATTGCCGACCCCGATGATGAGCGGGCTGGCCAGGCGGGCGGTCACAATTTTATCCGGCTCATATTCGCACAACACCGCAAAGGCGTAAGCCCCCCGCATCCGCCGGATCGCCCGGCGCACGGCATCCACCAGATCTCCGTTATACAGGCTGGCGATCAGGTGCGCGATGACCTCCGTATCCGTTTCCGATACGAATCGGTGACCCTGCGCGGTCAGCTCTTCTTTTAACACCGCGTAGTTTTCAATGATGCCGTTGTGCACGACAGAAAACCTGGACGCGCTGTCCGTATGGGGATGCGAGTTTTCGTTGGAAGGTTTCCCGTGGGTTGCCCAGCGGGTATGGCCGATCCCCACCGTCCCTCTGAGCGGGGACGTGCGGAGAATGCCTTCCAGGGTCGACAGGCGACCTTCGGATTTGCACACCCTCAGGCCGTTGTCCGTGTAGACGGCGACGCCCGCCGAATCATAGCCGCGGTACTCCAGTTTCTTCAAACCTTCTATCAAAATTTCCTGAGAATCCCGATTACCGATATATCCTACGATGCCGCACATGATAATCCTCGCTTTCAGACAGTTGCCCGTCAACCCGACATGCATGATATGATGGCAACCGGCAGCTTACCCTGCTCCATTGGCATCCTGTTGGTCATGAGCGACTCAAGGCTCGACCGGTCAGCCGGGCATGCGCAAATATCCGGCTGATCATCCATGCGATCCGGGTCTCCAGGACGCCTGACGTTCGTATTTTTTCGTAATCTGCATTCCGCTGAACCATTGTGAAGCAGGTCGCCCCGCTCTTTTCCTGTTCAGCTTGCGGCCCGAATGCCTGCCGGGAGGTCCCCGCCGAAAACTCCGAACACCTCCACCTCGTCAACTTCCGCTCCTTGCCTACCTGATAGAATTCCACCGATGTCCGGGCAACGCGAAAGTTCAGGCGCTTGAAAAAACGTTCTCCCGATCCTCCTTTCCATTTCGGAATCAACATATCCTCATCTTATTCATTTTCCTGCCAAAGCGCAACCGGATTCCAAAAAACAAAACCTTCCCGGCCGGGAACCCGCCTGGCCGAAAAGGTTTATGTCATGAAGCATTTCCTTGCTCAAGATTTAACGCCGTTAAGTTCTTCCTCGATCACCCGGGCAATTTGCTCCACAAAGCGGTCCAGCTGTTCGCGGTCCGGCCCCTCCGCCATGACGCGGACGAGCGGCTCCGTGCCGGAAGGACGCACGAGGACGCGGCCATGCCTGCCCAGCTCGGCCTCCACCTGCCGGATCGCCTCTGCGATGCGCGCGTTGTCCTTGATCCGTTCCTTGTCGGCCACCCGCACGTTCACCAGCACCTGCGGGAATTTGCGCATCATCTGTTTGAGCTCCCCGAGGGATTTGCCGGATTTGCGGATCGTGTTCACGAGCTGAAGGGCGGTGAGAATGCCGTCCCCGGTCGTGTTGTAATCAAGAAAAATGACGTGCCCGGACTGCTCTCCGCCGAGATTGAAGCCGCCCCGGCGCATTTCCTCCATCACATAGCGGTCGCCGACGGCCGTCTGGACGGTTTTCAACCCCATGGACTCCACCGCCTGGATGAAGCCGATGTTGCTCATCACCGTCGTCACGATCGTGCCGCCGTTGAGCCTGCCCGCCCTGTGCATCTCCGAGCCGCAGATGCAGAGGATGTAATCGCCGTCGACCTCCTCGCCGTTTTCATCCACGGCAATGAGGCGGTCGGCATCGCCGTCGAAGGCGAGACCAAGATCGGCGCCATGTTCCCTGACCGCCGCCCGCAGCAGTTCCGGATGGGTCGAGCCGCAGCCGACGTTGATGTTTCCTCCGTCCGGCGATGCGGCAATTGCAACCACCTCGGCCCCGAGCCCGGCAAAAACCCGCGGAGCCAGCTCATGCGCGGCGCCGTTGGCGCAGTCCAGCACGATTTTCATCCCGTCAAACCGCACGTCGACGGTCGTCTTCAAATATTCCAGATACCGCTGCTTCAACGCCGGATCATCCTGCACCCGTCCGAGTTCCGTTCCCGCAGGGCGCGGCAGGCCGTCCCGTTCCTCATCCAGCAGCCGCTCGATTTCCGCCTCGGTGTCGTCCGACAGCTTGAACCCGTCCCCGCCAAAAAACTTGATGCCATTGTCCTCCACGGGATTGTGCGAAGCGGAGATCATCACGCCGGCATCGGCTTGCACAAGCCGCGTCAAATACGCCACGCCGGGCGTGGGCACCACTCCTGCGCGGATGACGTTGGCGCCGATGGACAAAAGACCGGCAATGAGCGCTGCCTCCAGCATATCTCCCGAAATGCGCGTATCCTTGCCGATGATGACCGTCGGCTGCCGGCGGCCGCCCGCCAGGACATATCCGCCGCACCGGCCAATCCGGAAAGCGAGCTCGGGCGTCAGCTCCGTATTGGCGACCCCTCGAACGCCATCCGTCCCAAAATATTTCCCCATGATGCAGCTCTCTCCTTTGTCGCTTTTCAATGACTGGCTTCATCCCTGATTCTCGCTCTATCCATACGGTACGCCGGCCGCCCATCACGGGTGACTCGGCGGCCGCTCATTGTTCCGATTTCGGACGGATTTCCAGCCGAACCGACGGCGGATCGGTCTCCACCAGCTCGAGCAGCTCCGGCAGCTCCGCCTGCAGAACGACCTCCACCTCGCCGGGCGGAACATGGCTCACATCCGCAATCAGCCGGACCTGATCGGCGCGCAGGGCTGTCAGCTGCGCCGGCGCTCCCTGCACGCTTATGGATACCCTGCCGTTTTCGGGCGTGAGGAACACCGCTTCGTACTCGCTGCCCACTCCGACGATCTCCACCGGAATATCCGGCAGCGTCCGGCTGTTCGCCGGAACGATGTCGACCTCCACCTCCACCGCCGCGGGCTCCACCCTCAGCACACCGCCGATGAGCGGAATGTCAAAGGTGCGTACGACCGATTCCGTCCATGCGTTCACCGGAATGGTCAACGCCGCATAGGTTTCGATCTCGTCCAGCGCCTCCTGCGGACCGTACACGGTCACCTCGCGGACGCTCTGCGCCACGCGGGAGACGCTGTAACCTTCCGGCGGCGTTCCGACCACGCGGATGACGAGCGGCACCGTCTTTGCCGGCAGGGTGATCGGCACTTCGATCTGCACCGTTTCCGGGGCAACCGTGGCGCTGACCTCCTTGCCGTCCACGGTCACCGGAGTGAGCCGGTATTCGCCGCGGACCGTCTCGCTCGCGCCGTCCAGATCAACCGTCGCGTGAATCTCGCTGATCCTGCTCAACTCGCTCTCCGGCGCGGACACGCTCACTGTGTCAGGCCGAACCGCCGGCTCCCCGACGAGATGTCCTTCCGCCGGACTGCCCTGCAAAACGACCCGGACCGGGAACTCCTTCGTGACGATCTGCTCCAGCGTCACCTCGATGGAGGACGGATCCATGTACACGACCTCCACGCCCGAGGGAATGCCCTCGGCGCGCAGCGGGATGCTGTTGGCGCCGGCGGACGCCTGCTGCAGGTCGGCCACGATGCGAAACTCGCCGTCCCGGGTATTGACCTTGGCCAGATCCTGGATGCGTCCGCGCAGCAAAATATTGACCTTCGACGGCTCCATGGAGATGAGCCGCATCTGCTCGCTCATCCCCCGCGCCTCAATGTCCAGGTTGTAGATCCACTGGTCCTGCACGCTGCGGAGGGAGGACGGATCCCCGCTCACCTTTTCATCGAGGGTGACGATGAACCACAGCAGCACTCCGATCAACAGGGATACGATCCGCACGACATTCGCGTTGTTCAGCCATTTATCCATCGTTTTCTCCCTTTCGGCGCCAGAAGGGCTTGCGTTCCTTCATCTTGTTTTTGGAACTCAGGAGCTCAAACAGCTTCCCGATCAGGGTTTCTTCGGTAACATCGCGAATAATCTGCCCGTTCACCGTAAGCGAAACATGTCCGGTTTCCTCCGACACGACGACGCTGACCGCGTCGGACACCTCGCTCATGCCGATCGCCGCCCGGTGGCGGGTGCCGAGCTGCTTGCTGATGAACGGGTTTTCCGAAAGGGGCAAATAGCAGCCGGCGGCCATGAGCTTTCCCTGGCGGATGATGACCGCTCCGTCATGGAGCGGGGTGTTTGGCGTAAATATGTTGATGAGCAGTTCGGAGCTGATCGCGCCCTCGATGGCAATTCCGGACTCGATGTAATCGTTCAGACCGGTTTCCCGCTCAAAGACGATGAGCGCTCCGATTTTTTGCCGGGACATATGCTGCACGGCCCGGATGATCTCGCTGATGCGCTTGTGCAGCTCCTGCTCATCCTCCGAGTTGGCCCGGATGAACAGCCTGCCCCGTCCGAGCTGCTCCAGTGCCCGCCGCAGCTCGGGCTGGAAGATGACGATGATCGCCAGCACCCCGACGGTGATCATCTCGTTCATCATCCAGCGCAGCGCGCTCAGCTCGAACCAGATGCTGGCGAGCCACGCCACCACGACGACGAGGATGCCCTTCATCAGCTGGACGGCCCGGGTTCCGCGGATGATCATGATCAAATTGTAGATGATATAGCTGACGATCAGGATGTCGATAATGTCGTTGATTTTGACATCGGACCACGAAAGGGGCATGAGTGTTCCTCCGAACCGCTCTGGGTATGCTGTTTTTTCATTTTACCATATTTGCCTGAAAGATTTCATACAGCCAAAAAAAGCCTCTCCATGCGAGAGGCGTTTTACGTTCGGATTCAGGGGGAAACGGAAGTAACGAGATCCTCCACCTTGTACAGGAGCCAGTCGATCGCCTGGTTGATATGCTTCACCTTGCCGGTGATCTGCGCGGTGGATGCCGACAGCGTCCCGTCCATGACGATCACGTTGCCGCGCACCTCGCCCTCGATTTGCAGGTGCCCGTTTTCAACGATCAAATCGCCGTCCACCGTCGTTCCCGCCGGAACGATGACCTGCTTGCCGTTCACGATCAGCCGGTCGAGATCGTTGGTCTTCACCACCAGCGTGTCATCGGGATCCCACGTGGCCATCATGCTGGCGAACATGACGCATAAAAACAGCGCCGCGACGGAAGCGCCCGGATATTTTTTGACCCAGCGGAACAAGGCCGTTCTCCTGCGCGGGGCGGGAATCGAGGACATCACCCGCTCTGTCACCTCATCCGGGCAAGGGAACCGGCGCAGCGAACCGACAAGCGCTTCCGTCTTCTCCAGCGTCCGCAGATGCCGGGCGCACTCCTCGCACTGCCGGATATGGCAGGCCAGCTGCTCCGCCTCCCGCCCATTCAGCTCGCCGTCCAGGTATTCGTGTATCCGCTGTCTGGCTTCCTTGCAATCCATGCGCGCCACTTCCTTTTTCCTTCTTAGGTATACCATACGATGGACCCGTCAAAACGTTTCAACCCGCGCGAACCGAGCGTGCATATCTGCGCGAGGGAAGCAAAATGCTTCTCTCGATGCGCCGGTGCCGGCTGTTCACCCGCTGAGAGAAGCAAATTGCTTCTAGAATAAAAAGTGGACACCCTCCGATGGATTAACGGATAATGAACCTATACCTAATTGGGGGTGTTCACCATGGGTGAAACCAAGCAACGCTACAGCGAAGAATTCAAGAAGCA
>Ga0207866_1000433_pt1 | contig 61140 bp, 61 predicted proteins | sample HigsolmetaAR203D_FD_184835 | JGI IMG/M metagenome (GOLD analysis project Ga0207866, IMG submission 184835) | Ionic liquid and high solid enriched microbial communities from the Joint BioEnergy Institute, USA - AR20-3-D (SPAdes) (version 2) ...
AATACGTAAGACCCCTGGAAGAACACCAGGTTGATAGGCTCGGGGTGGAAGCGCGGCAACGCGTGGAGCTGACGAGTACTAATCGGTCGAGGGCTTATCCTAAAGCAACGGCAACAGCGCTTCGTTTCGTATCCGGTTATCAAGGTGTAAGCCTTGAAAGCTTGATTGACCGATCCTGCGCAGCCGCGAGGTTGTGCATGGTACGTGGTGTGGCGGCGTAGCTCAGCTGGCTAGAGCGTTCGGTTCATACCCGAGAGGTCGGGGGTTCGATCCCCTCCGCCGCTACCAAATTACATATTTCGATCATGGAGACTTAGCTCAGCTGGGAGAGCATCTGCCTTACAAGCAGAGGGTCGGGGGTTCGATCCCCTCAGTCTCCACCATCACGCGGAGCTGTGGTGTAGAGGCCTAACATGCCTGCCTGTCACGCAGGAGACCGCGGGTTCGAATCCCGTCAGCTCCGCCACTTTCATGCATACAATAACTGCGGCTCGGTAGCTCAGTTGGTAGAGCAGAGGACTGAAAATCCTCGTGTCGGCGGTTCGATTCCGTCCCGAGCCACCATAGCTTTCACAGCCGGTATAAGCAATCGCGAAAAACGCCATGCTAACCGGAGACCGCGTGGAGGGTTAGCGAAGTGGCCAAACGCGGCAGACTGTAAATCTGTTCCCTTTCGGGTTCGGTGGTTCGAATCCATCACCCTCCACCATTTATCCGAGCCATTAGCTCAGTTGGTAGAGCACCTGACTTTTAATCAGGGTGTCGAAGGTTCGAGTCCTTCATGGCTCACCAGTTTTTTTGCAAGCGACAGGCGCGCAGGCGTCTGTTTTTTGTTTTTGTACCGCTTTGCGCGATTCCTTCTCCATTCCGTATTCTTGTCGTCCGTTCGGGAAAAGTAAGAACATTCCCTTCAGTCCGGAGGACAAGCGCATGACGTACCTTTATGCAATGGGATTTGCGTTTCTGCTCGTCTTTTTGCTCGTTCCCGTCGTAAGAACCGCCGCGCTGCGCATCGGCTTCGTGGACCGGCCCGCTAGGCGCAAAATCCATAACCGCCCCGTTCCGCTAAGCGGCGGAGTCGCCTTGTATGCAGGGGTCGTCTTGACTTCCTGGCTGTGGCTGGGCGATTCGCCCCTGGTGCGCGCCCTTGCCGCCGGCGGCGGGCTGCTGGTCGTCATCGGGCTGGCCGACGATGCGTTCAAAGCCCGGGGACGGGAATTTCCGGTATGGCCGAGGCTCGTTCTTTACATCGGGGTTTCGCTGATTCCCGGATGGCACGGCATTGCGATTGCCGGCATTTCGTCGCCCTCCTCTTCCGCCATGATTGTCTTTCCGGAAGGATGGGGGATTTTTTTTACGGCGGTTTGGGTGTTCGCTCTGATCAACATGGTCAACTTTATCGACGGCATCGACGGATTGGCCTCCGGCGTATGTGTCATCTCTTCGTTGACGTTGTTCGCGGCGTCTCTGCTCGGCCATCAGGAGGTTACGGCCCTGATCGCGGTCGCGCTTGCCGGTTCGTGCCTGGCGTTTCTCGCGTTCAATTTTCATCCGGCCCGCATTTTCATGGGAGACGCCGGAGCCACGTTTCTCGGGTATACGCTTGCGGTTACGGCGATCGAAGGCACGCTGAAGGGGGCGACGTTTCTTTCGCTCCTTGTGCCGCTGCTTGCTCTGGGGGTGCCCATTCTCGATACGGCGGTCGTGTTTACGAGGCGGCTGCTCGAGGGCAAGGGGCTGCATCGGGCGGACAATCTGCACACGCACCACAGTCTGATGAAGTGGGGATTGACGCAGGTGCAAACCGTTTCGTTTCTTTATTTGATCGCGTCGGTGTTCGCGCTGATGTCCATCGTCGTTTTGCTGATGCTGAGGTAGAGCTTAACGTCTTCGATCCCGGAATTATGTTACAATAACGGTAACGACTCGCGGGAAAGGGGCGGACAACGTTGACCAAAGCGAAACTTCAGCAGCTGCAGCAGGTGTTGGGCGCTCCCGTCGTGACGGGTACGATGAGCTTGGCCGACTGGGAACGAATCGGAGGCAAAAAGGATGCCGAAATCGGGGATTACGTGGAAACCGAAGACGGCGTCCGGCTGATCACGTGGACCGAGGCCAACGAGCTGCAGTACATTCAGACAGAGGCAAAGCTGACTCCGCTTGAGAAGGAACTGCTGAGATGGGCGCTGCGGCAGCAGTCGGGTAAACCCGGAGGCGGCACCGATCTGGAACGCCAGGCGCGCCGGCTTGGGGAGTGGATCGAGCAGCGCATTTTGTCCGGGCAGACCCGCGCGGAGGTGCCGGACTGGCTGGAGATTCGCGGCAAGCTGTTTGACGGAATGATCCCTTTTCTTCTGCAGAACGATCAGGCGGGCGACCGGGAGCCCTCCTATTCCGAACTGGAAAAGGTGCTCCGCTCGTTCCTTTCCGATGAGATGCTGCTTGTGCCGCTTCAGGAAAGGGAATGGCTGATTCTCGGTCCGGACCGGCTGCTTTTGGAGGTCGATTCGGCCGACAGCGAGCTGGTCGATCACGAGGAGACGAAGGAAGCGCTTTTTTCCCTGGCTACAGGGCTGCACGAGATGTTCACGGAACAATGGGGCGGAGAATGCCACGTCGCCGTGGGCGAACCGATCATCCCGACCGAAAGCCTGGTGCGCGCGGTCAGCGAGCTGCGCGAGACGATTCATTTGGGCCGCAAGTTTCATGTCGGCATGCAGGTGCATATGCCCTGGGCCGTTCACCTGGAACGGCTGCTGAACGATATTCCGGAAGCCGCCAGGTCGCGTTTTATGGAAGAGATGATGGCGCGGCTGGATCTGTTCAACGACCCCGAAACGGTGTCGACGCTCGACGCTTTTTTCACGATGGACTGCAATGTCAGCGAAACGGCCAAAAAGCTGTATATTCACCGCAATACCCTTTTATACCGGCTGGACAAGTTGAAGCAGGAGGCCGGGCTTGACGTCCGTTCCTTCAACGACGCGGTTCTCGTGCGGATTATGCTGCTATTGTACAAAGTTACGAAAAGGAAATGAATTTTTTGTGCGCTTTGTGCATAGTCATTCGTTCTCCCCGTGCGGTAAGATATTACTGTACCTTAAACGAAGTGTTAGGGGGAACTTATACGATGGCAGGCGTACGTTTAGAGCATGTTTATAAAAAATATCCGGGTTCCGACAAAGCTTCGGTAACCGACTTCCACCTTGACATTAAAGACAAAGAGTTCCTCGTACTGGTAGGTCCTTCCGGCTGCGGCAAATCGACCACGCTGCGGATGATCGCAGGCCTTGAAGAAATTTCCGAAGGCAAGCTGTACATCGGCGACCGCGTCGTCAACGACGTAGCCCCGAAAGACCGCGATATCGCAATGGTGTTCCAGTCCTACGCACTGTATCCGCACATGAACGTGTATCAAAATATGGCGTTCGGCCTGAAGCTGCGCAAATTCCGCAAAGACGAAATCGACCGCCGCGTTCGCGAAGCTGCCCGCACGCTGGAAATCGAGCACCTGCTCGACCGCAAGCCGAAGGCGCTGTCCGGCGGTCAACGCCAGCGCGTCGCCTTGGGCCGCGCGATCGTCCGCGAACCTCAAGTGTTCCTGATGGACGAACCGCTGTCCAACTTGGACGCTAAGCTGCGTACGCAAATGCGGGCCAACATTTCCAAGCTGATGAAGCGTTTGGAAACGACCTGTATCTACGTAACGCACGACCAGACCGAAGCGATGACAATGGGCGACCGCATCGTTGTCATGAAAGACGGCGTCATTCAACAAGCGGCAACTCCGGAAGTGCTGTATAACCATCCGATCAACCTGTTCGTCGCAGGCTTCATCGGCGCTCCGGCGATGAACTTCATCCCGGGCCAACTGACGGAAGAAAACGGTGCCGTTCACTTCCGGGCGACGGGCATCAACGTCGAAATTCCGGAAGGCAGAGCGAAAGTGCTGCGCAGCAAGAGCTATGTCGGCCGCGAAGTCATTCTCGGCTTCCGTCCGGAAGACATTCACGAAGAGCCGGTATTCATCGAGGCTTCGCCGAAGTCGGTCGTAAACGCCAACATCGAAGTCTGCGAAAACCTCGGTCCGGAAATGTACCTGTACCTGACCGGTCTGGGCAAAGACAACGTCATTGCCCGCGTAGACGGACGTTCTACGCTGAAAGAAGGCCAAAACGTCAAGCTCGCCATCGACATGAACAAAATCCATATTTTCGACAAGGATACCGAGCTGAACGTGTTCGAAATCGAATAAGGCAATGCGGATCGCTTCCGTTTCAGAATGCCCGGCCGTCATGGCCGGGCGTCTTTCGTTTCGACGGCTGATGCGTCATAGTTTACATTGATTTCGCGCGTTTTTTTCGATACGATGAATAAATAACCGGGAAGGGAGCTGTACGATGCCCAAAAAAGTTAGAGTATCCGAACTCGTGCAGCAGTTCCAATTGGAAGTGGTGGCGGGCGAAGAAGGCTTGCGCCGCACGATCGAGACCGACGACCTCAATCGGCCCGGCCTGGAAATGGCCGGCTATTACGACTATTATCCAGTGGAACGCGCACAAATTCTCGGGAAGACGGAGTTGGCCTTTCTTGAGACGCTGACGTCCGACGAACGCCGGGAACGGTTGGAACGGATCTGCACGGATGAAACGCCCTGCATCATCACGACTCGCGGGCTTGAAGTTCCCAAGGAGCTCGTCGAAGTTGCGAACGAACGCCAATTTCCGGTTTTGCGCAGCGGCATGGCGACGACGATCCTGATCAGCCGCATCACCAACTTTTTGGAGAAAAAGCTGGCTCCAACGGCCACGATCCACGGCGTCCTGGTGGATGTGTACGGGGTTGGAATGCTTATTACCGGAGGCAGCGGCATCGGCAAAAGCGAAACGGCGCTGGAGCTCGTCAAGCGCGGCCATCGCCTTGTCGCCGACGATGCGGTCGAAATCCGGCAGACGGCGGATAACCTGCTGTACGGAAGCGCTCCGGAGCTGATCCAGCACTTGCTCGAGATTCGCGGACTGGGCATTTTGAACGTCATGACGCTGTTCGGCGCAGGGGCCGTTCGCACGCAGAAGAAAATCAGCCTGGTCATCAAGCTGGAGAACTGGCAGCAGGAGAAGCAGTATGACCGCCTCGGGTTGGACGAAGAGACCACCAAAATTATCGATGCGGAAATTCCGCTTGTGACGGTGCCGGTCCGCCCCGGACGGAACCTGGCCGTCATTCTCGAAGTGGCCGCAATGAATTACCGCCTCAAACGGATGGGGTACAATGCGGCTCTGCAATTCACCAACAAGTTGACCGAAGCGATTGCGGACGATGATTACGATTAATGACGGCCCGCGGCGTCTTGCGCGGCCGGAAAGAGACGGAGGATACGGATGTTGCCGTTCGTGTTGAATCCCATTGCCTTTACGTTGGGGCCCATCGAGGTGCACTGGTACGGGATTATTCTCGGCATCGGCGCTCTTGTCGGGCTGCTGCTTGCGATTCGGGAGGGAAAGCGCTTTGGAATTCCCTCCGACTTTTTTCTGGATTTGCTGCTGTTTGGCGCTCCATCGGCGATCATCGCCGCCCGTTTGTATTACGTGCTGTTCAAATGGGATTATTACCGCGAGCACCCGGGCGAGATTATCCGCATTTGGGAAGGCGGCATCGCCATTTACGGGGCTTTGATCGGAGCGCTCGTCTGCGGGATCGTCTATTGCCGCAAAAAAGGGTACTCGTTCCTGCGCATCGTCGATATTTGCGTTCCCTCGCTGCTGGCCGGCCAGATGATCGGCCGCTGGGGGAATTTCGTGAACCAGGAAGCGTACGGAGGGCCGGTAAGCGAGTCTTTTCTCCGGGATACGCTGCACCTGCCCTCCTTTATCGTCGATCAAATGAACGTGCAGGGCACGTACGTTCATCCTACCTTTTTGTACGAATCGCTGTGGAGCCTGCTGGGCCTTATTCTCCTGTTTATCGTCAGAAGACAAACGTTTCTCCGGGCCGGCGAGCTTTTTGTCATCTACTTCTCCTGGTATTCGGTCGGCCGCTTCTTTATCGAAGGGCTGCGCACGGATAGCCTCGCCTTCAAAGGGCCGGAATGGCTCGCCTCGCTGATAAATGCCTTGTGGTCGCCGATGAAATGGGCAGGCTTCGAGCAAGGCTATTTGGACCCGATGTACGGCAACGTTCGCGTTTCCCAGCTTCTCGCGCTTCTTATTGTGATTGCCGGTATCGTCTTTTTTGCGGTTCGCAGACTTGCGGGCTGGGCGAACGAGCGTTATGCCGATCCGATCGTGCCCAACCAAGCGGGCGCGCCCCGGCACGATGCCGCCGCAGCGGGCAAAGACGCGTCTGCGGACGCGGGAGCCTCTTCCGTCATCTCCGCGCATTCGTTTGCAACGCCCGATGAACGCAAAGAAGAGCGGCCTGCCGCAGGCACCGGAGATGGGCGTTCCGAACGGGAAGGAACGGCCTCTCGCGATGACGCTTCGGACAAGCCGGCAAGCCCGGACGGCTCATCCGGCTCCTCCGGCGGCAGCGATGGCGCGGGGGGATCGGATTCGAGCCCGGCCGATGCCGGTTCCGCGGGAGGAGCGGAGCCTGCGGGTTCGTCCGACGGCGGATCAGCGGGAGGTTCGGACTCTGGCGGAGGCGGGGGCGGTGCGGATTGACCGGCGTGCCGGGCCGCTTCGGGCCGGCGTATTCCGGGAGTTATTTTCAGCATGAATGTAAAATGAGGAGCTTCAACGCATGAATCAGGCTATAACGACCGTTCTGTTCGATTTGGACGGTACGATTATCGACACGAACGAACTGATCATCGAATCGGTCCTGCATGCCGTGCAAGGCGTCGTGCCGGAAGGCTTCAACCGCGAGCACATTATTCCGAAAATGGGATTGCCGCTGGCGATGCAGATGCGGATGTTCACGGGGCTGGAAGACGTGGACGAGCTGGTAAGGCGGTACCGGACATACAATCTGCGCCGTCACGACGAGATGGTGTCGCTGTTTCCGGGCGTGGCCGAAACGGTGCCCAAACTGAAGGACGCGGGCTTGAACGTGGGGATCGTCACGACCAAGATGCGCGACACGTCCCGCCGCGCTTTGAAGCTGCTCGGCATTTTGCAATATATGGACGTCATCGTGGCATTGGACGACGTGCAGCATGCGAAGCCGCATCCGGAACCGGTGCAGAAGGCGATGGCGGCGCTCGGCGCCGAGCCGGCCCAAACGCTTATGATCGGCGACAGCCCCGTCGATATCGAGTCCGCGCTGCAGGCCGGGGCGATACCGGTCGGCGTCGCCTGGTCGCTTAAAGGCGAGGCCGTGCTGCGGGAGGCCGGGGCGGCTTACGTGCTGAACAGCATGGACGATCTGCCGATTATATGCGGAATCGAGGCGGAATCCCGGTGAGACAGGTGGAGCGGTACCCGGTGGAGGGGCCGAATTCGTTGTGGCAGGTATACCGCACCGTGCCCAGGTGGAAGGCCGTGCGCAATTTCGTCTTTATCCAGCTGGCCCGGTACTGCCCGGATCTTCGGGTCAAAAACTGGATTTACCGCCGCATCCTCGGCATGAAGGTGGGAAAACAAACCTCTTTTGCGCTTATGGTGATGGTCGACGTATTTTTTCCGGAGAAAATAACGGTCGGCGACAACACGATCATCGGCTACAACTCCACGCTGCTGACCCACGAATACCTGATCGACGAATACCGCCTCGGGCCGATTCGGATCGGCTCGAACGTGATGATCGGCGCCAACGTGACGATTTTGCCGGGCGTGACGATCGGCGACGGCGCCGTCGTGGCGGCCGGGTCGGTCGTTCACCGGGATGTGCCGGCGAATGCCCGGGTGGGCGGCAATCCGCTGCGCGAGCTCGGTGCGGACAAGCATGAGCCGATCTCGGCGTTTCGCCCGGAAGGACGGGAATGAACGATAAAAGCCGTTTTCCCGCGGCGTTGCCGTCTTCGGCGTGTACGGCAGGCATAGGGCGACGAAAAAACGCTTTGGCTTACCGCCTCCAGACCGTCCTGATTGCAAGGACGGTTTTGGGGGTTTATTTCGTTCCGCTCAGGTTCGCTCCTTTGGGGCGGATTACCGGCTTGACGGCGGGCATGCTTCATGATAAAGTACATTCAAAATCTTTATTTTGGCAGTATGGTAATATGGTAGCACTTTAACGCGATAAAGAAAGTGCTCCGCAACATACAGAAACGGGGTTTGCGTTGTGTCCAAGCCAAAGGTGTTCGAAAAGCCGACGGGCGTCAAAGACTATTTGCCTCATGCCGTGGCGAAGCTGCGGCGGATCGAGCGGAACGTGCTGGAATGCATGCGGCGCTGGGGCTACGAGCAGATCGTGACGCCGACGCTGGAATTTTACGATACGGTGGGGGTGGCCAGCGCCACCTCCGATCGGAAGCTGTTCAAGCTGCTGGACCATCGGGGCACGACGATCGTGCTGCGCTCGGACATGACGGCGCCGATCGCCCGCGTGGCCGCCTCGCTGCTGAAGGAAGCGCCGTTTCCGCTGCGGCTCAGCTATCACGCGAACGTGTTTCGCGCATTCGAGGACGAGGGGGGACGCGACGCGGAATTCGTCCAAACCGGCGTAGAGCTCATCGGCGATCCGTCCCCGGAGGCGGACGCGGAGACGATTGCGCTTGCCATTGCGTCCCTGAAGGCGGCGGGCGTGCCCGCGTTCAAAATCGCGGTCGGCCATGTAGGCTTTCTGAACGGATTGTTCGAGGAGGCGCTGCCGGGGCGCGCCAGCGAGCAGGAAAGCCTGAAAGGCAGATTGCTCCAGCGCGACTACGTCGGGTATCGCGAGGAGCTGCGATCGCTGTCGCTGGATGAAGCGGTGCGCGAGGAACTGGAAGGCGTGCTGCGGCTGCGCGGCGGCCGGGAAGTGTGCGAGCAGGCGATGCGGCTTGGCGCCAGCGGGGATGCGCAGGCGGCCATCCGCCATCTGCGCGCCGTTTGGGACGTGCTCGAGGCTTACGGCGTTCAGGAGCACGTGCTGATCGACCTGACGATGATCGGCGATTTCTCCTATTACACGGGCATGACCTTCGAGGGCTATGCGTCGAATCTCGGCTTTCCGGTGTGCAGCGGCGGCCGGTACGACAATCTGCTCGGCCAGTTCGGCCGGCCGGCTCCGGCGACGGGATTCGCGCTCAAGACGACGCGCATTCTCGAAGTGGTCGACGACGAGGCGGAGGACGCCGGGCGCACGCTGATCGTATACGCGCAAGACAAGCGGCGCGAGGCGCTGGCCGAAGCCGCGCGGCTGCGAGCGGACGGGCGGATCGCGGTGACGGCTTTGGCCGAGGAGGCGCAAGAGGCCGCGGAGCTTAGGAAGCTGGCTGCGGACGGCGGACGTTTCGCTTACCGGGGCACGGACTACAGCCGGCTTGTCGTGTACGGATTCGGAGAGGAGGAGCGGGCATGACGGATAACGGCATGTTGAAGGTCGCGATGCCCAAGGGCCGCATCTACAAGCAGGCCAGCAAGCTGTTCCGGGAAGCGGGTCTGCCGATTCCCGAGGACTTTGACGACTCGCGGCGCCTGATCGTCCCGGTTCCGGAGGCGAATATGGAGTTTATTCTGGCCAAGCCGGTCGACGTTCCGACCTACGTCGAATACGGCGTGGCGGATATCGGCGTCGTCGGCAAGGACGTATTGATGGAAGAAAACAAGGACGTATACGAGCTGCTCGATCTCGGCATCGCCAAGTGCCGGATGTCGGTGATCGGACTGCCCGGCTGGAAGCCGGTCATTCATCCGCGCGTCGCGACGAAATATCCGAACGTGGCTTCGCAGTATTTCCGCGAGCGGGGACAGCAGGTAGAGGTCATCAAGCTGAACGGCTCGATCGAGCTTGCTCCGCTGATCGGGCTTGCCGACCGCATCGTCGATATGGTGGAAACGGGGCAGACGCTGAAGGAAAACGGGCTGGTCGAGATGGAGACGATGTTCTCGGTGACGAGCCGGCTGATCGCCAACCGCGTCAGCTACCGGCTGAAAAACGCGCAAATCCAGGAGCTGTGCGACCGGATCGGCCGCCATGTGCCGGCCCGGAGTTAAGGAAGCAAGGGCAAATTCGTCAGGAGTAAGGGGGACGGCCTCATGTATATCGGTTCGGCGAAGGGCTTTCGCCTCGAGCGGGAGACCGAATACGGCACGCCGCAGCAGAATGCGACGGTCGCGGAGATCGTGGCGGCGGTGCGCCGGGAAGGCGATGCGGCGCTGCTTCGCTATACGGCGCAGTTTGACAAGGTGGAGCTAAAGCCGGGCGAGCTGCGGGTGACGGAAGCGGAAATCGCGGCGGCGTACGACAAGGTGGAGCCGGACTTTCTGAGCGCGCTGCGGCAGGCGACGGCGAACATTACGGCGTTCCATGAAAAGCAGAAGCGGTCGTCGTGGATGGACGTGCAGCCGGACGGAACGATGCTCGGGATGGCGATCCGGCCGCTGAAGCGGGTCGGCTTGTACGTGCCGGGAGGAAAGGCGGCGTATCCTTCGTCGGTGCTCATGAACGTGCTGCCGGCCAAGGTGGCGGGCGTGCCGGAAATCGTGATGGTGACGCCGCCTTCGACCGGAGGGCGCGCGGGCATCGACCCGTACATTCTCGTTGCGGCCGCTGAGGCGGGCGTGACCGAGATGTACCGGGTCGGGGGCGCGCAGGCGATTGCGGCGCTCGCTTACGGGACGGAGAGCATTCCCGCCGTCGACAAGATTTGCGGGCCCGGCAACATCTATGTGGCGCTGGCCAAGCGCGCCGTGTTCGGCGCGGTGGACATCGACAGCATCGCCGGGCCGAGCGAGATCGTCGTGCTGGCCGACGACACGGCCGATCCGCGCTATGTGGCCGCGGATATGCTGTCGCAGGCGGAGCACGACGAGATGGCGTCGGCGGTGCTGGTGACGCCGTCGGAGGAGCTGGCGCAGGCGGTCGCAGCCGAGCTGGACCGCCAGGTGGCGACGCTGCCGCGCCGGGACATCGCGGCGAAGTCGCTGGCGGATTACGGCGCCATTCTGACGGTGGCGGACCTTGCCGAAGGCGTCGCGGTCGTCAACAAGCTGGCGCCGGAGCATCTGGAAGTCATGGTGGAGGACCCGCTTAGCCTGCTCGGATCGATCGAGAACGCGGGAGCGATCTTCCTGGGGCCTTACAGCTCCGAGCCTGTGGGCGACTATTTTGCCGGACCTAACCACATTTTGCCGACGAACGGAACCGCGCGGTTTTCCTCGCCGCTGAATGTGGACGACTTTTTGAAGAAATCGAGCCTGATCCGCTACAGCCGCGAGGCGCTGCTGCGCGACACGCCGGGCATCGCGACGCTGGCGCGGCACGAAGGGCTTGAAGCTCACGCAAGAGCGGTCGAAATCCGATGGGAAGGTGGAAAAAACCAATGACGCAACAGGCGCAACAACGCGCGGCCGAAATCGCCCGCAAAACGAAAGAAACCGACATCAAGCTGTCGTTTGCCGTCGACGGCACGGGCTCCGTGGATATCGAGACGGACGTTCCTTTTTTGAACCATATGCTGGACCTGTTTGCGAAGCACGGCCAATTCGACCTGAAGGTCGAAGCCCGCGGGGATGTGGATGTCGACGATCATCATACGGTCGAGGACATCGGCATCTGCCTCGGCCGGACGCTGCGCGAGGCGCTTGGCGACAAGGCCGGCATCAAGCGGTACGCGAGCGTGTTCGTTCCCATGGACGAAGCGCTGGCGCAGGTTGTCGTCGACATCAGCAACCGGCCGCATCTCGAATACCGCGCCGAATATCCGTCGGCGACCGTCGGCAGCTTCAGCACGGAGCTGGTGCACGAATTTCTGTGGAAGCTGGCGTTGGAAGCGCGGATTACGCTGCACGTCATCGTGCACTATGGGAAAAATACCCACCATATGATCGAAGCGGTATTCAAGGCGCTCGGGCGGGCGCTGGACGAGGCGACCTCGATCGATCCCCGGGTGAAAGGCGTGCCGTCCACGAAGGGAGTGCTGTAAGGTGATCGCCATCATCGATTACGGCATGGGCAACCTTCACAGCGTCAGCAAGGCGGTGGAGCGGCTTGGCTACGAGGCGGCCGTGACGTCGTCGCCGGAGGCGATTCTGGCGGCGGAGGGCGCGATTTTGCCCGGCGTCGGCGCCTTCGGCGACGCGATGCGCAACCTTCGCGAGACCGGACTGGAGGACGCGGTCAAAGCTTACGCCGCATCGGGCAAGCCGCTGCTCGGCATCTGTCTCGGCATGCAGCTGCTGTTCGAAGAGAGCGAGGAGCATGGCGTTCATAAAGGGCTGGGGCTGCTTCCGGGCCGGGTGGTCCGCTTTAAGGGCGATTATAAGGTGCCGCATATGGGCTGGAACCAGCTTGCGTTCACGCAGCCAAGTCCGCTATTTGACGGGCTTAAGCCGGGCTACGTCTACTTCGTGCACTCCTACCATGCGTTGCCGGAGCGTCCCGAAGATTTGCTCGCGACCACGGATTATTACCAGCCGGTGACGGCGATCGTGGGCCGCGGTTCGCTGTACGGCATGCAATTCCACCCGGAAAAAAGCGGCGAGCTCGGCATGGCGCTGTTGGAGCGGTTTCTGTCGATCGCCCGGGCCGGATAAGGACGACCATAAAGGAGGAACGGGCGAATCATGTCCCATTTTATTTTGTATCCCGCCATCGATATTCGCGGCGGAAAATGCGTTCGGCTGCTTCAGGGAGACTACAACAAGGAAACGGTATATAACGAGGACCCGGTCGCCGTTGCCCGCGATTGGGAAGCGCAGGGCGCGCAGTGGATTCACCTGGTCGATCTGGACGGGGCGAAGGCCGGGCATCCGGTCAACGACGAGCTGATCGGCCGTATCGCCGCCGCGGTCAAGGTGCCGGTGCAGGTCGGCGGCGGGCTGCGGACGGAAGCGGACGTGGAGCGCCTCATCGGGCTTGGCGTCTCTCGCGTGATTCTCGGCACGGCCGCGATCGAAGACCGCGCGTTCGTGAAGAAGGTTCTGGCCCGCTACGGCAGCAAGGTCGCGATCGGCATCGACGCCCGGGACGGCTTCGTGGCGACCCGCGGCTGGCTGGAGACGTCCGAGGTGAAGGCGGAGGAGCTTGCGGTTTCGCTGGCGGCGGAAGGGGCCGAAACGTTCATCTTCACCGACATTTCCCGCGACGGGATGATGGGCGGCCCGAACGTGGAGGCGATCGTGCGGCTTGCGCAGGTGTCCGGGCGCACGGTCATCGCTTCCGGCGGCGTAAGCAAGCCGGAGGACCTGGAGCGGCTGGCCGGGCATGCGGCGGACGGCGTCGGCGGCGCGATCGTCGGCAAGGCGCTGTACACGGGCAGCATCCGTCTGGCGGATGCGGTGAAGCGGTTCGCTTCCCAATCATAACCAGACCGGCCGAAGGCAGCCGGGACAGCGCCGAAAGAGCGTCTCCCGACGGCTGCCGGCGGCGGATCGGAACGGAAAGGGGCCAAGCTTATGCTGGCAAAACGGATTATCCCTTGTCTTGACGTGAAGGACGGCCGCGTTGTCAAAGGCGTGAACTTTGTCAACCTGAAAGATGCGGGCGATCCGGTCGAGCTTGCGGCGCTTTACGACCGGGAGCACGCGGACGAGCTTGTGTTTCTCGACATCTCGGCTTCTCACGAGGGGCGCGCGACGATGGTCGATGTCGTTCGCCGGACCGCGGGAGAGATCACGATCCCGTTCACGGTCGGCGGCGGCATCGCTTCGGTCGACGACATGAAGCGGCTGCTCCGCGCGGGCGCGGACAAGATCGGCATCAATACGGCGGCGATCCGCAATCCGGATCTGATCACGGACGGCGCGAAAACGTTCGGCAGCCAGTGCATCGTCGTCGCCATCGACGCGAAGTTTAACCCCGAATGGGGCGAATGGGAAGTCTATACGCACGGCGGCCGCAATCCGACGGGCATCCGGGCGCTCGAATGGGCGAAAGAAGCCCAGCGGCGCGGAGCCGGCGAACTGCTGCTGACCAGCATGGACGCCGACGGAACGAAGGACGGGTTCGATCTGAAGCTGACGCGCGCGGTGTCGGAAAGCGTGAGCATCCCGGTCATTGCGTCCGGCGGGGCGGGCAATGCGCAGCATTTTGCCGACGTGTTCGCGGAGGGCAAGGCCGACGCGGGGCTGGCCGCGAGCATTTTCCATTACAAAGAAGTGACCATTCGCGAGGTTAAGGACGAGCTGCGGGCAAAAGGAGTGAACGTACGATGAGTGCGTCTTGGATCGGCGAGATCCGCTGGAACGCGGACGGGCTGGTGCCGGCCATTGTGCAGGATGCGTTGAGCAAGGAAGTGCTGATGCTGGCCTACATGAACGAAGAATCGCTCAAAAAATCGCTGGAAACCGGGACGACCTGGTTCTGGAGCCGCTCGCGGGGAGAGCTGTGGAACAAAGGCGCGACAAGCGGCCATACGCAGGAGATCGTATCCCTGCATTACGATTGCGACGGCGACACGCTGCTGGTCAAGGTGAAGCAGAAAGGTCCGGCCTGCCATACCGGCGCTTACAGCTGCTTCTACCGCAACGCCAACGAAGACCTGCCCGGCGACGCGGAGGTTCGGCAGGCGGATCGTTTCGCCGCGCTGTCCAATCTGGAAGCGACGGTCGCGCAGCGGGAGGCGGAGCGGCCGGAGGGCTCGTATACGACGTATTTGTTCGAAAAAGGCCTTGATAAAATCCTCAAAAAAATCGGCGAGGAAGCGGCGGAGGTCATCATCGGCGGCAAAAACAACGATCGCCGCGAAATCAGCAGCGAAGCGGCGGATTTGATTTTCCACCTGATGGTGCTGCTGCGCCAGCAGGGAATTCCGCTCGACGACGTGCTGAAGGAACTGGAGTTCCGTCACCGCAAGCCGGTCAAAAAGGACTAGGTGAAGCCGATGCGCATCGATTACCATACCCATCACGTTCGCTGCGGCCACGCCGTCGGCGAGCTGGAGGAATATATCCAGAGCGCGATCGCCAAAGGGCTGAGCGAAATCGGGCTATCCGACCATATGCCGCTGCTGCACGTCGATCCGGCGGACTACTATCCGGAGATGGCGATGCCCATGGAGGAGCTGCCCCGGTACGTCGAAGAGTGCTTGCGCCTCAAGGAGAAGTACAGCGGCCGCATTGCGGTAAGGGTGGGGCTCGAAGGCGATTTTATCGAAGGGTACGAGGATGAAATCGCCCGAATCGTCGAAGCGTACCCGTGGGATTACGTGATCGGTTCGGTCCATTTTCTGGGCACGTGGGACGTGACGGACTTCCGGCAGGTGCACAATTGGGAGGGCAAAAACGTCATCGACGTGTACGAGACCTACTACGACGCGGTTTGCAAAGCGGCGGCGACCGGATTGTACGATTATATCGGGCATATCGACGCGATCAAGCGGTTCGGCTACCGGCCGGAAGAGGATGCGACGGCGCTTGAGGACAGGGCTCTTAAGGCGGTGGCAAAGCACGGGCTTGCGATCGAGCTCAACGCGGCGGGCATCCATACGGCGGCCAAGGAAATGTATCCGTCGCGCAGGATGCTGGAACGGGCGTTCGCGCTCGGCATTCCGGTTACCTACGGTTCGGACGCGCATCATCCCGACCGGGTCGGACAAAAGTGGGAAGAAGCTTCTGCGATGCTGAAAAGTGTCGGATATTCGCAGCTGGCGACGTTTAACGGCCGACAACGAAGGCTGGCGGATTTTTAAAAGTCGAACCCGCTATTGTATAATGTTAAGGTCTATTTAAGAGAAATGTCGATAGACGCGATTTGATCGAACCTGTGGAGGGGCACATGTACGGTAGTAAGCTTCGTATTTTTTCGGGGTCGTCGACTCCGAGGTTAGCCGAAAATATCGCCAATCATCTCGGAATGCCGCTCGGGAAAATCAAGCTTTCGCGATTCAAGAGCGGCGAAATTTATGTTCACTACGAGGAGACGATCCGCAATTGCGATGTGTTCCTCGTGCAGTCTCTGTCTCATCCGATCAATGAATTTTTTGTCGAACTGCTGGTCATGATCGATGCGGCCAAGCGGGCTTCGGCCAGAACGATCAACGTCGTGATGCCGTACTACGGATATGCCCGCCAGGAACGCAAAGCGGCCCCCCGCGAGCCGATATCCGCCAAGATGGTGGCGGACGTGCTGACAACCGTCGGCGCAAGCCGCGTCGTGACGATCGACCTGCATGCCGCGGCCATTCAAGGCTTTTTCAACATCCCGGTCGATCACCTGACCGCTCTGGATCTCATCAGCGATTATCTCAAAGCGAAAAACATCCGCAATCCCGTCGTGGTTTCGCCGGACGCCGGAAGGGCTTCCACCGCGGAGAAACTGGCGAACCAGCTTGACTCCCCGTTTGCGATCATGATCAAAAAGCGCCCCGCACACAACGAATCGGTCATCACTCACGTTATCGGGAATGTAGAAGGCCAGACGCCGATTATTATCGAGGATTTGATCGATACCGGAACGACCATCGTCAACGTCGTGGAAAGCCTGAAGGAACGCGGCGCGGAAGACGCGTTCGTCTGTGCGACGCACCCGCTGTTCTCGGGCGACGCGATCAAGAAGCTCGATCACCCGAATATCCGGGAGGTCGTCGTAACCGACTCCATCGAAGTGCCGCTTGACCGTCCGGAGCGGTTCAAGGTGCTGTCCGTCGCACCGCTGCTTGCCGATGCGATCCGGATCATTACGGAAGGCGGTTCGATCAGCACGCTCTTTAAGAACGCGGGCATTTGACCTGCGGGCCCGGAAATCGCATCCATGTCCCAAAGCGAACTTATCGGTTTCGGAGAAAGCTCCGTTCCCGTCTTGGCGGGCCGGGGCTTTGTTTTATTTTAGAGCGTCCATATGCGCATCCGTAACCCGCTTTCCTTGCGGAAACTGCAAATCGTGAAGCTGCCGGTAGCGCCCGCCCGCGCGCAGCAGCTCCTCGTGCGTGCCGGATTCGACGATGGCGCCTTTTTCCAGCACGACGATGCGGTCGGCCTGCCGAATCGTGGAGAGGCGGTGGGCGATGACGATGCTCGTGCGGCCGGCCAGCAGGCGCGTCAGCGCTTCCTGAATCTGCTGCTCGGATTCCGTATCGAGCGCCGAAGTCGCCTCGTCGAGAATAATCAGCCGCGGATTGCGCAGCAGCGCGCGGGCGATGGCCAGCCGCTGCTTCTGGCCGCCGGACAGCTTGACGCCCCGTTCCCCGATTTGCGTATGGTAACCGTGCGGAAACGCCGTAATGAAGCCGTGCGCGGCTGCGGCCCGGGCGGCCGCCTCCACTTCCTCGTCCGTTGCTTCCGGCTTGCCGTAGGCGATGTTGTCCCGGACGGTCCCGTTCAGCAGCATAATGTCTTGCGATACGATGCCCATTTGTTCCCGCAGCGACCGGACGGTGACATCGGCAATCCGGTACCCGTCGATCGTGATCTCGCCTTTTTGCGGTTCGTAGAAACGGGCAAGCAGGTGAACGATCGTCGTTTTGCCGGCTCCCGACGAGCCGACGAGCGCCGTCATCGTGCCCGGCTCAAGTTCCAGGTTGAAGCCCCGCAGCACCGGCGTTCCGTTCCCGTAGGCAAAATGGACATCCCGGAAAACGATTTTGCCTTGGACCGGCGGCAGGGGAATTGCCCCCTCTTTGTCTTGGATTGCCGGAGACCAATTCATGATTTCCTGAATGCGTTCGAACGCCGCCGCAGCCTGCTGTACCGTGTTGAGCGCGCGGCTGAAACGGCGGACGGGATTTTGCAATAGCCGCAAATAGGCGAGAAACGCGACGATTTCCCCGACCGTGAGCTTGCCTCTCATCGCCTGCCAAGCTCCGATCAGCAGAACGGCGGCCATGCCCGTATAGTTGAGCAGGTCGATGAGCGGCTCATAGACCGCGCGCAGGCCGGCGGCCTTGACGCTCGCGGTCATGTTGCTCCGGCTTTTGTCCGAAAACCGCCCGGCCTCATAGTCTTCGCTTGTAAACGACTTGATGAGCCGGATCGACGAAAAGCTGTCCTGCAAATGGTTGTTGACCTCCGCGACCGATTCCTGCACCTTGCGGGAGGCGATGCGGATGCGATGGCCGAACTTGCGCGTCGATAGGATCATAAACGGGAACGTGGCGAGCATGATGCAGGTAAGCAGTCCGTCTTTGTACAGCATATAGGCGACGACGGCAACGAACGTAAACAAGTCGCTTACCAGCGACAACATGCTGGAGGATACGAGCTGCTGCAGCATGTTGACGTCGTTGGTCACCCTGGACATCAAATCGCCCGTGCGGTTGCGGTCGAAAAATCCCATGTCCATCCGCTGAATATGCCGGTACAGCCGGTTGCGCAGGTCGTAGATGACGCGCTGGCCGACGGATGCCATCGTGTAGCTGGCGATGTAGTTGAACAAGCCGAGCAGAACGGCCGTGCCGATAATGCCCGCCGCGATCCAGGCAAGCTCCGCCCGCCGCCGTTCGGAGATGACATGGTCGATCGTATAGCCGGTCAGCTGCGGGATGACGAATTCGAGCAGGGCGATCAGGACGATGCAGATAAAGGCGGCCACGATCCGCTTCCATTGAGTTCGGATGTGCGGGGCGACGTATCGGAACATGCCGAGGATGCGGCGCTTGCTCGGCGCGGCCCCACCCGGCGCCGCTTTCGCCGCCGCCTGTGCCCTCCGGTTCATCGCGGGCGCTCCCATTGATCGAGCAGATCGCTTAGATGGCGCGCGGATTTGTCCAACACCCGGCGCAGCGCCGCCCATCGGTCGGGATGCGATCCGGCCGCGCTTTCCGCGCGGACGAGCAGGCGAATCCATTCGGCTTCGGCAAGCCGCAGCTCCTCGGCGGACCAAGGGTGGCTTTCCGGGTTTTCCGGGGATGCGTCCGGAAACGCCCGCTCCTGCTTTTTGCGCGCATGTTCGGCCAGCCATTTGCGGCCGGCTTCGGTGATCGCGTAAATTTTTTTGCCGTCTTCTTCTTTCGCATCGGCCAGCCCCCGCTCCACCAGCATCTGAAGCGCCGGATAGATCGAGCCTGCGCTCGGGCTGTACGCCCCGTCCGACTGCTCCTCGAGCGCCTTCATCATCTGGTACCCGTGCATCGGTTCGTCCGCGATCAGGCGAAGAAGCATGACCGGAAGCCTTCCCCGGCCCAAATACCGGCCTCCGCCTCGCCCCGAGTGATGCCCCCACCGCATATGCCCGTCTCCTCTGCCTCGCATTGTGCAGCCCCTCCCGTAAATGGGTTTTAATATATCGATAAATTTATTTAACGATATATCGAAATCTAAGTCAAGCCGGTTTGCGGCTGCGGCGGGCGCATTCGGGGCAAGCGGCGTTTCGGGCGCGCAGGGAAGGCATGCAGCCGGGTTCGCCGGCTTTCGGGAGCATTTTATTTTAACGATGCTCCGCGTATGGTATAATCGTGGTAATGCAGCCGGCCGTGACGAACGCCCGTACGGAACCGTGCCAATTTACGCAACCGGGAAGGAGCCTTGCCGATGAATCAGCGCAAACGCGCGGTGAAGAGCCGTCGACCGAAAGTCATTCCGTTTTCCCCCGACGCCACCTTCTTTTTCGAACGGGCCGTGCAGTCGCTGGATCGTTTTCACTACGACAAGGCTTTGAAGTATTTCCGGCGCGCGGTGGAGTACGAACCGGACAACCCGGTCAACCATTGCAATATGGCGGGCATTTTGTCGGAGATGGGCCGGTACGAGGAATCGAACGACATTTTGCGTTCCGTCCTGGACCGGATCGATCCGGCCATGACGGAATGCTATTACTATTTGGCGAACAATTATGCCAACATGGAGCAGTACGAAGCGGCGGAGGACGCGCTTGTCCAATATTTGGAGAACGATCTGGAAGGCCATTTTCTGGAGGAGTCCGACGAGTTGCTCGACCTGCTCAATTATGAGCTGAACCGCCCGACCAAGCTGACGACGATCAAGTCGCGGGAAAATCTGTACGCCCACGACAAAGCCCGCGAACTGCTTGAGGCCGGGCGCTTTGCGGAAGCGGTGCGGATTCTGGAAGGAATTCTCGAGCGCCAGCCCGACTTTCTGGCTGCGCGCAATAATCTGGGCTTGGCATACTACTACATGGGGCTGTTCGACAAGTCCGTCCAGACGATCGGCGAGGTGCTCGAGGCGGACCCCGGGAACCTCCATGCGCTTTGCAATCTGGCGATCTTTTATCAGCATGCGAACCACGGCGAACTGAAGGGCCTGATCGCCCTGCTGAAGAAAACGATTCCCTTCCACCCGGAGCACGTCTTCAAGCTGGCGACGACGCTTGGAATCGTCGGAGAGCACGGCGAAGCGTACCGGCATTTCCGGCGGCTGCTGCGTTCCGGGGAATTGTCGGGCGAGCCGTGCCTGCACCATTTCGCGGCCGTCGCCGCGGCGAACATCCGGCGCTACGACGATGCCGAGCGGTTTTGGAAGCAGGCCGCGCGCCTCGATCCGGAATCGGAAGTGCCTCCGTTTTACTTGGGCAAGCTGGACGCGATGCGAAGCGGCGAGTATCCTGCGCCGTCGCATTACCATTTCCACCTTCCCTTCGACGAGCAGTTCCGCCAGTGGGAGCAGCATCCGGAAATGGTGCCCGACGCGCTGAAACGCAATCCGCTTATCCGTTCGTCGTTTTTCTGGGCGCTTCGCCACGGCGACCGCAACACCAAAGCGCAGGTGATTCAGGCGCTCGGGCTTGTGGCCGACGAGGAAGTGATCGACGCGCTGAAGGCGTTTTTGGTCGATCCCGGGGAAGAAGACGAGCTGAAGCGCGTCGCCGTGCTGGTGCTGCGTTCGATCGGCGTGCAGGATGCGCTGACGGTCGTTTACGGAGGTAGGACGCTGACGCTCGAGTCGCGCCGCAAATCGGCGAATTTGCCGATCTGGGACAGCGCCTGGCAGGCGGTGTTGGAGCTGGCGATGGAGCAGATGGCCGGCCGCTACGACGTCGTTCAGCAGCACGACATGATGACGCTGTGGGTCGATTATTTGTCCCGCGTCTATCCCAGCGTGCCGAAGCTGCTCAAGCCTTCCGGATGGGCGGCGGCGCTGGAATATTGGACGGCGAAGATGCACCGCAGGCCGATCACGTATGCCGACCTGGTCAGCCGTTACGGCGCCTCCCAGGCGAGCATCAGCCGTTACGCGAATCTCATTGACGAAGTTTGCGGCATCCGCGAGAAGCTGAAGCGCAGCAGCGCCACATTCGGGGAATAATAGGCGGCAGCCTTCCCGGAATCGCCGAGCGCGGAAGCGCCGCTATTGGCCAGGTTGCGGAAAGAAGGGTCGACTGTTACAATAATTATTACAGTTAGAATAGGATTGACGGCGTGCCATTGCCACCAAGGAGGAGAGAATGATGTACAAAACGATAGTCATCGGTACAGGACCGGCGGGATTGACTGCGGCGATCTACTTGGCCCGCGCGAATCTGAAGCCGCTCGTCATCGAAGGGCCCGAGCCCGGCGGCCAGCTGACCACGACCACGGAGGTCGAGAACTTTCCCGGGTTCCCGGAAGGCATTATGGGTCCCGAGCTGATGGCCAACATGCGCAAGCAGGCCGAGCGGTTCGGGGCTCAATTCCGTACCGGCTGGGTCAACTCGGTCGAGACGTCTTCCCGTCCGTTCAAGCTGTCGCTTGAAGGCGGCGAGACGCTGGAAGCCGAGACGCTGATCATTTCGACGGGGGCTTCCGCGAAATATCTCGGCATCCCCGGCGAGAAGGACAATGTCGGACGCGGCGTCAGCACCTGCGCGACCTGCGACGGCTTCTTCTTCCGCGGCAAGAAGATCATTGTCGTCGGCGGGGGAGATTCCGCGATGGAAGAAGCGAACTTCCTGACCCGGTTTGCGTCGGAAGTGACCGTGGTGCATCGCCGGGAAGAGCTGCGCGCTTCGAAGATCATGCAGGAACGCTGCCGCGAAAATCCGAAAATTTCCTGGAAGCTGAACCGCACGCCGCTGGAAGTGGTCGCGGGCGAAAACGGCGTTACCGGGCTGAAGGTCAAAAACAACGCCAGCGGCGAGGAAGAGCTGATCGAAGCGCAAGGGGTATTCGTCGCGATCGGCCATACGCCGAACACGAAGTTCCTCGGCGGACAGGTTGAAACGGACGAACTGGGCTATATTGTGACGAAGCCGGGCTCGACGGAAACAAGCGTGCCTGGAATCTTCGCCTGCGGCGACGTTCAGGACACCAAGTACCGTCAAGCGATCACGGCGGCGGGCAGCGGCTGCATGGCGGCGCTCGATTGCGAGAAATTCCTTGAAGGTTCGGCCGTTCACGACTGGAGCCATACCCTCAGCTAACCATACTTCATCTTAACTTATCCGAGGTGTCAGCCATTATGTCTCAAGCTTTATACGTCGGCGTCGATTTGGGCGGTACAGCGATCAAAGTCGGTTTATGCAACGCTGACGGTCAGTTGCTCCGCATCTACGAAGGTCCGACGCAGACGGACCGGGGTACGGAGGCTATTCTGAACAATATTGCGGCGTACGTAAGGGAACTCGTTCCGCCGGATACGGACGAATGGAACGAGGTTCAGGGAGTTGGCATCGGAATCGCCGGGTTTCTGGACATTCCGAACGGCATTATCGACTTCTCGCCGAATCTTCCTTTCCGCAAGGTGCCGGTTAAGGAGATTATGCAGGAGAAGCTGGGCAAAGCCGTCAAAATCAACAACGACGCCAACGTAGCAGCCCTGGGCGAGGCGTGGGGCGGAGCGGGACGCGGTGTCGCGGACTGCGTCTGCTACACGCTTGGCACGGGAGTCGGCGGAGGCATAATCGTTGGCGGCCGGTTAATCGAAGGGTTCAGCGGCATGGCCGGGGAGCTCGGGCATATGGCGGTCGTTCCCGATCTGGAAGCGATCCAGTGCGGCTGCTCCCAAATGGGATGCCTGGAGACGGTGTCGTCCGCGACCGGGATCATCCGCATGGCGCGCGATGCGGTGGAGCGGGGAGACCGGACTTCGCTCGCATACGTGGAAGAGCTGACGGCCAAGGATGTGTTTGACGCAGCCAAAGACGGCGACGAGGTTGCGCAGCGAATCGTCAGCCGCGCCGCGTTCTATCTGGGCAAATCGATGGCGGCGGTCGCAATCGTCGTGAATCCGCAGCGGTTTATTATCGGCGGCGGGGTCAGCAAGGCGGGCGAGTTCCTGTTCTCGCAGGTCCGCGAAGCGTTCGTCAAGCTGACGCCCGACAGGGCGCGAAACGGCGTCGATATCGTCGCCGCGGAGCTTGGGAACAATGCCGGTGTCGTAGGCGCCGCGGGCTTGTTCCTCCGGGCCTAATCGAGAGTGCGCCTGACTGTCGGCGTTCCTGCGTCGGCAGGCTGGCGCCTTTATTATACGATTCGGCGCGAATCCTTTCTGACGAAGGAGACTGGATATGGATACGCTAAGAGCCAACCCAACGCTGGTCATTATTACGGGAATGTCGGGCGCGGGCAAAACGATTGCCGTGCAAAGCATGGAGGATTTGGGGTTCTTTTGCGTAGACAACCTGCCTCCGGTGCTGATTCCGAAATTTGCGGAACTGATCGACCAGTCGCAGGGCCGCATTGCGAAAGTGGCGCTTGTGATCGATTTGCGGGGACGGGAGTTTTTTACCGCCTTGTCCGAATCGCTTAATTATATTCGCGAACATTATACGATTAACAGCGAGATTCTGTTTCTGGACGCGACGGATTCGGTGCTGGTCCAGCGCTACAAAGAAAGCCGGCGCAGGCATCCGCTCGCTCCGGAAGGCATGCTGCTCGAAGGCATCCAGTTGGAGCGGAAACTGCTTGAGGACCTGAAGGGAAGAGCTTCCCAGATCATCGACACCAGCAATTTGAAGCCGGCGCAGCTGAAAGAGCGGATTATCGCCCGCTTTACGAACCTCGACCGGAACGCGATTGCGGTGAACATCACCTCGTTCGGCTTCAAGTACGGCGTGCCGATTGACGCCGATTTGATTTTCGACGTCCGCTTTTTGCCGAATCCTCATTACGTCGAACACCTCCGGCCCCGAACCGGACAGGATCCCGAAGTTTACGAGTACGTGATGAAATGGCCCGAGACGCAAAGCTTTCTTTCCAAGCTTTTGGATTTGTTGCAATTTTTGCTTCCGTTATATCATAAAGAAGGGAAGAGTCAGGTGGTAATCGGCATCGGCTGCACGGGCGGCAAGCACCGGTCGGTGGCGCTGGCCGAGTACCTGGGGCGCACGCTCGGGACGAGCGAAACGGAAACGGTGCGCGTCAGCCATCGCGACGCAGATCGCGATCGACACGGATGAGGCGGTGAAGGGATGAACATAACGGCCAAGGGGGCCGGGCGCAAACCGCGAATCGTCGTCATTGGAGGCGGGACGGGGCTGTCGGTGATGCTTCGCGGACTGAAGCATAAGAGGCTCGACATTACCGCCATTGTGACGGTGGCCGACGACGGAGGCAGTTCGGGCATTCTCCGGGAAGAGCTGCGGATGCCGCCTCCGGGCGACATCCGCAACGTGCTGACGGCGCTTGCCGACGCGGAGCCGCTGCTTGCGGATATGCTTTCCTACCGGTTCCATAATGGAACAGGACTAGCCGGACACAGTTTGGGCAATCTGATACTGGCGGCGATAACGGATATATCGGGCGACTTCGTAACGGGCATTCGGGAGTTGAGCCGGGTGCTCGCGGTGCGGGGCCGGGTGCTTCCCGCCGCGAATCAGGCCATTGTGCTGAAGGCGGAAATGACGGACGGCACCTGCGTCACCGGGGAATCTGCCATCCCGAAAGCCGGAAGGCAGATTCGGCGGGTCTTTATCGAGCCGGCGCAAGTCGAGGCGCTGCCGGAGGCGGTCGAGGCGATCCGGGAAGCGGACGCCATTTTGGTCGGACCGGGCAGTCTTTATACAAGCATTATGCCCAATCTGCTGGTGCCGAAGCTGGCGGAAGCGATCGTAGCGTCCGATGCGATCAAAATTTTCGTGTGCAATGTCATGACGCAGCCTGGAGAAACGGACAATTATTCGGTCAGCGATCATTTGAACGCGATTCATGCGCACGTCGGCCATCATTTGTTCGATTATGTCATCGTTAACGACGGAGAAATTCCTCCCCAGGTTCACAGCATGTACGCCGAGCAAGGCGCCAAAGCGGTCCATCTGGACCTGGACGAGGTTACCCGTCAGGGATACAAGGTTATTGCTGACAGGCTCGTTCTGTTCCGCACTTATTTGCGGCACGATGCAGCCAAGCTAAGCGAACATATTTACCAGTTGGTGGAGAACTGGATGCTGAGAAAGGAGTGAGCGTCGTGTCTTTCGCGGCTCAAACGAAAAAAGAATTGACGATGGTGGAGGCGGAACCGTGCTGTGAGATTGCGGAGCTGTCCGCACTGATTCGGATGAACGGGACGGTTCAACTCACCAACAAGCGGATCGTTCTGGACATCTCCACCGAGAATGCCGCGATTGCGCGTCGGATCTACACCTTAATGAAGCGCCATTTTGCCGTGCCGACAGAGCTGCTCGTGCGCAAGAAAATGCGGCTGAAAAAAAACAACGTCTATATCGTGCGGGTACCGGCCGGCGTGGAGCAACTGCTGAAGCAGCTGATGATCACGAGCGAAGGCTTTCAATTTCATCCCAAAATCAACAAAGAGCTGATCCGCAAGCCTTGCTGCAAACGCGCCTATTTGCGCGGAGCTTTTCTGGCCGGAGGCTCGGTCAACAATCCGGAAGGTTCGTCCTATCACCTGGAAATCGCCTCGATGTATGAGGAGCACTGCCGGTCGCTTGCGGAGCTGGCGAACAAGTTTCACTTGAACGCCCGGTTCATTGAGCGCAAAAAGGGCTTCATCCTCTACATCAAAGAAGGCGAAAAAATCATCGAATTTCTGAATATAATCGGCGCTCATCAGGCGCTGTTCAAATTCGAGGACGTTCGCATCATGCGCGACATGCGGAATTCCGTCAACCGGATCGTCAACTGCGAGACGGCGAACCTGAACAAGACGATCGGGGCCGCGATTCGGCAAATCGACAACATCAAGCTTCTGCAGAAGGAAGTGGGCCTGGAAAATTTGCCCGAACGACTGCGGGAGGTTGCCGAAATTCGCCTTAAGCATCCCGATTTGAATTTGAAGGAAGTCGGCGATATGCTTAAAGGGCAAGTCAGCAAGTCCGGCGTCAATCACCGGCTGCGCAAAATCGACGAGTGGGCCGAAAAAATCCGGAACGGCGGAGCATAAGCGTCTGGCGCAACCGTTCGAATCAATGCTATAATAAGTGACAGACTAGGTACGGTAGGTCCCGCGATCGGGACGAAATCAGACAGGGGGTATCCGTTCCATGACGAGACAGCCGGTGGTTGTTCGGCTTAAGACGGGGCTTCACGCCAGACCGGCGGCTTTATTTGTACAAGAAGCCAATAAATTTTCCTCTGACGTCTTCGTGGAGAAAGACGACAAGAAAGTGAATGCCAAAAGCATCATGGGGATTATGAGTCTGGCGATCAGCTCGGGCACGGAGGTATACATCAGTGCCGAGGGTTCGGACGCAGAGCAAGCTGTAACCGCTTTAGTTCAGCTGGTCAGCAAGGAAGAACTTGAAAACCAATAAAAACGACCTTTTGCGACAAGCTCCCGGAAGGGAGCTTGTTGCGTTTTAGTGTTTGGCATGGTCTGCGTATGTTTGCAACCTTTTCCGCCTATGCTGCGTTAGGGAGATTAACAGGGAAAGGGGCTTGAACGATGAAAAACAAAGGCATGATCCTTGCGGCTGCTCTCCTGGTGACGGCAATCGGCTGGTTCGGTTTCGGACGCGGGGAGGCGGAATCGGCGAAAGCGGAGTCGCCTGCTGCGCAGTCGGCCGGATATGCGCCCAATACGGTTACGGTTGGAGCCCAAGGCTCGGTTAAGGTGGAACCGGATGTGGCTTACGTGAACGTTGCGGTGGAGACGCGGGGGCAGACCGCGAAGGAAGCACAGCAGGCGAATGCGGACAAGTTCGCGGCCGTAGAGAAAACGTTGTACGAAACGTATGCGATCGACAAAAAGGATGTGCAGACGACAAACTTCAACGTCTATCCGGAATACAATTACACGGAGAAAGACGGTCAGGTTCTGAAAGGATATGTGGCGCTTCACCAGGTGCAAATCACGTACCGCAAGCTGTCCGAGATCGGCAAGCTGTTGGATGCGCTTGCGGCATCCGGCGCGAACCGGATGGACGGCGTGACGTTCGGCACGGAGAAGCGGGAGCAGTACGAACTGGAGGCGCTGAAAAAAGCGATGGCAAACGCTAGCGCCAAGGCGAGCGTGCTGGCGTCCTCGGGCAACCGCCAGCTCGGCGGCGTCATCCATATCGTGCAGGGCGACGCAGCACCCATCCCGGTCGTGCAAGCCTCCACGATGAAGGAGGCCAAGATGATGGCAAGCGATTCCGCCGCTTCATCTTCCGTCCAGTCCGGACAAATCGAGATTACGGCAAACGTAACGGTTCAATACGAATTAAAGTAACGCTCGGCAGGGGCTGGCCCGTAAGTAGTGAAATCTACGGAGGGTCGGCTCTTTTTTATGTTGTAAAAAGCTTCTGGTTGAACAATTCGCGTGGGAAGGAAAGTTGATCCCATCTTTGGGCTGATCTGTCCGCATTCTTTTTTCGGTGGGAGCACCCCCCGTCCGCTTGGCCGGTCCGGCAGGCAGGAAGCCCGATGTAGTTGCTGCTAAAGCAATTAAAACGGGGGCGTGCGCGGAAATGGGCTGTGCAGTTGCCGTTAAAGCAACTACAGTCCCGCTTGGATGGTTTGGCGTGCTGGGAGCCCGATGTAGTTGCTGCTAAAGCAATTAAAACGGGGACGAGCGCGGAAATGGGCTATGTAGTTGCGGTTAAAGCAACTGCAGTCCCGATTGGACGGTCCGGCGCTTAGGCGTAGCGGCCACGCAAAAGCCCCCGGTAATAAAGCCGGGGGCTTTTGCGCGTGCGGACTGTGGAAATTAAACCGTTTCTAATCTATCTTGTCTTGCATGTCCGAATCATGTTATTCAGGCTTTCAGCCTGTGCTCCAGGCGGCGGAGCTCGATAGCATCTTCCAGCAACTCGATGAATTCGGCCGACAAGTTCATCTTCTTGGCTTCACGGTACACTTCCAACAGGTGCTCGTCATTCAAAGGGCGAAGCAGCGACGCTTTATCGCTTAAGCTCCGCGCGGCGATGGTGTCAGGAATGTCCGCACTGCGGCTGGCGGTTGCTGAATCTTTTGCGGTTGAGGTTCGCGGTACCAGTCGAACGATGTGCGACGTGCGACTCATGGGGATCCCCCCTTTGCAAGATTCCTAGGCTTTAGCTAGATATGGTTGTTTATGGAATGTTTCTCTAGCTTAGAATAACACGTTATGAAAAATTCGCAGAGGGGGGATTCACAGATTTGAATTCCTGTTGACAAAAGAGAAAGATTATGATAATAAAGCCTCCCCTCGTTTGGACGAAACGGGGGAGGCGGGCAAGCGGGGCGCAGCCGTCAGAATTTCTCGATGACTTTGTCAACGAGGCCGTATTCTCTGGCGGTTTCCGCGTCCATGAAGTTATCGCGGTCGGTGTCCTTTTCGATTTTTTCGAGCGGTTGGCCGGTCCGTTCGGCCAGAATGCGGTTCAGTTTGTCCCGCATTTTCAGAATGCGGCGGGCTCTGATCTCGATATCGCTGGCCTGGCCTTCGGCGCCGCCGAGCGGCTGGTGGATCATCACTTCGCTGTTGGGCAGCGCGAAGCGTTTGCCTTTCGCGCCCGCCGCGAGCAGGAAAGCGCCCATCGAAGCGGCCAAGCCCACGCAAATCGTGGAGACGTCCGGCTTGATGAATTGCATCGTGTCGTAAATCGCCATCCCCGCCGTAATGGATCCGCCGGGACTGTTAATGTAAAGGCTGATGTCCTTCTCCGGATCGTCGGCAGCGAGGAACAGCATCTGCGCAATGACCGAGTTGGCAACAGCGTCGTTTATCGGCGAACCGAGAAAGATGATTCGATCCTTAAGCAAACGGGAATAAATGTCGTAGGCCCGTTCTCCCCGGTTGGTTTGTTCGATGACCATAGGAATGAAACTCATGCGATTCATCCTCCTTCGTTTGATTGTGAAGTGATTCCATCATAAACCATCCAAACGAAAAAGTCAAAAAAGGTCAAACAAAGGGCAGAAAAAAACCAGCTATCTTGATCAGCCGGCCGCTTAAACCCATGAAGGGCTGCTATTAGATTGAGCATTGGCGCGCCCGTAGGGAATCGAACCCCAATCTCAGGCTCCGGAGGCCTGCGTCATATCCTTTGGACCACGGGCGCATACTTGAAAGGATAAACCGTGCGCTGCAAGTTTGACAGCAAGAGTTATTATAGGCCAAACGCCAACAAAAAGCAAGAGCCTCCGCGAAAAGAAATTCAGTCCCGATTCGCAGGGCCGGTTGCTCTTGCAAGCGGCGTGAAGTTGGATTAAAATAATGGCGGGACTTAAAATGCAGTAGCGGGACGATTAGCGTCCAGCCCAACGCCCGCATTCGTGCCGACTCCATCCGGCATCAGGGGAGGCCGGTAACATGCACATGCAGAACATCCTTCATATTCAAAAAAAGCTTGTGCCGGATTTGGTGCAGGTCATGCAAAAGCGTTACAAAATCCTGCACCAAATTCTCGTTTCCGGAACCGTGGGCAGAAGAACGCTGGCGGCAAGCCTCGATCTTACGGAACGCACCCTTCGCTCCGAGCTCGACATCTTGCGCGAGCAGGGTCTGCTTGAGACCGGAACGACCGGAATGACGCTTACCGAATCCGGCAGGCGGCTGCTCGAGGAGCTGGAACCGTTCGTCAAGGAAGTGTTCGGGCTTTCGGAGCTCGAAGAAGCCGTCCGGCTGAAGTTCGGGCTGCGCAAGGTCGTGGTCGTGCCGGGGGATTCCGACGTTTCGGAAGATGCGAAGCGGGAGATCGGCCGGGCCGGAAGCCGGGTGCTCAGCCAGTCGCTCTCGCCCGGCGATATCGTCGCCGTCATGGGCGGCACGACGATGGCGCGAATGGCCGCCCAGATCAAAGTGCAGGCCCCGCTGACGGACAACTGGTTCGTGCCTGCCAGGGGAGGCCTCGGGGAGAGCGTCGAATACCAAGCGAACACGATCGCCTCGGAGCTGGCCAAGCGCACCGGAGCGCGCTACCGGATGCTGCACGTTCCCGACCATCTGAGCGAGGAAGCCTATCAGACGATCATGCAGGAGCCGAACGTCCGGGAAGTGGTGGACATGATCCGAAAGGCCCGCATCGTTGTACACGGCATCGGCGACGCGATCACGATGGCCCGGCGGCGGAAGCTCGACGCGGATACCGTTCGGGAGCTTCTGAAAGACGGGGCGCTCGCGGAGGCGTTCGGGTACTACTTTGACAAGAACGGAGCCGTCATCCATCGGATGGCGACTGCGGGGCTCAGGCTGGAAGACATCGAAGCCGCCGAAACGGTCATCGGACTTGCGGGCGGACGAAGCAAGGGCGAGGCGATCGCCGCGGTGCTGCGGTTCGGGCATGACGACATTCTCGTCACCGACGAAGCGGCGGCGGAGGAAGCCTTGAAGCACGGCTGACCAAGCCGGCAGCCGGGCAAATGCGATGGTGGTCTGGGCGCAATGTTTCAGAGCGCCTGATATAGATCAAATTTGAACAACAGAATGTCAAGGAGGAACCATTCATGAGTGTTAAAATCGGTATTAACGGTTTCGGTCGCATCGGACGCAACGTATTCCGCGCATCGCTGAACAACCCGAATGTCGAAGTTGTGGCGATCAACGACCTGACGAGCGTAGACACGCTGGCGCACCTGTTGAAATACGATACGACGCACGGCAAGCTGAACGCGACGGTCGAAGTCGCCGACGGCGCGCTGATCGTCAACGGCAAAACGATCAAAGTATTCGCGGAACGCGATCCGGGCGCTCTGCCTTGGGCTTCCGTAGGCGCTGAAATCGTCGTCGAATCGACGGGTATCTTCACCGCCAAGGAAAAAGCCGAATTGCACCTGAAAGGCGGCGCGAAGAAAGTCATCATCTCCGCTCCGGCTACGAACGAAGACATCACGATCGTTATGGGCGTCAACCACGAAAAGTACGACCCGGCCGTTCACCACGTCATCTCCAACGCTTCCTGCACGACCAACTGTCTGGCTCCGTTCGCCAAAGTTTTGAACGACAAGTTCGGTATCGTCAAAGGCATGATGACGACGGTTCACTCCTACACGAACGACCAGCAAGTGCTGGACCTGCCGCATAAAGACCTGCGCCGCGCCCGCGCTGCCGCAGAGAACATCATTCCGTCCACGACGGGCGCTGCCAAGGCGGTTGCCCTCGTGCTGCCGGAACTGAAAGGCAAGCTGAACGGCATGGCGATGCGCGTTCCGACGCCGAACGTATCCGTTACCGACCTGGTTGCCGAGCTGAAAGTCAACGTAACGGTCGAAGAAGTCAACGCCGCGCTGAAAGAAGCTGCGGAAGGCCCGCTCAAAGGCATTCTGAACTATTCCGAAGAGCCGCTCGTTTCGAGCGACTACAACGGCGATCCGGCTTCCTCCACGATCGATGCGCTGTCCACGATGGTCGTGGAAGGCAACCTGGTTAAAGTCGTCTCCTGGTACGACAACGAATGGGGCTACTCCAACCGCGTCGTCGATCTGGCCGCTTACATCGCAAGCAAAGGCCTGTAATTCGTCCCAAAAGCCATATAGCCGCAACGGAAGAGGAGGCGCACGCTCCTCTTCCTCCGCGATTCGGGAAATAGATGATGTCCTTTATCTTTCTCCGAATCGGCTCCGCTAAAACGGGTGCGCCCCGGGAAACGGACGGCGCAGCCGTTTTACTTGGATATACGGGGTTTGCTCTTTGACGTGCCGGTCCGTAAGGCCGCTTTCGTTTGAGAGCCGACTAACTCTGAAGGAGAGCTGACCATGAACAAAAAAAGCGTACGCGACGTAGACGTTCAAGGCAAAAAAGTATTTGTGCGGGTTGACTTCAACGTGCCGCTCGAGAACGGGAGCATTACGGACGACACCCGCATCCGCGAGACGCTGCCGACGATCCGGTATCTGATCGAACGCGGCGCCAAAATCATTCTCGCAAGCCATCTCGGCCGTCCGAAAGGCGCGGTTGTGGAAGAGCTTCGGCTTACGCCGGTCGCCGCGCGTCTGTCCGAGCTGCTGGGCAAGCCTGTAGCCAAAGCGGACGAAGCGATTGGCGACGCCGTCAAGGCGAAGGTTGCCGCGCTCAATGACGGCGACGTCCTGCTGCTGGAGAACGTACGCTTCTATCCCGGCGAAGAGAAGAACGATCCCGAGCTGGCCAAGGCCTTTGCCGAACTGGCCGACCTGTACGTCAACGACGCCTTCGGCGCCGCGCACCGCGCGCACGCTTCGACGGAAGGCATCGCGCATCACCTGCCTGCGGTCGCCGGCTTGCTGATGGAGAAGGAATTGGACGTGCTCGGCCGCGCGCTGAACAACCCGGAGCGCCCGTTCACGGCGATCGTTGGCGGCTCCAAAGTCAAGGACAAGATCGACGTCATCAACAAAATGATCGAAATTGCGGACAACATCATCATCGGCGGCGGTCTTTCCTACACGTTCTTCAAGGCAAAAGGCTACGAGATCGGAAAATCGCTGTGCGACGATTCCAAGCTCGACTTGACGCTCGAATTCATCGAGAAAGCGAAGAAGCTCGGCAAAAACTTCTATCTCCCGGTAGACGTCGTGGTAACGGACGAATTCAGCGCTTCGGCCAATACGAAAGTCGTCCCTGTTGACGCCATCCCGGCGGACTGGGAAGGCATCGACATCGGACCGAAAACCCGCGAAATTTACGCGGACGTCATCAAAAACTCCAAGCTCGTCGTCTGGAACGGACCGATGGGCGTGTTCGAAATCGAGCCGTTCTCTCACGGCACCCGCGCGGTAGCGCAAGCCTGCGCCGATACGTCCGCCTACACGGTGATCGGCGGTGGGGATTCGGCGGCGGCTGCCGAGAAGTTCCACCTGGCGAACAAGATGGACCATATTTCCACCGGCGGCGGCGCGTCGCTCGAATTCATGGAGGGCAAAGCCCTGCCGGGCGTTGTGGCGCTAAACGACAAGTGAGGTTGAGAATATGAGCAGAACTCCGATTATTGCGGGCAACTGGAAAATGTTCAAGACGGCAGGAGAGGCCATTGCCTTCGCGAACGAAGTGAAAGGCAAGGCGGAGATCGACGGCGTCGAGAGCGTCATCTGCGCTCCGTTCACCGCGCTGCCCGCGCTCGCGGACGCGCTGAAAGGCACGACGATCAAAATCGGCGCGCAAAACCTGCACTTCGAGGACAGCGGCGCTTTTACCGGCGAGATCAGCGGCGTCATGCTGAAAGACCTCGGCGTTCACTATGTCATCATCGGCCACTCCGAACGCCGCCAATATTTCGCGGAAACCGATGAGATCGTCAACAAAAAGGTGTTCGCGGCTTTCAAGCACGGCTTGACTCCGATTATCTGCGTGGGCGAAAAGCTCGAAGAACGCGAAGCGGGCAAAACGAAGGACGTATGCAAGGTTCAAACCGAAGGCGCGCTTAAAGGGCTGACCGCCGAGCAAGCCGCACAGGCCGTTATTGCGTACGAGCCGATCTGGGCGATCGGCACGGGCAAATCTTCGACGGCCGAGGACGCGAACGAAGTGATCGGCTATATTCGCAGCGTCGTCGCCGGCCTGTTCGGCGAGGAGGCAGCCGCCAAGATCCGGATTCAATACGGCGGCAGCGTCAAGCCGAACAACGTGGCCGAGTACCTCGGCCAATCCGAAATCGACGGCGCGCTCGTCGGCGGAGCCAGCCTGGAGCCGGTTTCGTACATTGCGCTCGTCGAGGGGGCGAAGTAAGATGAGTCAAGCTCCGAAACCGGTTGCGCTGATCATTCTCGACGGCTTCGGCCTGCGGGACGAAGTGGAGGGCAATGCGGTCGCGCAAGCGAAAAAGCCGAACTTCGACAAGTATTGGGCACAATATCCGCATACGCAGCTTACCGCGCAAGGGGAAGCCGTCGGGCTTCCGGAAGGCCAGATGGGCAACTCCGAAGTCGGCCATCTGAACATCGGCGCGGGCCGGATCGTCTATCAGGATTTGACCCGAATCACGAAGTCGATCCGCGAAGGGGATTTCTTCACCAACGAAACGCTGCTGGGGGCGGTCCGCCACGCCAAAGAGAACGGCAAAAAGCTGCATTTCTACGGGCTGCTCTCCGACGGCGGCGTGCACAGCCATATTGCGCATCTGTTCGCGCTGCTGGACCTTGCCAAGAAGGAACAGATCGAGGACGTTTACATTCACGCGTTTCTGGACGGACGCGACGTGGCGCCCGACAGCGCGGTCCGCTACCTGCAGCAGCTGCAGGAGAAGATCGCCGAGGTCGGCGTCGGCAAAATCGCCACAATCCAGGGCCGCTACTATGCGATGGACCGCGACAAGCGCTGGGAGCGGGTCGAAAAGTCGTACCGCGCGATGGTGTACGGCGAAGGACCGACCGCAACCGACCCGGTGCAGGCCGTGAAGGAATCGTACGAGAAGTCGGTTCTGGACGAGTTCGTGCTGCCGACGGTCATCGTCGGCGAGGACGGCAAGCCGGTCGGCCTGGTGGAATCGGGCGATTCGGTCATCTTCTTCAACTTCCGTCCGGACCGGGCGATCCAGCTGTCGCAAGTGTTTACGAACGAAGACTTCCGCGGCTTCGACCGCGGTCCGAAGCAGCCGAAGGACCTGTATTTCGTCTGCATGACGCTGTTCTCGGAGACCATCGGAGGCTATGTCGCCTATAAGCCGAAGGAGCTTGACAACACGTTCGGCGAAGTGCTTGTTCAGCACGGCAAGACGCAGCTTCGCATCGCCGAGACCGAGAAGTATCCGCACGTCACGTTCTTCTTCAGCGGCGGACGCGACATTCAGCTTCCCGGCGAGACGCGGATTCTGATCAACTCGCCGAAGGTGGCGACCTATGACCTGAAGCCGGAAATGAGCGCCTACGAGGTTGCGGACGCGGCGGTGAAGGAAATCGAAGCCGACAAGCACGACGCCATCATCCTGAACTTCGCCAACCCGGACATGGTCGGCCACTCCGGCATGCTGGAGCCGACGATCAAAGCGGTGGAAGCGACGGACGAATGCCTCGGCCGCGTCGTCGACGCGGTGCTGGCGAAGGGCGGCGTCGCGGTGATCATCGCCGACCACGGCAACGCCGACATGGTCATCGACGAGAACGGCCGTCCGCACACGGCGCATACGACGAACCCGGTGCCTTGCATTGTCACCAAGCCCGGCCTGACGCTGCGCGACGGAGGCATCCTGGCGGATGTCGCGCCGACGCTGCTGGCGCTGATGGGTCTTCCGCAGCCGGCGGAAATGACGGGCCAATCGCTGATCAAGGCTTAAGCCGCGTCCGCCGCGCCCTTTCGGGGCGGCGGGGCGGCCTCAAAATACGAACAAACAGGAGTGTTAACCGATGACGATCATTACTGATGTGTACGCTCGTGAAGTATTGGACTCCCGCGGCAATCCGACCGTCGAAGTCGAAGTCACTCTGGAATCCGGCGCGCGCGGCACGGCTATCGTTCCGTCCGGCGCTTCCACCGGCGCTTACGAAGCCGTTGAGCTGCGCGACGGCGACAAGAGCCGTTACCTGGGCAAAGGCGTTCTGAAAGCGGTGGAGAACGTCAACACGGTGATCGCGCCGGAAATCATTGGCTTCGACGCGCTGGATCAAGTCGCCGTCGACCGCAAAATGATCGAGCTGGACGGCACGCCGAACAAAGGGAAGCTGGGCGCGAACGCGATTCTGGCCGTCTCGATCGCCGTCGCCCGCGCTGCGGCCGACGCGCTGGGCGTTTCGCTGTCCGCATACCTGGGCGGCTTCAACGCTAAAGTGCTGCCGGTTCCGATGATGAACATCGTCAACGGCGGCGCGCATGCGGACAACAACGTCGACGTGCAAGAGTTCATGATTTTGCCGGTCGGCGCTCCGTCCTTCAAGGAAGCGCTGCGCACGGGCGCGGAAATTTTCCACTCCCTGAAAGCCGTTTTGAAATCCAAAGGCCTGAGCACGGCCGTAGGCGACGAAGGCGGCTTTGCGCCGAACTTCGGCTCCAACGAAGAAGCGCTGGCTACGATTATCGAAGCTATCGAAAAAGCCGGCTACAAACCGGGCGTTGACGTTTTCCTCGGCATGGACGTCGCTTCCACCGAATTCTACAAAGACGGCAAATACCATCTGGAAGGCGAAGGCAAGTCCTTCACCTCCGAAGAATTCGTAGATCTGCTCGCAAGCTGGGTAGAGAAATATCCGCTGATCACGATCGAAGACGGCTGCTCCGAGGACGACTGGGAAGGCTGGAAGCTGCTGACCGAAAGACTGGGCGGCAAAGTTCAGCTTGTCGGCGACGACCTGTTCGTCACGAACACGACGCGTCTGGCCCAAGGCATCGAGAAGGGCATCGGCAACTCCATTCTCGTCAAAGTCAACCAAATCGGCACCCTGACCGAAACGTTCGACGCGATCGAAATGGCGAAACGCGCGGGCTACACCGCCGTTATCTCCCACCGCTCCGGCGAATCCGAGGACAGCACGATTGCCGACATCGCGGTTGCAACCAACGCCGGCCAAATCAAAACCGGCGCTCCGTCCCGTACGGACCGCGTTGCGAAGTACAACCAGCTGCTCCGCATCGAAGACCGTCTGGGCGCTACGGCGCAATACGCCGGCAAGTCCGCGTTCTACAACCTGCGCAGCTTCAAGTAATTCTTGGGCCGCGCTTCATCCATACATTCCCTTCGAAAGACGGATCCGACTGCCGTTGCGCTCGGGTCTGTCTTTTTCTTATCCCGGCGGGCCATGGGGACCAAATGCCATAAGAAGATAGCCAAAACAGCGATTCGAACAAGAAGGCGTTTTCCTTATAATGGGGGATATAGACATGCGTTTGCCGAGGCAAGCGCAAATCGAGTTCTCAGGAGGCCATTCCGATGAGCAAGCCACAATTGGGCATTCAGCTTTATTCCGTTCGCGATCGCAGCGAACGCGACTTTCTCGGCACGATCCGCGAGGTGGCGGAAATCGGTTACCGCAACGTGGAGCTGGCGGGGACGTTCGGGTTCTCCGCGCGCGAAGTGCGCCGGGCGCTCGACGATGCCGGACTGAACGCACCCTCCGCGCATATCGGCCTGCCGTTCAAAGAACCGGACAAAGTGGGCGAGCATCTGAAGCAGCAAATCGAATACGCGCTGGAACTCGGCTTGAAACGGTTTATCGTCCCGTCCTACCCGCTTGCGGAGGAACCGACGGAGGACGATGTGGCGAAGTTTGCGGCGGCGATTCAGGAGGCGGCCGAAACGGTGACCAAAGCCGGTCTGCAATTCGGGTACCATAACCATGCTTTTGAATTCAAGACGGTCGGCGGCAAGCCCGTGATCGATCATCTGCTGGAACGGGTTGCGCCCGAGCTGCTGTTCGCCGAATTCGACCTTGGCTGGGTGAAGGTAGGCGGCCAGGATCCGGCGGCATACGTCCGCAAATATGCGGGAAGGGTGCCCGTCGTCCATGCGAAGGACTTCAAGGAGGACGGCGTCGACACCGAGATCGGACGCGGCACGGTCGACTGGGATTCGGCGCTGGCGGCTTGCGAAGAGGCGGGTGTCGAGTATGTCATTATCGAACAGGAACGGTACGACGTCAGCTCTCTGGAAAGCGCCAAGCTGAACTTCGCGTGGTTCAAAAACCGCGGTTACGTTTGAGAGGACGCTGAAAGAGGCGACAAAACCGGGGGTAGCCGAGATCTGCCGGGAAAGTGAAATTGGGATCAACCGGGGAACAACTGCTGCCCCTGTTTCAGCATCCGGGGAAACCGGGATCAAACCGCAGAGCCGCGGGAAAACGGAATCGCTAAAACCATCCGCCTCGTTCCCTGCAAAGGGAACCGGGCGTTTTTTGTTGCGGTACGGAGACATGCGGCAACCGAGTCATTGGACGCGGCCGCCGCGGCGAAAGCTTCAGGCCATTCATTCCTTTTCCGGTTCGGGCGGCAGCGGCTTTTCCTGCGCTTTGCGCGCAAATCCGGCTTCGATTTTTTTGCTGATCCACAGCGAGGCCGCGACAAGCAGCGCGATATACAGAAGCTGGACCGGATGCCTGACGAATCGGGACAAGTCGTATCCGATGAGCGAGACGGCCATGACCATGACCGCTTTGCCGAAGGCGATGGCGATCAGAAAAGACCGGATCGGCATGCGGGCCAAACCCGCCGCGATGTTGATGACGACAAACGGCCCGACGGGTAAAAGGCTGAGCAGAAACACGTAGCTGAACGCATTGCGCCTGACCCACAGGACGCCTCTTTGCACCTTGGGCCTGCGGGCCCAGCGGTCCAGGAGCGGGTGCCCGGCCATTTTTCTCACAATCCAAAATGTGGTCATGCAGCCGGCAACTATACCGATCCAGGAGTAGAGAAAGCCGAGCCACAAGCCGTATACCGCGGCGTTGACGCCCACGATCAGCAGGGTGGGAAGCGGCGGCACGAACGACTTGGCGAAGGTGAGCAGAATCCCGGGCAGCGGCCCGAGCGAACGGTATCGTTCCAGCCAGGCGCGGAGGTCTTCTTCGGTCAAGTTTTGCAAAGCATCGGCAATATCCATCCGCACACGTTCCTTTGGGATTGATGGTTATTTTTCGCAAACATCTTCATAAAGAGTGTACACCATGCGCGGCGGGTTGCAAAAGACGCTTCGATCCGGGCGAACGCTTTCCGGCGCCGGCCGCTGGAGAGGCAGCCTCGCTTGCGGTGCGGTCCATCCTGTGGGCGCTGCATCCTCCGGGTTGTCACCCGGGCTCCGCTGTGCTAAAATGAAAATACTGTTGTCTGCTACGTACTGGAGGTGGAAGCAATGGGTGCATTAGAAATCGCTCTGAAAATTTTGCTGGTTATTTTCTCGCTTGGCTTGATCGCCGTCGTCCTTCTGCAGCGCGGGAAGAGCGCAGGGCTGTCGGGCGCCATCTCCGGGGGTGCGGAACATTTGTTCGGCAAACAGAAAGCACGGGGACTGGATCTGTTCCTGCAGCGTTTGACGGTGGGTCTTGCGGCCGGATTTTTCATTCTGTCGCTGATCGTCGCTTACGTCGTAACGGTTTAACGATGAACGGAATAAGAACGGGGAGCGGTTGCTTCTCGTTTTTTTTATATGATCGCGAATATACCATGTCTCAATGACGGCCGGAAGAAGAATTTCGCGAACTATTTCATTTTTGGGCCCCTAATGCTTCGGTCTTTCTGATTGCCGGGATTCGAAAGCGTAAATACTATAACAAGACGAGGTGATGCGGGTGCCATTGTGTACGGAGCAGGAACTGCTCAGCTTTATGCGGGAGAGCGCATATAAACCATTGACGTACCAGGAGCTGGAGAAACATTTTGAGATTACGGACGCCGCGGAGTTTAAAGCGTTTTTGCGGATGCTGAACGAATTGGAACAACAGGGGAAAATCATGCGGACCCGGACGGAGCGCTACGGCGTGCCGGAACGGATGAATCTGGTGCGGGGCCGGCTGCAGGCGCATGCCAAAGGGTTTGCTTTTGTGCTGCCCGACGAGCCGGGCCATCCGGATTTGTATATTCATGCCAACGACTTGAAGGGCGCCATGAACGGCGACATCGTGCTGGCGCGGATCACGTCGAAGAGCAATGCCGGCTCCCGGTTGGAAGGGGAAGTCGTGCGCATCGTAAGGCGCGCGGTGACGCAGGTCGTCGGCGTCTTCGAAAACCACGAGAGCTACGGTTTCGTGCTGCCGGACGACAAGCGGATCAACAAGGATATTTTTGTGCGGCCGGAGGGTTTTCACGGCGCGGTGACGGGGCAAAAGGTCGTCGTCAATATTATCCACTACCCGGAAGGACGCTCCGCCGCCGAGGGCGAAGTGATCGAAATTCTCGGGCATAAGGACGATCCGGGCGTCGACATCCTGAGCATTATCCGCAAGCACGGGCTGCCGGAGGCTTTTCCGGCGGAAGTGATGGCCGAGGCGGAAGCGGTTCCGGATTCGATCCGGGAGGAAGAGATCGTCCAGCAGGGACGCCGGGACTTGCGGGACCGCACCATCGTCACCATCGACGGCGAGGACGCCAAAGACCTTGACGACGCGGTCAATGTGGAGCGGCTGCCGAACGGCAACCTGCTGCTGGGCGTGCATATCGCCGATGTCGGCTATTATGTCCGCGAGAACTCGCGGCTCGACGAGGAAGCGTACAACCGCGGCTGCAGCGTCTATCTGGTCGACCGGGTGATCCCGATGCTGCCGCACCGGCTGTCGAACGGCATTTGTTCGCTGCATCCGAAGGTGGACCGGCTGACGCTGACGTGCGAGATGGAATTCGAGCCCAAGACGCTCCGCCTGGTCCGGCACGATATTTATCCGAGCGTTATTCGTTCGACGGAACGGATGACGTATACCAACGTCCGCAAAATTCTCGTGGACCAGGATCCCGAACTGTTGGAGCGCTACGCCCCTCTGGTCGACATGTTCCGGCTGATGGAGGAGCTGGCGATGGGGCTGCGGGCGAAGCGGATGCGGCGCGGGGCGATCGACTTCGATTTTCAGGAGTCGAAGGTCATCGTGGACGATCAGGGCAAGCCGGTCGATATCGTCAAAAGGGAACGGTCGGTCGCGGAGCAGATTATCGAAGAGTTCATGCTGGCGGCCAACGAGACGGTCGCGGAACATTTCCACTGGCTGAAGGTGCCGTTTCTGTACCGGGTTCACGAGGAACCGGACGGCGAGAAGCTGATGACGTTCGTGCAGTTCGCGAGCAACTTCGGCTATACGGTGCGCGGCAAGGGCAATTCCGTTCATCCGCGGGCGCTGCAATCGCTGCTTGAGGAAATCCGCGGCACGAAGGAAGAGACGGTAATCAGCACGATGATGCTGCGCTCGATGAAGCAGGCGAAGTACGACGCGCAAAGCCTCGGGCACTTCGGGCTGGCGGCGGAGTTTTATACGCACTTTACGTCGCCGATCAGGCGGTATCCGGACCTTGTCATTCACCGCATTATCCGCGAGGTGATCGAAAACGGCGGCATGCTGCCGGAGGAGCGGTTCGACGCGCTGGCGCTGCGGATGCCGGACATCGCCCAGCAGTCGTCGGAGCGAGAGCGCGTTGCGGTGGACGCGGAGCGCGACACGGAAAAGCTGAAAAAAGCCGAGTTCATGCTGGACAAAATCGGCGAGGAGTTCGACGGCATCATCAGCGGCGTGACCGGCTTCGGCATGTTCGTGGAGCTGGAAAACACGGTCGAGGGCCTGATTCGGCTGAGCGATCTGACAGACGATTATTATCATTTTGACGAGCGGCATATGATGCTGCTCGGCGAGCGCACGTCGAAGATGTACCGGATCGGAGACGAGGTGCGCATCCGCGTGGCGCGGGTGAATATGGACGACCATAACATTGACTTCGAATTGGTCGACATGAAGCCGCGCCGAGCGGGAGGCAGGGGCAGCTTCGGTGAAGCTGGCCCGATCGGAGGCGGCCGCCGGGCAGGGGCCGGCCGCAAGAAGCGCGGCCGCCGGGACGAGCGGGCGCTTGGTTTAGGCGCGGCCGCCGCAGGCGGCAAGCGCAGGGGCGCCGGCGCCGCGGCGGAACCGGCCGCGGCGGGGCGCAAGGGCAAGCGGCGCGGCAAGGGCGCCGTGGCGCTGGAGGCGGCGCCGGCGGAGGGCGCCGCAAAGCCGGCCCGCGCGGAGCGGGGCGGCAAGGGCCGGGCGGCGGAGCCGGTGGCGTTTGCGCCGGAGCCGGAGGTAAACCGCGATTCCGCCGACTATATCCCTCCGGATTCGGAAACAAAAGTGACCATGGATATGTGGGGACTGCCCGTTACCGGACGCAGCGAGCGCTCCTACACCGGCCGCAAGTCCGCAACCGGCGGAGCCGGAGGCCGCAAAGGCCGCAAGCGAGGGGCGACAGGCCTCGCCGCCGCCAAAGAAGCGGGCAAAGCCGGCGCCAAGCGCAAAAAACGCAAAAAGTAACGCTGTGCAGGAAGTCGCCGGCTTGTCCGGCTTCTTTTCTTGTCCGGTTCCTTTTGGACGGATCGGCTTTCTTTTCCCGCTGTAAAGTCTTCGCCAGAACACCGCACCCTGAAGGGACTGCCTTTCGCCCGGGATTGAGGAAGTTTCGTGGGTAGAGCCGATTTACTTTTGACGGTGTATCCTATAGGATAGAATTTGGTGTGATTGACGTGCTACGGGGGAAGGGGAAGGACGATGGAGCGGAAATTGTACCATGTCATGGGGGCCAAGCAGTTTAGCCGGCCGGAGCTGGAGGAACTGTTCGAGGCGGCTCAGGCGATGGAAGAGGTCGTGCGCGCGGGCGGAAGCCGCAAGTACGAAGGCCGGATTATGACGACGTTGTTCTTCGAAGCGAGCACACGGACGCGGCTCTCGTTCGAATCGGCGATGACCCGGCTCGGAGGAAGCGTAATCGGCACCGAAAACGCGGCGCAGTTTTCTTCCGCGATCAAGGGGGAAACGCTGGAGGACACGATCCGCATCGTCACCGGCTACAGCGACATCATCGTCATGCGCCATACGGAGATCGGAGCGGCCAAACGGGCTGCGGCGGTGGCGGGCGTACCGGTCATCAACGCGGGTGACGGAGCGGGCGAACATCCGACGCAGGCGCTGCTTGACGCCTACACGATCCAGAAGGAGTTCGGGCGCATCGACGGGCTGAGAATCGCGATGGTGGGCGACCTCGCGTACGGGCGGACGGTGCACTCGCTCAGCTATATTTTGGCCAATTATTCCGATGTTTCGATCTACTACATCTCGCCGGACAACGTGCGGATTCCCGAGAGCGTGAAGCGGTACATGGACAGCAAAGGCATCCGCTACAAGGAGACCGCCGATCTGAACGCGGTGGCCGGAGAAATCGACGTGCTGTACCAGACGCGGATTCAGAAGGAGCGGTTCACTTCGCTGGAGGAGTACGAGAAAGCTTCCGGCAAATACATCGTCGATCTCGAATTGATGGACCGCTTGAACAAAAACGCGATCGTCATGCACCCGCTGCCCCGCGCCGGCGAAATTACCGAAGAGGTGGACCGCGATCCCCGTGCCGCGTATTTCCGCCAGGCCGTGAACGGGCTGTACATTCGGATGGCGCTGATCGACAAATGCTTGAGCTAAGGGGCTAAAGCTTTTTGCCGGTTAAAAATCGGTCAGGCCGGCGGCCGGAATTAACGGCGTTTACGTTTAGGGGCGTTAATCTTGGTCGTGTGGTTCGCTGCTCCCATGCTGCCGCGTAAGAACGGTCGGGAGCTGCGGCAGATCTGGTCCGGGTTTGCAGGGGCGAATTGACTATGATCGCCTCGTTCCGGCTTCTTTTCGCTGTTAAGTGCGCTGGGCGAGGCGTTGGAGATGCTGCGGTTTTTGCCCCTTTATGTTCCCTTGTGCTCCCCTTTGCGGGGCGGGCATTAGACGTGATATAATATATATCCGGCCTTATCGGGAACCGGGAGGGCAAATCATCGTTTCGTAAAGGAGATGAAGCGGAATTGGGCAAAAACAGTCAAACGGATAAACCGTTGGCGCAAAACAAAAAAGCGTCCCACGACTACTTCATCGAGGACACGTACGAAGCGGGGATCGTGCTGACCGGTACCGAGATCAAGTCGCTCAGGCGCGGCCGCGCGAATCTGAACGATGCCTTCGCGACCATTCGCAACGGCGAGATATTCTTACACAATATGCACATCAGCCCGTACGAGGAAGGCAACCGCAGCAACCCTGCGGACCCGACGCGGGCGCGTAAGCTGCTGCTGCATAAGGTGCAGATTCATAAGCTGCTCGGCTTGTCCAAGCAGGAGGGCTTTACGCTTGTGCCGCTGAAGGTGTATATACGCAACGGCTACGCCAAAGTGTTGATCGGCCTCGGCAAAGGGAAAAAGCTGTACGACAAGCGCGAAGCCGCCGCCAAGCGGGACGCGCAACGCGATATCCAGCGGGCGCTGCGCGAGCGTCAGAAGGTTTGAACAAGCGCGGGCTGCGCGCTGGTTCTGCAGGCAATGCGGCTCAGACCTGCCAGCAATCTCAGGCGGTATTTGCAGCCGAATCGTGTTATAATAGTAGTGTATCCGTTCAGCGATCTTCAATTCGCTTGTTAGCTTACTTCTCCCGCTCTCATGGAGGGCTGGTCTTATAGCGGCCAAGAAGCTGACAGCATCGAATTCTTTCCTTATTTGGGGGCGTTTTTGGATTCGACGGGGATAGATCGAGCACGGGTAGCGGGTAGTAGGGCCGCGGCTGCTTCAACAACGCGGAAGCCAAATTTAAACGGCAAACAACAACAACCTTCTCTGGCTCTGGCCGCCTAATAACGGCCTCCAGGCTCTTACCCTCCATCGCCCATGTGGCGGGCTAAGGGCTCAACTCTAGTGGGCTACGCTGTCCAGTCTCCGCCTGGGGCTGGCTGAAGAAGACAATCAGGCTGACCCGAAGAGAATCCGGTGACAGGGAGTCTCCAGGGTGACATCAAAACTGTCACTACACCCGTAGAAGCCTGTGTGGCGTTATCTTCGGACAGGGGTTCGACTCCCCTCGCCTCCACCATGCAAATCCACAACCGCATGAGGTTGTGGATTTTTGCATTATTGGCGTTGATTTCGGGAAACAGATCAGAGCCAAGCCTCTTGTGATGATGGCCTGGCTCTGTTTGTTTACCCTGCATACTGCTTCATCCCGAACAACTCTTTTTTAGCGACGGTAGCGGCAAAAGCGTCAATCTCGGTACCGTCCAGTGCAATTCCCGCCGCGTCCAGCTTGAAGATGACGTCGACATGCTCGTTGTAGATGATGACCTTGTCGACGTAGCTGCCGATGAACTTCTTGATCTCGGGAATATTACGCGAAGTGACAAATCCCTTGAACTCGGTGAACAGTTGGCGCAAGACTTCCTCGGTGATGACAGGCTTGGATTCGTCCAATTTCCGCTCGGCGATCCTGACTTCGAGGCGCGCTTTTTCGGCTTCGAGTTCCGTCATTTTGTCCAGAAACGATGCTTGTGTGAAGCCCTGGGAGACGGCTGCCACGATATTGTTGATCTGCTTTTCGACCTCGGAAAGCCTTGAGCGGAGGGCATTGATTTCCTCGACTCTGGCATTGTTCATCGACTGTTGGTACTCGTTCAAATGTTTGACGAGAATCGGGATGGCTGCGTCGTTGAAAATCCGGCGCTCCAGTTCATGGATGACGAAGTTTTCGATGTATTCCCGCCGTAACTCCTTGTTTCTGCATTCCTTCGTACGGTCACGGTTGCCGCAGCGGTAAGTAACGTACTTGAGCTTGCTGCGGCCGCAATACTTGACGTTGCCCATCATGGAAAACTCCTGCCCCAGGTTCTTCAGGCATTCGCCGCAGACGGTCAGCCCGCTGAGCAGGTACATCTCTTTTGCTTTGTACGCTCCGGGAGCGCGCTTGTTCCGGTTGATTTTTTCCTGCGCTTTTTCGAAATCTTCCTTGGAGATGATCGCGGGCATGCCGCCCTCGATCCGAATGACTTCTTCGGCAGACTTTTTTCGATTGCTGTTGCGCTTCCCGAAAGCGTCCTTTCCGTCGGTCAGATTGAAGATGTAGACTCCGGTATACTTTTCATTCTTGAGCATCTCCAGCAGTGTGTTCTTGCCTATCGGCCTGCCAGTTCTGGACCTGTAGCCTCTCTCGTTGAGTTCGGCAAGAATCCGATTGTAGCCGTACCCGCTGAGATACATGGAGAACACGAGCTCCACGATCGGCTTTTCCTGTTCGTTGATGATATACTTCTTGGTTGTCGGGTCTACGGAATACCCGATCGGCGGGCGGCCTCCGGTGTGTTTGCACTGGTAGGCCGTTTCTTTCATGCCCTTCATGACCTCGCGGGCCAGGTTCTTGCTGTAGTATGCGGCCATGCCTTCAATCACGGATTCGAGAATCAGGCTCTCGGGGGAATCGTCCAGATTTTCGAGGACGCTTAGGAGCCGGACGCGGTTCTTTTTCAGAATTCTTTTATAGTGAGCGCTGTCGTACTTGTCTCTGGAGAACCTGTCCAGCTTGTGGACGATGACGACGTCGAACAGACCTTTGCCGCTATCCTCGATCATTTGAAGGAATTCCGGCCTTCGATCGGTCGTACCCGTCAGCGCCTTGTCGGAATACACCTTTACAACGATGAGATTGTTCCGCTTTGCGTATTCCTCGATTGCCCGAAGCTGGGCTTCGATCGACTCGTCACGCTGGTTGTTGCTGGAGTACCGTACGTATGCGGCGGCTTTCTTAAAGCCCGCAGGAACATCTGGGAAGACATCTTCTGTCATGGTGTTACCTCCTTGAAGCCAAGGACTGGCCCTTCGCCGCACAGGCGGAGAAGGGCTTTGGCATTACACTATCTTGATTGGCGGGTCTGATAGAGCCCCGCAGGTTTTTGCGATCCGTGATGTTGTTTGGAAGTGGTTCCTTCCCGACTGCTGACTTCCCGGTAAATCGCGTCGAGTATCGCAACGGCAGGTTGATAATAACCTTCCGTCGTCTCTCGGACTAGTTCGATGGTCTTTACGCTCGTTGCATCCGGCTCGTGGCTGTACATGGACAGCTTTTTCCGGGAGATCCGGGTAGAATACTGTACGACTTTCATGCGTGTTTCCTCCTTGGACACTGATGGCTTCGTTCAGTGGTCGCTGACTTCAGGAGGTGATGGTTACAGCCGTTTCCGTGTGGCCGATGTCAGTAATCTTCCGGCAACAGCATTGTGCAGTAATCGCCGTTGTCGATGATCCAAACCGTGACGCCGGAAACGGGCTCTTCGATGCCGGAGACATCATACATTTTTTTCGTTTCGGATGCTCCTGTGTCTGACGGATGCGCTGGTACATCACGCCCCCCGAATGGACAATGGTAAGCGAGAATACTTGCAGGTAGTCCAATTCCTTGCTTTCGGCCAAGTCCCGGTCGATGATGGCCCAGAGAATCGCCTGAATGTCGGGCGAAAGCACTTCGTTTGCGCGTCTCGTTACGTATCTTGCGTGCCGGGGGAACATCTACATCAACCCTTGCTCTTTCATGCTGAGGAACGTACCGTCTCCCAAGATGATGTGATCCAGCAGGTCAATGCCCAGCAAGGTTCCGCTGTCTCTCAGCCGTTGGGTCAGTTCAACGTCTTCCGGGCTCGGAGTTGGTTCGCCTGACGGATGGTTGTGGGCCGCGATGACCGAAGCCGAGTTGGAGAGGATGGCCAGCTTGAACGCCTCGCGCGGATGGACGAGGGAGGCGTTCAGCGTGCCTATTGACACCTGATGGATGGCGGTCGGCTCATTTTTCGTGTTTAAGCAAAGGACGCAGAATGATTCCCTGTCGCAGTCTCCGATGAATTGGCGGAAAAGGATTGCCGCATCCGCTGGCGTGCGGATTTTGCGGTTCGGGTATAGAATCGAATTCGATTCGCGGACCATCCGCAAGCTTACGACTTGAATTCGCTTCGCAGGCCGTTGATGTTGATTCGAGGGTTCGGTATTCACCGGCAGACACCCCCGTCAACGAGGCTTGCGAACCACTTTTCCGTTTCCTCCGGCTGTGAGCCGACCGTCGAAACGAGAAACGTGAACCTTTCGTTGTCCTCCATCAGGCAGACTTTGAAAAGCTGGCAGTCGCCGAGGTCGATCCGCTCGGCATATTCCACGTCGACTGACCAGCTCTCCAGCTGATAGGCGGAAAGGCACTCTCCGGGCTTCAGAACGAGCAGCGCGTATCCGTGGTCGGACAGTCGGAAAGACTCGCTCTCCGGTTCGAGCGACAGTTGAAGCTGGCCGAAAAAATCCCCGAGGAACCGGCAGGCCGATTCCGGCAGTGCATCTTTGTGCCTGCAGACAGCTTGCATGTCTTGAAAAGTATCGATCTGAAACAATCGCTTTCGCCTCCATGATCAGATTCCTAATCATGGAGATATTAACTGTTTGAAAATCGGGCAAAAACGGTTTTGCTCCGCGTTTGAGCGATTCAGATCAATTATTTGGTGAAATACATCTCCGCGTAGTCCCCCGCGTCATGCACGGTTACGAACACTGCATTTATCGGGATGGTAGACCCGCTAACGAAATGCGTTTCTCTGGACAAGTCTTCACGGAGATGAACAACTCTTACAATGTTCTCCCCGTTGATGGAATCCAGGTAGATCTCAAAGTACTGGAAGTCGTCCAGTTCTTCCCTCGCCTCAATTTTCCGGTCGATCAAGTCCAGCAGGAAGGCTTGAAGTTTTTTGTCGACTATGCGCCTAAACGATGGTGTAGATGAGCAAGGCCTTGTTTTTAGGAACATTTTCTTGCCCCCAATGGGGTTGCTACGTCCGTGCCCCAAATGTTTTCAACCTGGGCGAAGTTTTTTTCGGTTCTTCGCGCCGTCAGGGCGGTTTGTTTCGTCGTTTTTTTACTTTTGGGGCCCGTTCTGGTTGGCTGTGTTGGTTGGGTTGGACCCCCTCTCGCCCTTGCGTTCGAGAGGGGGACTTTATGCCTCAAAAAGAGTCGGTACGGGCGGTAGACGGAGTCGTCCCTTTTGACGCTTTTCTTGGCACAAAAAGCAACTTTGGAAGCTATTTCACAGGCTTGCGAGTTACTTGCTGATCTTGTTGCGAGACTCCGCTAGAGCACTGGTCATCAGACACATTCACGTTTGTCAGAGTAAGTATCTTGGTGTCGTTCTTGCGGGTATCGAAAAAGATTCCCGCCTGCTCAAGATTTGATCTGAGATCGTTCATTCGTCGGCTCAGGGCATGGGGGGCGGCAGGCCAGCTTTTCTGATGGACGCGAATGTTCATCTTTGCTGCCACCTTTTCCAATTTCTCCAAGAGCGTGGTCCAGTCCCCTTGCCAGATTCGCTTGTTTCTCATGAATCTGATTAGGGTCAAGGCAACCGGGTGGCTTGAAAGGATCTCTTCGTTCGACCGCATCTGATTTCTACTGTACGCTTCCAGGAATCTTTCGCCCCCGATTCCTGCCGCTTCGGCGATGGCGAATCCCCACTTGGCGAAGTCGGCCATGCGCGGGAGATTTGCAATTTTTACCGATGGGCGGATGCTAATGGCTTTTGAGAGGGTGTTTAAGCATCCACCGAGCATTTTCGGCAAATCGCGATTGAAGTCGCGCCAGACTTGCTTCTCATCCTTGCGTTCCGCAGGGGAGATACGGCTTACCTGAAGAACTATGGAACGGTCCATCAAATCGGATCTGGTGACGACCACATTTGTACCGTTCAGAGCAACGCAGCGCTGGAAGTTAATGATTGTCTCGTCGTCATTCGTGTACAGCGTCCTTTTGCTGAAACTCCCACCAGTACAGGCCATGCAGAGGAGGTCGCTTTTTTCCGCAGACAACGTGTCCAAGTTGTCGAAACACGGCATGTAGTTATTTGCCAGAGTAATGACCAGATCGTCGCGGCTGGTTGGAAGAGCCGTCAGGTCACTTTTAGCAGGGTCGACGATGGCGCGAAGCATCCTCAATGAAGTCGATTTCGCAGCTCCCTTTTCGCCCGCAAGCACAAGCAACGGGTGGGGAAGATCCGGGATGAAGCAGTATACCAGATACACCGCGAACAGAATCAGGTCGTTTTCGCTGCGGAAGCAAAAATGCTTCTTCACAAGGTCAAGAGAACCCGAAAGATCGGGAACGGACTGCTCGCGCATATTTTTGGTCCGAAAGAACAGCAGGGGCGGTTGGGACAGGACGTGAACCCCGTCCTTATCGATCCTGACCGCTTCCCAGTTGTCGTTCGCCAAGTCGTAGTAGAAGGCGTCGTTCAGTTCGCCGACCCTGCGTGCCAACTTGCGTCCGACTCCTTCGAACGTAGCCTTTGATTCCAGGTGGCCTAGCGCTTGTTGAACGGAGTCCGCATTCGGCGGCTTCTTGAAGGCGTCGTAGTACAGCTTGTGCAGGTACAGCTTGAACCGCCTGCTGTACATCTTCATGATCTCCGTATGGCCGTTGACTTTGACTCCGGCACAAGGTTCATCCATCTCGTTGCGGAAGCATTCGATGTCGTTGCAAAGATCGATCAGCGCCTCAGCTTGTGTGTCGTAATCATCGAGAGTTTTGGACTGTGCCTGCGGACTGTCGGTTGTGTCCGATCTGCCCCAGTCACCGATTTTTACAACCGGAGGCTTGATTTTTTTATTTTGCAGATTGCTCATTTGCTTCACTCCTGACCGATGCGTTTAGGAGAATCCCCGCAAAGTTGGGGATTCTCCTGATTGGATTTATCTCAGCCAAATGCTGCGACGTCGCCGAGTTTGATGGACAGGTTGTTCGAAGGAGTCATCGTCATCGCTTTCTTCATCGCTGTCGTCATTATCGATGTCGTCGTCTTCGGAATCGGATTCGTCGCTGTCAATCTCATCCGCATCTTCCAGTTCGTCGTCATCATCAGTCTCTTCCAGTTCATCTTCATCTTCATCGTCATACGGAAGGACCTTTTTGACGTTGGTGTATACGATACCGTGCTTGTCTTCCTTTTTCAATTCGAGCTTCACACGGCACCCGATCAGATCTTCGGGATCGAATTCCTCAACATCCCCAAGGCAGATTCGCACCAGAATGGACAGGGCAACAATTCCCCGCTCGTCATGGTAATCGTAGCGTTTGGAAAGGATCGAACCATTTTCAAGCTCGTAGACTACTCTCAAGTATTCCTTATTAGGTTCGACTTTGATGATTTTCGCTCCGGTGATTCCTTCGGGTGGAGTTGGCCTTAGTTTGATTTTCATTGCGATGCACCTCACAAGTTTTTTTGTTTTTTCGCCCGGAAACGAACTACTCCCGTAAAGCGTCTGGTTTCCGGCCTATTCGGTTTTCAAAGAGCGATTTATGTTGCTGATCATCTGTTGTTGTCCCATAGCTGCTGACATTTGGCGCGAATCGGAATGAAACGCAAAGAGCGCCAGCCTAATCACCTGATTCACTAGCGTGTCGTAGACACCTAGTACAGGGATTAAACTGGCGCTCATCATTGGATATGATTCGCTTTTACGTGGCGTTTAGAAACCCAAGCGGGTGTTCTTTCATAGCCTCGGCCAAATGTGTATTCTGCTGTGAAAGATCTGTTTATTAAACTATCATGTATCAATCCGGTTTGTCAATACATTTCATAGATTTTTTTAGATCCAATGAGAAAGTCCCATTTCCTTCTTTAGGGAATGGGGAGGCGCTACTCCAGATAGGACGTTAAAGCGCTTGTAATGGCTTCACTGTAGCTGCGAATTCGCTTTCGCTTTTTGTACTGATGCATCTTTCGAAACAAGGCATATGGCAGATAGACCGTGACTTTCCTCAAATCGGTTTCCGCCTCACGGGCATGGTCATGATCCAGACACCGAGATGCTTGGAAGTGTCCGGCAGGGTGATTCTTCAAGGGAATCGAAACATGGGTGGTACCGCTCTCATCTTCCTCCTCCCAGCCTTCTTCCAAATCAACCGCAGCCCAGTATATTCCGAATGCGTTTTCGTCGGTCATCCTCATACACATTGCCCCCTTGAAAAGTGAAAAGTCGACTTTTTGTCGACTTTAATGGAATGTTATATCTATGTGAATGAAAAATCCGTGTGTTCCTTTTCTATGATCCTACGTGCCGCACGCCGAGCGTCTCGGCGTCATCCAAAGATATAATATACATTTTATTTCATATTCATTTGCGCAGCATTCGGAAAACGAGATCTTTCGGTAGTGCGCCGTGGGACGGTTTCGGAAGGGGTTCGCCCCGAGTGCCGTTAGAAAAAAAGAAGAGCTATCGGAATGGTGTTCCGAAAGCTCCCTGTCCTTCCGTTACTGGTAGTCCGCAAGGCCGAGATAGTGCAGCGAAATAATATTCTCGAATCCGATCCCAAAGTTGGGCTCCCAGAGATGCCCCTGCTTGGGGTCTTGGTGCTTCATCAGCTCGGCGGCGTATTCGACCTTGGCGTCGTGGAAGCTCTGCAGCCGCGTCTTGCCCTGGTCGAGGCCCGCGAAGTAATGGTAGAAGAAGTAATACGGTCTATTTTGCAGGTCCTCGTAGGTGGCCTCCCTGTACCAGTACAGCCACTCTCCCTCTTCCGTCTGCTCGACCGGGGCCCAGACGTAGTTCGCCACCCCGTTGTTGGACCCCATGACGGTCTGCGCGATGGGGTTGATCATTTTCCCCTTCGAGAGCCCGTCGTGGACGATGCTGTCGGTCCCCAGCCCTTCAGCCGACGAGAAGCCCCAGAAGAACGCGGTGTAGTAGTTGGAGCCCAGTACGGTGTTGATGTTTTTGCGGTCAAGGAAGGTCTCCTTGCCTCCGCCCTTCTTGTTCTGGTAAGCCCCCTCGTTGGTGCCGTAGCTGGTGCCCACCAGAAGGTCCATAACCCCCTCCTTGTTCTCTTTCTTCATGTTTTCGGTCAGGTCGTCGTAGTAAGTGCGGTATTCAACGTTCTCAAAGAGGCCGAAATCCTTGTCGAGTCTCTTCAGGAAGAAGTTGATGTCGTCCTGGGGATAGCCGTCCTGGAACATCATCGGCGCGTCGAACGCGACGGTCGGGACGGACTTTCCCTCGATCTGCTTCCGGTAATCGTAGTAGCGTTCGATGTAGCCCGCGATCTCGCCCTTGGTCAGCATCAGGCGGGAGACCGGCCACTCGGGGATGAGATTGACCGGGGCGTTCTCGTCGAACACGCGGTAGACGCTGACGTCCGTCAGATACTTGCTGTCGCTCTTGAAGTTGGAGTAGAAGAAGTCGGTAACATATTTTTCGTTCTTGTTCTCCTCAATGCGCGGAAACCTCCCCTCGGGATCGACGTAGCGGATCTTGTGGACGTAGGAGAACGCGGGCACGTCCCCGCTGGTCCCGAAGATCTGGACCCCGGCCACCTTTCCGCCGAGCTTTTTCTGCTCGGCTTTCAGGGCGTCGTAGAGCTCGGGGGCCGTCCGGTATTTCGAGGAGTCGAACAGGACGTTGTAGGTACTTTTGAACTTTCCGACGTACTGCTTGATCGCCGCCAGGTCTTCGGAGGTCACTCTCTGGCCGTTATAGACGAAGAAGTAGGCGCCCTCAGGCTGCTCCGCCGAGGCTCCGGTGCTGATGACGACCCGATTGCGGCTCTCGTCCCATTGGACCCCGGCCCCGAGGCTCTCCGCGACGAACCGGGTCGGGACGAGAACCCTTCCGTCGACTTTAACGGCGGCGACGTCCAGCCGGACGGTCTCACCGTTGACTCTGGCCTCGGTGTCGCCGAGGCGGAGCGTGATGACGGTGTCGCCCTTGACCCCGGTGACCGTCTGGGTGGGCTCGTCCCAGCTTACCTCCGCCCCCAGCCCCTCGAAGATGGCGCGGAGCGGAACCATGACGCGGCCGTCGATTTTTTTGGGGGCGACGTCGAAGTAGACGGGACGGCCGTCGATCGTTACGGTGATCTCGGAGCCTTCGCCGTTGCTGGCACTGGCGAAACTGCCGAAAGGAAGCAAGGTGGCGATCAGCATAATAAGGATCATTGAATTATAGCGAAAATTTCTCATTCGGTTGTCCCTCCGAAGTTGTCCTTCAAATGCCAATTTTTTCACATTGTCTCTCCTTAGTCAATTGGTTTGAACGTGTGACCTAAGGGGTCATTGCTTCGTGAATGTGTTGTTGCTGTAGACATACTCGTCGAAGAGGCCCTGAGATCCGAACGGCAGCAGTATCTTGTTCCCTTCGAGAATGACATCGGACTGCCCTTCTCCGTACCAGATGAGGTCGAGCGGCGACGTCCTGTTCTCCATGAAAGTGTAATTGTAGCCGAAAACCCAAACATACGTTTCCAGCAAGTCATCGCTCGCGGCGACCACAACTTCGGGGACCGAGTCATTCCCGAAATCGTAACCCTTAATGTACAGGCTGAATCCTTCCTTTAGATCGCCGAAGTCGTCGAAGGGGCTCCCGCCGCCTGCATCGGTGTCCAATTGAAGGTTCCACCCTTGTTCGAGGGACTCGCTCAGCGCCAGGACCTTCACTCCGTTGGGAGAGTCCAGCCCGACCTGCAGGTTCACCTTCTCTCCGTCAAGATTCAGCGGCACCGTGGTGTCGGGCTCCGGCGGACTCCATTTGACGAAGCTTTTCAGATTCACCTCGCCGGACTTGGGCGCTGCCTCGTCGCTGGGCTTCGCGGCGGGGCTTTCCGGAGGAGTCGTTGTCGCTTGAGTAGCAGGAGTGTTCGCTTGCTCAGGCTTTTCATCTTTGGTTGCTTCTGTTGAGGACGCGGCGCTATTGTACCTGTCCGCCATGTCGGCCAGGAATGCGTACCAGTCGGACGTGTGCAGGATTTCCCCGTCGGCTGAGGTTTCCACGGCCTCGAAATGGTCTTCCCCGAATACTTGAAAGACCGTTCGGATGGCGACTTTCACCCCCTGGTCCGAGAATGTCGCTTGGTACATGACGAACTTGTCCAGATCGTTGCCCTCTTCCCGGACTTCCTTCCATTCAACGTTGCTGAAATATGCCTTGTTCTCCAGTACCTGGCTCATCTTCAGGTTGGTTCCAGGCACTGTCCCTTCTTTCACCCATTCGACGTACTTGTTATCCGTTCCGTCTCCGAACCCGCCTCTGGATTGAACGACCACAGCCAGAATGGCGAGGGCGACGACCGCCGCGCTGGCGAACAGGAAGATCGTCTTTTTCTTGCTGCTTTCCGTTGTCGGGACGAGCGGCTGCGGGACTGCGAGCCGCGCCCCGTTCTTTGCGGACGCGGCAACCTCTATGTATGCATTTGCCGCTTGCGATACTTTCTGAACGAAGCTGTTGGCCGCAACCTTGGAGCCGGTCGGAATGCGGATTTTGCCGCCGTTGTGATCCGTAATGCAGATGCAGGTATTGAAAGTCCGCCAGACGAAAAGCGCTGTCAGAAGGAGGGGCCAGAACGACATGCTGATGAGCGTTACGATGACGAAAAGGATGGAGAACACCAGATCGAACCAGTTGATTTTCGCGCCGACGGAAAGGCCTTTGATGTTCGTCAACGCCAATTCTGTCGATTTCGAGCGGCCTGGAAAAGCACCCAGAACGTAGTTTCTCGTTTTGATTACTAACCGTTGATCCGAAAGCGTGACATCGGTCTTGACTTTCAGGTACGTGAGGTAGCTGAACCCGCCATTCCACTCGAAGGAAAACGGCTGCGGGCTGACAGGCTCATGTTGAACGGGAGTTAAATTGGACATGTGACACCTCTTTTTTATGGAACGAATGGCTCAAGATTTTTGAAAACGAGTCGAACGTTTTTGGCTCAAAAAATATTATCTTTAAGTTAGAAATTATAGTCAAGTAACATCTAACGTGTGTTAATGCGCTCGTTTCACTCAGGTAAGCTTGTCTTAGGGTGATGTGCGCATGTCTGATCTCGTGAAAAAAGTAGGAGAACGAATCCGGCGACTCCGAAAGGAAAGGAACCTTTCGCAGGAACAGTTGGCGGAGCGTTCAGGTTTACATACGAATTATGTGGGGCAGGTCGAGCGCGGGGAGAAGAACCTGACGCTTGAAACGCTGGAGAAGATCGTTTCGGGCTTGGACGTTTCGTTGGAGGAACTGTTTCGCTTCCTCGGCCCGATGGAGAGCAGGGATGCGCTGGGGGAGATCGTTGAGCTGCTTTCGGAACGATCGGCGGGCGATCACGAGATGGCCTTGAAGGTGCTGAAAACGGTTCTGGAGTGGGAGCGGAACAAGAACAGACGCTAATGAAGGCCGGAAGGCTTGCGGTCCATGTGTCGGGCCGCGAGCCTTTTTTCCGCCCGGACGATGAGCAGTTCGCGTTCCAGTTTGACTTGCACGTCGTGCATGGCGCTGACGATGTCGCGTACGGTCTGGAGGTGAACGGGGCCGTCTTTCTCGTAGAGTGACTGCAGCACGGTTTCGATCATGTCCGAGCAGATTTTGATGCGGTGGACCAGGATGTCTTCCTGTTCTACCAGGGCTTCGTATTGATCGTTGGGCGCGGGCATCGGGTTCACCTCCTTTCATTGGAATCAATTGTTGCCAGTTACGATTGGTTGATATATTTCGGATTGATGGTGACGGCTTCATCGGCGTGCTTGACGTAGAACTTCATGTCCCGCGTGGATCGGTTCGCCTGCTCGGTGAATTCTTCCTGAAGCGCGGCGTTCTCCAACTGGAAGTAGTCGCGGCCCTTCTGGCGTCCGAAAAGCGAGATCATGGCGTAGTTATAGCTGGCGGGGTTGCAGATGCCTGCGGTGCCGAGTGGTATGAGTTCGGCGATCTTCCCGATCGTTAGTGGTGCGTCCTTCAGGCCGCGCTGTTCCAGCGTAAGGAGCAGGCAGGCGAACAGGACGTCGGCATTGGAGCGGAGCTTGATTTTGTCTAAGTCGAAATGTTTGGAGTGGGCCTTCCCCCAGGTATATTCCCGGATGGTCGGTTCACGGGTTTGGTATTCCGCCGCGACGTTCCTGTAGGCGTGCCGGTTGCCGTAGGCTTTGAGAAACCGGTCGAACTTGTTGCGCGAATCGATGCCGTAGGGCAGTTTCGGCAGGATGAGCCGGAAAAACTGGCTGTACTGTTCCAGGGCGGCGAAAGACAGGTGAGGGGGCTGATCTTCATCCGGGAGCCCCGCTTCCTTCATCAGCTCGCGCATGGCGCTAATCCGATGGGCGTCGGCGTTCTCGAACGTGTCGGGGCGCATCAGGTGCAGGAGGAACGCAACGGCGTTGAAGCCGCTCTGCCAATGGGGCAGTCTCTGCTCCCAGAAACGGAATACTTGCTCGGGCTCGAATTGGGCGCTTTCGGCAAATTCCGGCCACGACTTGACGATGGAAATGATAGTCTGGCTGTGGGCGGTCGGCAGGCTTTTTCGCGCCCAGCCGCCGAGCGGCCAGCGAAACGCCTGCCGAAGCGTTTCTACTGGCACGGTTTTCGGCTCGGAAAAGACGCGTTTCCACTCTTCCAGGGGCTCGTTCGGGTATCTGGCGAACGGGAATCGCCCCAGATGCTCGTCGACCCGTTCCTGGACGAGGGCGACAATGGCGCGTTTTGCTTTCTCGTTGAGACTGATGGACATTGGGATCACTCTTTTCGTCTGAATTTAGCGTCGGTGTGGGTGGTCACACCCGGCGCTACCGGCGGGACCGACGCTTTTTTTGGTTGATTTTGGAGGCTAGAACCACTTGTCGAAATCATCGTCGCTGACAACTTTGGGTATAGCCGACTCGATCTGCACTTCCGGCATTTTGTAATCTTCGTCGTGGCCATTTAGGGCGATCCGCTGTTCGGGCGTCAGGAATGGATCTTTTAGCTGAAGATAGAACGGCTCGGCGAGCTCCCGTACCCAAGCGAGCGCATCTGGAACCGTACCGCCATGAAAAATGGGAGGACCTTCGATCCAGAGGTCCTCCCAAACAAATTCTGCCGTTTGTTTTTCTTCATCTACGATCATAAAAAGATCGGTTCCGTCCACGTAGTCGCAAGTACCGTTTTGGTCTGTTGTCCGGAGTACGACCCGGACGATGTGGGTCGGTATGCCGATGTCCATGTATGCTTGCCGAATTTCGTCGTCTTCTTTTCCCCTGTAGTCTCTGCTTCCAGGCAGAGCGTAGGGGAGCAGATGAGCGTTCTTTGGAGTTTCGGCGAAGGGGATTGCCGCAGCGGCCATGACCCAGACATTTTGTTGAACGGAATTGTACTTACAATTCTTTTGAAAAATATTATTTATTCGCTTAATTATTATTTCATTAGTCTCGCTCATTTTAATTCCTGCCTTATCATTTTTTCGTTATCATTCATTCGGTAAAAATAAAAATGCCCCTGTCTTTTTAACAGAGGACATTGAAGAATGTAGAATGAAATGCTTTATGTAATACTAATACGCTGAACACCGAGTCTCCTTTCCATAATTTTAATATATTCTTCTGAAATGTCACAGAGTATTGCATGTCTTCCGAGGTTTCTAGCAGCGACTCCAGTAGTACCAGATCCGCTCATCGGATCAAATACTATATCATTTTCCAATGTAGTCATCAAAATCAATTTTTCAAAAACCTTGACGGGTTTTTGAGCAGGGTGACCAGTCTGTTCATTTTTGCCAACAAATCCAACCAGAAGGGGGACTTCAATTACATCGTCAATGTCTTCTATGAAGTCCTCTGAATCAAATTGGTCATCAAGGACTGATGTTGGACCTGGAATATATCGAAGTTTTCCCTGTTTTTGTTTTTCTTTCTGCTTCTCATTTAAGAAATGCTCAGGATAAAGAGTGGCTCCATCTTTTGTAAAATGGAGACATGCATTTTGACTGGAACGCCAGCCCCTAATTACCGATGGATTATTTTTGTAGTACCAAGTTAGCCATGCATTTAGGCTAAAATCAGTAGGGGCATTGTCAACAAATCTTGCGACAATTTCAGGAAAGCCCCAAAGATAAATATGGTCAGCGAATCTAGCTGACAAATTTAGGAGCGAACAAATGAAGCTCCTGTATTGAGCCCATTCAATACTTCCACCCACGCCTTTGTTATACCATGGATCAAGCATTGAACACTTGACATCAAAAGGCAGAGATGCGATCAGTTGTAAACTTTCGAGTGCATCCATTGGGGGCAATATAGCGATACCGTTTTCTTTGAGTGATGTTTCTATCTCTCTTTTGATGAACTCTCTCCTTTGAATTGATGCTGTTATAGTAGTATTAGTCATTATTTATTTCTCCTTGTCTCGAAAGTATTCACGAAGGAATTCGTAAGCTGCTTGTTTCTCTTTGTGCGAAGCGGCCTGAAGAATCGCGCGTATATTTAGCTTTCCTGTTGTATTGTCCCAATAATTCTTCTTTGTGACTTGGTGTCGCGCACATAGAGCTTGCCAATCATCTGGATTGTCAGGGTCAAAGTCTTCACCTATAGAATGAGGTTTTTTGTGGTCAGGAGTGAGAACGACTGTGCCGCCACCAATAGGGTCAATATCTCCTTCTTTTAGTCCACATATTTGACCCCCTTCGTTCCACTCGCATCTATAGTTGGCTCTTTCGAGAACAGCTTTCCAAGTCTTACTTGATGGTGTAATTCTTTTACGGGCTTTCTTTCGTTTTTCTGCTGAGGGCATCATATACTCGCCCATTGAAAGATCCTTTCGGTCTCTCCATGAGAGAATAGTGTAACCGTCATCAGTGCGCAGTTCTGAAAGTCGCTGATGCCAGTTTTCAGGGGCTCTTCCCTTTTCTGGATCATAAGCTGCCTGCTGAATTTGCTCGTTAGTAAGAACCTTTCCAATGTTGTCTAAAAACAAAGCTTCTATGCGCTTTTTCACAGTTTTCTGAAGATAAGGACCTTTTACTTCTCCGTATTCTTTTTGCGACATGCTTACCATAGCACCTCCGAGTACTATGGTAAGCTAGACTTCATAAAAAAGCAAAGACAACAAACACTTACACCGGTTTGCGATTAGTTGAGGAATTGTTCTTTCACTATTATACGCTTGTTGTTGACGCGGGTGGAGCAAGTTTCACTGGTGATATTTGGGCTTTTAAGATCATTAAGAGGTTATGTTTGCAAGACTTACCATTCTCGTACAGGGTGATTAGTTTGACTCAACTGCGAGGGGCAAGTCTGCTTGTTCATGTAAGCTAAAGGGGTATATTTTCCAGTTTAGAGTTAGGGAGCGTCTAATTACCTTAAATTCCCTTTAGCTGTTCGAGGGATTTATGAAAATGTCTTGCAATATTAATATTGTGGATTTGCCATACCACGGTTCGCCTCCACCAATACCATCAGTAGGGACACCGTGATAGGTGTCCTTTCTGCGTTTTAGGGCATGTTTGAAGTATGAGCAGATGCTGAAAGAGCTACTACATGATAAATATCACAGCCGCATCGGGAATCCGATGCGGCTGAAATCATAGATGGGATGTAGTAAAGCACCTTTAAACATAGGAAAAATCCCTACCGGCATAAATATCAATGACGTTCGTTCTCTCGTGGCCGATTTCTTTGGATAGTATCCGCTTTAGTTCTTCACCGGTAAAACCCGACGATTGCAGTTGTCTCACCCTATCTTGAATGTAAGAATAGAGCAGTCCGTGCCAGGTTAAATTGTTCATTACAATGGTTTGGCCTTTTTTGTATGATCTTTTCACTATTCCTTCTTCCGTTTCAATTTTGTCTCTAACTCTGGATAAAAACTAATTTATCTCCTCGTCTGATAAGGGGGAGACGTGTTAAAAACATGTCCTTTGCTTCGGTGGATAAAGGGATGACCCGTCCTTCCCATTTTTTGCTTCAGAGCCGACTGTATAAAATCCTGATTTGAGTGCATGCTCGGCTTGTGCTCTTTTGACCGCCGCGGCTTCGGAGATTCGTAATCCCATATACCTGCAAAGCACGGCTGCATCAGCAACGTCTTGTCTCCCGGATTGGACGGCGATATTAATAAAGTTGATATATTCTTCATTCGTCCATGCCCGGTTTCCCTGGGATGAGGTCTGATCAATTCACTACTTCAAACTGTTCGAAAAGCTCCTCATTTGATGAAAGTTTGAATCGAGGTGAATCGGATTTTGAATGAAGGAATCGGACAGCACTTAAGTCATTCTTGATCGTTTTAGAGGAAATCTCCTCACTTTGGCGGAAAGATACATATGAAGCGAGATGCTTATCGGAAATGTTGCGGATGTTTTGCAGCTTAAATCGTTCACTCAAAAAATTGGCGAAAACCAAGCATGAGATCTTGTAGCGGGTGCGCGATTTATAGCTTAGCTGGCGAATATGCTTGAAGACTTTTTCGACTTGGACTTCGGGCTTGGTTTTACCCATGGCTGATCCCTCCAATTCACGCTTTATTTTGGACTTTCCCCAAACCTCTTTACACGGAGTTAAGACCAACGTAACTTTGTGTAAAGGGGTTGTGTTTTGTATGGTGCGGAAAAAGTATGACAAAGCCTTTAAAATGGCTGCGGTGATGCAGATCATCGATGAAGGAAAGAAAGTTTCCCATGTTGCTAAAACTTTAGGCATCCTTCCAACAATGCTAAGCCGGTGGGTGTATGAATATCAGACCCACGGTGATGAAGCTTTTTCAGGCAACGGGAAGCCTATCACCAACAAGGATCTTGAAATCA
>Ga0207866_1000435_pt1 | contig 60856 bp, 43 predicted proteins | sample HigsolmetaAR203D_FD_184835 | JGI IMG/M metagenome (GOLD analysis project Ga0207866, IMG submission 184835) | Ionic liquid and high solid enriched microbial communities from the Joint BioEnergy Institute, USA - AR20-3-D (SPAdes) (version 2) ...
ATCGTCAGATCGTCGGCCGTCGCGACGTTCGCGCTGCCGCCGGTCTGCAGACGCTCAAGGTCCGCGCTGCCGGCATTGATCGTCGCATTACCGTCGAAGTCGGCGATTTGACCGTCGACATACCCCGTCACCGTAACCCTCAGATCGCCATCGCCCTCGAGCTTGGTGTAGGTGAGATCGCCACCGGCATTGAGCACTTGATCTCCACCCGTGGTGACCGCGCCCAGCGTCGCATCGCCGCCCGCCTCAACGGTAAACGTCGTGCCGACAACGGCTTCGTCGATCGCAAGATCGCCAGCCGTCGCAACGTTCGCGCTGCCGCCCGTCTCTACGTGCTCAAGCGCGGCGCTGCCAGCTTCGATGTCGGCGTTGCCCGTGAAGTCAGCATCCTGGCCCTGGATATGGCCGTCTACCGTGGCCACCAGGTTCTCACCGCCGGCAAGCGTCGTGTAACTCAGGTCTCCGCCCACATCGAGCGTCATGCGGCCGGTTGTGGCGGTCAGGCTGCCCACATCCACATCGCCACCTGCCCCCAGGCTCAACCGACCGGCCGCCGTGGCCGTACCGCCGCGGAGATCACGCACCGCCGTACCAGTCAGATCCTTGCCGCTCACCAGCGTCGTGAAGACGATGTCGCGGCCTGCATTCAGCACTTGATCGCCGCCCGTCTCCAACTTACCAATCTTCAGATCATTGCCCGTCGTCACGCTCGCCGTCGTACCCGCAGCACCCGACACGATCGTCGCGTTGTCCGCATCGATCGTAAGCGTCGTGCCCGCAACGACTTCACCGATCGTGAGATCGCCAGCCGTCGCGACGTTCGCGCTGCCGCCGGTCTGCAGACGCTCAAGGTCCGCGCTGCCGGCATTGATCGTCGCATTACCATCGAAGTCGGCATCTTGACCGTCGACATGCCCCGTCACCGTAACCCTCAGATCGCCTTCGCCCTCAAGCTTGGTGTAGACGAGATCGCCGCCAACGTTGAGCGACTGGTCTCCATCCGTGCTGACCTTGCCCAGCGTCTGGTCGCCGCTGGTGTAGGTGACGAATGCACCGGCCGCCGTGGCCGCCGTGATATCGGCCGAGCCGGTCCGCTTCAGCGCCTCGCCAACATAGATCGAACCGGCCTGGCTCGTGAGCGTGCCGGCCTCGAGCAGGCCCGCCGCGTACAGCGTCTGATCGCCACTGCTGGTGGCTGTGCCCAGCGTCACATCGCCACCCACATCAACAGTGAGCGTCGTGCCGGCTATGACTTCGTCGATCGCAAGGTCGCCGCCAGTCGTCACGCTCACGCTGCCGGCAGCCTGCACCAGCCCCAGATCCGCGCCGCCGGCCGCGACCGCCACCGAGCCGGCCGTGGATTCGAGTGTGGCGCCGCTGAGCACCCCGGCCACTTCTAGCGTCGCGTCGTTCTCGCCCCGGATGGAGGTGAAACCGAGATTGCCGTCCGCTTCGATGCCGATGGCACCGTTGCCGGCAAGCACTTGGCTCGCCTGCGTGTCGGCCAAAAGATGCAGATGCACATCGCCGTTAGTAGTCACCGTATCGAGCTTCGGCGCTCGTACGCCCACGGCTTGAGCCGCAGTACCGATTCCCTGCCCGGCGCGCAGAACCACGTTCGCTCCTGCGCCGGTCGCCTTCAGGGCGTTGCCGGGGGCACCGCGGATGGCGCCTTGCGCGTCGATCCGCATCGCGTCGCCGTCGGCGCCGCGCGCCGCGATCTGCGCCACATGCACATCGCCGCCCGCCGTGATCCGCACGGCCTCACCGGCCTCCAGCTGCGAGCCGTCCCCCATCGTGACGTCGTCCGCTGAAATCTGAACGCTGCCCGCAGTGCTGCCCACCTTCACGCCGTCGGCAAACAGCACGTTGGTGTAGGCCGTGTAGGCCGCATTGCCGACGCTTTGCACGTCACCGACGAAACTCAACGTATCCACGATCGTGGTAACACCGATCTTGCCGCCGACATCGCTCGTGCCCAGTGCGAGGCTTTCGCCGGTGATGTACAGGTCGCCGCCCGTTGTGGCACGCAACGACCCGCCCGGGCCATGCTGGACGGTGACTGCATCCGAGGCGGTACCCACTCCGCCCTGGGTGATGAGATTGACGTTCCTGCCGGTGAAGGTCACGCCAGTGCTGTTGAGCTGTGCGATCCCGCCGTTCAGCACGTTGAGCGTCAGGTCGCCGCCGGCATGGAAGCGGTCGATCAGGACCCCGCCGTTGTGCTGCACCAGGTTGATGTCCTGCTGCGCGCGCGCGGTGAATTTGCCGGTGATGGCCACATCGAGCGGGTTGGCCGCGCTGCCCAGGCTGCCGTTCGAGGCTTCGAGGATCACTTCTTCGCCGCGGATGGCCGGCGTGCCGGCTTGCGTATCGATAATGCTTTCGCCCGCCTTGATGCGGATGACCGGGCTGCGGACATCGGTGACGTTGATGTCCTTCTCGCCGCCGAGGAAGATTTCGTTCTTCGCCAGCGCCGTGATGCCGCCCGCCGTGGTCTCCACATCGAGGTCGTCTCGCTGCACGATCCTGATGATCTTGCCGTCCGGCCCTTCGAAGCTGACGTCGTCGCGTTCCGCCGAAGCGAGCGCGAGCAGTTGCGCCTCTGTCAGGCTCGTGATGCCGCCGGACAGATCGATGATGACGTCGTCCGCCAGCGTACGGCCGATGCCGCCGTTGTTCGCCACCAGCGTCACGTTGTTGCCCTTGACGTTGGCGGTCTCGATGCGCATTTCGGTATCACCTGTTCCGCTGAAGGCGCCCTTGCTCACCGCGTACTTGAGCTGGTTGGTGGTCCAGCTCGAGCCTTCGAGCAGTTCCGCGCGCTCGGCGGCGGTCAGCACGTATTGGAAGTCCGGATCATAGGAACCGCTGCCGAACTCGGCATGCAAGCGCTTGTAGTCCGCCGTCTTCTGCGTCTCGATCTCGGCGATCTGCGCATCGCTCAGGCCGTTCTGCAGCTTGAGCAGGTTGCGCTCCTCGGCGCTGAAAGCGAAGCTGAAGTTCTCGTCGTAAGCGTCCGCGATCCATCCGCCGTTGCCGTCCGGACGCGCGTTGCGCATCTTCCAGTACTGCTGGTACTCCTGCTCCTTGCCGCGAGCGTAGGCTTCCAAGCCGCGCTCGGCTGCGGCTTCGGCCTCGGGGCCGGTAAGCGCCATCGCATCCCAAAGCGCCAGCAACTCTTCCTCGGCGCGCGTGTCGCGGACATCGTTGCGGTTGCCGTCGATGATGTTGCCGTTTACGGCTTCGATGTACACGTCGCCGTTGGCATACACGGTATTCAGCCGCAGGTCGCCGTCGGTCTCCTTGACGTAAATTCCATTGGCGGCCGAAGCCGTGAACAGGCCCTTGTCGCCTGCTCCGGTATCGATGTTGACCGCGGCATCGCTCTTGCCGATGCTGCCGTTATCCACTCTCAAGGTGATTTCATTGCCCTTGATGAGGGTGTTCGCAGCGCCGGATGTGTACAGGTTATTCTGTGCCGCCACATCGACGTTGCCACTCCCGGTCGTGATGCGATGGACCGTGAGATCGCCGGCGGTGTCCCGCAGCACGATGTCGCCCGACGTGGTGTTCGCGTCGAGCGTGCCGGTGAGATCCATGTTGATCCCTTCCAGCGCGCCGCGTTTGGTATCGGTGCCTATGCCCTTGCCCGCCGTCAGCGTGAGGTCCTTGGTGGTGATGAACGCCTCGTCGCTCAGCCGTTCGATGACCGTGCCGGCGGTAAGGGTCGTCGTGCCGTTGTTGTTGATCGGGCCGCTCAGCAGCACGCCGGCGTTCGAGCTAACGTTGATCGCGCCGTTGTCGTGGCCGATGAAGCTGATCGGAATCGCGTAATCCGCGGCGACGCTATGCGTGTAGAAGGTCTTGCTGCCCCTCCAGCGCGTCTGCTCGGCATAGTAGGTGCGCTCAACACACCCGCCGAGGAACCGCTCCGTGCATTTGTCCCACTTGACGATCTCGCCGTACTCCCACCCCGACGTCGTCACGGACGACCTGCTGAAGTCGTAGCCGTTGTATTGCGTGCTGCCGAGGTCCTTGAGGTATTGGCCCTCCGCGAGCGACCTGCCGGTGTTGGACCACGTCCACGTCGGATTGGAATAGGAGTAGTTCGCCGGGAACAGGGCATCGAGCGGGAACAGGTCGAAGAAGGTCTTGCTTGCCTTTTTCTCCCTGAATTTCTCGTAGTCGGTGAAAGTCTCGCCCGTGACCCAGTAATAGCGCAGCCCCGGTTCAGGCTGGTAACCTTGAGCGGCGCTGAGCGTGCGCGTGTCGGCGTAGGTCTGTACCAGGCGCGTCGGGTTGCCGTATTCGTCGACCGTCACGTTATCCCAGACGGTGATATCGTTCCCGATACGCTTGTATACCGTGGTCAGCGGCTTGTCGCCGCTGATGCGCTTGCCGAGATCGGTGATCTTGATCGTGCCTTCGATATCGTTGCCCACATCCAGCGTGCGCACCACGATATCGCGACCGGAGGTGTTGTTGATCTGGATCTTGCCGTAGCCGTCGAGCACCTTGAGGTGGCCACCGCCGGTGTTGATGATCTGACCGAACAACTCCATGTAACCGCCCTCGACCTTGATGCCGTCGAGTTCGATGCGGTCTTCCTTGGCGTTCCACCAAGCCGTGACCTTGTTGGCCAGTTTATTGGGGTCGCTGTCGCTCCAGAAGTCGGCCAATTTGACATACGGATCAGCGTTGCCTGCCGCCAGTCGCGACGCATAGGTCGCTTCGGCAAGCGCGATCTGAACGTCCAGATTGCCGATGTTGAGCGTCCAGTCCGGCAGGCCGCTCTGAATCGTGCCGTTGATGTTGAGATAGCGGCCGCTGACGTACACGTTGTTGCCGGCAATAAGCGCACCCTTGCCGTCTTTGGGCGCCCGGCTGGACACCGGGATGAACGCTCCTCCGAGATTTATCCCGATCTGGTCGCCCTGAATAACGAACAACCCGGTCTCTATCCCGCGGGTAATCGACCCGAACAGCGGAATGTCTTCGCCCCAGAGGGCCTCCGGCGAACCGCCGATGTGCCGGAAGCCTTCGGTGTAGCCCAGCACGAAATCGCGGCCGGCCGCTAGATTGATGGTCTTGGCGTTGATGAGGCCGTCGGCAATCACGCTGCCTTTCACCGCCTGCACCGTGACCGTGCCCTGCAAGTTGCGGACGTTGCCGTCGATATAGATGTCGGGCGCCACCGTGCCGGCAGGCGCGCCGCCACCGGGCGCATCGGGGTCGAAGGTGTTCCGGACCACGATGCTCGGTTCGGGCGAGTTCGCGCCGGTGACGACCTGTTGGAAATTGGCGCCACTGCCGCCCGGATTGAGCGCGTTGATGGACGCTTTGTCCGTGACCGTCGAGCCGTTGAAGCGGATCAAGCCGCCCGGGTGATCCGGAATGATCAGATCCGAAACGCGCAGGAAATAAGGCGTCTCGTTGACCACTTCGATCTTCGCATCGCCGGGCGAAACCAGGCGGCCGTCACCGATGAGTCGGTCGCCTTCGATGCGGATATTGCCCGCGGCGGCAAGAATCGGTGCGACGTCGATGAGTCCGACGACCACATCACGCGTGATGTAATCCGGGCCGCCCTCACCGGTCAGTTCGCGCAACTGTTGCTCGAGGCGCTGGATTTCCAGGTTGTACGCCGTCACCGCGTCGTTGTTGCCCGCGTGCTCGGTACGCAACGCATAAAGCTGGTCCAGGCGCTGCTGGACACCTTGGGCAAGCGTCGTCTCCGTAACGGTGTAGGTAATGCCTTCGTCGCTGACGCTGCGGATGTAATGCGTCTGGGCGTCCTTGTCCCAGCCGATGATCAGATATTGCTCGTTCTGGATACCCGATTCGACCAGGCCGTTGACGACGACGCTGCTTGAGCCGTTCGTCGTCGAATTACCGCCCTGCAGCGCCCAGGAGGACTCGCCGCCGCCCACAAGCGAACCCACGGCGTTGGCCGCCTCCTGTGCCGCCTTGCGGTACATGTCCATGCCGACGTAACGGCCGCTGCCGCCGATGACGCCCTTCTCCGCGAGCAGCGTAATGTCGGTGACGCCGCGCACCTTGGCGCCGGCGGCGATATCGATCTTCGCCGTTTCGTTCACGCGTCCACCGGCGTCGATCACCGTAATGGGCGCGGCAGCCTTGTTCCAGATGTCGGTCTGCGCGATGGCAAAGATGTCGTTCGGCGTGCCGTCCGGCGTGCGCCCCGCGCCGAGACGGATTTCGCCGTCGGCACGCAGGCTGGCGTTGCCGCCCACGGTGATGGTCTGGGAAGCGGTGACGCGCGCGCGGCTGTCGCCCTCCGCCACGCCGGCGACGCCGTAGGTCTTGGCATTCGCCTGCGCATCAGCGCGGCCGTGGGTAATGGCATACAGGTTCATGCCGACCACGCTGTCCAGCTCGGCGTTGTCCTGAACGGTGACGTTCGCCTGGCTGTCCGTCACATTGACTTCGCTTTCCGTCAACGTGACGTTGATCGCCCCGCCGGTATCGAGCTTCACCTTGTCGCGGATCTCGAAGTCGTTGATGGCGGCGATGTCGAAGTTGTGATCGACGTTGCGGCTGCCGACGACCTTCAAAGCCGCTCCGGTGCCGACGATGGCATCGGTCGACTGGGTCACGTTCGTAACGCTGCCCGCCGCGGCACCGGACACCACGCCGCCACCTGCGGCACGGACGTTGTAATCGCTGAGCCAGTCCTTCCGGATCGTATCCGTGGCTTTCACCGTCACGTCGTGCGCTTCGATCTTGGCTCCTGCTCCGATCACCGCGTCGGTATCGGTGTTGACGGTATGACGCGCCATGGCGCCGCTGGCGCCGAGCACCGCTGCGTTGACGCTGTCCACCTCCGCGTTGAAGCGCGCGATGTGCGCCGCGTCGACGACGACGTTGCTCGCGCGGATGGTGTCGGGGCTGCCTTCGTTCTGCAGCGACGCGATCGTGCGCGAGTTGTTTGTCGTGCCCGCCGTTGCCGCGTGGCCGGCCACAACGCCGCCGCTGCCAGCGATCGCCTTGGCGTAGTTGTCGTCTTCGCCGGCGGCCGTCACTTTCAGATCCTGCGTGACGAACACCATCACCGGATGCTTGTATCCGTCCGGCGCCACGTGCTCTTCCACCGGCTTGCCGGTGTTGTCCTCGTTGTCCGGCATAGGATTGGCGATGTTGTAGGCCGCCAGCGTAGCGTAGCGGTATTTGCCGCTCACAGGCTCCTGGTACTGTACCCACTGCACGCCCTCACTGTCGGTGAAGATGCGCAATTGGGCGTCGGCCGTATCGCCCGCGAATTCGGCGAGTGGGATGTACACGTATTCCTGGTTGACGTAGTCGTACACCCGCACCATCGGCATGCCTTCGAGCTTGCCGTCGAAGCGCGCCTCAACGGTGGAATTGGAGCGTGCGTTGGCAATGTTCGCGCCGACCGCGACGAGGCCGGCCGCGATGCCGAACGCCTCGGCATCCTGTTCGCTCGTGTTGCTGGCCGACACCGACACGCTGCCAGCCGTCGTCACGGTTGCACCCTTATGCACATAGGACAGCACGGTGTTCGTGCTGGCGGCGTCGGCTACCGTGGCGTTGGCGCCGAAGAGGAAGCCGCCGCTGCCGCCGATCGCCTTGGCATAGGCGGTCTGTCCGGAATCCGGCCTGACGCTGCCCGCGACGACGCCGAGGCTTTCCGTAACAATGCGCGCGCCGTTGCCGATGTAGGCCGCGACGTCCGTTTCCGATTCGGCTTTCGCCACGGACGCGCCGATGCCGATGCCGGCGCTCACCGCGACGCCGAGCGCTTCCGCACGCGTTTGCGGCTTGGCGGTCGCTTCGACGTTCAGCGCATCCGCGTCGACGTTCGCGTTCGCGGCGACATAGGCGCGCACGACCGAACGGTCGAAGGCGTCCGCGCCGGCGCCGGTGCCCGCGGCGGCGAGACCGCCGGAGGCGGCGGTGGACTTGCTCTGCACGCCGCCGCGTGACAGCGCGGCGACATCGAGCGCGTCGGCGCCGGCAAGCGTGCCGCCGGCAACCGCGCTCACGGCGCTCGACTTCTCCGCCATCGCGACCGACACACCCACCGCCCCCGCGCCCGCAGCGGCGCCCATCGACTCGGCTATGGCGCTGGTGGCGTCTTCGGCGTAGACGCTTACGGTGTCGTCCGGATTGTCGGGGTCGTCGTTGACGATCATGACACCGCCGACGTTCGCGAGCACCGCGTTTTCAACATACGCATCCGCCCAGGCGGCACCCAGGCCGACAGGGCCCGCGCCGCCGGCCACGCCGAGCGCGTGCGCCGCGGTGCCGTCGCCATCCAGTGCCCGGGCGGTGACGGATGCCGAACCGGTCCCGAGGCTGTTCGCCGCGAGCACGGCCTGTACGTCGTTGTACACGCGCGTGATCGCCACGCCGCCGCCCACGCCCAGCGTGCCCAACCCCAGACTCGCGGCGCCGGCAAGATTGGACGTACGAGTGCGGTCGATCGCTTCCACCTCCACCGAACCCGCGACGATCTGGCCGCCGCCGATTCCGGCGCGCGTGACATCGGCATCGCCGTTTTCGAAATGCTTCTCTACGTCGTAGCCCGCAGCGGTATTGACCCGATCGGCTTCGGCCGACGTGAGCGATTCGGCGACGTCGCCCACACGGTCCAGCCCGCCGTTCTCGAAGTGTCCGCGGCTCGCCAGCACGTTCTCGTTGTTGTCGACATCGGCGAAAGCCTGTTTCTGATCGGCGCTGAGTCCGTCGGCATTCGCGTGCGAAAGCTTGTCGCCTTCGCTCAACTCGTATACGCGGGAAAGAATGCCGTTGCCGCCCTTGTCGAGCTCGGCCATGGCCTCGCCGCTGCTGCCGTTGCCGAGCAGGATCAGGCTGGCCGAGCCGGAAAGCCCCGCACCGATGCCGAGCCCGGCCGAGGCCGCGACGTGCTCGACGTCGACATCGCTCGCGGCGCTCACCTGCAGCGCATTCGCAACGTCGAGCGTGCTGTTCAGCACCTCGGCCGCCACCCGGCTCTGCACCACGGTGACGTCCGCCGCCGCACCCAACGCGTTCAAACCGGCCGTCAACGCGCCGCCGTAGGAACGGACGTTGACCTCGTCTTCGGCGGCGACAGTGGCGCTGCCCGCCTCGATATCGGCGCCGCTGACGATCGCCTCGGTGGTATTGCCGACGATGTTCACCGCCGCCATGCCGTTGAAGCCGATGCCGGCGACGGAACCGCTCACCGCCAGATTCCAGAAATCGGTGACAGAGCCGGCTTCGACGGCGACACGGCCGTCCACATTCACCGCTCCGCCGTAAATCGCGGCACGGGTCGTGCTGTCGCTGATGGCCACGGCAACGGCGGCACCGACAGTCCCCGCGCCCGCGGCGGCGGAACCGCCGACGAGGTTCACGCCGGAGCGGCTTTCGGCCGCGACATCCAGCGTCGCGCTGTTCACCGTGCTGTCTTCGAGGTAGGCCTCGGTGGTGCCGTCGAGAATCGCCACCACACCCATGCCTGCGCCGCCAGCCACACCGCCGCCCAGGCTGATGCCGAGCGCTTGTACGCCCTGCCCCGACTGCGCCCGTACCTGCACGGCATTGCTTGCCTGCAGTGCCGCCTGATCGGCGTATGCGCTCGTGGCGCGGTCGATGGTGGTGGAGCTCAACGCGCCGCCCAGTCCGCCGGCGCCGACCGCCGCGCCGGTGGCGAAGCTGCTCACGTAGGAGTGGCTCGCCGAGAGGATGTCCACATCCTGGCCGGCGCCCGCGCCGGTATTGTCGCCGTTGACCGTGGCGCCGCCGTCCATATAGGCCTTGGTTTCGCCCGAGAGCAGGTGCACGTCGCTCGTGCCGGCGATGCCGGCTCCCATAACGGAACCGCCGCCGGTAACAGCGACGGAACCGACCTGCTGCGTGGAAAAGGCATTGACCGCCACGCCCGTGACGTTCTTTTTCGCGCCTTCGAGGTCGTACCAGGCGAAGCTGTCCTCGTCCGGCGTTGCGCCGACGTTCGGCGTGTTCTTCAACGCGCCGTTATGGACGCTCAGCGCGTCGTCGGCATTCCTGGCCAATCCGATGACCTGTGTGCCGGCGCCGCTGATGTAAGCGAGCGTCCGGCTGTCGATCAGATTCACCACCACCGAGCCTGCGGCGCCGACCACGCCGAACCCGATGCCGGCCGCGCCCGCCGCGACTTCGATCTTGTCCTCGTTCTGTGCGAGTACGCCGACGTTGTTCTGCGCCCGTACCTTGGCGCCGTCGTCGATATGCGCGCTGACTTCGGTCTCGAGGATGTTGGTGGACACGGAGCCTGCCACCCCGCCGGCGCCGCCGCCGGCCACACCCGCCGCAAGCGTCCGGATGCTTGCCGCCGAATCGGCGTTCACCACCACGTTGCGCGCATCGTAATAGGCACCGCCCTGATGGCCGCTGAGATAGGCGTCGACCGTGCTGCCGATGCGGTTGATCGACGTCGCGGCTCCCAGACCCACCCCGCCCGCGCCGCGAATGGTGCCGGCGATGGCATCGATGCTGGACTCGTCCCTGGCGGAAATGGCGGTGTTGTTCGTCGTCCGGTCATTGCTGCTATCGCGGATGCCCGCCTCGACGGTGTTGGCGATGTTGTTCACCGACGCGCTGCCGCCCACGGCCGCCGCGCCGGCGCCAGCACCGTCGGCGGACGCGGTGAGAATCTCCACGTGTTCGAGCGCTTCCACCACCGTGGTCTCGCTCACCGACAACTGGGACGCTTCCACCGTGGCCGCCAGGGTATTGGTCACGGTATTCGACGCGGCCGCCGCGCCGACCGCCGCCGCGCCGGCACCGCCCGCGTTGCCAGCGGCCGACCAGATGGACGAGCCGGCGCTGCCGTCTTCCATCTCGTCGGTGGCGCGCACGTACAGACCGCCGGATCCGATGGTCGCATTCGCCACACTCGCGACCGAGCGGTTGGCGATGGTGTTCACCGTCATCGAACCGGTAACCGCCGCGGTGCCCGCGCCGCCGACGGAGAAGGTGAGGGCGCGAATCTCCACGCCCGCCTTTGTCTCGACGCTGACGTCGCCGCCGACGTTGACGTCAGCGCCGTCCAGCGTCGCTTCCAGATCGTTGACGACGGTGTTCACGACCGTCGAACCGCCGACCGCCGCAGCGCCTGCGCCGCCGCCCGAACCGGCTCCCGCCCAGATGAGGCTGCGATGGTCTTCGTCGCGCTCGCGTGCCTCGATGCTCAGATCCGCGGCCTGGACCGAACCGCCTTCGACTTTGGCGCGGCTGGTGTTGACGATGGTGTTGACCGCCGTAGCGCCGAAGACCGAAGCCCCGCCCGCGCCGTTGCCGGTGAAAGCGGCGGAAACGATCTCACTGCCTGCATCGGCCTCGACGTTCACTGCGCCGCTCGCGTCGACGCTGCTGTCGATGATGTCCGCCGCGAGCGTGTTGGAGATGGTGTTGACGGAGACGGAACCGCCCACCGCCGCCGCGCCGGCGCCGCTCGCGTTGCCGGCGACGGAAATGATCGACGTGCCGGCAGGCGTCAGGATCGAATCCGGCGCGGAGGTGAAAATGGTTTCCAGTGACGGCGGCACCAGGCCGCCCGCGTCGATGCGATCGATCGCACGGACGTGCACGTTGTTCGCCCGGATGTCGGCGTTCCGCACCGTTGCCACCGCCTCGTTGGTGATGGTGTTGACGGTCACCGAACCGGAGACCGCGCCGCCGCCCGTGCCGCCGCCGCCCACGGCCGCGGAGAAAATTTCCGCGCCCGGCGCCGCCTCGACGTCGACTGCACCGCCGGTTTCAACCGTGCTGCCATCGATGGTCGCTTCGAGGGTATTGGCGATGGTGTTGACGGCAACCGCGATGTTCACCGTCGCCGTACCCGAGCCGCTCACCGTGCCCGCCAGCGATGCGATCGAGCTGCGCGCGTTGAGCGCATCGCTGCCGTCGCCGCGCTCACGCGCCTCGACATGAACGTCGCCGGCCCTGATGCTGCCGCCCTGGATGAGCGCACGGCTGGTACTGGCAATGGTATTGACCGTGACGGAACCCATCACCGCAGCGGCCCCCGCGCCGCCTCCCGCAACAGCCGCCGACTTGATGTCGGAACCCAAGTCGGTGTCGACGCGCACCGCACCGCCGATATCGACATCGCTGTCGATGATCTGCGCGGCAAGAACGCTGGTTTTATCCGGGTCGATTTCGGACCAGTCGGTTTCGGCCGGCTTGTCGGCGCCTTCGAAAGTATCGAGAAGACCGGGCACTTCGAAAGTCTCCTCGTCGAAAGCCTGCTCGCCTTCGGCCAGCGCCCTGAGATCGCTGGAAGAGATGCGGCCTGCGGCGTCGCTCGCCGCATCGCCGTTGGTGATGGTGTTGATCGCGAAAGCGCCGCCTACCGCCGCCGTGCCGGCGCCTTGCACATTGCCCGCGAGCGACCAGATCCGGCTGCCGTTGCTGCCGTCGGCGAAGCGGTCGTGCGCGCGCACGGTCAGGCGGCCGGCATTGCCGGCGCCGTCGGTGAGGTTGCTGTTGGCAAGCGTGGCGGTCGCCGTACGCGCGATGGTATTGGCGACCAGCGACGCGCCGACCGCCGCCGTCCCCGCTCCCCCGCCGCCCACCGCGGCGGAATAGATTTCGGCGCCGCTTTCCGCAGCGATGGTGGTGTCGCCGGTGACGACGAGCTCATCCACGCCGTACACGCCGGCTTCCAGGGTGTCGATGATGGTGTTGACGACGATCGCCGCACCGACGGCCGCCGTACCTGCGCCCTGCACGTTGCCGGCAACGGCCATGATGGACGTGCGGTTGCCGGTATCGTCGTCGCGCTCGGCTGCGCGCACATCCAGGCGGCTCGCATGCAGCTCACCGCCGTCGACCACGGCCTGCACGGTATTGGCGATCGTGCTGACGGCGATGGAACCCATCACCGCCGCCGTGCCTGATCCGCCGCCCGCGACGGCGATGGTCTTGATCTCGGTGGCCGAATCGGCATCGACCTTCACCGCCCCGCCCACGTCGACGGTGCTGTCGTTGACTTCGGCGGCGAGCGTATTGCTGACGGTGTTCACCGCCGCCGCGCCGCCCACGGCGGTCGTGCCCGCGCCTTGCGCGTTGCCCGCAAGCGACCAGATGCGGGTACCGCTGTTGGTAAGATCCGCTGCTTCGTCGGGCAACCGGTCGCTCGCCGTGACGCTGAGCGAACCGGCATTGCCCGCACCGTCGGTCAGCACGGCGTTCTGCACCCGCGCGATCGCTTCATTGGTGATCGTGTTCACCGTGACGGACGCGCCCGCCGCGACGCTCCCCGCTCCGCCGCCGCCCACCGCCATCGTCATGATCTCGGCGCCGGATTCGGTCTTGACCTCGGTCGCGCCGCCGATTTCGTGCTCGCCGCCGTCGATCTCGGCCAGCACTGTGTTCGTCACCAGGTTCTCCGCCAGCGCGGCGCCGATGCTCGCGTTGCCCGCCCCGCCGACGTTACCCGCGAGCGACCAGATGCTGGCACGCGCACCGGCATGGTCGTTGCGCTCGGTCGCATGAACGTTCAACGAGGCCGCATTCACCTCGCCGCCAGCGAGCCGCGCAGTCGTGCTGTTGGCGATATGGTTGGCGGTAGCCGCGCCCATCACTGCGGCCTTGCCGGCACCGCCGCCGGCCGCGGCGGCGGATTTGATTTCGGCGCCCGAATCGGCCTTGATGGCGACGGCACCGTCCAGGGTCACCGTGCTGTCGGCGACTTCCGCCTTGAGCTCGTTGCTGATGTCGTTCACCGACACGGCGAAACCGGCGGCGACCTTGCCCGCGCCGGCGATGTTGCCCGCGAGGCTCCAGATCACCGAACCGTTGGCGCCGTCCGCTTTGCGGTCGGTCGCGTACACGTCCAACGCGCCGCTGCCGGCGCCGTCGGTGAGCGTCGTGTTGGTGACCGCCGCGATCGCGGATTTGGTGATGGTATTGATGGTGCTCGACAGGCCCGCCGCCGTGCCTTCCGCGCCCGATCCGCCCACGGCGATGGAATAGATCTCGCCGCCCGTCTCTGCCGCGACTTTGGTCTTGCCGCCCACGGTCAACGTGCTTTCGTCGACTGTGGCGGCGATGGTGTTGTCGATCTCGTTGACCGCGAAAGCGCCGCCCACCGCGGCGCTTCCGCTCGAGCCCATGACGTTGCCCGCGAGCGACCAGATCGAAGCGCGGTCATCCGTCTCGTCGTCGCGGTCGCGTGCGACGACGGAGGCACTGCCCGCCTCGACGGTACTGTCGGCGACGCGCGCGGTCACCGAGTCCTCGATGAGGTTGAAGGTCAGCGATCCGCCGACTGCGACCTTGTCCGAACCGGTGCCGGAAACCGCGATGGCGCGGATCGCGGAATCGGAATAGGCGTCGAGCTTCAGCGCGCCGTTAAGATGGATGTCGGCGTTCTCGACGACGGCGTGCGTGCCGCGCGCCGCTTGGTCGGGATCGTCCTCGTCGACGGTAGCGTTGAAGGCGACGGCCGCGCCGATGGCGGTGGAACCTTTGGTCCCCGACACACTGCCCGCACCCGACCAGATTTCCGTCGCGTCCCGCGCGACGACGGTCAGCGTATCGCCCGTGACCGACGTCGGCACCTTGCCCGCAGCGCCCACTCGTGCCCCGACCTGCGTCGTGACGAGATTGACGACGCCGGAACCCATACCGGCGAACTTGTCGCTGCCCCACGCAAGGCCCGCGGCCGCGCCGATGATCGTGGCCGCGTCCTTCGCCTCGACTTCCACGTCCTTCGCGTTCACGGTCGCCGCTTCGATCACCGCGCCGTATTCGTTGCGCACCGTGTTACCGACGAAGGCAACGCCCGCCGCGTTTTCCCCGGCGCCTCCCGCGACGGCGACGCCGATGACGAGTTCGCCGCCGTCCTGCTCGCCGAAGCGTGTGTCGGCGATGATCTGGCCCTCTTCCTCCGGCTCGGGCGCTTCGCCGCGATCGAGCGTGTATTCGGCGGTATCGCGCTTCGCGCCGATGATCGCGTCGAGCCTCGCCTCGCCCGCGACGCCCGAGGCAACCACACGCACATTGCCGTCCGCGTCGACCTCGGCGCCGTTGACGATCCCCGCCCTGACGGTGTTCGCGACGTCGTTGAAGACGAAGGCGCCGGCGAACTCCGTGCCGTCCTTGGCGTAGCCGCCCATCGCCGCTGCGCCGATCAGCTGGCTGGCGGACAGTGCGGAAACGTCGACTTCATCGACACCGCTGATCTTCCCGCTGTCGATCGTCGCGACAGTCTCGTTCTCCACCTGTGAGAAGCTGATCGCCCCCCCGACGCCGTACTTGCCGCCCGAGTTGACGGTGCCGCCGCCGGTGGCGATGCGCGAACGATCGTAGGCCGTCACCTCCACGCTGCCGCCGTCGGCGCCGGTGATGTCTGTGTCCAGCAGCTCCGCGCGCGTCTCGTTGACGGTCATGGTGAGCGAAACCGACCCAGCTGCGCTGCCCGCCTTCTCCTGATCCGCCGAAGCGTTGATCGCCAGCCCGAGGCCGGCCGAGATCGCATCGCCCGACGACAAGGCTTGCACGTCCACGTCGCCGGCGTGTTCGATCGTGCTGTGGCGGATGCCGGCGTAGGTGCTGTTCTCCAACTGGTTGAACGCCACCGTGCCGGCGACGCCCACGCTGAAGTTGCTGCTCGGATTGTTGGCGCGCGCAAGCGCCCCCGCACCGGAAATGCTGTAGAAATCGGTGTCCGTCAACGCGCGCACGGTGACGTCCGTCTGTCCCGCCGCGTCGCGCCGCTTGACGGTCGTGCCCTCGACGTAGGCACGGGTGTCCATATCCGTGAGGTTGACCGTCGAAGAGCCCGAAACGCCGATCCCGAATTGCGGCTCGGTCGGCAGTTTTTCCATGCCGCCGTTGGGATCGGGCGTCCCTTCCTTGACGCGCAGGACGCCCGCCAGCTTGTTCAACCCCCACACGTTCTGCATCTTGTTGGCAGCCGAGTTGCGCAGGCTGTTGACGCCGTTCGTGACCCCGTCCTTCAGCTTGGTGAAGAAGCCCGGCTCGTTGTCGGCCGGATCGGAAGAAGAGGCCACTCCTCCGGCCGCGGCCAGCGCGCCGGCCTGGCCGTCGGTGACGGCTTTCACCTCCAACTCATCGGTGGTAACGCTTCCGGTGCCCTCAGTCTTCTTGTCCGTCTCGTCGACGTCGCGGTTGTCGCCGATGTAGGCGCGCGTATCCGTATCGATGTCGTTGACGGCAATGGCGATACCGACGCCCGCCCCTTCCGCCGCGGCCAAGGCGCCGGCCGCCGTCCAGACTTCCATGCCCTGTGCTGCATCGAGCGACACCCGGTCGGCGGTTACGGTGGCGTCGTGGCTGATGGACGCGCTCACGGTGTTGTCGATCGTGGTCATTGCCACGATGCCGTTGCCGGCGATATTGCCGCCCTGACCCGAAGTCGGACTGACCGAGATGACTTTGTCGTCGCTGTGCGCGTCCACGCGCACGCCGGCGGCGACGATCTGCGCAGCGCCGATGCCGGCCACGGCGCTGTTGTCGTAGTTGACCCAGTTGAACGCGCCGCCTACGGTGGTCGCGTCGTCTCCCCCGCCCATGCCGGGGTTGGGAATGAAGTTCAGGTTGCCGCCGACGTTGAGGCTCTCGGTCAGGGTGGTGGCGGAGACGGCAAGCGTGTCCTTCCACGTCCACTTGTCGTTGGCGCCGTCGATCTCGGTCGTCCAGGTCTTGGTCGCGCCGGCGTCCAGCGTGGTGATCTTCGCGCCGTCCGCGATCCAGGCACGCGCGTCATTGTCGACGTCGAAGATATTGACCGAACCGGCAAGCCCCAACTCCGAGGTGTTCGCCGTCGCGGATGCGAAGCTCGTTAGGATCTGGTTGACGATGCCCAAGTTGGGACTGATCTTGCCGATGATGCTGCTGAAGTCCTCCAGCTTGGTCCATTCTTCCGTAATGGGGAGCCTCACGTCGGCGCCCACGCCGACGCGATTGCCCGTCACTTGCGCGTCGTCGCCGATCGTGGCCTCGGCATCGAGGTCATAGAAACCCACCGCCACGGCGGCGCTCGCTGCGAACTCGGCGTCGCCGTCCTGCATCGTCGACTCCACGGCGGCAGTCGCGTTGTTGCGGATGCCGGACGCGTCGAGTCGCGCCAGCACCGCCACATCACCGCCGGTATTCAGCACAGCATCGTCGGCGATCGCCGCCGTGGCGTCCTGCTCGGTGATGTTGACGCTGACGGAGGAACCGAGCTTGACCGGACTGCCCGAAGTGCTGCCGGCTTTCTGATTGGCCCTGTCGGACGCCTGGTTGGACTTCCCCGCCGCCCAGCTTGCCGCCGCGCCGGCCGCATCGAGCGCGCCGAACACGACCTTGGACGCGATACCGTCGCCCGTCGTGGCCGCGGAAGAACTGCGGTTCTTCGAAGTCGCCGAATCCGCGATAACGGAGATCGCGCCTGCCGCCTCGACGTCCGCACCCAACGTCGCGCTCACAGCGGTGTCGATCTCCGACACCGCCACCGCCAATCCCACGACGCCGTTGCCGTTCGCCCATGCCCCCGCCGTCACCGCGAAGTCGTTCTCGTCCTTCGCCTTGAGCGACAGGCTGCCGGCGTCGATGTTCGCGCCTTGAGCGATCTCGGCGGAAGTCTCCACATCGACGTGTCCGATCGCCAGCGTAGTGGAGAAATAGGAACCGCTGTTGTCGGAAAAGGAATAGGCCGAGACATCGAGTGTGTTCTCGCTGCTCGCTTGTACGTTCAGCGCACCACCGGCCTTGATGCTCGCGCCGCTTGCAATCTCGGCCTTCGCCTCGCCCGTGAGCTCGCCGTACACGGCCGCCAACTGGCCCGGGGTGACGGCCAGGAATGTCGCCTGAATGGACGTCGCCGTGCGGGTCGAGGAGGAGGTGATGTTCACGTCGCCGCTGGCGACGATGTTCGCCCCGTTGGCAATGGTGACGGCCGAGTTCGCGTTCGCACCGACGAGACCGACGTTGAATCCGGCCGCCATGCCGAGGATGGTGTCGAGCGCGGTGGTGACGATCCCTTCGACACTGGTCCACTCGGTGATCGCCTGCGCGTCGGACTTGATGGTGATGTTGCCGCCGTGCAAGGTGCCTGCGACCTTGATGCCGGCGCTCGCGTTCGCCAGACCGAAGGCTTGTTCGTCCTTGTGTACGGCCTCGAGGACGATGTCACCGGCCTTGAATTCGGAGCCTTCCTCGACGAAGGACAGGAGCCGGGCACCGGCCTGAATGTCGATGTTCGGCGCCTTGATGGTGATGTTGCCCGAGTCGCCAGTTGACGCCGTCGCCAGGCTGTCCGGGTCCGCGTCCTCTTCCACCTGACGCGTATTGATCACCACATCGCCGAGGATCGTGATCTTCTCGTCGGCCGTGAAGGTCGCGTCGCCGCCGTGTTTGTACACGCTCTGCTCGATGACCAGCTCATCGGGATCGATGAGGAAATGCCCGTGCTGTCCGCGCTCCGAAGCGGTATCGACGGTGATGTTGCGGACCGTCACCTGCTTGTCCGCACTGAGCTCGATGAAGCCGCCCGCCCCCTGCCCGCGGCCGCGCGACACCAGCACCGTGTCCTCCGCTCGCGCATTCCGGTCGCCCCAGACCAGAATGCCTCCGCCGTCCGCGTCCTCACCGCTTGCCGTCGCATCAAGGCGCGCGCCGGAGAGCCGTACATCGTTCTGCGCCGTGACCAGAATGCCGCCGCTCGAACCGCCGCCCACCCCATCGGCACGCAGGCTGCCGGCAATATCGATATCACCCTTGGAGACGATGTGAATGGCTCCGCCAGACTCCACCATCTCCACCTCGGCGCCGTCCCCGAGGTTCACGGCAATCGCCGCTGCCGCCGCATCGCCGCTCACCAGATGCGCGCCCGCATCGACCGTCACTTGCGCACCCTGCAACGCGATCCCGCCAGGCGCGTTCACCTTGCCCCGAATGGTGATCAACCCCTCCGGCGACTGCGGCGCATTGCCCGACAGCAGCCGATCGACCGCAGCATCGCTGATGTTGCCGCCCGCATCGATCAGCTGATTCATGAACGCAGCCGTCGGCGTCGACACCGTCAGCTTGCCGACGTTGACCACCCCGCCCTCGCCCACCACGAATCCCTGCGGACTGGCGAAGAAGACGTTGCCGCCGATCTTGCCGCTCGCATAAAGACTGTTGAGCGTGCCGTGAATCTGGGCCTTGCCGTCGACCAGGTTGATGAGGTTCTGCGTGCCGGCCGGCAGGTGCAGGTTGGCAATATGCCCGTTGTTGACGACGAACTGGCTGAAGGCGTTGAAGGCGTTGACGCCGCGCGTGGTGGCGGTGTGCACATCGGTCACGACGCCGTTGGCCGTGACGGTGGTGGCAGTGCGCCCGTTGGGAACGATCTGCGCGGCTGCGGGGTGGGCTAGGCCCGCCCCCAGGGCAAGCGCAACCAGGTGCGCGATGGGCTTGCGGTTGGGAATCCAGTCCGCACTCAAGCAACGTTTGCGGCGAAACTCCTCGCGCAGAGCGTGCGAGCGCGTTTCGCGCGTGTGGCTGAGTCGGGTACCGCTGTGTGCATTCTTCTTCATTGTTGCACCCACCCCTCCGCCGCCCTTGGTGCACGGCGGTTCTTGAACGTGTTGCGGTCGAACGCGGCCGGCGGCCGGCGTTCTTCTTTACAGACTGGGAGAATCCCTCAAGCTGCTTTGGCGAGACGGCGATTGAGCCGCCTGGAGAGCCGCTGGACGTTGCGCAGCGAAGCCAAGTGCGCGTACACCCAGCCGAGTTCGCCGAGCCGGAACAGCTCCAGGAGCTTGGCGTCCTCGAGGGTCATCAGCTTGACTTCGTCCACGATCTGCAGGCCTTGCAGCGCCAGCGGTTCGGTGCCTTCGGGAACGACCTGGAGGGTGATTTCCTTGAGCAGGCCCGCCGCCTTGAGGCGTTGCGTGAACTCGCGCGTACGCCTCATGTGGCCCTGGAATTCGCTCAGGAGATCGATATTGCGGCACAGGTAATCGCTTTCCCGGCCATCGTCGTTGAAGAGCGGCTCGCCCCCGGACTTGGCGATGGCGGGGGAAGCTTCGTCGATACAAACCAGGTAGTCGCTGTTTTCGGCGTTCCCGCGCGCGAGGACGAAGGGATAGCAGCGGACGAACACCGGAACGTAGTCGCCATCCCATTGCCTGCCCTTCTCGATGAACAGGTTCTCGCTCTGCCGCAGGCCGAGCAGCGCCACCGGCGCGATGTCGTCGCCCTGGCCGGCGAAGACAATGGGATAGTCTTTTTGGGCGTCGTAGAATTCCGCTGCAGCGAGCGGAACGGAATTGGTATTCGCAGCGAAACCGAAGTCGCTCGCGGTGGGTTTTACCCGAAGATTCTTGTGCGCCTCGCGGTTGAGCGGGACGGGATTCTGGTAGAACAACAGGCTCGCCACGGCTTCTCCCCCTTGAAAATGCCCTTGATCACAATGTCGGGCCGCCCGTGGTGGCCTGTGTCGCGATGTAAGGGACTTTCCGACAGAACCAGGGGGAAATGTTACCTGGCGTCGCACTTTGACGACAATCAAAAATCGACAAGCGTCGACTTTCCGTCAGACTATGGTCCGAGGCCCGCTTAGCTGTCCTTCTCGATGGATACGCTGACCCACGCTTTGTCCGGGGCGTTGAGCGCGCGTGCGACCGCAGCGTCGCAGCAGACGAGCACTGGCCTACCCCTTCGACGCCGTATCGCGATCGGGTTCGTCGTCGCCGCATTGCCCGATCTGGATGTGCTGGCCACCTGGATCTCGCCGCTGTCCTATCTCTACCATCACCGCGGCGTCACGCATTCGCTGCTCATGCTGCCGGTCTGGACGCTGCTGCTTGCGCTGTTGTGCAGCAAAGCGATCTGGCGCAAGGGGCCGGATTGGCGCGCCTATGCCGGCGTGATCGCGCTGGCGCTCGGCGCGCACATCGCCGGCGACTGGATCACTTCCTTCGGCACGATGGTGTTCGCGCCTTTGTCGGACCGGCGCTACGCCCTGGGAACGACCTTCATCATCGATCTCTGGTTCACCGGCATCATCGTGGCCGGCCTGCTGGCCTCGCTGCTCTGGCGGCGCACCCGCATTCCGGCCGTGGCCGCCGGCGTTGCACTGATCGGCTACGTGGGCCTGGTGCAGACCTACGCCAGACACCTCGCCCTGGATTTCGCGGCCGGCTATGCGAACGAACGCGGTCTCGACGGCGCGACGATCACCGCCTCGCCCCGCCCGGTGTCGCCGTTCAACTGGACATTGATCGTCGATAACGGCAAAGAAGTGCACTACGCCCACGTCAATGTCGTGCGGCGGACGCTGAAGACGCTGTCTGCGGATGCCGGTTTATTCGAACGGCTGGACGCGCCCTATCGGCCGCTCGCGCTGGCCGAATGGCAGGTCATGCCGCGCTTCGGCAACGGACAGCAGGCGATGCTCGCCAAAGAGGTATGGACGCAACCGGCGCTCGGGTTCTTCCGCTGGTTCGCCCAGCATCCGGTGCTTTATCGCGTGGACCAGGGCAAGGACGAATTCTGCGCCTGGTTCCAGGATCTGCGCTTCGTCACGCCCGGTCGCGATGAAGTGCCGTTCCGCTACGGTCTTTGCCGCAACAGTTCGGGGCCCTGGCAAGCCTTCCAGTTGCTTGAGGAACGCGTCCGGCAGCCGCTTCATTGACGGCCGGCCCGCAATCCCGACCAGTCGTGCTTGAAGCGGTATTTCGAAGACCGTGCGCGCGCTTTCCTGTCCTCCACGATGCGATCGAACAGTGAGCGAACCCGCCCCACGAAGAACTTCCCGGCCGCCACATCGGCGCTGCGCGCTTCGGTGTGAACGGGGGCGGCAAAGTAATCGTTTCCGATCAGGGACCGGATTTCCCTCGCTGCGTCGTCCGGAAGCGCTTCGTCCCAGTCGCCGATCAGAGAGAACCCGACGCAATGCCCGCGCGAACAGATTGCGGCGACCCGCGGATACGTGCGCAGCGCTTCCGCATCGACGACGGACCGGAACGCACCACCGAGTACGGTGATCTCCCACACGCCGGGTATACCTTCTTCCAGCCCCCTCGTCCGGGCGACAAGCGCGGGCGCGCCATCGCGCAGGGGACGCATGATGCCGTATGTGGTACCGAATGCTGCCGCCATGTCCACGACGATTTGCAGGACGTCTTCCACATGCCTGCCGGCGAGCACGTCGGCGGGAAACTCCAGCCTGAACCGATGGCTTCGATAGCCCGAAGCCTGCGGCAGGCGCGCGCTCCTGCTCAGGCGCCACAGGTCCAGATATACGCTCGATCCGTTGTCCGCCTCGCCGGCGATGCTGAGGCAGCCCCGCCAGTCCGGCAGAGCATCGAGCGAATTGCCGCGAAGCGGATGACTGCGCTTGTCGCCTTCGCGCGCATAGGCCAGGGAATGGATCGGCGAACCAAGCAGGGTCGACGCGATGCTCAATGCGCCCGCGACGTCCATGTCGCCGAACGGGCGCGCCAAGCTCAACAGCTCGACGGCCCATCTGGATGCTTCGTTCATCGCGCCAGTATGCCGAGTCGCGGACATCGGGTCCTCCATAACGCGCACGACGACTGTCATGGACGATACGCGCCTTCTGCGCTGCACGCCGGATGGCACGTGAAATACCACACGTTTGCCCGCAATTGGTAACGCCGATTGCAATCGAGCGTGGCTAATGAAATGGCATGCGCTGCCGATGAGACATGTAATGGCGGCTCTGCAATCAACCGGAGCGCATCCACATGTCCGACGTCAAAGATACGGCTGCTTACGAGGAAGAACTTGCGCGTCTGCACGCGCAGGAGATGAAGGCCCTGGTGGATGCGATCGAAACCGAGTTCGCCGATCTGAACGGTCCGCAGATCCAGATCGTGCACGGTTGCGCGATGATGATCTGCGGTTTGATGCAACCGGACACGTGGGAAGACGTCCCCGCGCACGAGCTGCAGGCGCAACGCAGGCTTTCCGACGAGTTTCTCAGGAAGCTCGAAGAGGTCGTGCCCGAGACCCTGCGCCCGCGCGTCCGCCAGGCAGTGAAGATGCACGCCGAGCGCTACGCACGGTTAGCCATCGAGGAGCGCCTGGGGCAAACCCTGCATTAGGAGCGACCGTGCGCGATGGCGCCGTCACCCGATTTCTGAAGACCCTCGAAACCGCGACGCCATCCGGCAAACGCAAGGCCCTTCTGGACCGCCTCTACGCCCTGATCGGCGAACGTGCGGCCGAGTTCGAAAGCCTGTCCACGCCCGAACTGGCTTTCGTCATGGGCTCGGCTTTATGGAAGTTCGACCTCATGGGTGAGGCGACCTGGGAGGGCTTGAACGACGAGCAGTTCCAGACGCTGCGTCCGCTCATCACCCGCGCCATGACCGCCGGCGTCGATCTCTGGCCGGTCCACCTCAACGAAGCGGAATACCTGCTCTACCGCTACCTTGCCGAGCGGTACGGCGAGGAGTACGTCACGGAGCTGAGCTGGGACATCTACGCGCCGACACAGGCCGACACCGGCGCGCCGGCGCGCAAGAAGAACCGCTGATCAGGCCGCCCGCCGCAACCGCTGATGCACGCGGCTGTCGTTCTCGGCCTGAGCCGTCAGGCAGAGGAACCATCGCCAAGCCTGCGGGTTGTTCACCATGAACTCGATGGTGCGTTCGGCCTGGCAGCGCGCGAACCGCGCGCGGCTGTGGCCGTCGTCCAGCCCGTCCTCGCGATGCATCGCGTGCACCAGTTCGTGCCAGAAGATGACGGCGAGCTGGGTGCCGTACAGTTCCGCCGACAGCCGCATCACCCGGGTCGAAAGATTGCAATCGCCCCAGCATTTCAGGCGCGCCGAGAGCTCCAGCGGCATGGTCTCCAGTTGATATACGCTCTTGCCGACCAGCAGACGGCGCGGCGGCGCGATGCGCTGCACATCGGGCTTGCCCGCCGCGTAACGCGCGTACTTCGCGCCCGGCGACAGTTGCGCCTCGACCTGCCGGTTGAACCACACCCACACTTCCGGATTGGCGCGGATGAAGGCGATCAGGCCCGCCGCATAGGCGTGCGTGAAGGACTCCTCCGGGCAACCGTCGTCCAGGCCGGCCGAATAGTGCATCGCACGCACGACACGCAACCAGAAGTTGAGCAGTGTCTTTTCGGGCGACAGACCGGCACGGACGCGGATGATCTGATGGTTGTAATCGGTTTCGGACAACCATCGCGGACGCGCGAAGCGTGCAGGCGGTTCGGCCAACGCGGTGAACGCATACGGCCCGACGCGTACGGGCCAGGGAAAGAGGAGACTGCTGGCGGCCATGATTTCGCTCAGGAGTCCACGCCGGGGAGCGTGGCGGGAGGTTCCATAGTTTACCCCGCCCGCCTTGCCGCCGCATTCCGCCTTTATGCCATCAATTGAGATGTCGCTTCAGCTTTTATTATCAAGCAACTGATATTATTACATTTATCAGCAACCACCGTCGGCGCGCAGGACAAAGTTTTACCGAGCAGCCGCGTCCAGCCGGGAGATGGCCTGAGGGTGGTCGTGGCGGCGCGCCCAGTCGGCAGGCACCTCCCCCGCCTCGGTGCGTGCACGCGGATCGGCACCGGCGGCGAGCAGCACGTCGATCACCGGGAGCCGACCTTCCCGCGCCGCCATGTGCAGCGGCGTGATCCCGTTCACCGCCCGCGCGTTGACGTCGGCACCCTCGGCGATCAGGAACCGCACGACCTCCGCATGTCCTTGGAGCGCGGCGTAATGCAACGGCGACCAGCCTTCCAGGTTCACCGCCGCACCGGCACGGCGCAGCGCCTGTACCGTGGCGAGATGGCCGTTGAACGCCGCAAGCATCAGCGCCGTCTCGCCCACGGCGTTGCGCGCATCGACCTTGGCGCCCCGGGCCAGGAGGAGTTGCACGATCTCCAGCCGCCCGCCTCGGGCGGCACGCATCAACGCACTGTAGCCCTGCGGATCGGCGGAATCGGGCCACATGCCCCGATCGAGCAGGCGCTGCACCGTACCGACTTCACCGGCATCGATCGCCTCGAACAGATCCTCCAGGGGCTGCGCCGCCAACGGCGCGGAGGCGGCAAACAGCAAGGCGAAACACCAGCGCAGCAAGCGTTTCATGCGCTTGCCGCGACCGGGCTCAGTTTGAACAGCCGGAAGAAATTCGCGCTCGTCGCGGCGGCGATCTCCTCCAGCGGCTGCTCCCGCAAACGGGCGATCTCCTCGGCGACGTGACGTACGAAAGCTGGTTCGTTGGTCTTGCCGCGGTGCGGCACCGGGGCGAGATAAGGCGAGTCGGTTTCGATCAGCATGCGGTCGAGCGGCACGCGCTTGGCCACTTCCTTCAGCGCCACGGCGTTCTTGAAGGTCACGATGCCGGAGAACGAGATGTAGAAATTCAGTTCGAGCGCCCCGTCGGCAACTTCCTGGCTTTCGGTGAAACAATGCAGCACGCCGCCCACTTCGTCGGCGCGTTCCTCACGCAGGATGCGCAAGGTGTCCTCTGCCGCCGAACGGGTGTGGATGATGAGCGGTTTGCCGGTCTCCCGCGCCGCGCGAATGTGCGTGCGGAACCGCTCGCGTTGCCATTCCAGGTCGCCGGTGAGCCGGTAGTAATCGAGCCCGGTTTCGCCGATGCCGATCACCTTGTCGTGCTGCGCGAGCCCGACGAGCTGCTCCACCGTGACAGGCGGCGCATCCGGATAGTCCGGGTGCACCCCCACCGAAGCGTAGAGATTTTCGTGCGCTTCGGCCAGCGCACGCACGCGGGGGAAATCCTCGAGCGTGACGCTGATACAAAGCGCATGAGTGACGCCGGCGCGCGCCATGGCATCCAGCACCTCGGGAATGCGGTCGCGGAAATCTTCGAAATCGAGATGGCAATGAGAATCGACGAACATAGGTCAAGAAGCCGCACGTGGCGGTGAAAACGGTCAGCCCTTCAGCGCCCGGTAGCGCATGAAAAGCGATTCCAGGAACAGACGCGGATTGAGCGGATGCTGCGCCACCGCCCGGTCGCGCGCAAGCTCGCGCTGATACGCCAGCACCCGCCGCAACGCGAGCCGCCGGCCGATCTGTTCCAGCGCGGCACGGGCCTGCGGGTGATAGCGCGGCTCGCCGGTCAGTTGCACCGCCCCCAGGTCGTAGGCCCACTTCTGCAGCCAGTCGATGACCTGGGCAGGTTCGGCGTTCGCGCAGGCGTCGGCAAGCACCAGAGGGTCGGCTTCGCCGCGCACCAGCAGCGCCAGCAGCCGGTCGCGTGCCTCGCGCTGCTCGGCCGCCTCGATGGCCGCCAGCGGCGCATAGCCGCTGTGCGCCAGCATGGTTTGCGCGGCTTCCAGCCCTTGAGCGGCCAGCCACTGCGCCGCCTGCTCTGGCGCCGGCGCCGGCAGGACAACGGCCTGGCAGCGGCTGCGGATCGTGGGCAGCAGCCGGGCAGGCTGGCTGGACACCAGAATGAACAGCGTATTCGGCGGCGGCTCTTCCAGGCTCTTGAGCAGGGCGTTGGCGGTGGCGGTGTTCATCGCTTCGGCCGGCCGCAGCACGGCGATCCGGCGCCCGCCGCGGTGCGTGCCGACAGCGAGGAAACCCTGCAGCTCCCGCACCTGCTCGATCTTGATCTGCCTGCTCGGCTCCTTGCTGCGCTCCGCCCCTTCTTCGGTCTCGCTTTGCGCGTTCAGGAACTCCGGCTCCACCTGGCGGTAGTCCGGATGGTTGCCCAGCTCGAACCAGCCGCAGGCCTGGCATTTCCCGCAGGCCGCCTCCGCGGAACGCTCGCCTTCGCACAGCAGCCAGGCTGCCAGGGTACGGGCAAAGACCGTCTTGCCGATGCCCGCCCGGCCGTGCACCAGCAAGGCATGCGGCAGGGTCTCGGCCCGCGCCGTCAGCCGCCGGAACACCGCTTCGTGCCAAGGAAAGCATTTAGAAATCATTATGCTGCAATACGCTTTTCAAGTAGTTTATAAATTCAAAAGATTCTTCCCTATATTCCGAGGCTTAGAAGCTCTTTTGCAAGTGCAGCTCGAACTTCAGCCAGCGGCCGGGTGCCATCGACGACGCGGATGCGCTTCGGGTCCAGTCTGGCCCGTTCCAGATAGCCTTCCCGAACGCGATCGAAGAACTCGCCCGCCTCCCGTTCGAAACGGTCCAGCGCCTGGCTGGCAGCCCGGCGGCGCGCCTGACCGATCTCGCTGGGGACGTCGAAATACAGCGTCAGGTCGGGCTGCAGCCCTTCATGCACCCAGGCTTCCAGAACCTCGATCTTGGCGCGCGGCAGCCCTCTTCCCGCGCCCTGGTAGGCGTAGGTGGCATCGGTGAAGCGGTCGGACAGCACCCACGTTCCGGCCTCCAGGGTGGGCAGGATCAGCGCGCTCAGATGCTCCTGGCGCGCGGCGAAGGCCAACAGCGCTTCGGTGCGCAGATCCATGCTCTCGTGCAGCAGCAGCTCGCGCAGCTTTTCGCCGAGCGGCGTGCCGCCCGGCTCGCGCGTGACCACGACCTGCCGGCCGGCCGCGCGGATGCGCTGTGCGATCCACTCCACATGGCTGCTCTTGCCGGCGCCGTCGATGCCTTCCAGGGTGATGAATTTGCCGCGCATAGCGCTCTCTCTATTGACGGCCGTTGCGCTGGTAGCGGTTCACGGCCCGGTTGTGCTCGTCCAGCGTGCGGGAGAAATGGCTCGTGCCGTCGCCGCGCGCGACGAAGTACAGCGCATCGGTGTCGGCCGGATGCATGACCGCCTCGATCGCCGCCATGCCCGGCAGGGCGATAGGCGTGGGCGGCAGCCCGGGGCGGGTGTAAGTGTTGTAGGGCGTATCGGTGCGCAAATCCTGTTTGCGGAGGTTGCCGTCGAAGCGCTCGCCTATGCCGTAGATCACGCTGGGATCGGTTTGCAGCAGCATGCCCAGCCGCAGGCGGTTGTGGAAGACCGCGGCGATGTGGGCACGGTCTTCTTCCCTCCCGGTCTCCTTCTCCACGATCGAAGCCAGAATCAGCGCCTCTTCCGGCGATTTCAGCGGCAGCCCTTCGGCCCGGCCCGCCCAAGCCTGGGCCAGCCGCCGCTCCAGCGCCTGATAGGCGCGCCGGAGGATTTCGAGATCGCTCGTGCCCTTGGCAAACACGTAGGTGTCGGGGAAGAAGCGGCCCTCGGGGTAGATGCCCGGCGCGCCGATACGAGCCATGATCTCTTCGTCGGACAGACCCAGCGTGTCGTGACGTACGTGCGGATGCGCGTCCAGCGCCCGGCGCGCCTGCTTGAACGTCCAGCCCTCGAGGATGATCAGGCTCGCCTGGGCGTAATCCCCGCGAGTGATCTTGTCCAGCAGGTCCATGGGCGTGATGCCGCGCCGCGCTTCGTAGACACCGGCTTTGATGTCGCCCGCGCGCCCCAGCACGCGCGTCAGCAGAACAAAACTCCCCCCGGAGAATTCCAGCCCCGCAGCTTGCATCTGCCGGACGGCGGCGCGCAGCGCGCTGCCCGGCTCGATGGTGAATTCCACGATCTCCTGAGCCTGCTTCACCGGCGCGCTGACGAACCACAGCATCCAGCCGGTCAATGCAACGGCGGCCAGGACGACGACCAGCACCGCCGCTTTGAACAACTTCCACATAAAAACCGACATCGCACGCAAGCGTGCAGGTTCAATTGAGGTGGTCCGTATAATAACCGCCAGTCGGCATCGCGCTTGTGTTGTTCATGTCCTTCCCTTCTCTGCCCGCTTTCGCGGCCGCGCGTTTCGTAGACGGCCAGGTCGCGGATTTCGGCGATCCCGCCGCGGAATTGCGGGCTGCATCGCACGACAGCATCATCGCGCCGCTGTCGCAATTCGGCGTGCTGCGCTTTTCCGGTGCGGACGCCGGATTCTTTCTGCACGGGCAGTTCTCCTGCGACGTAAAAGCGCTCGTCGCGGACAAAACAACGCCCGGCGGGTATTGCACCGCACAAGGCCGTCTGTTGGCGAATTTCCTGCTGTGGCGCGACGCGGATGCCTTCCACATCCTGCTCGCGCGCGACATCCTGCCCGCCATCTACCGCCGGCTGCAGCTCTACGTGCTGCGCGCCAAAGTGAAGATCGAGGACGTCAGCGATCATTACGCGATTTGCGGCGTGGCGGGCCCGCGCGCGGCCGAAGCGCTCCGTCAAGCGGGGCTGGCGCCGGCCGACACGCCATACGGCTGCGTCACGGACGAGACGGCCGTATGCCTCGCCCTACCCGGCGGACGCCATCTCGCGCTGATCCGGACGGCCCGCTTCGAACAGTGCTGGACGGCACTCACGCAAATCCTCAAGCCCGTCGGTCAGCCCTGCTGGGCCTGGCTCGACGTGGTCAACGGCCTGCCCTGGATCACGGCGGCGACGCAGGATCAATTCGTGCCGCAGATGGTGAACCTCGAAGCCTTGGGCGGCGTGAGCTTCCAGAAAGGCTGTTACCCGGGCCAGGAAGTCGTGGCTCGTACGCAATACCGGGCCACGACCCGGCGCCGCATGTACCGCGCCCATGTGGACGCCGAAGCCCGCGCCGGCATGGCGCTCTACGCGGACACGCTCGGCGAACAGAGCTGCGGCACGGTGGTCAATACAGCACCCGCCCCGGAAGGCGGTACCGAACTGCTGGCGGTGCTGCATCCCGATGCTATGGCCGCTACCGCTATCCGGCTCGGCGCGCCGGACGGCCCTGCGCTGGCTTTGCGCGAACTGCCCTACAGCGTCGAATGAGCGCGCCGACGAATTACTACATCTATTACCGCGCCGCGACGGCAAACGGCGAGCGTCTGCAAACGGCCGTCAGGCAGATGCAGGATGCGGTGCGTGCCGCGACAGGCGTGGCCGGCCGCCTGCTGCGCCGGCGCGACGATCCGCAGACCTGGATGGAAGTCTACGAAGGCGTGTCCGACACTGCACGGTTCGAATCCGCCCTGAGCGAAGCGGCCGCCACACACAAACTCGACACGCTGCTCGAATCGCCGCGCGTCATCGAGCGTTTCGTTCCGGCGACAGATCCCGCCGCATAGCGATGTGCGGCAGACCCGCCTCGATGAAGGGCTCCCCGCACTCGACGAATCCGTGCGAACGGTAAAAAGGCGCCGCATGCGTCTGCGCATGCAGGAAGACGCTCACCAAGCCGCGCGCCCGGGCGCGTTCGATCAGCCGCTCGAGCATGCCGCCCCCGATCCCACGACCGCGCCAGTCGCGTCGCACCGCCATCCGCCCGATGCGTCCGTCCGGGAGCAGACGCGCCGTGCCCACGGCGCGCTCGCCTTCGAACGCCAGCACGTGATCGGCCCGCTCGTCCCACTCGTCGTGCTCGAGCTCCGCCGGCACGCCCTGTTCGGCCACGAACACTTCCATGCGGATTTCGAGCGCCAGGCGGCCGGCGCTTTGCCAGTCGTGCAGTTCGATTCGAAAGCTCATTGCGGGGGAATGCGGTTGGACGAGCCCGTATAATACGAAGCCCATTCCTTCGAGTGCAGCAAAATCCGCGGCACGACAGCACGGCGAATCCGGGCTGCGTATCGGTCACCAAGCGATTGGCCGCATTGCACGTGGCCGCAACTTCATCCGAGGCAACATGGTTTCGGCAGTCGAGACGCTGCGTTGGGGCGGCGATCATGTGATGTTCATCGATCAGCGCAAGCTGCCGCACCGCGTCGAATACGTGCGCTGCCGCGACGCCGCGGAAGTCGCCGATGCGATCCGCAGCATGGTGGTACGCGGCGCACCTGCGATCGGCTGCGCCGCGGCCTACGGCATTGCGCTGGAGGCCCTCAAGGGCACGCGCGATTTCGGCGCGGCGTTCGCGGCGTTGCGCGCCAGCCGGCCCACGGCGGTGAATCTCTACTGGGCGCTCGACCGCATGCAGCGCCTGATCGACGCGCAGCCGCCCGATCTCGCCGCCGCGCTCGTCGCCGAAGCCCGGGCTATCCACGCCGAGGATCTGGAGATCAACCGCGCCATCGGCCGGCACGGCGAAAAATACGTCCCGGACGGTGCGCGCATCCTGACCTACTGCAACACCGGCGCGCTCGCGACGGCAGGATACGGCACCGCCCTCGGTGTCATCCGCGCCGCGCGCGACGCCGGCAAGCGGATCTCGGTGCTGGCGAGCGAAACGCGCCCCTATCTGCAAGGCGCCCGGCTCACCGCCTGGGAACTCGTACAGGAAAATATTCCCGTCACGCTCATCACCGACAACATGGCGGGCCACTTCATGCGCATCGGCCAGGTGGATCTCGTCATCGTCGGCGCCGACCGGGTCGCCGCGAACGGCGATGTCGCCAACAAGATCGGCACCTACGGGCTGGCGGTGCTCGCCGCGCGGCATGGCATTCCCTTCTACGTCGCCGTGCCCGTTCCCACTTTCGATCCGGCGATCGAAAGCGGCGAAGCGATTCCCATTGAAGAACGGAGCGCGGACGAAGTGACCGGCTACGGCGATGTGCGCTGGGCGCCGGAAGGCGTCAAAGTCGAGCACCCCGCCTTCGACGTCACGCCCGCGGAACTGGTGACCGCCATCATCACCGACAAAGGCGTGATCGAGCGACCGGACAAGACGAAGATCGCCCGACTGCTGGACCGATAAAGTGGGTGTTGCGCGATTGACCCCCTCACCGCTGATATGGGAAAATGCGCAGCCTGTTGGGCGGTTAGCTCAGCGGTAGAGCACTGCCTTCACACGGCAGGGGTCAGTGGTTCGATCCCACTACCGCCCACCACAGATTCAAACGAAACCGGCCGCCTCGGCCGGTTTTTGTTTTTGGCGATCCGATGACGCGTTACGCGCGTTCGACGCTTCAGTGCAAACAAAAACGCCCGGCGAGCCGGGCGTTCTGTTTTGAACGAACTGGGCGCCGTTACTGCTGCGTATCGTTCGTAGTCGCGGGCGTCGGCTCCGTGAGCGCTTTCATCGACAGCCGCAGGCGGCCTTTCTCGTCGGCTTCCAGCACCTTCACTTTGATCTGCTGGCCTTCCTTGAGGAAGTCGCTCACCTGATTGACGCGCTGATGGCTGATCTGCGAGATGTGCAGCAGGCCGTCCTTGCCGGGCAGCACGCTGACGATCGCGCCGAAATCCAGCAGACGCAGCACGGTACCCTCGTAGACGCGGCCGACTTCCACTTCGGCGGTGATCTCTTCGATCTTGCGCCGCGCCGCTTCGCCGCCCTCGGCGCTCACGCAGGCGATGCTGACCGTGCCGTCGTCGGCGATCTCGATGGTGGTGCCCGTCTCTTCCTGGATGCCGCGGATGACCACGCCGCCCTTGCCGATGACGTCGCGGATTTTCTCCGGATTGATCTTCATCTTGATGATGCGCGGCGCGAAGCTCGAGATCTCCTCGCGCGAGCCCTTCAGCGCCTGCTTCATCAGGCCGAGGATGTGCATGCGGCCTTCGCGCGCCTGGTTGAGCGCGATGTGCATGATCTCCTTGTTGATGCCCTCGATCTTGATGTCCATCTGCAGGGCGGTGACGCCCTTCTCGGTGCCTGCCACCTTGAAGTCCATGTCGCCGAGATGGTCCTCATCACCGAGGATGTCGGTCAGTACCGCGAAGCGGTTGCCCTCCTTGATGAGGCCCATGGCGATACCGGCGACGTGATCCTTCATCGGCACGCCGGCGTCCATCAGCGCGAGGCTGCCGCCGCAGACCGAGGCCATCGAGCTGGAACCGTTGGATTCAGTCACTTCGGACACGACGCGCATGCTGTAGCCGAATTCCTCGGGCGGCGGCAGCATGTTCACCAGCGCGCGCTTGGCGAGACGGCCGTGGCCGATCTCGCGGCGCCGCGGCGGACCGATGCGCCCGATCTCGCCGGTGGCATAGGGCGGCATGTTGTAGTGGAGCATGAAGCGCTCCTTGTACTCGCCCTGCAGCGCGTCGATGATCTGTTCGTCGCGGCCGGTGCCCAGCGTCGCCACCACCAGCACCTGGGTCTCGCCGCGGGTGAACAGCGCCGAACCGTGCGTGCGCGGCAGGACGCCCACGCGGATGCTGATCGGGCGCACGGTGCGGGTGTCGCGGCCATCGATGCGCGGCTCGCCGTTGAGGATGCGAGTGCGGACGATGCGCGACTCGATGTTGAAGAAGATTTCCTTCACCGCGTTGGGATCGACGCCCTCGAACTCGGTCTGGATCTGTTCGAGCGCGGCGCGCCGGATTTCGGTGAGCCGCTCGTTACGGGCCTGCTTCTGCCGGATGGTGAAGGCATCGCGCATCTGCTCTTCGACCAGCTCGGTGACGCGCGCGATGAGCGCCTCGTTCTTGGGCGGCGGCTGCCAGTCCCAGGGCTCGTTGCCCGCTTCGTCGGCCAGCTCGTTGATGGCGTTGATGGCGACCTGCATCTGCTCGTGCCCGAACATGATGCCGCCCAGCATGATCTCCTCGGACAGCTCCTTGGCCTCGGATTCCACCATCAGCACGGCGTGTTCGGTACCGGCGACCACCAGGTCCATTTCGCTCTGCTTGAGCTGCGAGGCGGTCGGATTGAGCACGTACCGGCCGTCGATGTAGCCCACGCGCGCAGCGCCGATCGGACCGTTGAAGGGAATGCCCGAGAGCGTCAGCGCCGCCGACACGCCGAGCATCGCCGGAATGTCGGGATCGACCTCGGGGTTGACCGACATGACCGTCGCCACCACCTGCACCTCGTTGTAGAAGCCGTCGGGGAACAGGGGGCGGATCGGCCGGTCGATCAGGCGCGAGGTCAGGGTCTCCTTTTCCGAAGGCTTGCCTTCGCGCTTGAAGAAGCCACCGGGGATCTTGCCCGCCGCATAGAACTTCTCCACGTAATCGACGGTGAGCGGGAAGAAGTCCTGGCCAGGCCGGGGTTCCTTGGACGCCACAACGGTACACAGCACCACGGTGTCGTCCATGTTGATCATGACAGCGCCGGTCGCCTGACGGGCGACCTCGCCTGTTTCGATGGTGACCGTATGCTCACCGTATTTGAAGGTTTTCCTGATGGGGGTCAACAACGCCATCTCCTTATGGATTCAAATGGCGCACGCGCACACCGACGCGGCACGGCGTGCGGCGGGCAGGCGCGACGTATTCGATAGTGGAATCGACAGAAAGACAAAACGCCCACGCGTGGCGTGGGCGTTTCGCTGGGATGTTACTTGCGCAGTCCAAGCTGTTCGATCAGCTTGCGATAGTTCTCGGCGTTGGTGCGCTTGAGGTAATCAAGCATCCGACGCCTCTGGCTCACCAGCTTCAGCAGACCGCGACGGGAATGGTGATCCTTGACGTGCGTCTTGAAGTGCTCGGTGAGTTCGTTGATGCGGTAGGTCAGCAAAGCCACTTGCACCTCGGGCGAACCCGTGTCCCCGGCCTTGCGTTGGAAATCCTTGATGATCTGCGCCTTCTGGGCGGTCGTCGCTGCCATGCCTAATCTCGATCTATTCGGTCGCTTTGGAAAGCGCGGGATTTTACCCTTGTATCAGGCACTTTCACAAGCTTTATGCGGCCGCCGGGGCGTCCGTGCGGAGCAGCCGGCGGGGACGCAGCACCCCCGCCTCGAGTTCGGCCACACCCAGGAAACGGCCGGCCGCGTAGACCCGGCGCCGTCCCTCCGCCCTGCCGCCGACCGGCACCGCCTGGCCGTTGGCGAAGCGCCGTGCCGCGGCTCCGTCCAGAACAACCTCGGGCAGGTGCTGCACCAGGACGTCCACCGGCTCGAGCCTGGCGTCCCGTTGTTCAGGCGACAAACGTTCCAGCGTTTCCAGATCGATGGCGTCCTCGACCCGGAACGGCCCTACGGCAGTCCGGCGCAGCCCGGCGAGATGGGCGCCGCAGCCCAGCGCCTCCCCCAGATCTTCCGCCAGCGTCCGGACGTAGGTCCCCTTGGAGCAATGGACGTCGACCTGCAGACGCTCGCCTTCGAACCGCAGGATGTCGAGACGGTGGATCGTCACCTCCCGCGCTTCCCGCTCCACCGTCTCGCCTGCGCGCGCGTAGTCGTAGAGCGGCCGTCCGGCATGCTTGAGGGCCGAGTACATCGGCGGCACCTGGCGGATCCGCCCGGTGTACCGCCGCACCGCCTGCTCCAGCGCCTCGGCCGTCACCTGGACCGGCGCAACGGCCAGCACCTCGCCTTCCGCATCGCCGGTGTTCGTACGCACGCCCAGCCGGATGTCGGCGAGATAGCGCTTGTCGCTGTCGAGCAGCTCGCCGCCGAACTTCGTCGCCTCTCCGAACAGCACCGGCAGTAGCCCCGTCGCCATGGGATCGAGCGTGCCGGTGTGGCCGGCTTTCTCCGCCGCGTAGAGCCGCCGCGCCTGTTGCAGCGCGGCGTTGGAAGTGAGCCCCTTCGGCTTGTCGAGCAACAGGACGCCGTCCAGGCGGCGCCGCGGCATGCGCGCACCTCCGCTCATTCGCCGTCGTTCGACTTGTTCTGCACGGCCTCGTCGATCAGCTTCGAAAGCCGGATGCCCTGTTCGATCGACGCGTCGTAGCGGAAATGCAGCTCGGGCATGTTGTGGATGCGCAGACGCGAGGCGAGCTGGCTGCGCAGGAAACCAGCCGCGCGCTGCAGCCCTTGCAGGCTGTCCTCGCGATCCTGCTCGGCGAGCGAGGTGAAATACACCTTGGCGTGCGCGAGGTCGGAGGAAACCTCGACGCCGGTGATCGTCACCATGCCGACGCGCGGATCCTTCACCTCGTTGCGGATGAGATCGGAAAGTTCGCGCTGGATCTGGTCGGCAATACGCCGTAGACGGGTGGGATTGGCCATGGCTGGACCTTCGGCAAGCGGCGGAGCGGGCGGCGCCCGCTCCGCGAGCGCGCGCACGTCAGAGCGTACGCGCAATCTCCTGCACTTCGTAGACCTCGATCTGGTCGCCGACCTGGATGTCGTTATAGTTCTTGATCGACAGACCGCACTCGAAGCCCGCTTTCACTTCGCGCACGTCGTCCTTGAAGCGCTTCAGCGAATCGAGCTCGCCGGAGAAGATGACGACGTTGTCGCGCAGCAGGCGCACCAGCGCGCCGCGCCGCACCACGCCGTCGAGGACGTAGCAGCCCGCCACCGTGCCGACCTTGGAGATGCGGAAGACCTGCCGCACCTCCACCAGGCCGATGACGTTCTCGCGCTTCTCGGGCGTGAGCATGCCGGACAGCGCCGCCTTCACCTCGTCGACCGCGTCGTAGATGATGTTGTAGTAGCGGATATCGACGCCCGAATGCTCGGCGAGCTTGCGCGCCGCGGCATCGGCACGTGTGTTGAAGCCGATGATCACCGCCTTCGACGCGAGCGCGAGGTTCACGTCCGACTCGGTGATGCCGCCGACCGCGGCATGCACCACCGTCACCTTGACCTCGTCGGTGGAAAGCTTGGTCAGCGCGTGCACCAGGGCTTCCTGCGAGCCCTGCACGTCGGCCTTGATGACGAGCGGCAGCGTCTTGACTTCGCCCTCGCCCATCTGCTCGAACATGTTCTCGAGCTTGGCCGCCTGTTTCTTGGCGAGCTTGACGTCGCGGTATTTGCCCTGGCGGAACAGCGCGATCTCGCGCGCCTTGCGTTCGTCGCTGAGCACGACCAGCTCGTCGCCCGCGTTCGGCACGTTGGACAGGCCCTGGATCTCCACGGGGATCGACGGTCCGGCGCTCTGCACCTGCTTGCCGCTCTCGTTCAGCATCGCGCGCACGCGGCCGAAGGACGCGCCGCACAGCACCACGTCGCCGCGCTTGAGCGTGCCGGACTGCACCAGCACGGTCGCCACCGGGCCGCGGCCCTTGTCCAGGCGCGCTTCGATGACGATGCCCTTGGCCGGCGCGTCCACCGGCGCTTTAAGCTCCAGCAGCTCGGCCTGCAGCAGCACGTTCTCCAGCAGCTCGTCGACGCCCTGCCCGGTCTTCGCCGACACCGGCACGAAGGGCGAATCGCCGCCGTACTCTTCCGGCACCACGTTGTGCGCCACCAGCTCCTGCTTGACGCGCTCCGGGTTGGCTTCCGGTTTGTCGATCTTGTTGAGCGCGACCACGATCGGCACCTTGGCGGCCTGGGCGTGGTGGATCGCCTCGACGGTCTGCGGCATCACGCCGTCGTCCGCGGCGACCACCAGGATCACCACGTCGGTGACCTGTGCGCCGCGCGCACGCATCGAGGTGAACGCCTCGTGACCCGGGGTATCGAGGAAAGTGATGACACCGCGCGGCGTCTCCACGTGATAGGCGCCGATGTGCTGGGTAATGCCTCCCGCTTCGCCGGCCGCCACCTTGGTGCGGCGGATGTAGTCGAGCAGCGAGGTCTTGCCGTGGTCGACGTGACCCATGACCGTCACCACCGGCGCACGCGGCAGCTGCTCGGCCTGCGTGCCCGTTTCGGACATGAGGAAGGCTTCGGGATCGTCGAGCGGCGCCGCGACCGCCTTGTGGCCCATCTCCTCGACCACGATCATCGCCGTTTCCTGGTCGAGCACCTGGTTGATGGTCACCATCTGGCCGAGCTTCATCAGTGTCTTGATGACCTCGGCGGCCTTCACGGACATCTTGTGCGCCAGATCGGCGACAGTGATCGTCTCGGGCACCTGCACTTCGCGCACGATCGGCTCGGCCGGCGCGGAGAACTGCTGCTGTTGCGCCTCGCCGCCGCGGCTGTGGCGGCTGCCGGCCTTGGCGCCATGCCAGCCGGACACGCCGGCGCTGTCGCCGCGGGTCTTGAGGCCGCCGCGCTTCTTGGCGGCGGCGCTCTCTTCCTTCCAGACGGTGACGGTCTTGGCCGCTTTCTTGGCCTTCTTGTCCTTGTCCGCAGCGGTCGTCTTGGGCTTGTGCAGCGTGGTCGCGCCGGGCGCCTGCTGCGCGGGCTGCTGCTGGGCCTGACGCGCCTGCTCCTCGGCGGCGCGCTGTTCGGCTTCGCGCAGCTCGGCGAGGCGGCGCTCGCGTTCCTGTTTTTCGGCGAGTTCGGCGGCCTGACGCGCGGCCAGTTCTTCCATGCGGCGCTGCTCGGCCTCGCGCAACTCGATTTCCTTGGGATCGAGCACCGAAGGACGGGCAGCCGGCGCGGCAGGCGACGTTTGCGGTGCGGGCGTTGCGGCCGGTGCGGTTTCCGGAGCGGCGGCCGGCGCGGCCTCGGCGGCCGGTGCCGCCTGCGGCGCCGCAGCGGGCGCCTTCTCCTGCACTTCGACAGGCACCGTGTCGGCGATATCGCGCTTCACGAACACGCGCTTCTTGCGCACTTCGACCTGGATGGTGCGCGACTTGCCGCTCGCGTCGGCCTTCTTGATCTCCGAGGTCTGCTTGCGGGTGAGCGTGATCTTGTTCTTCGACTCGCCGCCGCCGTGGACGCGGCGCAGGTAGTCGAGCAGTTTCGCCTTGTCCTGTTCGCTCAGTATGTCATCGGCCATGCTCTTGTTCACGCCGGCCGCACGAAGCTGTTCCAGCAGCACCGAGGGTGCCACCTTGAGCTCACCTGCAAACTGAGCAACGCTGGTTTGTGCCATTCAACAATCTCCGATCAAGGCTCAGCCGCCTTGACTCATAAAACCGAAGCTCTACGTGTTCATGTTCGAGCTTCCCGATCGAAACGTCCGCGCAAGGCCCTCACGCCTTGTTCCGCGTTCCTAGTTTTCTTCCTGTTCGAACCAGTGTGCGCGCGCGTTGACGATCAGCGTCTTCGCCCGCTCCTCGTCGACGCCGGTCATTTCCTGCAACTCGTCGACCGCGAGGTCGGCCAGGTCGTCGCGGGTCTTGATGCCGGCCGAGGCGAGTTTCGCCGCCAGTTCCTTGTCCATGCCTTCGAGCTGCAGCAGCTCCGGCTCGACGCCCTCGATCTGCTCTTCGCTCTTGATCGCCTGCACCAGCAGCGCGTCGCGCGCGCGGCTGCGCAGTTCGTTGACGATCTCCTCGTCGAAGGCTTCGATCTCCAGCATCTCGTTGATGGGGACGTAGGCCACTTCTTCAAGGGAAGTGAAGCCTTCCTGGATGAGGATGTCCGCCACTTCCTGGTCGACGTCGAGCTTCTCCATGAATAGCGCGCGCAGCGCCGCCGTCTCGCGCTCGTTCTTCTCCTTCGACTCTTCCTCGGTCATCAGGTTGATCTGCCAACCCGTGAGCTCGGAAGCCAGGCGCACGTTCTGGCCGTTGCGCCCGATGGCGATGGCGAGGTTCGCCTCGTCCACCACCACATCCATGCTGTGCTTCTCCTCGTCGACGACGATCGACACCACGTCCGCGGGCGCCAGCGCGCCGATGACGAACTGCGCCGGATCGGGCGACCACAGCACGATGTCCACACGCTCGCCCGCGAGCTCCTGCGTCACCGCCTGCACGCGCGAGCCGCGCATGCCCACGCAGGTGCCGATGGGATCGATCCGCTTGTCGTTGGTGTGCACGGCGATCTTCGCCCGCACACCCGGGTCGCGCGCCGCCGATTTGATCTCCAGCAGCCCTTCCTCGATCTCCGGCACTTCAAGGCGGAAGAGCTCGATGATGAATTCCGGCGCGGTGCGCGACAGCACCAGCTGCGGCCCGCGCAGGCTGCGGTCGACGCGCAGCAGGTACGCGCGCACGCGGTCGCCGACCCGCAGGTTCTCCTTCGGGATCATCTGGTCGCGCGGCAGGATCGCCTCCACGCGGCCCGACTCCACGATGGCGTTGCCGCGTTCCATGCGCTTGATGGTGCCGGTGACCAGCTTCTCGCCGCGGGCGAGGAAGTCCTGCAGGATCTGCTCGCGCTCGGCGTCGCGGATCTTCTGCAGAATGACCTGCTTGGCGGCCTGCGCGCCGATGCGGCCGAACTCGATCGGCTCGAGCGGCTCCTCGATATAGTCGTCGGCCTCGATGTTGGGCTCTTCCAGGCGCGCTTCGGAAAGCTTGATCTGCGCGGCGGGATTCTGCAGTTCGTCGTCCGGAACCACCTGCCAGCGACGGAAGGATTCGAAGTCGCCGGTTTCGCGGTCGATCGACACCCGCACTTCAACGTCTTCGCTGAAGCGCTTCTTCGTCGCGGAAGCAATGGCCTGCTCCAGCGCGCCGAACACTACGTCCTTCTGCACGTTCTTCTCACGTGCCAGCGCGTCGACCAACAGCAGCAGTTCGCGGCCCATGTCTTCAATCTCCTACCCATAGCCGAAGCTTCACAGCTTCGGCACCAGCCTAGCCTTGTCCAAATTCGCGAAGGGAAAACGGTGCACCGTCCCTTCCACATCCAGCTCCAGTGCGTCCTCGCTGGCGCCCTTCACCACGCCGATGAAACGCCGCCGGCCCTCCAGCGGCACGCGCAGGCGCACGTCGGCCTGCTCTCCGGCGAAGCGCCGGAAATCCGCCGGCTTCTTCAACACCCGGTCGAGTCCCGGCGAGGACACCTCCAGCCGTTCGTAGTCGATACCCTCGACCGGCAGCACGCGCTGCAACTGGCGCGTCACGAGCTCGCAATCGTCGAGCGTAATGGACGCGTTCTTTTCCGCCGGATGGTCGATGAACACCCGCAGACGCCCGCGCGAGCCCAGTTCGACGTCGACCAGCTCGTAACCGAGCGCCGTCACCGCCGCTTCCAGCACCTGCTCTACAGCCGCCATCCTCACCATCCGCGGCCCCGGCCCGTGGCCGGAGCCCAAATTCCCGCGCGCGAAACGCGCGCCACAAACAAAAAATGGGCGCGAAGCCCATCCCTTGAAAAGCGCAAGGAGTTTAGCAGACAACCCCCGTCAGGACAACGGGATAGCGTCGCTCAGGCGGGGCGGCGCACCGCCTCCCCGACCGTGTCGAGCAGCGCTTGGACTTCGTCCCGGGACAGCTCGAGATGACGTCCGCGTTTAAGCCCGGGCGGCAGCGCGAGCGGCCCGTAGCGCACCCGGATCAGACGGCTCACCGTGAGTCCCATCGCTTCGAACATGCGGCGGACCTCCCGGTTCCGTCCCTCCTTGATGACCACCCGGTACCAGTGGTTGAGACCCCGCCCGCCCTCGTCGCTGATCTGTTCGAAGCGCGCCGGCCCGTCTTCCAGTTCGATGCCGGTCTGCAGCTCGCGCATCTGCGCCGGTGTCAGCTCGCCCGCGACCCGCACCGCGTATTCGCGTTCCAGGCCGTAGCGCGGGTGCATGAGCCGGTCAGCCAGTTCCCCGGAAGTAGTGAAGACCAGCAGGCCGCTGGTGTTGAAGTCCAGCCGGCCCACGGCAATCCAGCGCCCGCCCTTGATGGACGGCAGGCTGTCGAAGACGGAGGGGCGGCCTTCGGGGTCGTCGGCGGAGACGATCTCTCCGGCGGGCTTGTGATAGAGCAGCACGCGCGGCAGCGCGTCGGCGAAGCGCAGTTGCACCAGCCGGCCGTCGACCTTCACCTGGTCGCCCGGGCGCACCCGCTGGCCGATATGGGCGGGCTCGCCGTTGACGCGCACCCGCCCGGCCGCGATCAAGGCCTCCATGTCGCGGCGCGAACCGAGCCCGAGCTGCGCCAGCAGTTTCTGCAGTTTTTCCCCGCGTTCTGCGCGGGCGTCGAGTGCCTCAGTAGACCGGGGAATGCTCGCGGTCCGGTCCGGGCGCGTCGACTTCGCCGTCCGTCCCTTCAGCTTCAGCACCGGGGTCGCCGGCGAGGCCGGCGACCGGCGCGTCCTCGGTGAAGGCGTACTCGGCTGCGGCGTCGGACTCGGCCTGCTGCGGCGGCCCGCCGGCGTCGTCGTAGGACTCGCCTTCCGACGTCGCGTCGTCCGCGGATCGCTGCTGCTCGTCGCCGGCCGGCGGGAGGATGTCTGCGACCGGCGCGGCCGATTCGAGGGATTGGCTGATTTCTTCAAGCGGCGGCAACTCCTGCAAAGAACGCAAGCCCAGATCGTCCAGGAACGCCTTGGTCGTGGCGTACAAGGCCGGCTTGCCGGGCGCGTCACGATGGCCGACCACGTCGATCCAGCCGCGCGCCTCCAGGGTTTTGATGACGTTCGGGGATACGGTCACGCCGCGGATCTCCTCGATGTCGCCGCGGGTCACCGGCTGGCGATAGGCGATGATCGCCAGCGTCTCCAGCACCGCGCGCGAGTAGCGCGGCGGCTTCTCGTCGCTGATCCGCTCCAGGTACTTCTGCATCTGCGGACGGGTCTGGAACCGCCAGCCGCTCGCGAGATTGACCAGTTCCACGCCGCGGTCGGACCAGGCCTCGCGGATCTCGTCCAGCAGACGGCGGATGGTGTCCGCCCCGATGTCCTCCTCGAACAGCTTGCGCAGCTGGCCGATGGACATCGGCTCCTGCGTGGTGAGCAACGCGGTTTCGAGCACCGTTTTGACTTCAGCGGGATTCAACATCGGGCTTCCCCATATGCATGGATCGGACGGTCCGTTGACGCACGATCCTAAGCCTCCTCTTCTGCGGTGAGCTCCAGGCCGGCCAGCTTGACGTAGATGGGCGCGTAAGGCTCGGCCTGGGTCACTTCGATCAGGCGTTCACGCGCCAGCTCGAGCACCGCGAGGAAGCTGACGACCAGTACCGCCACGCCCTTCCACGGCTCGAACAGCGTCGTGAACTCGTGATAGACGCCCTCCTTCAGCTTGCGCAGGATGAGCGTCATGTGTTCGCGCACCGAGAGCTCATCGCGGCGCACTTTGTGATGCTGACGCAGACGCGCCTGCGCCAGCAGATTCCGCCAGGCGTTCTCCAGATCCTGCACGGTGACGTTCGGCAGCCGTTTCACCATGGTCTGCTCGATCCACACCTCCACCGTGCAGAAATCGCGGCCGCGCTGCGGTAGCGCATCGAGCCGCTGCGCGGCGAGCTTCATGCGCTCGTATTCCAGCAGCCGGCGCACCAGTTCGGCGCGCGGATCGACGTCCTCGTCCTCCTGCGTCTGCTTGGGCCGCGGCAGCAGCATGCGCGACTTGATCTCGATCAGGATCGCCGCCATGACCAGGTACTCGGCGGCGAGCTCCAGGTTCTTGCGCCGCATCGCCTCGACGTACTCCAGGTACTGCGCCGTGACCTGCGCCATGGGAATGTCGAGGATGTCGATGTTGGCCTTACGGATCAGGTACAGCAGCACGTCGAGCGGCCCCTCGAAGGTATCGAGGAACACTTCCAGCGCATCGGGCGGGATGTAGAGATCGTTGGGGAGCTGCGTGAGCGGCTCGCCCCGCACCTTGGCGATGTGCTGCGGCTGCGGCACCAGTTGCAGCACGTTGTCCTGGGACGGTTCGGGCGTCATGAGTAATCCAATCCCATCGCCTCGCGCACCTCGCGCATGGTCTCGCGCGCCAGTTCGCGGGCCTTGTCGCAGCCGTCGGCGATGATGTTCTTCACCAGGGTGGGATCGTCGAGATAACGCTGCGCCCGCTCGCGCATGGGCGCCTGTTCCGCGATCACCGCGTCGATCACCGGCTGCTTGCATTCCAGGCAGCCGATACCGGCGCTGCGGCAGCCCTGCTGCACCCATTCCTTGGTCTTGTCGTCCGAATAGACCAGATGGAACTGCCATACCGGGCAGCGCTCCGGCTCGCCCGGATCGGTGCGCTTCACGCGCGCCGGGTCGGTCGGCATGGTGCGGATCTTCTTGGTGACCGATTCCGGGTCCTCGCGCAGACCGATGGCGTTGCCGTAGGACTTCGACATCTTCGCGCCGTCCAGACCCGGCAGGCGCGAGGCCTCGGTGAGCAGCGCTTCCGGCTCGACCAGGATCATGCGCCCGCCGCCCTCCAGATAGCCGAACAGCCGCTCGCGATCGCCCACCGAAAGGTTCTGCGCTTCGTCGAGCAGCGCCTTGGCCGCTTCCAGCGCGCCTTCGTCGCCCTGCTCCTGATAGCGGTTGCGCAGTTCCTTGTAGAGCCTGGCCTTGCGGCTGCCGAGCTTCTTCACCGCCTCGAGCGCCTTCTGCTCGAAACCCGGCTCGCGGCCGTAGATGTAGTTGAAGCGGCGCGCGATCTCGCGCGTGAGCTCGATATGCGGGATCTGGTCCTCGCCCACCGGCACGTACTTCGCGCGGTAGATCAGCACGTCGGCCGACTGCAGCAGCGGATAGCCGAGGAAACCGTAGGTCGACAGATCGCGGTCGGCGAGCTTCTCCTGCTGGTCCTTGTAGGTCGGCACGCGCTCCAGCCACGACAGCGGCGTGATCATCGACAGCAGCGTGTGCAGTTCCGCGTGCTCCGGCACCCGTGACTGGATGAACAGCGTGGCCTGCGAGGGATCGACGCCGGCGGCGAGCCAGTCGATCACCATTTCCCAGACGTTGTCCTCGATGATCTCGGGCGTGTCGTAATGGGTCGTCAGCGCATGCCAGTCGGCGACGAAGTAGAAACAGGGATATTCGCTTTGCAGGCGCACCCAGTTCTTCAGGGCGCCGTGGTAGTGGCCCAGGTGCAGACTGCCCGTAGGCCGCATGCCGGAAACGACGCGCTCCGCGTACATTCGTTCCTTTCCTCAGAGTTGTAGCAAGGCACCGATCACCTGGTACGACGCGACGATCATCGGCGTAAGAATGACCGTCAGCACGTTCGTCACCAGCAACAACAGCAGGATCGGAAAGCCGTAGGGTTCGATGCGCGCGAACGACCAGGCGAGCTTGTTCGGCAACAGGCTCACCGCGATCCGTCCGCCGTCCAGAGGCGGGATCGGCAGCAGATTCAGGACCATGAGCACGACGTTGACCAGGATACCTGCCGCCGCCACTTCATAAAAGAAATCCCCCTCCCCGAGGCCGTAGGCCAGGCCGAACTTTAGCGCCAGCGCCCAGCCGATCGCCATGACGGCGTTCGCGGCCGGGCCCGCCGCCGCCACCCACATCATGTCCCGCTTGGGACGGCGCAGTGCGTGGTAGTTGACCGGCACCGGCTTGGCCCAGCCGAACAGCAAGGGGCTGCCGCCCAGCATCTTGCTCGTCAGCAGGATCGCCAGCGGCACCAGAATCGTCCCCACGGGGTCGATGTGGCGCAGCGGATTCAGGCTGATGCGACCGAGCGCATAGGCGGTCGTGTCGCCGAACCACTTTGCCGCATAGCCATGCGCGGCCTCGTGCAAGGTGATTGCGAAGATGACCGGGATGGCATACAGGGCGATGATCTGGACGAGATTCAATTCCATGGGCGCTCGCGTTGACGCGCGATTCTAGCAGACACGCCGCGAGCGGCCCTCAGTGCGCGAAGGGCGCGATCGAGCCTTTGCCCTTGCGGAGGATTTCCACCGTGCCGCCGCTCAGGTCCACGACCGTGGTGGGGTCGATGCCGCAGGGCCCTGCGTCGACGATCAGATCGACCTCACGCTCGAGCCGGGCGCGGATCTCGGTAGCTTCGCTGAGCGGCGCCTCGTCGCCCGGCAGCAGCAGCGTCGAGGACAACAGCGGCTCGTTCAGCTCGGCGAGCAGCGCCTGCGCGACGGGGTGATCGGGCACGCGCAGGCCGATGGTCTTGCGCCGCGGATGCAGCAGACGGCGCGGCAGCTCGCGCGTGCCTTCGAGAATAAAGGTGTAGCTGCCGGGCGTGAGCGCTTTGAGCAGCCGGTACTGGGCGTTGTCCACGCGCGCGAAAGTCGCGATTTCCGACAGATCCCGGCACATCAGCGTGAGGTGGTGGGTTTCGTCGATCTGGCGGATGCGCCGCAGCCGCGTCATCGCGTCCTTGTCGCCCAGATGGCAGCCGAGCGCATAACAGGAATCGGTGGGATAGACGATCACGGCACCGTCGCGCACGAACTCCGCCGCCTGCGCGATCAGCCGCCGTTGGGGATGGGTGGGATGTACGACGAAGTACTGGGCCATCGCGGGTCTGCGCCTCGAAGGCTCATCATCTTAGCAGCGGCATGCGAACCAGGCGAAGCCGGCCTCGCAATGCGAAGCTAGTCCCAGTCATGCCACACCGGCCTGAGGTCACGCGGCAGTTCGGGCAGACGGCCCACGTCCACGCGGGCTTCCCCGGGCGCATGGAAATCGGAGCCGCGCGAAGCGAGCAGCTCGAATTCGCGCGCGCGCTGCGCGTATTCCTCGTACTGCTCGGGCGCATGGCTGCCGGTGACGACCTCGATGCCCACGCCGCCCGCTTCCTTGAATTCGGCGAGCATCTGCGTCATCTCGTCGCGGCTGAGCTTGTAGCGGCCCGGATGCGCGATCACCGGCTGGCCGCCGCTGGCGCGGATCCAGCTCACCGCCTCGGCGATGGTGCACCACTCGTGCGCGACGTAGCCCGGTTTGCCGGGCACGAGATAGTGCTGGAACACCGACTTCACGTCGCTGGCGTAGCCGCGCGACACCAGGAAGCGGGCGAAATGCGTGCGGCTGATCAACTGCGGGTTCTCCGCGTACGCATAGGCACCTTCCAGGCTGCCCTCGATGCCGATGCGTTCCAGTTCGGCCGCGATCTTCCTGGCGCGGCGTTCGCGGCTGCCGCGCACGTGCGCCAGCCCGGCCAGCAGCGTCTCGTTCTCGAAGTCGATGCCCAGGCCGACGACATGGATGGTGACGCCGCCCCAGGTGGCGGAGATCTCTACGCCCGGGACGAAGCGGATGCCGAGATCCTGCGCCGCTTCGGCCGCCTCGCGCAGTCCCGACACGTCGTCGTGGTCGGTCAGCGCCAGCACATGCACGCCGTTCGCCTTGGCGCGTTCGAGCAGCGCCCGCGGGGCGAGCACTCCGTCGGAATAGATCGAATGACTATGCAGGTCGTGATTCAGTGCCATCGGCTGCTTTCCGGCGCGACCGGAGGGTGCGATGGTATCACGCGCCTGCCGCCGCCTTCCGCGCCAGGAAATCCTCGATCAGCCGCGCCAGCGCCTCGGGCTGCTCCAGGTGCAGCATGTGGCCGGCTTCGGCGATGGTGGCGCATTCGATGGACGCGAAGCAGGCGCGCCGTTCGGCGATCTCCTCCGGCGTGAGGTTGTGCCATGCGGCGGCTTCGGATTCGCCGCCCTCGACCCACAGCACCGGGGCGCGGACGGCTCGCCAGCATGCCATCGCCTCCGGCAGGCGGTAGAGCACGGGATTGACGCGCTTGTGCGCGGGGTCGGCGCGCAGGACCACTTCGCCGCTTTGCGCCTGTCTGGCCCAATGCCGGGCCACGAAGGCCGCGCGTTCGGGCGCAAGGCGCGGATAACGCTCGCGCAGGCGCCGGGCGAACGACTCGAAATCCGGATAAGTGCGGAACGCAGGCGTTGCCGCCAGTTCGTCCAGCCAGCGACGGTAGCGCGTCAACGCCTCCTCCGGCGACCGGTTGCTCACACCCAGGCCTTCCAGGTTGATCAGCCGGGCCACGCGTTCGGGCCGGATGCCCGCGTAGAGGCAGGCGACGTTGCCGCCCATGCTGTGGCCGACGAGCGTGACCGCCTGTCCGGGATGGAGCAGCTCCAGCAGCCGGTCCAGGTCGGCGAGGTAGTCGGGAAACCAGTAGCTCTGCGTGCCGCTCCATTGCGTGTCGCCGAAACCGCGCCAGTCCGGTGCGATCACGCACCAATCGCCGCGCAGCGCATCGACGAGGAATTGAAAGGAGGCCGAGACGTCCATCCAGCCGTGCAGCATGTATAGCGCCGGCGCCTCCGGATCGCCCCAGCGGCGCACGTGATAGCGCAGGCCGCGCACGTCGAGGAACAGCGATTCGCTTTTCTTTTCCATGGTGCGGTCAGGGGTACCGATGTTCTTGTGCGGGGCTGCCGCCATTTCTTGATCTACGGCAAACCGGATTCGTCGAAGGCATCTTATATTGTTGTGGCATAAGTAATTTCCATCCGTCCGCGTTTGAAATGGGACGCCGAGTGGGCTAACCTTCCAGTTTTTTCCCGCCCCCTTCCGTGCGTGGCGGTGCGCCGCTCGAGCGGTGCGCGAATGGTGCCTCAAAACGCCGATATCTCGAATTTCAATCAGGACTCATCATGCCTCACGTTGTCACCGAAGCCTGTATCAAGTGCAAGCACACCGACTGCGTCGACGTCTGTCCGGTCGATTGCTTCCGCGAAGGTCCGAACTTCCTCGTCATCGATCCGGACGAGTGTATCGACTGCGCGGTTTGCATTCCCGAGTGCCCGGTGAACGCGATCTACGCGGAAGAGGACGTGCCCGAGGACCAGCGTGTCTTCATCGAGCTCAACGCCGAGCTGGCGCGCGAATGGCCCGTCATCACCGACCGCAAGGATCCGCTGCCCGACGCGGACAAGTGGAAGGACGTGAAGAACAAACTGCACCTGCTGGAACGCTGAACGCCGTCACGCCGGACGCGCAGCGCGCGCCGGCGTCCGCTTCATTGTTGAAGTACCGATTCAGACCTTAAGCCGAGCGCGCGAAACGTCTTCCGGCGGCGCGCGCAGGACCGCCGAATGCTTCGACTCGCTTACAACCTCGAATTTGCCGATCTCTACCGGCGCGAAGGGCTCGTCAAGCTCGACGCGCACTTCCTCGATTTCCTCAGTGCCGCCGACGCGGCGCTGAAGGAGCGTCTGCTCGCCGCGCGCGCCGATCCGTCGGCCCTGGCGCAGAAGGACGAATCCAAGCTGCTGCTCGATCTCGCGCCGCATCTGGAGCGCTTCCTGTCGCAACTGTTCGGCATCGCCGACGAGGTGCTGGCGCTCGCCCGCAAGCATGACGAACTCGGTCCGCTCTACACCGTCAAGCGACAGTTCGTGCAGCGCCGCGCGGCGACCAAGATCAAGCCGGCCGAGGCGGAAGGCTTCGACGGTTCCGCGCTGCGGCGCGAGCTGACGGAGCTGTTCGGCAACCGCTTCGACGAGCTCACGTTCGCCACGCACGTCGACGCCTGGATGAAGGACGAGGCGGCGCACGCGCGCGAACTCGATCTCGCGCTCAAGTACGCGGCCTGGGCGCTGCACACGCCGGCCGGCCGGCGCGCGCATCACGACGGCGTGCTGTTCAAGCAGCCGGCCAAGACCGATCCCTACAACCTGCTGCTGCACGCGCGCCGCGAAACCGAAAACGGCGTCACGACCTACAGGATCGAGCCCGATCATCTGCGCCGCCGCGAAGGTTTCAAGCTCACCGATCCGGGCACCGATCTCACCGGCGCGCTCGACCAGGCCAACTACTGCATCTGGTGCCACAACCAGGGCAAAGACTCCTGCTCCAAAGGTCTGCGCGAAAAGGCGCCCGCCGATGCGCCGCAGCAGATCGTGTTCAAGAAGAGCGTGTTCAACGTCACGCTCGCGGGCTGTCCGCTGGAAGAGAAGATTTCCGAGTTCCACACCGCCAAGGCGCACGGCCTGCCGCTGGCGGCACTGGCCATCATCACGGTGGACAACCCCATGGCGGCGGCCACGGGGCACCGCATCTGCAACGACTGCATGAAGGCCTGCATCTACCAGAAGCAGGAACCGGTCAACATCCCGCAGTCGGAGACGCGCACGCTCAAGGACGTGCTCGAGCTGCCCTACGGCTTCGAGATCTATTCGCTGCTCACGCGCTGGAACCCACTCAACATCCGCCGCCCCTATCCTGCGGAATCGACGGGCTACAAGGTGCTGGTCGCGGGGCTCGGCCCGGCCGGCTATGCGGTGGCGCACAACCTGCTCAACGACGGTCATACCGTGGTGGGCATCGACGGCCTCAAGATCGAGCCGCTCGATCCCGCGCTGAGCGGCGTTGCGGCAGACGGCAGCCGCGTGCCCTTCCGTCCCATCCGCGACGTCAACGAGCTCTTCGAGGAACTCGACGAGCGCATCCCCTCGGGTTTCGGCGGCGTGGCCGAGTACGGCATCACGGTGCGCTGGAACAAGAACTTCCTCAAGATCATCCGCCTGCTGCTGGAACGCCGTGCCGAGTTCGCCATGTTCGGCGGTGTGCGCTTCGGCGGCACCATCACGCTGGAAGACGCCTACGCCATGGGTTTCGACCACGTGGCGCTCGCCATGGGCGCGGGCAAGCCCACCGTGCTCGACATCCCGAACGGGCTTGCGCGCGGCGTGCGCACCGCGTCGGACTTCCTCATGGCGCTGCAGCTCACCGGCGCGGCCAAAGCCGATTCCGTCGCCAACATGCAGCTGCGCCTGCCCGTGGTGGTGATCGGCGGCGGTCTGACGGCCATCGACGCGGCCACCGAGGCGCTCGCCTACTACGTCGTACAGGTCGAGAAATTCCTGCGCCGCTATGAGGCGCTCAGCAAGGAGATCGGCGAGGACGCGGTACGCGGTCAGTGGGATGCGGAAGAGCGCGAAGTCGCCGATGAATTCCTCTCGCACGCGCGAGCCATCCGCGCCGAGCGTGCCCTGGCCGAACAGGAGAAACGCGAGCCGCGCATCATCGAGCTGCTGCAGCAATGGGGGGGCGCGACCATCGCCTACCGCCGCCGTCTGATCGACAGCCCCTCCTACACCCTCAACAGCGAAGAAGTCGAGAAGGCGCTGGAGGAAGGCATCGTGTTCGCCGAATGCCTCAATCCCGTGGCGATCGACGTCGATCAATACGGCGCGGCGAAGAGCATCCGCTTCAGCAAGCAGCGTCTCGACGAAAACGGCAAATGGCTCGCCGACGGCGAACATACGCTGCCGGCACGCACCGTCTTCATCGCCGCGGGCACGCAGCCCAACACCGTGCTCGCCCGCGAGGACGCGGCGCATTTCAAGCTCGACGGCAAGTACTTCCAGGCCTGCGACGAGGGAGGTCGTCCGGTCAAACCGCAGTACTCGATTTCCAAGCCTGCGCGCGCCGACGTGCTGCTCTCACGCCAGGCCGACGGCCGTTTCGTGTCCTACTTCGGCGACCTGCATCCCTCGTACTTCGGCAACGTGGTGAAGGCGCTGGGCTCGGCCAAGCAGGGCTATCCGGTCATCAGCCGCGTGCTGCGCCAGCGTCCGCCGGCCGATGCGCGCAGCGCCGGCGATTTCTTCGCGCAGCTCAATCACGACCTGCGCGCGACGGTGCACGAAGTGAAGCGGCTCACGCCTAGCATCGTCGAGGTGACGCTCAAGGCGCCGCTTGCCGCGCGCAAGTTCGAACCGGGCCAGTTCTACCGGCTGCAGAACTTCGAAACGCTCGCGCCGCTGGCGCGCGACACGCGCATGGCGATGGAGGGCCTTGCGCTCACCGGCGCCTACGTGGACCGCGAACGCGGCCTCGTCTCCACCATCGTGCTGGAGATGGGCGGTTCGTCGAACCTCTGCGCTGCGTTGCAACCCGGCGAGCCCGTCATCCTCATGGGCCCGACCGGCACGCCGACCGAGATCCACGGCGGCGAGACGGTGGCGCTGGTCGGCGGCGGCCTGGGCAACGCGGTGCTGTTCTCGATCGGCGAAGCTTTCCGCAAGAAGGGCTCCAAGGTGCTCTACTTCGCCGGCTACAAAAAGCAGATCGACCGCTACAAGGTTCAGGAGATCGAAGCGGCGGCCGACATCGTGGTCTGGTGCTGCGACGAGGCACCCGGCTTCACGCCCAACCGGCCGCAGGACCGCAGCTTCGTCGGCAACATCGTGCAGGCGATGCTCGCCTACGCGAAGGGCGAGCTCGGCGACAACGCCATCCGCATGCAGGACGTGGACCGCATCATCGCCATCGGCTCCGACCGCATGATGGCCGCCGTGGGACAGGCGCGGCACGAGGCGCTCAAGCCCTATCTCAAGCCGCATCACTACGCCATCGGCTCCATCAACTCGCCGATGCAGTGCATGCTGAAGGAGATCTGCGCCCAGTGCCTGCAGCCGCACCGCGATCCGCAGACCGGCGAAGTGCGCTACGTGTTCTCCTGCTTCAACCAGGACCAGCCGCTCGATCTGGTCGATTTCCACGGACTGTCCGAGCGCCTGCGGCAGAACTCGCTGCAGGAAAAGCTCACCGCGCAGTGGCTCGCTCATTGCATGGAGGAGCTGCGGCGCCAGCGCCCGATGGTGTAAAGGGCCCGCACCGCGCCTCGACGAAGCGCCCGCTTCGTCCTGCGGACGGGTCCGCACCGATGTGTATGGACGGCGCGGCCTCGCGCCAACTACATCGGTCACCATGGGAGACGCTGTGAATCGGGAAAGCATCGAGCGCATCTATTCCGCCTACGCCCGTGTCTACGATCGCCTCTTCGGCCGGATCTTCCAAAGCGGCCGCGAGGCTGCGATGGCACGGTTGTCGCCGCAACCAGGCGAGCGCGTTCTCGAAGTCGGGGTGGGAACCGGTCTGCTGCTGCCGCTCTATCCCCGCCACTGCGAAGTGACGGGCATCGATCTGTCCGAGAAGATGCTGGAGGAAGCGCGCAAGCGCGCGGAAGCCCTGGCGCTCGGGCACGTCAGCCTGCGCCGCATGGACGCCTCGAAAATGGATTTCGAGGACGACAGCTTCGATGTCGTGGTGGCGGCCTACGTGATCACGGCGGTGCCGGACCACCGCGCGGTGATGCGGGAGATGATCCGCGTCTGCCGGCCCGACGGCCGCATCGTGCTCCTCAACCACTTCACCAACGGCAACCGGCTGCTCGCCGCCTGCGAAAAGGCGATTTCCCCGCTTTGCAGCCGTCTGGGCTTTCGCACCGATCTCTCGGTCGACGAAGTGCTGGACGGCTGGCCGGTCGCGATCCAATGCGATGCCCGGATCAGGCCCTTCGGCATGTGGCATCTGGTGGAATGCCGCAACCGCAAGAAGAGCATGCAGGCCTGCGCGGCACGCATCGGAATCCCTCCCAGCGCCGCGACGGCTTATTCCATTCCGCGTGCGCGGCAGTAGCTACTGCGGCCGGCTCAGTGCGGCGAGCTGCTCGGCGGCACGCGCATCGACCGTCTGCAATGCGCTCACCACCTGGTCGTAGTCCGCGTGCCGGCCGAGCTGCAGGTACAGGCGGCCGAGCGCATACCACGCCTCGGCTGACCGCGCATCGCCGCGCACGGCCTGCTGATAGTGCGCGAGGGCGCGTTCGGGCCGTTGCAGGATCTCGTAGCTCTGGCCGAGCAGGAAATGCGTCAGGGGGTTTTCCCGCGACACCATGAGCGCCTGCTCGAGCGTGCGCGTAGCGCGTTCGTGCAGGCCCTGCGCGCGATAGGACAGCGCGAGCATGTGCCAGGCATCGATTTCGTCGGGCGAGAGCCGCACGGCTTCGGCGAAGGCTTCGCTAGCCTGCGCATACTGCTGAAGCTGGGCATGGGCGTAGCCGAGCACGAACCACCAGGCGTCGTTATGGGGATCGACGGCGAGATTCTGTTCGGCGAACCGGACGATACCCGCCCAGTCGGATCGGGCGGCCAGTTCGGCGAGCCGGCGGCGGTTGGAATCCTCCACGCCCTTCAGGTTGGCCAGCAGGGTCGTGAAGGTTCCGTCGGGAACGAGGGCGAGCGCCAGGCTCTGCGCCGGCGTGAGACAGCCGTTGAGCGTGGCACACAACACGACGGCGACGAGGAGGCGCCGCACGCGTGTATCAGTAGTTCTGGTAGACGTAAGGCGGCTGCTTGACCTGGGATTCCTTGTCGCGCTTGAGCTTCTCCAGATCCAGCTTCTTGTCCCACCACATCGAGCGGCCGCGCTGCCGCTCTTCGAGGATTTCCGGTTTCTTCTGCAGGAGGTCGCGGAGGAACCTCGTCGTGTCGGATTCGTAGCCGGTTTTGATCTTCTTCGGGAACATGGTGACGACCAGGGAAAACGATTGAATGCCCGGAATTATAAGCGCAGCGGGTAGGGAAAGCGCGCTCCGGCATGGGTATTGCACCGGCCTCGCCCGGACCTTCCTCCATCCGGAGCCCCGATGTCCCTGACGAGCATCCTGTTGATCGTACTGGTCCTGCTGCTCATCGGCGCTCTGCCCGTCTACCCGTACAGCAGCAGCTGGGGCTACGCGCCGAGCGGCATCCTCGTCGCCGTCCTGGTGATCGTCGCGCTGTTCGTGCTGCTTTGAATCCGGCCGGGCTTGCGCTCCGCCCGGCACCTGTATATAACTACAGTCCTCGTCCGCCCTTTCAGGAGGCGTCCATGGATCAGGACAAAGCGCGTTCCATCTTGAAAGCCCTGGCCGAAGGCCTGGACCCGCGCAGCGGCGAAGCTTTCCCGGCCGACAGCCCCTACCAGCATCCGGACGTGATCCGGGCGCTGTACGCGGCATTGGAAGCCATGCATCCGCGCGCCGACCGGCGCGATGCGCCCCGGCGCAGCGCCCCCGGTAACGCCGGCAAGCCCTGGTCCAAGGAAGAGGATGAGCGCCTGCTGGCCGCCTTCGCCGCCGGCCTCAGCATCGAGGCCCTAGCCGCGCAGCACGGCCGCAGCCGCACGGGCATCGAAGCGCGCCTGGCCAAGTACGGCAAGGTGCCGCCGCCCGCCGCCCTGCCTTCCACCCGCCTCCGGGGGGCACAGCCTGCCTCGCCCACCGCTTGAGAGAACGATGAAAGAACTGACTCCCCGCCAGGCCGAGATCCTGCAGCTCATCCGCGACACCATCGAGGAAACCGGTTTTCCGCCGACCCGCGCGGAGATCGCGCGCATTCTGGGCTTCGCCTCGCCCAACGCCGCCGAGGAGCATCTCAAGGCCCTAGCGCGCAAGGGCGCCATCGAGTTGCTGGAAGGCACGGCGCGCGGCATCCGTCTGGTGCAGCCGCCGGGCATTCCGCTGGTCGGCCGCGTCGCCGCCGGCTCGCCCATCCTGGCCGAAGCGCACATCCAGGCCCGCTATCAGATCGACCCGAACATGTTCAAGCCGCGCGTGGATTACCTGCTCAAGGTACGCGGTATGAGCATGCGCGATGCCGGCATCCTGGACGGCGATCTGCTGGCGGTGCACCGGACCGAGGACGTGCGCTCGGGCCAGATCGTGGTCGCGCGCCTGCAGGACGAGGTGACGGTGAAGCGCCTCAAGCGCCGCGGCGCGGTCGTGGAACTGCTGCCGGAAAACCCGGATTTCGAGCCCATCGTGGTCGATCCCCGCAACGAGTTCTTCGCCATCGAGGGCTTGGCCGTCGGCGTCATCCGCAACAAGCTGTGAACGGGCACCGCCCGCCTTTGAGGTCTGCCATGCCGCACCGTGCCGCCGCGCTGGCCGAACTGCTCGCCCGCTCCGACATCCGGCGCGCCACCGATCTGGCGCGCGTGGCCCGGCCCAGCGTGCCGACGGGTTTTGCCTGTCTGGACCGGGAACTGCCGGGCGGCGGCTGGCCAGGCGGCGCGCTGACCGAAATCCTCCCCGCCCACGAAGGCATCGGCGAGCTGCGGCTGCTGGGCCCCGCCCTGGCTGCTTTGTCCCGTAAGGGACGGCACCTGGCCTGGATCGCCCCGCCCTACCTGCCTTATGCGCCGGCCCTCGATGCGGCGGGCATCGATCTCGCCAAGCTGTTCATCGTGCGCACCCGAAGCCTCACCGACAGCCTGTGGGCAGCCGAACAATGCTTGGCTTCGGCGGCCTGCGGCGCGGTGCTGCTGTGGCCGCAACAGCTGAAATATCTCGAACTGCGCCGCCTGCAACTGGCGGCCGAAGGCACCGACGCGCTCGCCTTTCTGTTCCGCCCGCCGGGAGCCGCCGCGGAACCTTCGCCCGCGGCGCTGCGCCTAGGCCTGGAGACGGTCGACGGCGGCCTGGCAGTACGCCTCCTCAAACGCCGCGGCGCGACGCTGCCGCACCCGATCCTGGTGGACATCGGGCCGCCCACAGCCCGTGTGACCGCAAGCCCCGCGCTGCTCACCGCGGCCTGAGCCGCGCTTACCCGCCATGTTGTGGATCGCGCTGCATTTCCCGCATCTGGCCGGGCAGGACGAAGCTTCCGCCCGCGCCGGACTGGAAGCGCTCGCCGCCTGGGCCGGGCGCTTCACGCCCAACGTCTCGCTGGAAGGGCGCTGCGGCCTGCTGCTTGAAGTGGCAGGAAGCCTGAAGCTCTACGGCGGCCTGCCGGCCCTGGTGCGCAGCCTGCGCACCGACCTGAAAGGCATGGACTACCGCGCCGGACTCGCCGGCGCACCCACTGCCCGGGCGGCCTGGTGGCTGGCGCGCGCCGGCCGCGGGCGTTTCGTCACCACCTTGCAATCGCTCGACGCCGCACTGGCGCCTTTGCCGCTGGAGGTGCTCGAGTGCGACGACAAGACGCGCACACTGTTGCAGCGCCTCGGCCTGCGCACCCTCGGCGAACTGAAGCGGTTGCCGCGCGGCGGTCTGGCGCGGCGCTGCGGACAGGCATTGCTCGACGAGCTCGACCGCGCCCGGGGCAGGCTGCCCGAAGCGCGCCTGTATTTCCAACCGCCACCCGTCTTCCATGCCCGCCAGGAACTGTACGCGGAAGTGAGTCACACCGAGCCGCTGCTCCTCGTCGCGCAGCGCCTGCTGGTGCAACTGGCCGGCTATCTGGTTTCCCGCAGCGCCGGCGTGGGCAGCTTCCGCTTCGTGTTGCTGCATCGCGAAGCGCGCCGCACGACGGTCGAAATCGGACTGGTCGCGCCGAGCCGCGACAGCGCCCATCTGCTGCATCTCTTACGCGAACGCCTGGCGCGCGTGCGGCTGCGCGAGCCGGTGCGCGAAGTCCTGCTGCAGGCCGAGGACATCCGGCCGCTGGCCGGTGACAATGCCTCGCTGTTCCACGACGAGATCAGCGCGAGCCGGGAATGGCCGCTTCTGGTGGAGCAACTGCGCGCGCGCCTGGGCAACGAAAACATCCACGGCGTGGCGGTGGCGGCCGAACACCGGCCCGAATACGCGAGCGTCCGTTGCGAGCCCGGTATGGCCTCGCAGGCGGAAGCGCGTTTCGGCCTGCGTCCGCTCTGGCTGCTGCCCGCACCCCAGGCGCTGCCCGAGCGCCAAGGCGTGCCCCACTACGAAGGCCCGCTCAAGCTGCTCATGGGACCGGAGCGCATCCAGTCCGGCTGGTGGGACGGTGCTTACGAAAGGCGCGATTACTTCATCGCCCAGACGCCGGCGCGCGCCCTGCTCTGGATCTACCGCGTCGCCGCGCGCGGCTGGTACCTGCACGGATGGTTCGCATGAACGCGCTGCTGCCGGGCTATGCCGAGCTGCATTGCCTGAGCAACTTCAGCTTCCTGCGCGGCGCCTCGCATCCGGAAGAACTGGTGCAGCAGGCGCATGCGCAAGGCTATGCCGCGCTCGCCCTCACCGACGAGTGCTCGATGGCGGGCGTGGTGCGTGCGCATCTGGCGGCGAAAGAGGTCGGACTCAAGCTCATCGTCGGCACCGAAGTCAGTCTCGCGGCCGGCCCCAAGCTCGTGCTGCTCGCGCAGAACCGCGACGGCTACGGCCGGCTGTGCACGCTCATCACCCGTGCGCGGCGCCGCGCCGCCAAAGGTCGCTACGAGTTGAAGATGGCGGATCTGGAAGCCGGCCTGCCCGACTGCCTGGCGCTGCTGATCCCCTGCAACGACGTCAGCGACAACGCCGCCGCGCGCTGGCTGGCGCATTGTTTCCCCGATCGCGCGTGGATCGCTGCCGAACTGCTGCGCGGCCCGGACGATCGCGCACGTCTGGCCGCCTTGCAGGCGCTTTCGCGTCATAGCGGCATGCCGCTGGTGGCAGCCGGCGACGTACACATGCATGTGCGCTCGCGCCAGCCGCTGCAGGACACGCTGACCGCCATCCGGCTCGGCAACCCCGTGCACGACTGCGGACATGCGCTTTTCTCCAACGCCGAGCGTCATCTGCGTTCGCGTGTGGAGCTGGCGCGGATCTATCCGCGCGAACTGCTCGACGAGACCTTGCGCATCGCATCGCTGTGCAGTTTCTCCCTCGAAGAACTGCGCTACGAATATCCGGAAGAGATCGTGCCGCCCGGCGAGACCGCGGCGAGCTATCTGCGCAAGGAAGTGGAAAAGGGACTGGTGAGGCGCTACGGCGAACGCATTCCCGATCCGGTGCGGCAGCAGATCGAACACGAGCTCGCGCTCATCGAAGAGAAGCGCTACGAACCCTACTTCCTCACGGTCTACGACGTGGTGAATTTCGCTCGCGAACAGGGCATCCTCTGCCAGGGGCGCGGCTCGGCCGCGAATTCCGCCGTCTGCTACGCGCTCGGCATCACCGAAGTCGATCCGGCGCGCAGCAGTCTGCTGTTCGAACGTTTCATCTCGCGCGAGCGCAATGAACCGCCGGACATCGACGTCGACTTCGAACACGAACGGCGTGAGGAAGTCATCCAATACATCTACGGCAAGTACGGACGCGATCGCGCGGCACTCGCCGCGACCGTGATCCGTTACCGGCCGCGCAGCGCAGTGCGAGACGTAGCGAAGGCGCTCGGCTTCGAAGCGGAACAGATCGAGCGGCTCGCCCGCAAACTCGCCTGGTGGGACAGTCACGGGGCTTTGCTCGAGCGTGCACGCGAGGCGGGGTTCGATCCCGCATCGCCACGAACGCTTCAGTTGCTGCAACTCGTGCAGCAATTGGTCGGGTTCCCGCGCCATCTGTCGCAGCATGTCGGCGGTTTCGTCATCGCGCGCGGGCTGCTGTGCGAACTCGTGCCGATCGAAAACGCGGCGATGCAGGATCGCTGCGTCATCCAATGGGAAAAGGACGATCTCGAAGCGCTGGGCCTGATGAAGGTCGACGTGCTCGCGCTCGGCATGCTCACCGCCCTCCGCAAGACGCTGGACCTGCTGAACGCCTTCCACGGCTGGCGGCTCAGGCTGCAGGACATTCCCGACGGCGACGAAGCCACCTTCCGCATGATCCAGGCGGCAGACACCGTGGGCGTGTTCCAGATCGAGTCGCGCGCGCAGATGAGCATGCTGCCGCGCATGAAGCCCGCGAATTTCTACGACCTGGTGGTCGAAGTCGCGCTGGTACGGCCCGGACCCATTCAGGGCGGCATGGTGCATCCCTATCTCGCCCAACGCGAACGGCAGCGCGCAGGAGAGCCCATCACTTATCCGAGCGAAGAACTGCGTCCAGTTCTCGAACGCACGCTGGGTGTGCCGATCTTCCAGGAGCAGGTCATGCAACTGGCGATGGTCGCCGCCGGCTTCAGCGCCGACCGCGCCGACAAGCTGCGCCGTTCCATGGCCTCCTGGCACAGCAAAGGCAGCCTGGATCAGTTCGAACAGGAGCTCCTGGAAGGGATGCTGAAGAAAGGCTACAGCCTGGAATTCGCACGCAGGATCTGGAAGCAGATCGAGGGTTTCGGCGAATACGGCTTCCCCGAATCGCATTCAGCCAGTTTCGCCCTGCTCGCCTACGACTCGGCCTGGCTCAAATGCCATCATCCGGCTGCCTTCCTTGCGGGGCTGCTCAACAGCCAGCCCATGGGCTTCTATTCGCCCTCGCAACTGGTGCAGGACGCGCGGCGGCACGGCGTGGAGGTGCGTCCCGTCGACGTCTGTCGTAGCGACTGGGACTGCACCCTCGAACCCGATGTCCGTGGACAGCCTGCCGTACGTCTGGGCTTGCGCATGGTGAAGGGTCTGGCGCAATCGAGCGCGATCCGCATCGTCGAGGCACGCCATGCCGCTCCCTTCGCGGATGTGGGCGACCTCAGCCGCCGCGCCGAGCTGACCCAGGCCGATCTGCAAAGCCTGGCGCACGCCGGCGCCTTGAGCAGCTTGGCCGGCCACCGGCGCCAAGCCTATTGGGAAACCGCCGGCGTGCAGACGCGCAAGCACCTGTTACGCGATGCGCCCGTCGCCGAACCCGCAATCGAATTGCCCGCACCGGAAGAAGCGGAAGAGATCCTTGCCGATTACGCCAGCCTGGGTTTGACGCTCGGGCGCCATCCGCTCGCGCTGCTGCGTCCCAAATTGCAGCGGCTCGGCAGCATCGAAGCCCGCGAAGTCGCCGCACATGCAGGCCGGCTCGTCCGCGTGAGCGGCTTGGTGACCTGCCGCCAGCGCCCAGGCACGGCATCGGGCGTCATTTTCGTCACTTTGGAGGACGAGACCGGCACTGCCAATGTCGTGGTCTGGGCCCGCTTGGCCGAACGGCAGCGAAAGGAGCTGCTGGATGCCCGGCTGCTGACCGTGCACGGGCTCGTCGAGCGCAACGGCGAGGTCGTGCATCTCATTGCCCGCCGGCTCCTGGACCACAGCGCCCTGCTCGGTCCGCTGCAGACCCGATCCAGGGATTTCACCTAAGGGTAATTACTGACATGAACAAAGGGCTTCTCAGGCGGCACCGGACTGAATATGATCCGTTCCACGGAGGGGACAGGCCCATTGCCTAGTAATTCCGGCTATACGGCCGGAGTCAGCTTCCGAGTAATTTGACGAAACACAACAATGGAGGAGATTGTGAAGAACGTTAAGCAATTGCTCGTGGCAGCACTGGCTTGCAGCGCACTTCTCGGCGGCTGCGCCATTGTCGATTCCAACGACATCAACAAGCGCGTTGAAGCGGCGCTCAAGTCGGATCCGGAACTGGGCAAGTTCCCCCTCAAAGCCACGACCGAATATGGTCACGTGACCATCAGCGGTACGGTCAACAACGAGTGGCAACAGTTCAAGGCCGGTCAGGTCGCCAAGGGCGTGGAAGGCGTCAAGACGCTCAAGAACAACGTCAAGGTCGCCGACTAAGCTGAAGGCTTTGCTGGAAAACGCCGGCTCGGGCCGGCGTTTTTTTCACCTCGCCGAAACCGGGCGTCTCGCCTGCACTCCAATCAAAAAACCGTCATTTGAGGTAAATCGTGACCGGACAGCTCCTGCAGGCCATCGCGGAGAGACGCATCATCAGCTTCCGCTACGGCGGCTACACGCGTATCGGCGAGCCACATGTACTCGGGGAATACCGCGGTACGGTGCAACTGCTTTTCTACCAAACCGCCGGCCAAAGCGCCTCCGGCCGCCTCCCGGAATGGCGCAGGTTCAACGTCGACGGCATATCGGCCCTGGAACTCACGGACCAGCACTTTCCGGCAGGCCGTTCCTCACCCGGCAGCCAGCATTCCAAGTGGGACAAACAGTACGCCTACGTGCCTTGAAGCGTTGAAGCATCAAGGCGAAACCGACCCAGGGAACCCACAGGGTCTTAACATACTGGCTAATGCAGCCAGTCTCAGACTGGCTTTTGGGCACTGCAAATAAAAAAGGCCAACCTTTTGGGTTGGCCTTTTTTTGGGTTGGGGTCCTGACGATGACCTACTTTCGCGTGGGCAGTCCACACTATCATCGGCGCGACGTCGTTTCACGG
>Ga0207866_1000436_pt1 | contig 60831 bp, 63 predicted proteins | sample HigsolmetaAR203D_FD_184835 | JGI IMG/M metagenome (GOLD analysis project Ga0207866, IMG submission 184835) | Ionic liquid and high solid enriched microbial communities from the Joint BioEnergy Institute, USA - AR20-3-D (SPAdes) (version 2) ...
GGTAACCCAGCCATATCCGAAGAGCTGATTCGCTCTTAACTTCTCACGTTGCCCGCCTCCTCCGCCCAACGACGGATTCGGCAAGGAATTTTGACGTTCGCACGTTCATTTTGTTCAGTTTTCAAAGGGCAAGTTCGCCACCGCCGTTTCAAGCGGCGACTTTCATAATATATCATGGATCGCACACAAAGTTCAAGTCCATTTTTTAGCCAATTGTCCAATGGATGAACTTTGCGCGGAATGAATCCGCAAAACGGTGCATCGCGCGCAGCAAATCGCGCGATTGCGAGCGCGCACGAGGGCGCATGTGGACATGCGCGGGCAAGCGAACATGCTCATGCGGACATGCCCGGTCGGGATCTGCTTATGCTGCCGGACATGCCGCGAGTCCGCGCATGGCCATGGTGCGCGCCCCATGCCATCGTCCGCGCCAATTGCCATCGCGCGCTCCGTTTGGCGGCCCCTTCGCAGGTGAACGTTTAACGGTCCCGCATCAACGGGAACAACAAAACATCGCGAATGGACGGCGAATTGGTCAGCAACATCACCAGCCGGTCGATGCCGATGCCCAGGCCTCCCGTCGGGGGCATGCCGTATTCCAGCGCGCGCAGGAAGTCCTCATCCATCTCATGCGCCTCTTCGTTGCCAAGCTCCTTTTCGCGAAGCTGCTGTTCAAACCGCTGGCGCTGATCGATCGGATCGTTCAGTTCCGAAAAAGCGTTGGCATGCTCACGCGCTACGATAAACAGCTCGAACCGGTCGGTGAACCGGGGATCCTCCGCGTTCTTTTTGGCCAGCGGCGAAATTTCCACCGGATGCCCGTACACAAACGTCGGATGGATGAGCTTCTCCTCCACAAACGTCTCAAAAAACTGGTTGACGATGTGGCCGAAGGTCATGTGCGGTTCGAAGGGCACGTTGTGCCGGCGGGCCAGTTCCCTTGCCTCATCGTCCGTCATGTGCCGGCTGAAGTCGACGCCGACGTGTTCACGCACGAGGTCGACCATGGAAGCGCGCCGCCACGGAATGCCCAGGTCAATTTCATGATCCTGGTACACAATTTTTGTGGTCCCGAGCACTTCCTTGGCAATGTGGACGATCATGTTTTCCGTCAGTTCCATGATGTCGTGGAAATCGGCGTAGGCTGCGTACAGCTCCATCATCGTAAATTCGGGATTGTGGCGCGTCGAGATGCCCTCGTTCCGGTATACCCTGCCAATCTCGTACACCTTGTCCAATCCGCCGACAATCAGGCGCTTCAAATGAAGCTCGATCGCAATGCGCATATACAACTGCATGTCCAACGCATTGTGATGCGTAATGAACGGCCGGGCCGCCGCGCCTCCGGCAATCGTATGAAGGGTCGGCGTTTCCACCTCCAGGTAACCCAGGCTGTCCAGGTACTTGCGCATGGACGAGATGATTTTGGAACGCAGGATAAATGTCTGCTTGACCTCTGGGTTCATGATCAGGTCGGCATAACGCTGGCGGTACCGGGTTTCCACATCCTTCAACCCGTGAAATTTTTCCGGCAGCGGATGCAGGGATTTGCAGAGGATCTCGATCGTTTCCGCCTTGACGGATGTTTCTCCGGTTTTGGTCTTGAATACGGTGCCCTTTACGCCGATGATATCGCCCAGATCCAGGATGCGGAAAGCGGAAAAGGCCTGCTCTCCCACCGCGTCCAGCCGCACATAAATCTGGATGCGGCCGGTCATGTCCTGAATATGGCAAAACGCGGCCTTGCCCATCTCCCGTTTCTGCATGATGCGGCCGGCAACGCTCACCTGGACGTTGAGCTGTTCCAGTTCTTCGGTGCTTTTGTCGTCATAGTCATCGTGAATGGCCTCGGCCTGCGCGGTGACGGTGAATTTGCGGCCAAAAGGATCGATGCCGAGATCGCGCAGCTGGTCCAGTTTCTTGCGCCGAATGAGCAGCAGTTCATTGACTTCCGTTGTTTCCTGAATCAATCGTCTCATCTCCTTGTCATCCCAACAGTTGCCCACACCGCACAGGCAGGCACATCACAATCCCTTGCATGTAGCAAAAATCCGTTCCAGCATCCGGTCCATGGCCCGTTCCCATTCCGGCTCTGGTCCGTCAGACCGACCGGCCGGGGTCCCGGGCGGTGAACGGTGAAAAAAGCTTCCGTCAGGAAGCTTTTCCTTTTCTGTCCGTGTTGTCCGTTTCTTCTCCGTTCGGCCAACGCCTGGTGACTGTCCTCGAACAGGGGTTGCGGTTCGTCACTTCTTGATATCGATAATCTTGTACTGGATGATTCCGGCGGGCACGTTGACATCGACCGTCTCGCCCTTTTTCCTGCCAAGGATCGCCTTGCCCACCGGGCTTTCGTTGGATATTTTGTTTTCCGACGGATCGGATTCCGCGGTGCCGACGATTGTGTATTCCACAGTATCGCCAAATTCGATGTCCTTTAAAATGACCTTGGATCCGATGCTGACCGTGTTCGTGTCCACGTCGTCGTTATTGATAATGCGCGCATTCCGGAGCATTTTCTCCAGCGTGATGATGCGGCCTTCGATGAACGCCTGCTCGTTTTTCGCATCTTCGTATTCGGAGTTTTCGCTGATGTCCCCGTAGCCGATGGCAACCTTGATCCTTTCGGCCACTTCCCGTCGTTTGACCGATTTCAGGTGTTCCAGTTCCTCTTCCAGTTTTTTCAGGCCATCTTGCGTGAGAATGACTTCCTTTTCACTCATATCATCCTATTCCCCTGTCTTCAGTATTTTTGTGGTTTCAATTCGCTCCGCATACATGTTCACTCTGGCGAAAAATGAATGAGATCCCGCAAATGGAATCATCAATGCCATATATTATGAATGGTCTTCCTGCAAATATGCTTTGATCATCCGAATCATTTTATTTCAAAGATTATATTGCATGGTATATGGATTGTCAACGTTGCCAAAGCCTGGTGACAAGCCCTTCGGCTTGCCAACACCGGCAAGAGGGAGCGCATGCGGACGTTTGTCTGCTGTCAATGCACAGCCGCCGTCGCCTGCTCCGGCCGGTCCGAGAAACCGCCCGCGGAACCGTTCCCGAATCCGCCGGTTCCCGCTCCGGCTCCGAGCTGCTCCAGGTATTCATACAAAATGTTCACCAACCGGTCGCGGCTCGTTTCCTCCATGATCCGGTCCTTCACCCTCGCCGCGCCGGGCAGGCCTTTCAGGTACCAGGCCATATGCTTCCGCATTTCCTTCACCGCCTGAGCCTCGCCCTTCAGGGCGATCAGCCGGTCCAGATGCAGGAGCGCGATGCGGATTTTTTCCTCCGCGTCCGGCTCCGGCAGGAGCTTTCCTTCCGTCAGATACACCACCGTGCGGTACAGCATCCACGGATTGCCCAGGGCGGCGCGCCCGATCATGACGCCGTCGCACCCCGTTTCATCCAGCATGCGCCTCGCGTCTTCGGGTGATGCGACGTCCCCGTTGCCGATGACCGGGATGGAGACAGCCTCCTTCGCCATGCGGATGTAGCGCCAGTCCGCCTTCCCCGAATACAGCTGCTCCCTTGTGCGGGCGTGGATGGTGACCGCCTTGCCGCCAGCCCGCTCCACCGCCTTCGCGTTTTCCACAACATAAATATGCTCCGAATCCCAGCCGATGCGCATCTTTACGGTCACCGGCTTGCTGACGCTTTCCACCACGGCGGAAACCATTTCCTCTATCTTGTTCGGGTCGAGGAGCCATTTGGCGCCCGCGTCGCATTTGGTCACCTTCGGCACCGGACATCCCATGTTGATGTCGATGATATCGGCATTTGTTTCCTGGTCGACGATTTTTGCCGCTTCCACGAGCGACTTTTTGTCTCCGCCGAAAATTTGCAGACTTAACGGTTTTTCCCTCTCATCCACATACAGCATTTCCCGCGTCCGCTTGTTGCCGTGCACGATCGCCTTGTCGCTGACCATCTCCGCGCAGACAAGCCCGCAGCCGAACTCCTTGGCAATCAGGCGGAAAGCCGGGTTGCACACGCCCGCCATCGGGGCTAGCACCACCTGATTTTCCATTTGAATATCGCCGATTTTCAGTCCCACCGTTTCGTCCCCCTTTCGCCTGAAGCCGGAGCCAGTTCCGCAAGCGGCACCTGCAGCAATTCGGAAATCCGCTTCAGCATCTCATCGTCCACTTTTCTTGTTCCTCTCTCAATGGAGCCAAAAATGCCGACGGAAACTCCGAGCTGCCGCGCCATTTCCAGCTGGGTAAATCTTTTCAGTTTGCGAAATGCCCTGATCCGTTTCGCCAATTGATCTGTTTCCATAAACGGACCCCATCCTTCCCTTCCATTGTTTCCACCGCGCGGGCGTAACATGCAAACCGCCTGTCGGTCCGGGAAAGCACTTCCATGAGCGGTTTCAGCACAAACAGCCGCTCGGCGATCCGGGGATGGGGGAGTGTGAGCTCCGGAGAGCTCAGGACGACGTCGTCATACAGCAACAGATCCAGATCAATGGTCCTTGGCCCCCAGCGGATCTCCCTGGTGCGGCCCATGAGCCTTTCAATGTCCAGGCATAAAGCCAGCAGTTCCCTCGGTGAGAGGCTTGTGGAAACCGCCGCGCACATGTTCAGAAACACAGGCTGGTCCGGGTAGCCAACGGGATCCGTTTCATAAATGGATGAGCAGCGGATCACCCGCACGCCCTCCGCCCGGTCAAGGGCACGGAGCGCCTGCATCAGATTCAGCTCCCTGTCCCCGATATTGGCTCCGAGACCAATGTATGCGGTTATTCCCGGAGTGTTGTGCGGCATCCGTCCTCCCGCTTTCTGACGATCTCCACCGACACGCCGCCAAAATGAATGTCCACCGGCGGATGCGGCTTGACAACGCGAACCTTGATTTCGCTTACCATAGTATAGACCCGCAAAATTTCCGATGCAACCTTTTCCGCCAACGCTTCGATCAGCCGGAAAGGCGGACCCTCCGCCACACCCTTGACCAGCCGGTACAAATCCGCGTAATTGACCGTATCCTCCAGCCGGTCGCTCCTTCCGGCTGCGCTCAGGTCCATTCCCAGCTCCAGATCGATCAAATACCGCTGGCCAAGCCGGTTTTCCTCCGGGAACACTCCGTGATACCCGTAAAATTCCATCCGTTCCAGCCGCAACCGGTCCATGGCGCCACCCCTTTTCCGCTCAAGTCCGCTCCGCATAAACAAGCGCATCCATCATCCGCGCCGTGCGCCTGATCGCTTTCACATCATGCACGCGCATGATCTGGCAGCCCTGGGCAATGCCGAACGCCACCGTCGCAGCGGTTCCTTCCACCACGTCATCGGCCGGCAAGCCGAGCGTCGTGCGGATCATCGATTTGCGCGACGTGCCGAGAAGCACCGGATAGCCCATCTCCACCACCTCATAAAGGCGGCCCATCAGCTGCAGGTTGTGTTCGTACGTCTTGCCGAAGCCGATGCCGGGATCAAGAATGATGTTCTCCGTGCGCACCCCCGCCGCCTGCGCCCGCCGGACGCAGGTCCTCAGGTCTTCGCACACCTCGCGCACAAGATCCCGGTACACCGCCTCCTTGCGGTTGTGCATCAGGACGATCGGACAGTCCAGCTCCGCGGCCGCCGCGGCCATCTCCTCGTCGGCCAGGGTCCCCCATACGTCGTTGATGATGTGGGCGCCAGCCTTGACCGCTTCCCTGGCCACCTGCGCCTTGTACGTGTCGATGGAAATCGGCACGTGCGGCAGCACGCGGCGCAGCTCGCGAATGACGGGGATGACGCGCTCCAGCTCCGCTTCCGCGGGAACCGGCACATGCCCGGGACGGGTGGATTCGCCTCCGACGTCAATGATGTCGGCGCCCTCCTCCACCATCGCCGCCGCCCGCTCCACCGCCGCGTCCACCGATGTGTACAGGCCGCCGTCGGAAAAGGAATCGGGCGTCACATTCAGAATTCCCATGATGAGGGTGCGGCTGCCGAGTTCCAAATGCAGCCCACCGTTCAGACGAAAAACGCGGGTGAAAGGTTTCCAGTCAACCCGTTTATACAATCCCGCCGATGATGTCGCCAATGGAATCAACTCCTTTGTAGGCCAGCTCCCGGTATCCGGCCAGCAGCATTCCGTTGATCGGTCCGATGCCGCCTCCGGATTCCCAAAGGATGCGGCCCACGGGATCGAACACGCGGCGGATGGGCACCAGCTCCTGAATGGAATTGGTGACAAAAATTTCATCCGCCCTTGTCAGTTCTTCCAGATCATAAAATCCCTCGCGGGATTCAATGCCCATTCTCCCGGCCAGCGCCAGCACGGCCTGGCGGGTGATGCCCGGCAGGATGCCGGTTTCGACGGCGGGGGTGTGCAGCTTGCCGCCCCGCACGAAAAACAGGTTGCTGACGATCCCCTCGGCGAGTTGGCCCCGCTCCGTCAGCATCAACCCTTCCGCCCCGGAAGCCCAGGAGCAGGAGGCGAGCTCCCGCTTCGCCAGCAAATTGTTCAAAAAATGAAACGATTTGCGGCGCACCTTTCCCTCCGGGCTGTTTCGCCTCACGTTCAGGATCTGCAGCGGCCTTCCCCGCTCGTACCAATCCTTGTCCAGAGGCGCAAGGGGTTTGACATACAGCACCACGGTCGGCGTTCCGTAGTCCTGCGCGGGCAGGCCGAGCTCCGCCGCGCCGGCCGAGACGGACAGCCGGAAATAGGCGTCCTTGAGCCCGTTCTCCTCCAGCAGCCGGCCGATGAGCAGCCGCAGCTGCTTCACGCCCGGATCATGAGGCTGCAGGGCAATGCCCATCTCCCGGCAGCCGGCCATCAGCCGCCGCACGTGATCGTCAAGCAAAAACGGCGCGCCGCCATACGTGCGAAACGTCTCGAAGCAGCCGATGCCGTACAAAAAGCCGTGATCGTAGACCGAGATCACGGCTTTCTCCCCATCCACCAATTGCCCGTTGACCGCAATTTTCATGCCGTTCTCAAGCCCGTGCCCAACTGCAGAAAATTGCGGAGCAGCGCGTGGCCATGCTCGGATATGACGGATTCCGGATGGAACTGGACGCCTTCAATCGGGTACGTCTTGTGCCTGAGCCCCATGATTTCCCCTTCTTCCGTCTGCGCGCTGATTTCCAGGCAGTCCGGCAGTCCGTCCCGGCTGACCACGAGGGAATGATACCGGGTGGCGGTGAAAGGAGAAGGAAGCCCTGTGAAGATCGTCCGGCCGTCGTGCTGGATCGGGGACGTCTTGCCGTGCATCAGCCTCCCGGCGGACACCACCCGGCCGCCGAACGCCTGCCCGATCGCCTGGTGGCCGAGGCAAACGCCAAGGATCGGAATTTCGCCCTTGAACCGGTCGATGACGGCCAGACTGATGCCCGCCTCATTCGGCGTGCAGGGACCGGGGGAAATGACGATATGGTCCGGCCTCAGCTCGGCGATCTCATCCAGGGTAATGGCGTCATTTCGCCGGACTTCGATTTCGCAGCCCAGTTCCCCGAAATACTGCACCAGGTTGTAGGTAAACGAATCGTAATTGTCGATGACGAGGAGCACGGGTTTTCCTCCATTTCGCTTTACGGATACCTATATTAAATGTCATCTTGCCGGCAGAAGTCAATCCATCCGGCGAACAAGGAGACAGACGAACCCGGATCAATGGGTTGGAAAAAAAGGGCCGCCTCCCGAAGGGAGGGGCCCCGGCCATGCCGGATTATTCTTCAAATTGATACAAAGGCGTGCTGAGATAGCGCTCCCCGTTGCTCGGCACAACCGCAACGACGCGCTTGCCTTCGCCCAGACGCTGGGCGACCTGGATGGCCGCAAAAATCGCCGCTCCGGAGGAGATGCCGCCGAGAATGCCCTCCTGCCGGGCCACCTTGCGAGAAGTTTCAAAAGCCTGCTCGTTTTCCACGGTGATGACTTCGTCGTAAATTTGCGTATTCAGGATATCCGGAACGAATCCGGCGCCGATGCCCTGGATCTTGTGCGGGCCGGGCTTGCCGCCGGAAAGCACCGGAGAAGCCGCCGGTTCCACCGCGAAAATCTTGATGTGCGGGAAGTGCTGGCGCAGCACCTCGCCGGCTCCGGTGATCGTGCCGCCCGTGCCGATGCCGGCCACGAAGGCGTCCAGCTTGCCGTCATGATTCTTGATCGCTTCGACAATTTCCGGCCCCGTCGTTCTGCGGTGAATTTCCACGTTGGCCGGGTTTTTGAATTGCTGCGGCATGAAATAGTGCGGGTTTTGCTCCTTCAGCTCTTCCGCCTTCCGGATGGCCCCCTTCATGCCTTCCGCGCCGGGAGTCAGCACAAGTTCGGCGCCGTAGGCGCGAAGCAGGTTGCGGCGTTCCAAGCTCATCGTTTCCGGCATGACGAGAATCGCCTTGTACCCCTTGGCGGCAGCCACCATGGCCAGACCGATCCCGGTGTTTCCGCTGGTCGGCTCGATGATCGTATCGCCGGGCTTGAGCAGGCCTTCCCGTTCCGCAGCTTCAATCATGCTGATGGCAATCCGGTCCTTGACGCTTGCTCCGGGATTCTGGAACTCCAGCTTCACATAGATTTCCGCCGCACCTTCCGGAACCACGCGATTCAGTCGAACGAGCGGCGTGTCGCCGATGATCTGAGTAACGTTCTGCACCAATTTCGCCATTTCTGCACCCTCCTGGTTCGGCTCATGACAGCCAATTATCATTATTCCGACATGTTCAGTTGGTTTTGAACTTATCTACATAGTAACAATGGATCTCTTTCTTGTCAACTACCCATTTTCATTTCCGTTTCCGTCGATCCGTCCGATCAGCGTTCGGAGATCGTCGCCGCTGTACACATAGCGCTCGTTGCAAAAATGGCAGTGCACCTCGGCCCCTCCGTCCCTGGCGATCATGTCCTCCAGCTCCTCCCTGCCCAGGCTGATCAGGGTGGCGTCGATGCGTTCGCGGGAACATCTGCAGCGAAAAACGACGGGAAGTTCAGACAGCACGGTGAACGAAGGGAGAATTTCCCGCATCATGGCTTCCAGCGGCATGTCCCGATCCAGCATCTCCGTCACGGAACTCAGTTTGCCCAGCTTTCGCTCGATTTCAACAATCCCTTCTTCCGGCATGCCCGGCATGATCTGCAGCACAAATCCCCCGGATACCTTGACGGTATAGTCCACGTCCACGAGCACCCCGAGAGCGACGGCGGAAGGAGTCTGCTCCGACTTGGCAAAGTAGTAGGTGAAGTCCTCGGCAATCTCGCCGGACACGATCGGAACGCTGCCGCGGTACGGCTCCTTCAAACCGAGATCCTTGATGACATACATGTACCCTTCGCCGACCGCGCTCCGCACATCCAGCTTGCCCCGGGCATTGAGCGGCAGATCCACGTGGGGATTGTCGACAAAGCCGCGGACGATGCCGTCCGCGTTGGCATCCACCATAATTTGCCCCAAAGGCCCGTCCCCCTTGATCTGCACGGTCAGCCTCTCGTCGCCCTTCAGCATGGCGCCCATGATCGCTCCCGCGGTGATCGTGCGGCCGAGGGCGGCCGTGGCCACCGGCCAGGTGTCGTGGCGGCGCTGCAGCTCGCGGACGGTTTCCGTCGTATCCGCCGCGAAAGCCCGGACCATGCCGTCCATTGCCATTCCCCGGATAATTCGATCCGTCATAATCCACCCGCCTTTCTCGATTCCGGCTGATTTCGCTCGTAAATAATCCGCAACCCCAGCAAAGTCAGCTCCTGGTTCACCGTCTCAATCGTTTCCGATTCCTCGGCGATGAGCTCGGCCAGGCCGCCGGTGGCGACGACCCGGGCACGGTTGTTGAACTCGCGCCGGATTCGCTCGACAATGCCATCCACCTGCGCGGCGAAGCCGAAAATGATGCCCGCCTGCATCGAGGTGACCGGATTGCGTCCGATGACGCTTTTCGGCTTCACCAGCTCGATCCGAGGCAGCTTCGCCGCCCGTTGGTACAGTGCCTCTGTGGAAATGCCGATGCCCGGAGCGATGGCGCCCCCCAGGTAGTCCCCGTTTTCATCTATATAGTCAAAGGTGGTGGCTGTGCCAAAATCGACGACGATGACCGGCGTTCCGTACAGCTCGATCGCGCCCACGGCATTGACGATCCGGTCCGCTCCGACTTCCCGCGGGTTTTCATACCGGATGTTCAGCCCCGTCTTGATGCCGGGGCCGACGATGAGCGGCGGCTTTTTGAGATATTTGCGGCACAGTTCCTCGAGGGTGTAATTGAGCGGGGGCACGACGGATGAAATGATCACTCCGTCGATGTTGTCGATGTCCAGGCCCGCGTGCTTGAAGAAATGATAAATCAGGATGCCGTACTCGTCCGCCGTCGCCGACCGGTTCGTGCCGAACCGCCAGTGATGCAGCAGTTTTTTCCCCTCATACAAACCCATGACAATATTGGTATTCCCCACATCAATCACAACAATCATATGGCATGCTCCTTTTTCCCATGGATGTCGAGGCTGATGTCAAGCGCCTGGATCGTGTGCGTCAGGGCGCCGACGGATATAATATCCACGCCCGCGGCGGCAATTTCCCTCACCCGTTCGAGGGTGACGCCGCCGGAAGCTTCCACGAGCACATGCGGGGAAACCGATCGGATCCGTTTCACCGCTTCTTTCATCCGGTCTGCGGACATGTTGTCCAGCATGATGATGTCTGCCTTTGCTTCCAGAGCTTCCTCCAGCTGCTCGAAGGTTTCCACCTCGACCTCGATCTTCATCGTATGCGGAACGGTCCGCCGCGCGGCCTGCACCGCCTGCCCGATCGAGCCGCTCGCCTTGATGTGGTTGTCCTTGATGAGCACGGCGTCGAACAGCCCGAAGCGATGGTTGGTGCCTCCGCCGACCCGCACCGCGTATTTTTCCAGCAGCCGGTGGCCGGGCGTCGTCTTGCGGGTGTCCGCAATGTGCGCGGAAAAACCCTCCACCGCATCGACGAACTGCCGCGTTCGGGTGGCGATGCCGGACATGCGCTGCAGCAAATTCAGGGCAAGCCGCTCCGCGGACAAAATGCTGCGGGTCGCCCCCTCCACCTCGGCCAGCACCGTTCCCCGGCCGATTTCGTCGCCGTCGGCAACTTTCGCATGAAAGCGCAGGCTCGGATCCACGGCGTGAAACACCGCCTTCGCCACGGGGATCCCCGCGACAATACCGCTTTCCTTGCTGTGGATGATCCCCCGCGACTCGTGTCCGTCAGGGATCGTGGCCATGCTCGTGACGTCGCCGGGGCCGAGATCTTCCTCCAGCCAGCGGCGAATGTGCCCCTCGAGGGCCGTCATATCCAACGGCAGGCCTGGCTCAATGTTCCTCATCGATCGGTTCCTCCGTAATTCCTTCATGGATGTGGTGAACGATATGCTTCCTCCACCGGGCGTCGTCCCGTTCCGGGAAGTCTTCGCGGTAGTGGGCACCCCGGCTTTCCTTGCGGATGGAGGCGGACTGGGCCATGAGCCAGGACACCGTCAGCATGTTGGCGTACTCCAGTTCCTCGTGACCGCTCATTGGCGTCCGCAAAAACGCCAGCTGCCGCTCGATCTCCTGCCGGCCCTTTTCCAGGCCCCTGGCGCTGCGGATGAGCCCCACGTGGCGGAGCATCGTTTTTTGCAGCTTCAGCCTGAGCTCCTTGACGGACAGGCTGCCGCCCGCGAGCCTGCCGCTTCGACCTCCGTGCCCGCCATGTCCGCCTTGCGCGCCTTGGACGCCATCGCCTACGCGCCCGCCGTTGCTTCCGGGCCCGCCTGCCCATGCTCCGTTGTCCGCTGCCGCCGCCGGCAGGACCAGTTCCCCGTCCCCAAGCCGCTTCAGGGTGCGGATGCGCTCCACGATGCGGCTGCCGAAGACGATCGCTTCCGACAAGGAGTTGCTGGCCAGCCGGTTGGCTCCGTGCACGCCGGTGGAGGACACCTCCCCGCAGGCGAACAGGCGGGGTACCGACGTCTCCCCGTTCATGTCCGTTTGAACCCCGCCCATCATGTAGTGGGCGGCGGGCGCCACGGGAATCCAGTCGGCTGTCAGATCGAGCCCGTAATGCAGGCATGTTTCATAAATGGTCGGAAACCGCTGCCGGATCCAGTCCGCCGGCTGATGCGTAATGTCCAGATAAACGAAGGTCGACTTCGTCTCGTTGATCTCGTTGACGATTGCCCGCGCCACCACATCGCGCGGCGCCAGTTCCTCCATGGGATGGTATTTTGCCATGAACCGCTCGCCCCGGATGTTGCGCAGCACCGCCCCCTCCCCGCGCACCGCCTCGGAGATGAGAAAACGGGGCGCACCGGGATAGACGAGAGCCGTCGGGTGAAATTGCACGAACTCCAGGTCGCGCACCTTGGCGCCGGCCCGATAGGCCATGGCGATCCCGTCGGCGGTGGCAATGTCCGGGTTGGTCGTGTACCGGTACAGCTGCCCGGCGCCTCCGGTGCACAGGATCGTCGCCTCCCCCCGCACCAGGACGAGCCCGCCGTCCGGCTTCATCACCAGCACGCCCCGGCAGATTCCGTCCCCGTCCGTCACCAGATCCACGGCGAAATGATCGTCCCAAACGGCGATGCCCGGATTGTCCAGCGCCTGCTTGGAGAGCGCCCGGACAATTTCCGCGCCGGTGGCGTCCCCGTTGGCGTGCAGGATGCGCCGCTGGCTGTGCGCCCCTTCCCTCGTCAGCGCCAGCTCGCCGTTTTCCAGATCGAATTCCGTGCCGAGCCGGATCAGTTCCCGGACCCCGCGCGGCCCCTCGTGGACGAGAATGTTCACCGCTTCCCGGGAGCAAAGTCCGGCCCCGGCGATCATCGTGTCCTGGAAATGAAAGGCCGGCGAATCTTCATCGGAAATGACTGCCGCAATGCCGCCCTGGGCATAGCGGGTGTTGCTTTCCAGGAGCGTCTTTTTCGTAAGCATCAGCACCCGGCCGTGCTCGCTTGCCCTGATGGCCGTATACAGCCCGGCGATGCCGGCGCCGATGACGATGCAGTCGGCCCGCTCCACGGGAATGCGGTTCCAGTCTGCATCGAGCATATATCGGGGGATCATGTTGCGCTCAACTCTCATTCAACTCCACTCTGCGTTCATCTCCACTGCGGTCCATGGAACCTGTTCCGCTAAATTTTTCCGGCTCAATACCCGAAAAAGCTGTCCCGGCCCCTTCGGGCTTGCGGGACAGCCTGCCGCCAATGAATGCCTATGCGATCATGCAACCAAACGCCGTCAGCCTCCGGCCACCTGCAGCATCCGCTCCAGCGAAACCCTCGCTTTGTCCGCGATGTGCGGGGGCACGTAAATCTGCGGCCGCATCGTTTCCAGGCATTTGACCAGTTTTTTCAGATTGTTGACCTTCATGTTCGGGCATACCAGGAATTTGCTGGCGAAATGGAACGTCTTGTGCGGACTGTCCTTGCGCAGCTGGTAGCCGGTTCCGTCCTCGGTTCCGACGATGAATTCCTGGTGCGGCGATTCCCGGCAGTATTTGATGATCGCCGTCGTGCTGCCGATGAAATCGGCCAGCTTCAGCACCTCCGGACGGCATTCCGGATGGGCGACGAACTGGGCGTTCGGGTATTTCGCCTTCATTTCCATGACGTCCTTCACGGTCAGCATGTCGTGGGTGTTGCAGTAGCCTTCCCAGATGATCATCTTCTTGTCCGTAAACTGGGCGACATATTGTCCCAGGTTCTTGTCCGGCACCCAGATGATCTCATCGGCGTCGATGGACTGGATGATCTTGACCGCGTTGGAGGACGTGCAGCAAATGTCCGTTTCCGCCTTGATCTCGGCGGAGGAGTTGATATATGTCACGACGGCGGCGTTGGGATGCTTGCGCTTCAGCTCGCGCAGCCCTTCCACATTGACCATGTCGGCCATCGGACAGCCGGCCCGCTCGTCGGGAACAAGCACCGTCTTGTCATACGCCAGGATCTTCGCGCTTTCCCCCATGAAATGGACGCCGCAAAACACGATGACATCCGCGTCGGTCGTCGCCGCCTTCTGCGCCAGCAAAAAAGAATCGCCGCGAAAATCGGCCACTTCCTGAATTTCATCCCTTTGATAATAATGAGCCAAAATGATGGCGTTTCTTTCCTTTTTCAACTGCTCCAGGCGCTCCCTGAGCTCCCGGTCGCGCTCGGCCTTTTTTTCCAACGCCAGCGCTTCCATGGGCATCCCTCCCGAGGATTGCGACCGCTTGTTCGGTCGTTCACAGTTTACAACTAATGTACACATTCTATTCCGGCGTGTCAATGCGCGCGCAAGGCCGGAACGGCAGGCGCCCGAACGGTTCGGATGGCGGCAAAAAAACTGCCCCAGGCCCCTCATCTGGAACCTGCGGCAGTCGTTCTCAGGATTTCCTGTTTTCTCCGTCATCGGAACGCTGGTCATCGCCGGACTGTTGATCGTCTCCGGCCCGCCCGTCATCGCCGGAACGTGAACGCTGGCCGTCATCCGGCCGCCGCTCTTCTCCGGCCGGCTGCCCGGTCTGCTGCGCGGACTGCTGTCCGTCCCCGGCAGGCGGCTCCATCCCGGCGGGCTGCTCTTCGCCCGACCCCGAAGACCCTTCGTCCTTCGGAGTCGAAGGTTTCGCGGCATGATCGTTCTGCGGCTTGATGTTGACCCGGACGTCCTCATCCAGCGAGCCTTTTTCCATCAGCTGCACGATCTGGTCGCGGTCCAAAGTCTCCAGTTCCAGCAGCTTGTTGGCGATGAGATGCACCTTGTCCTCGTGCTTGCGCAAAATATCCTTTGCCCGATCGTAGCATTCGCGGATGATCGTCTGCATCTCCACGTCGATTTCGTAGGCGATGCGGTCGCTGTAATTTTGCTCGTGCGCCAGATCCCGGCCGAGGAACACCTGGCCCTGGGGATTGCCGAACTGCAGGGGCCCAAGCTTTTCGCTCATCCCGTACTCCATGATCATCGACCGGACGATGGCAGTCGCCTTTCGGAAATCGTCGTAGGCGCCGGTGCCGATTTCCCCGATAAACAGCTCCTCGGAAACGCGGCCGCCGAGCAGGCCGGTGACGCGGTCCAGCAGCTCGTTCTTCGTCTGCAGCAGGCGGTCCTCCATGTCCTTCGGCACCATCATCGCGTACCCGCCGGCGCGGCCGCGCGGCACGATGGTCACCTTATGGATGACATCGGCGTTTCTCACGTAGTAGCCGATGACGCAGTGCCCCGCCTCGTGGTAGGCAATCGTGCGCTTTTCCCGCTCGCTGATGACGCGGCTCTTCTTCTGGGTGCCGACGACCACGCGGTCGAAAGCCTCATCCAGATCCTGCATCGTGATTTCCTTGCGGTTGTTCCGGGCGGCGATCAGGGCGCCCTCGTTCAGCAGGTTCTCCAGATCGGCTCCGGTGAACCCGATCGTGTAGCGGGCAAGCACGTCCAGCCTCACATCCTTCGCCAGCGGCTTGTTGCGGGCGTGGACTCTGAGCACCGCTTCCCGGCCCTTCACGTCCGGGCGGTCCACGGTGATCTGCCGGTCAAACCGTCCCGGGCGCAGCAAAGCCGGGTCCAGAATGTCCGGACGGTTGGTGGCGGCCATGACGATGATGCCCTCATTGCCGCTGAATCCGTCCATCTCCACCAGGAGCTGGTTCAGCGTCTGCTCGCGCTCGTCGTGTCCGCCGCCGAGGCCGGCGCCGCGCTGGCGGCCGACCGCGTCGATTTCGTCAATAAAGATGATGCATGGCGCGTTTTTCTTCGCATTTTCAAACAGGTCGCGCACGCGGGATGCGCCGACCCCGACGAACATTTCCACGAAGTCGGAACCGCTGATGCTGAAAAACGGCACTCCGGCCTCGCCCGCCACGGCGCGGGCAAGGAGCGTCTTCCCCGTTCCGGGCGGCCCGTTCAGCAGGACGCCCTTCGGAATGCGCGCGCCCAGCGCGTTGAACTTGCGCGGATCCTTCAGAAACTCGACGATTTCCACCAGCTCCTGCTTTTCCTCGTCGGCGCCGGCGACATCGTCGAAGGTCACCCTCTTCTTGTCCTCCGTGTACAGACGGGCGCGGCTTTTGCCGAAGTTCATCACCTTGCCGCCGCCGCCCTGGGCCTGATTCAGCAGGAAGAAGAACAGGATGAAAATGATGATGAACGGGATGATCGACGTGAGGAAGGTCACCCAGATGCTGTCCTGATGCATCGGCTTGAGATTGACCTGGACGCCTTGCGCTTCAAGCCGCTCCAGCAGTTTCCCGTTGTCGTAGGGAGCATATAATTGAAAGTCATATACGCCTTCCGGCGAGGGCTGTACCGTCTTGCCCGTCACCTCATACGTATATCCCTTGAACTGCAAATTCACTTCCTTGATATTGCCCTGCTCCAGTTGGGCCAGGAACTCATTGTACGAAAAAACCCTGGGCTGCTCGTTCTGCGTCGTCATGAAGTGGATGATCCCGACCAGCACCAGAAATATGATCAAATAAAACCCGGTGTTCCGGAGCTTGCGATTCATACCCTACCTCCTCTCTGGCGGCACTTTTACCATTGTATCATAGCTTAAATAACGACAACAACAAACGGACTGCCAATTCATTTGGTGTAGATCTCTTCCTTCAAAATCCCGAGGTAGGGGAGATTGCGGTATCGCTCCGCGTAATCGAGACCGTATCCGACGACGAACGCGTCCGGCAGCGTGAATCCTGTGTAGTCCGGCTTCAGGTCGACGGTGCGGCGGGCAGGCTTGTCAAACAGGGTGACGACGGCAACGGACAGCGCATTGCGCCTCTCCAGCACATCGATCAGGTAGGACAACGTCAGTCCGCTGTCGATGATGTCCTCCACGATGAGCACGTCGCGGCCTTCCACGGATACGTCCAGATCCTTGACGATCTTGACAACGCCGGAAGATTTCGTGGACGCGCCGTAGCTGGAAATGGCCATGAAATCCAGCTCCAGCGGAATATCCATATGCCTGACGAGATCGCTGATGAACACAAACGCTCCTTTCAGGACGCAGATGACCAGCGGGTTGCGTCCGGCATAGTCCCGGGCCAGCTGCTCGCCCAGCTCCTTCACCTTTTCCTGGATTTGTTCCTTCGTATACAGGATGTGACTGATGTCGTTGTGCAAAACAGATCCTCCTAGTTAATGTATGTATGGTCGAAAAATGATATGAAGGCGGCGTCTTGTATCCGCATCGCAAGCCCCGTGGACCGACCGGCGCAGGCCGGGAATCCACAGCACGTTCCCGCGGGCGTCCACAAGGAGCGGAATCCGGTCCCTGCGCGAGGGAGGGATTTTCAGGTCAATGAACAGATCTTTCACCTTTCTGGATCCGTTTAGTCCGGGCCAGGACATCCGGTCCCCCGGCCGGCGGTTGCGGACGGACAGGGGCCAATGGATCCGGTCGAGGTCAAATACCGCCTCGAGAATCCCTTCGCCGGCTCCTGCGTCGATTCCGCCGCCGGCTTCTGATCCGCTTCTTCCGTCGGCACCTTCGCCTCTTCCTTCAAAGGACTTCGAAGCGGCTTCCGCGGCGCCATCCGCATCTTGGCGAAGAGGCCGGTTTCCCGTCCCCGTTTCGTCCGGGTCCAGAACTTGCCATTCCAGCGAAGCGCCGAGTTCGCGCAGTTCCAGCCGTCCCCGCTCACCCTCGAGCTCATACCGGAACGGGGGCAGTTTGCGCGGCGGATGGAAAACAAAACGGATGAGATCGTATTCCCTGACAAAGGAGACCCCATCCCCCAGATCCAGAGTCAATGTGCTGGGAAGCTCGCCGCAGGAGGCCAGGCGAACCGACTCCACCTTGTCAAAGTCTATCGCTTCCGCGTGCGGAAAAAGATAACTTAATATTAGTTTAATCAATCTTCTTTGTAAAGCGACATGGAAGCCCAGAAACTCCTTTCGGCTCAAGGCATAGCCGCCGCTTGCGGATGTCACGGATTGTTCAAACAATCGCCGCGTCTCGCCGTCCAGAAAGTCCCCTTCCGCCCCCAGAATTTCCCCCAACCGGATCAGTCCCGGCACCAGGCCGGGATTCAGTTTCTCCAGGTAAGGAATGGCCTCCAGACGCACGCGGTTGCGGAAATATTTGCTCTCCAGGTTGCTCGAATCCGTGAAATACGGCAGCTGGTGGCGCTCGCAGTGGACAAGCAGTTCTTTCTTATGTATACGCAAAAGCGGGCGGATGAGTTCCACTCGGTCATTCAGCTTTCTTCGCAGCGGGATTCCTTTCATTCCATCCGTTCCGGCGCCGCGCAAAATCCGCATCAGCACCGTCTCCGCCTGATCGTCGGCATGATGTCCGAGGGCGATGCGGCTGCACCCGTGCGCAAGGGCGACATTTTCCAAAAATTCATACCTTTTGATGCGCGCGGCTTCCTGCGTGCCGAGCCCGGCTTTCCGGGCGAAGGCGGCGATGTCGGGGGAACACGTTTCCAGCGGAATGCCCCATCGTTCCGCCAGCTCTCGCACCCCTTTTTCCTCCCGGTCGGATTCCTCTCCGCGAAGACCGTGATTCACATGGGCCGCCACAAGCCGCAGGCCCATTTCCCGCGCAAGTTCCCGCAGGACATGCAAAAGCGCCACCGAATCGGGTCCCCCCGAAACGGCGACGACAATGCGGTCCTCCGGCGCAATCAGTTGTTCCCGCAACACCAAAGACCGGACCTCGAGCAGTACATTTGTCATGAAAGAGTCTCCTACTGCAGCAATATGTATAAGGATACAAAAAAAGCGAGGACCGATACGGCCAGAGCCCCGCTCAGCCATGCGGAAGGGTCGCGGGAGCCGGCATCCCGGCCGGGGTGGGCAGCCGTCGCATGCCGCCACTCCTCATACACGTCCCCGGAATCGCTCCATCTTCCTTCCAGAATCCCCCGCAAAATGCCCTTGACCGGGGGCGTCAGCGGGCATCGCCCCAACACCTGGAGCAGCGTTTCCAGGTTGCGCCGCTGCGGCATGACTCCGATGGCGTCGTCCAGTTCCTTCAGCGGATCGGCCAGCTGCAGGCAGAGCACCGCAAAGGAAAACAGGTCGTAGGACGGTTCCGCCTTGCGGTCGCCCATATTCCAATATCCCCGGTCATACAGTTCCGTAAACTGCCGCACGCTCCTCCCGCACCGGGTCACGCCGCCGTAATCGATCAGCTCGAGAGCCCCGGAGCGATCCACGAGCACGTTGTCCCGCTTCAGATCGCAAAAGGCGTAGCCGCTCCGGTGTATGGCCGCGAGTTTCCCGATGAGCTGCAGCGTCAGGGGATAAAACCAGTCCGGCCCCCGCTCCTGAAGAAATTGGCCGATATGCGCGCCCTGCACGTATTTCATCGCATAAAACGGAACTTCCTTTGTTCCAAGGATCGCATCGTCCGCTTCCAGAAAATATCCGCGCAGCCCGGAACCGCCTCGCCCGAGGGCTTTCAGCGCGTTGATTTCCGTGTGCAGGTCGAGGGAATCCCGGCCGAATTTCAGGGCGCACAGCCTGCCGCCCCGGCGGGCCAGATACACAAATCCGTTGGCGCCGACGCCGAGCAGGCGCTCGATGGTATAAACGCCCCGGTTCCACTTGCCGACGACGCTCTGGCCCGGTTTCAGACCAGGCCCCGTTTCAAATGACGTAGTCACCTAACAACCCGCCTTCGCCGTGCGGTTCCTCCGCTTGCCGCGAGGTGGCTTCATCCTCGATCGAACCCGCAAGGTAATACTGGATGACCTTCATGATCGCCGGTCCTGTGGGAGTCGCACCCTTCATGTTTATTTTATAGAATAACTGATCCAGTTTTGCAAGATTGCCGGTCCAGCCTTCGATGAGCTCAACGTCCGGCGATTCGGGGGATTTCCCGGGATAATGGAAGATGCTGAGCAGGCTTTTCCCTTCCCTTGCCTGGAGGCTCAGCGCGAGATCCCGGATCGCCGTTTCCACGGCTGCAAGCTTCGGCTTCATGCTGGCGCTCGTGTCGACGAGCAGCGCCACCTGGAGAGGCGCCGTCTCGCTCAGGTCCTCGATCACCTGCACGACTTTCTCCCTCTTGGCGGGCGGCAGCTGTTCCAGGTCGTCGGTGCCAAGCGCTTCCCGCAGCTCGCTGGCCACCATCCGGTGAACCGTGTGGACGACGGTTTGCCGCGTCATCATCTGCACCGTGCGCGACAGCAGGGCCGTCGGCACGATGCGGCTCATGCCGCCTCCCGCCTCGGCAATGCCGCGGATCTCCTCCGCTCCCCGTTCGCCAATTTCCCCCTGGTCCACCACTCCGATCACGTTGACGGTCAGACCCTGCGCCCGGGCATGCGCCGCCGCCGCGCACGGATCCATACCCACATTGGAGCAGCCGTCGGTGATGAGCAAGATTTGTTTCAACTCTCTCCCTCCCAATCGTGAACGATCTTTCTATCTTTCATTGTCGCCACGAATGAGAGAGTATAAACATGGCCTTTTTGCTTCACTCGGGCCCCAACGGCCGACTTGCTCCGCCCGAGAGAAGCATTTTGCTTCGCTCAGCACCCCAACGGCCGACTTTCGCCGCCTGAGAGAAGCATTTTGCTTCGCTCAGCGCCCCAACGGCCGACTTGCTCCGCCTGAGAGAAGCATTTTGCTTCTCTCGGCCCCCTCGGTCTCCTCTCGGCATCTCGCGGACGTCGAGCGATCTTCCAACCGCTGAACGAAGCATATTGGAAGCATTCCGGGCACATTCCGGAACATTCCGGGATCACTCCGGAGACTTTCCGGAGCGAGCATTCCGGATCATTCCGGAGCATTCGGAAGCATTTCCACAAGCATTGGAGCGAAGCTTCCAGCGTCCCTAGCTGACCACCTTGGGCCGCTCGATCCGGCCGATCCCCGGCCAGCGGAAGGTGGCCCACTCCGGTTTGTACTTCTCGATGCGGGCGACGACCACGGTCATGTCGTCGCGGATTTCCCCATGGCGGTGGCGCACAGCCATCTCCAGCAGGCAGTCGGCGATGTCCTGCGGGGATTCCGCCTGCAGTTCGCGGATGACCCGCTTCATCCATTTTTCCTTGTTGACGGCATAACCCGGCGCGTCCAGCAGTCCGTCGGTCATCATGATGAGCGTATCGCCCGGCATGAGCTGCACGGTCACCAGGTCGATGTCGATATCGTGCAGGATGCCGACCGGCAGATTGCTGGCGAAAATGGTGAACACCTCATCCCCGCGCCTGATGAAACTCGGCGTGGACCCGGTTTTCAGAAAGGTGGTCTTGGCCGAATACAGGTCGATCAGCGCGACATCGATCGTCGCGAACATCTCCTCCGGCGAACGCAAGAGCAGGATCGAGTTGACCGATTTGACGGCCAGCCTTTCGTCCATGCCGGACTTCAGGAGCTCGCGCAGGATCGCCAGCGTCGTGCTGCTCTCCCGGCTGGCCCGTTCCCCGTTGCCCATGCCGTCGCTCAGGGCGACCGCGAATTTTCCGTTGCCGAGCTCCATCATGCTGAAGCTGTCGCCGCTCCACAGATCGCCGCCCTTCGCCGCGCCGGCGATGCCGGTTTCCACCTCGTACTCCTTGGCGGAGGTGAACATCACCGTGCGGTAGCCGCCCCCCTTCGGCAGCTCCTGCTCGGATCGCACCGTGATGTTTTCGCCCAGGATGTCGCTCAGAAGCGGCGCGATGATCTTGCGGCATTCATCCATCCCGCTGTTGTACTGGTGGACCATTTCGATTTCCACGCTGCCCGGATCCAGGCTGATGATGTCAATGCTGTGAATGGACAATCCCAGATCCTCCAGCGCCTGGCGGATCTGCTCTTCCTGCATGTGCATCTCCTGCCCCTCGCGCTTGATCTCCCGGGCCAGGTCCTCCATCACCTGGGACACGCCAAACAGCTGGTCGGCCACCAGCTGCCGGCTTTCCTGCAGCTGCCGCCGCCAGCGCTGGTTGGTCCGGAACAGCTCAAACTTCTGTTTCATCAGCTTCAGGATTTGTTCCGGCTTCACGCACGCGCTTTTCCATTCCGGCTTCAGCCCGCCGGCATTCAGCTGCGGATCGCGCTCGATTTCCGACATCATCTCGGTCATCCAGCGGTACGTCTGCGCAAACTGATCCTCCCAGCAGCGCCGCTGTCTGTGGCAGTTCATGCACGCCCTGGCGGAGATCGAATCGAGGAAGTGGTCCACCTCCGCGCGGTTTCTCTCCTTCTGATCTTCTTCGGTCAATTGGGTGAAGCTGCGCGACAGCTGGCGGAACACCTCGGAAAACTGCTCCACCCGGGCGGCGGTCATGTCGCGGATGCGCTTTGCGTAATCGCTCGTTGATTTGATATGCTCCGCCGTTCCGGGCACATACTTCGCCAGCATGCTGATGAAGGAACGGGGCGTCAGCCAGAACAGCAGGATGGCGGCGAGCGACTCAACCAGGCTCGCCATGATCTGCGACTGCTCCCCGACATAAAGGGACAGGATCGAGGCGCCCACGAGGAGTCCGAGGGACACTCCCGCCTTTTTCCCTTCCTTCAGCAGCCCGGCCAGGAGTCCCGCGAAGGCGAGCAGGCTGATCTGGTAGATGGCCTCCACCCGGGCAAGGCTCAGGATGAGCCCGGCGATGACGCCGACCGAGGCTCCCAGCGGCGCCCCGCCCACAAGAGCAAACAGCAAAATCAGATATCGCGACAAGATATGCTCCACAGAAGCTCCTTCGATGGTCCAGCCGACCGTGCCGGTCATGATGGAGGCGAGCAGGATCATGAGGCAGACGATCTCCTCGTTGCGCAGCCTCCCGTCCTTTCGCTGCAGCGTCATGACGGGCAGCGCCTGGATGAAGATGAGCGTCAACACCAGCCCGAGGGTCGATTCCACCGCCGCCAGCATGAGCGGATACCAGTGGAGCTGGTCCCGCAGGACGAGCTCGAACAGTCCCGTGAACATCATCACGAGAAACACAATGAGCGGCGCCATTGAGATATCCGTCCGTTCATACTTCTGCAGCCCTTTCTGGATGAGCAGGAACAGCAACATGCCGAAAGCGATTTCCAGAGTGTTCTGGTGCAGCGAAAACACCGATCCGGCCAGTGAGGACATGGCGACGGCGAAGATCAGGTCCTGCCGCAGGAAATAGATGACAGCGAAATAGGCGAGGGCAAAGGGCGACAGCTGTTCCAGAATCATGGCCCGTCCGAGCAAAAACCCGATTGTCACGAAGAGAATCGACCATTTGTGCACCGCCAGCGCCTTGACCACCGCGTTGTCCCTGGCCAAACGCCGGCCCGTATGGCTGAGGCGGGTTTTCAGCCCCGGCCACGAAGCAAGGAATAGCGCTAAGGATTTCTTTCTTTGTTCCAAAACCGGACACCACCCCATCAGGAAATCGAAAGTGACTCCATTATAGGGCTTGTCCGCCATAAAGTTTGTCAGAACAGGTTGGGACGGCCAAAGAAAAATCCGACAAAATCCCGGGCGCATGACCATGCGATTCCTCCTCGGGAAAGCAAACAGAGGTTCGCTTTTCCCCTCCCGGAGGCGGGGTAAAACAGTGTCGATTTGGACAAGCCTGTGAAAGCTGGCGACAAAATCGGAAAAAAATTCCGGCGGGACCACCGGGCGAACGGAAATCGGCGACGCGATTTTGCAGGAAAAAGCAAAAAAGCCGTCCCGAACTGGAACGGCTGCAGCACTTATGACAGGTGATTGTCAATAACGCCGGGCTCCCCGGCCTCCGCGCTTGGACTCGGTGTTTTTCTTCAGCGACGAAATGCGCTCCTCGCTGTCACGCAAAAACTTGTTCATCTTTTCCTCGAAAGATGGCACCCTGGAAGCAGCACCTCGCGAACCCCGTTCATCATCCCGGCGATACGGTCTGTGAGGCCGGCTCTCGGCCGGTTTGTCCACGGCTCTGCGGATGGACAGTCCGATCTTCCCGTCCTTGTCGACATTGATGACCTTCACGGTGATAATGTCTTCCAATTTCAGGTGATCTTTCACGTCCTTCACATAATTGTCCGCGATCTCCGAGATATGGACCAGACCGGTGACTCCGCCTGGCAGTTCAACAAAGGCTCCAAAATTTGTAATGCCAGTCACTTTTCCTTCAACTTTGGTGCCCACTTCAAGTGCCATAAAACCAAAAGTTCCTCCCTTGGATATGCTTCCCTTTGGAAGCGTTTCAACATGGCTCTCCGGCTGGCCGGATCGAGCTTAGACCGATTATAACCGAAGCCTTGAACGCGGTCAATATGGCAGTTATTTGGTTTCGATAAACAGGGTTTCGCCCTCCTTGGTCATGTGGAGTTCCCTCCGCAGCAACTGCTCGATATATTCGGGATCATGCAGCCGGATGATCTCCAGCTTGTACTGTTCGTTCTGTTCCTGCGTTTCCTGCAGCCGGGCGAGCGCGCGCTCCAGCTCCGCCTTCTTGGCCTGCACCTGGCCGAGCTGGTCCCACAACGTCATCCCTGCCCAGGTCATGAAGGCGAACAGGAATATGTACAGCAGGCGAAGCCTGTTTCTTCTGCCTCTCATCGTTGGCGATGGGCGATTCTGCTGCGGGTTCATCCCGGATGTGCTACCTCCTACCTTTTCCGTCTCAGCCGCCCGAGCATGTCCGACGCCTTCCTGCACAAACGCGGCACAAAGGCGAAATACCGGTGGAGCGGCCTCGTGATCCATCTGGCCAGCAGCCAGAAGGGTCGTATACATTGTAGCACAATTTTTCCAATGAATACAGCCAATGCCGCGCACATTCTGGCCGCCCACAGAACCAGCCGGCGCAAGAGCCTGAGAGGCCGGACGACGAGCGCATCGAACAGCCTCGCGAGCCAGCCGGCGGTGATTTCCGCAAACCGGATGAACAGTCGGATCCCCTTTACCATCCAATGGCTGACCAGCCCGAAATAGGCGCTGACCCCAAGCAGGATGCTGAGCAGCACATAGACGCGGACATCTCCCTGGTTCACGGCCATGAGCGCCGGAAACACCAATGCCAGAGCGGCCGCCCAGTACAACAGGTCAAAAATCGGATACAGCCATCGCCGCATTCGCGCGTACCCGGCCACCACGCGATAGCAGTCGAACAGGATGCCCATGGCGCCCCCGCACAGCGCCATTGCGGACACCGTGAGCAGTTGTTCCTGCAGGTTCACTTGAACAGTTTGCCCAAAATTCCCTTGGATTTTTCCTGGGCGCCCGCGTCCACGTAGCCGAGGGAGTGCACATAGCCTTCGATGGACACATGGCCCTGCTCCAGGTTCAGACTTTTCATATGCAGGTTTTGGCCGGCAACGTTCAGAAACCCGCATTCGGTCTCCAGCAGGAATTCCTCGCTGTCAAAGCTGTCCACCCGGATCACCCCGGTGATGTCCAGCTGCTTCCGGTTCAGCAGGTGGATTTCCTGCCGCTTCCCGGTTTTCCCAGGTTCCGCCATTTTCCTTCCCCTCCATCTTCACAGCCCTGTTCATACAATTTGGTTAATACACTTTATGGAGGGACAGGCAATTTTAGAACAAGCTCCCGCGCAACAAAAAAAGCCTCCCCCGCACAAATTGCGCGCGTGACGCGCAGGTTGTGCAGGAAAAGCTTTTTCTAACCCAAAGGCGTTTGCGGCGGAGCGGACTCTTCCCTCAGCACGGTGTACATGTCTCCCGCTTCGTCCTTGCTCGCGGATTCGGCGACCCGCTCCACCCGGACGGTCAGCGTTTTGTGCCCGAACTGCAAGGTCAGCTCATCCCCCGGTTTGATCCGGGTGGCCGCTTTCGCTTCTCTCCCGTTGACCCACACCCTGCCCATGTCCGATACGTCCTTGGCCACGGTGCGGCGCTTGATCAGCCGGGAGACCTTCAGGAACTTGTCCAGCCGCATTACTTCACGGCAGCTTTGAGCTTGTTGCCAGCCTTGAATGCCGGGATGACCGATTCCGGAATCTTGATTTCCTTGCCGGTTTGCGGGTTGCGGCCCACGCGGCTGGAGCGCTTGCGGGTTTCAAAGGTGCCGAAACCGATGAGCTGAACCTTCTCGCCCTTGGAAAGAGCGCCGGTCACTTCACCCAAAAAACCGTTCAGCACGGTTTCAACGTCCTTCTTCGACAATCCGCTTTTGGCAGCAATGTTGTTGATCAGATCCGTTTTGTTCATTGACCGATAACCTCCTACTTAATTGTTGCGCTTTTGCAGCACGGTTTTGATATACAAAATTTAGGATTCACCACTTATTATTCTTTGCAAATGCCGAAAATCCTTCCTGGTATCAAGGAGTTTTAGAAAATATTTTTTGTCTGGCCCTGCTTTTTGGCCTCCTGCCACCATTCCTCCATCCGGTCCAGATCCACATCCGCAAAGGTGAGTCCATGTTCACGCAGGCGCGATTCGATATGGGCAAACCGGCTGTAAAACTTGCGGTTGACGGCCGCCAGCGCCTGGTCCGGATCGAGATGGAGCATGCGCGCCGCGTTGATGACGGCAAACAACAGGTCGCCCAGTTCTTCCATCCGCTTGTCCCCGTGTCCGCGGGTTCCGGCTTGCCCGCCCTGTTCCGCCGCTTCCTTCAGTTCCCGCAGTTCCTCCTGAATCTTGTCAAACACGCCGTCGATCTCCGGCCAGTCGAAGCCGACCTTTGCCGCCCGCTTCTGATATTCCAGGGCGCGCATGATCTGGGGAAGATCCCGCGGCACCCCGTCCAGCAGCGACCGGGTGTCCGCCTGCTTGTCCGCTCCCTTGGCCCGTTTTTCCTCCGCCTTGATCTGTTCCCAGTTTTGCAGGGCTTCCCCGGCGCTACCGGCCTTCCGGTCGCCAAACACGTGGGGATGGCGGCGGATCAGCTTGCGGTTCAGCCCGTCGATGACGTCATAGACGGAAAACGTTCCGGCCTCTTCCTCCATTTGCGAGTGCAGCATGATCTGCAGCAGCAGGTCGCCCAGTTCCTCGCACATCGCCTCCGGATCCCCGTCATCGATCGTTTCCAGCACTTCATAAGTTTCTTCAATCAGGTTTTTGCGGATCGATTGGTGGGTCTGCTCCCGGTCCCAGGGGCAGCCTTCGGGGCTTCGCAGAATCGCGACGATCTCATGGAGGCGGTCGAATTTCCGTCTGCGCAAACGGTCGTCATCGCTCGCCGGGATCCAGACGAGCAGGTGGTTGCCAAAGTCCTTCAGCCTGTCCAGTTCCACCAGAGGAATTCGGTGGATCTCCTCCTTTCCCCGGACACCAAGGAATTTGCCGACCACAATTTCATGTTCCGGAGGATAGATGTCCAGCAGGGCCAGCTTGGCGTCCGACGCGGTGAACGCGTCATAGATCTGGGCGATGATCGTATGAACCGAAGGCTCGATGAGCGAAGCGCGCAGGCTGGAGGCGTCCAGCAGCATGAACCCTTCGATCGGATCGAAGCCGAAGCGCGCAAAAGCCTGATCGAGAAAGCTGTCACCGCCATGAATGGTGAATGAAATTCCCTCCTGCGGACACCGCGCTTTCAGCATCCGGACGGTCGCCTCGGCGACGGACGGATGGCCGGGCACGGCGTAAACGATGTCCCCTTCCGCCGAACGGGCGAGCCCGATCAGGTCGTCCACGATCCGGGCATACACCTCTCCGAAATCGTCATGCTGTTCATAAAGGTCATCATAGTAGCGAGGTTGGATGCCCTCCCTCTCCAATGCCTGGCAAACCGGATGATCGGCCGTCCGGATGAGGACAAGGCCTGCTGTGCGAAGCAGTTCCCAGGAACCGACCGGCAGCTGGCGCTCATCGCCCGATCCGAGGCCTACGATATGCAAATGCGCCATCGTGAACCTCCTATCTGTAACTTATCTCCAATCCCATGCGAGCTTAAACCTTATCCTTCCATTGCCGAATGGACCGCCATTCCTGTTTTGTGTATGCCTTCAGGGCGATCAGCATGCCCGCATACACGGCAGCCCCGACCGAAACCGCGAGCAGGGCGGCGGCGGAAGCTTGCGGCCTGGTCAAGCCTTCGGTCATGGCTTTGATCATGGCCTCGTTCGTGGCTCCGCTCATCGGATCTCCGGTTAACTCCGCAATAGCCGCCGCAATCCCGTGCCCGGACACATACCCGGCAGCCGCCTGCACCAGCAGCACAGCGGCGGCCATGACCGCGGCACCGGTGAGCGGCTGGAGCCAATAGCTCCTGAAGCTGAAAGTCAGCCCGGCCGCCCGCCGGAGAGCGATGCTGTTCATGAGCGCCGCCGCGGCAAAGGACAGCGTCAGCGCGGCCGCGGCGCCGTTGATGCCGTAAGACGGTACCAACCACAGATTCAGACCGATTTTGCACACGGCCGCGACCCACAAATTGGCCGCCGCGGCCTTCACCGCTCCAAATCCCTGCAGCACGGCGGCGCTCATGATCTGCCAGCAGTTGAAGGCGATCGTCCCCGCGGCGATCATCATGGCGGCGGTGCCGGCGGTGTTGGTGTAGAACATCTGGTTGATCGGCCCGGCAGCGGCGGCCAGGCCGACGGAAGCGGCCACCCCGAGATGCCAGGACACCCTGAGCGCCAGCTCCGCCTGCTCCCGGGCCGCCGCCGGTTTTCCGCCGCCGATCAGCCCCGCCAGGGCGGGAATGACCGCCGCGGACATGGCGCTGAGCAGCATGGCCAATAGCTGCGGGAAGGGCAGACCGCGGGAATAGATTCCAAACTGGCGCAGCGCCTCCTGCTCATCGGCGCCGCTCGACCTGAGCAGCCACGGAACGGTGACGGAATCGATCATGCCCAGCACCGGTGTGACCGATGCGGCCAGACATACCGCCAGCGCATATTTGGCCATTCTCCAGGCGAGGGTGCGCCGCGGCTCCAGCCGATCCAGCCGGCCGGCATGTGCGGCGGCGGTGGGGCCATCGGCTCCAAGGCCGGCGGCGCCGCCGGAGGCGGACCCGATCCCGCGGGTCCGCCCGCGCATCCCGCGCACCCAATGCTCGCGCAGCCACCAGACGGCCACGACCGCGAGGCCCGCGGCGCCGCCTGCAGCCGAGCCGTACATGGCTCCCGCCGCCAGGCCGGGCGCCGAAGCCTGCCGCCCGGCCAGAAACATCAGCGCTGCAAGGATGACGGCCACCCGCACGAGCTGCTCCACGACCTGGGAAACGGCGGTCGGCGCCATCCTGCCCATCCCCTGGAAATAGCCGCGCAGCGCGGACATGAGGGGGACGAACAGCAGGGCGAAGGAAACGCTGCGGATCGCTGCGGCGGTTCGCGGAGCTCCGATCCATGCGGCGATCGTCTCCGCCCCGAGGTACAAAAGCCCGAACCCGACGGCGCCGGCAGCGGTCAGATAGACCGCGGAAATGAGCAGCACCCGCCGCATGCCCTGTTCATTCCCCTCGGCGTAATACTCCGCCGCAAATCCCGATACCGCGACGGGAAAGCCCGCGGCCGCAAGGAACATGATCAGGGTGTAGATCGGAAACACTGTGTTGTAAATGCCGAACGCCTCGTCCCCGCCGATGTTCTGCAACGGGATTTTTTGCAGAACGCCCAGCAGTTTGGACACGACCACAGCCAGCCCGAGAATCGCCATTCCCCTGAACATGGCGGCCGCCGGGCCGCTTCCGGTACTCCGCCCGGGGACATCGCGCTGCCCGCCGGATGTTGTTCCTCCAGCTTCTTGACCTCCGGCAGCCTTGCGGCCTCTTTCCCCGCTTTCCACGTCCATCCGTTCGTTTCTTCCCTCCCCATGATGTAGGCACTGCGCCCCGAACGATGCAATCCCTCCCCAATTATACCCGATTTCCCCCGGCAAAACAGCGCGAGGCAAACAGCACGAGGTCAACAGCGAGGGGCCGCCCCGACCGGTACCGGCCGGAACAGCCCCTCGATTGTCAGGCGGCGTGCGTCATTGCTCCATCTGCTTGCCGAGAAAACCCGCTGCCGTTTCCGCCATTTTCTCCTCCATTTTCCCCATTTTCACGCCTTCTTCCTTGCTGAGCAGGATGACCGATCCGATCGGATCCCCTCCCGCGATGATCGGCGAAATCACATAGCTGGAATAGGTTTCCTCCATCCCCTTGATGATCTCGTAGGTTCCGGGGTTGGTCTCCACCACCGTCTTGCGGTTGTCCATGCATGATTCCACAAGTGTTCCGACGGTTTTGTCGAGATAATCCTTTTTCGGGCCGCCCGACACGGCGATGACGTTGTCCCGGTCCGAGATGATGGTGATATGGCCCGTCCCTTCATAGAGCGACTCCGCATATTCCTTGGCAAAGTCCCCCAGTTCCCCGATGGGGGAATATTTTTTCAGGATTACCTCACCGTCCCGGTCGACGAAAATTTCCAGCGGATCTCCCTCGCGTATCCTTAACGTCCTGCGGATTTCCTTCGGTATGACGACACGCCCCAGATCGTCTATGCGACGAACGATTCCAGTTGCTTTCATGTCCAGTTGCCTCGCTTTCCTTGAAGATTGGATTGCTGGATTGGGTGATGAGGAAAATTAGCGTAACCATAGTATTCATCGGCTCCCATATTCTTATGCAAAGACATCCCTTCGAGGCATACTCTGGAAAAAGCGGCGGGATCGGCAAAAACAGCAAAAAAATAACGGTCATTGATGACCGTTGGAGGATCTTCGCAAGTTCTGACGGACATGTGTTTCCGTTACAGGCAATGTCTTGGAAGTAATTTCCTGAATTTCTCCGCTAACGGACAAAAATGTCCGTTAGAATGGATGCCTTGGCTGCAACGGTCATTTTTGTCCGTTACAGGCCGGACGGCGAGGTGGTCGGCAAGCCGGCCGTCCGCCGCATCGCACCTCGCCCTGCCCGCCAGGCCTCGTCACGGCCGCGCAAGTTGGCTCGCGTCAACCGGTTCCACTCAGTTGGCCGTTTCCTCCCCGGCTGCGTCTTCGCCCGACGAACCTTCCCCTGACGCGCCCTCACCGTCGTCGCCTGCTTCCTCGCTGTAGGCGATGGACACGATCAGCTTGTCCAGTTCATTGTTCATGAAGTCGTTGAACCGCTCAAAGACCAGCTCGGATTCGATCTGCTCCTTCACATCCTCGAAGGCCGGCATTTTCCGGTCGTCCACTCGGATGATGTGGTAGCCGTAGTCGGTTTCCACCGGCTCGCTGATCTCATGCAGCGGCAGCTCCAGAGCGGCCTGCCGGAACTCGGGCACCCACAGGTTGACATTGGCATCGGCGTAGGTGCCGCCGTTGTCCTTCGAACCCGGGTCCTCGGAATACTCCTTCGCCATCTCCGCGAAATCGGCGCCGCCGAGCAGCTTGCCGCGGACTTCCCGGGCGATGGCCAGCGCCTCCTCCTTCGATCTTTCCTCCGTGCTGATCAAAATATGGCTGACGGTGGCGACGGAAACGTAATAGCTCGGATCTTCCGCCACATTCCGGTCGTATTCGCTCCTCAGATCATCCTCGGAAACCAGCGAGCGCAAATACTCGGAAGCGAGCCGGGCGGAGGTGAAGTAGTTCACCATGTCGTTTTCCGTAAATTTCTGCTCTTTCATGAACTGCTTGACCTGATTCTTGCTGCCCAGATAAGTTGCCAGGTATTCCATGACCTGATCGGAATTGTCCTTCGCTTCCTTCACATAGGTGTCCCGCTCCGCGCCATCATAACGCGATGCCAGAATGCGGAAGGCGATGAGCTGCTTCAGCATGTCGAGCCGGAAATTGGGCATTTCCTGCAAATATTCCGCTCCCGGGCTCAGCGTCAGGTTGACCCCGATAAATCCGTCCAGTTCCTTTTCCGTCACGGTCTGCTCCGAACCCTGGGCGTCGTTTTTGTACACGGCCGCCGGTTCTGTTCCGGCGCCCTTCCCGCCGCAAGCGGCAAGCAGCTCCAGGCAAAGCGCCGCGATCGTGGCGATGCGAATCCATGTTCCTGCCAATGGTTTATTTTGCGGCATGATGCAGTTCCTCCTTTGTAATGAGCGCTTCTTCGTAAGCCTGAAGCAGCTTTTCCAGCAATCCGGCGCTATCCTCCATACTCAGCCCGCGGCACTGCAGCACCATGTGAATTCTCGCTTCGTCAACGAACTTCACCCGGCCGTCAAACCGTTTGCTGATGGCATAAAGGCGCTGCCCGTTCACCTTTTCGTTCTGGGCCTGTTCCATCACGATATGAATCTCGTTCTGTTTTTCCAGACGAATCGTTTCAATGCCGTAGCGGCGTCCGTACACTTTCAGCCGGGCGACCGCAAGAAGGTTTTCCACCGCCTTCGGCGGATCCCCGAACCGGTCGGTCAGTTCCTCGTGCAGATCATCCGCTTCCTCCAGCGTCTGAATCGAGGCGACCTTTTTGTAGATTTCTATTTTTTGCATGCTGTCGTAAATATATTCCGAAGGAATGTAGGCGTCGATCGGCAGCTGGATCTGGGTCTGGACTTCCTTCTCTTCCTTCCATGTCTCGCCGGCCATCTCCGCCTTGCGTTTCTGGATTTCCTCGGTCAGCATCTGGGTGTACAGGTCAAAACCGACGGAGGCGATGAAGCCGTGCTGCTCCGCGCCGAGCAGATTGCCCGCGCCGCGGATGGACAGGTCCCGCATCGCGATCTTGAATCCGCTCCCGAGTTCGGTGAACTCCTTGATCGCCTGCAGTCTTTTTTCCGCTTCTTCCGACAGCGTCTTGTTCGGCTGATACGTGAAATAGGCGTAGGCGATCCGGTTGGAGCGGCCGACGCGGCCCCTGAGCTGGTACAGCTGGGACAGGCCCATCTTGTCCGCGTCATGCACGATCAGCGTGTTGACGTTGGGGATGTCCACCCCGGTTTCGATGATGCTGGTGCTGACCAGCACGTCGTATTCGCCGTCGAGAAAATCGAGGATCGTTTTTTCCAGCTCCCGCTCGGACATCTGCCCGTGGCTGACGGCGATTCTCGCATCCGGCACAAGATCCTGGATCTGCTCGGCAATCTGGTAGATTCCCTGCACCCGGTTGTACAGATAATAGACCTGCCCGCCCCGGGCCATCTCTCTCTCGATCGCCTCGCGCACCAGCGTGCTGCTGTATTCCACCACGTAGGTCTGCACCGGAAACCGGTTTTCCGGAGGCGTCTCGATGATCGACAGATCCCGCACGCCGAGCATCGACATGTGCAGTGTGCGCGGAATCGGCGTGGCGGTCAGCGTCAGCACGTCCACATTCGTTTTCAGCCGCTTCAGTTTTTCCTTGTGCGCCACCCCGAACCTCTGCTCCTCGTCGACGATGAGGAGGCCGAGATCCTTGAACTGGACGTCCGAGGACAGGAGCCGGTGGGTGCCGATGATGATATCGACGGTGCCGGTTTTCAATCCCTTGATCGTTTCCGCCTGCTCCTTCCGGGATCGGAAGCGGCTCAGCACGTGGATCTGGAACGGATATCCGGAAAACCGCTCCTTGAACGTTTCGTAATGCTGCTGGGCGAGGATGGTCGTCGGAACGAGCACGGCGACCTGCTTGCCCTCGATGGCGGCCTTGAAGGCGGCGCGGATGGCCACCTCCGTCTTGCCGTAGCCGACATCGCCGCACAGCAGCCGGTCCATCGGGACCGGCTTTTCCATGTCCCGCTTGATCTCCTCGATCGATCGAAGCTGGTCCGGCGTCTCCTCGTAAGGGAACATCGCCTCGAATTCTTTCTGATAGGGGGTTTCCTTCTGGAACGCATAGCCCGGCGACGCCTGCCGCTCCGCGTACAGCTTGATCAGCTCATCGGCGATGTCCCGGACCGACGACCTCGCCTTCGATTTCGCCCGGTTCCAGTCCGATCCTCCCAGCTTGTGCAGCTTCGGTTCCTTGTCGTCGGAGCCGATATATTTCTGCACCAGATCGATCTGCTCGATGGGCACCGAAAGCTTGTCGCCCCCGGCATACATGATGTGCATGTAGTCCTTGTGAATGCCTCCGACTTCCAGCGTGCCGATGCCAAGATACCTGCCGATGCCGTGATTGACGTGGACGACGTAGTCTCCGACCTTCAGCTCGGTATAGCTGCGGATGCGCTCGGCGTTCTCCAGCTTCCGTTCGGCCTTGCGAGCCTTCCGCTGCTTCTGGCTGAACATTTCCCCTTCGGTGATGACGACCAGCTGGACCGACGGAAACTCGAAACCGGTCTGCAGGTTGCCCTCAATGATGTCCGGCGGCTCCACGTCATAATCCCGCAAAATGCGCCGCACCCTCTCGACCCGCTCCGTTCCTCCGGCGAGGATGACGACGCGGGAACCGGATTTGCGCCAGCGTTCCATCTCCGATTTGAACAGGTTCATCTGCCCGTGGAAGTTCTGCATGGCGCGGCTGACGAAGTTGACGATGTTTTTCGGCTGGGTTTGCGGAATTTGCCTCAAAAACAGGGAAATGTACAGCTTCGGCTGGGGAGCAAGAGGCAGCAGAGATTCATACGGCTTGGATACGACAAAGGCCGGCAGGTTTTTGCCTTCCCCCAGCATCGAAGCGATATGCTCCGCCTCTTCCCGCTCCAGCTGCCGGGCGGTTTCCTGCAGCCGGATCGGCTCATCCACGACGATGAGCGAATCCTTCGGAAGGTAGTCGAGCAGTGTATGGCGTTCGGGATACAGCATGGATGCGTATTTGGAGATGCCCGGGAAACTGGTTCCTTGCCTCAAGAGCTCAATTTCATGGCCGATGTTCCGGGACAGCTTTTCCTTGGCCGCGCGGTCCGACATCCTGGCCAGCTGCTCCTCCAGCCGCTCGAAGGCATGCTGCGCGGCGTTCTGAAACCGGCCCTCCGAAGCGACCCATTCCCTGCATTGCAAAATGTCGATCTGCTCCAGCTTTCGGGTGGAGCGCTGGTCCTCCGGATCGAATTCGCGGATCGAATCCACCTCGTCGCCGAACCATTCGATGCGGAAGGGCAGTTCCGAAGTAATCGGATACAAATCCAGGATGCCCCCGCGGACGCTGAAGTGGCATTTCGATTCGACCTTGTCCGTCCGTTCGTAGCCAAGCCGGACGAGCCGCTCCGCCACTTCCTGCAGGGGAATTTCCTCGCCGACGGAAAGCCGGATGCGCGCGCTGCGAACGGAGTCGGCCACGGGCACGATCTTCCTGAGCCCGGCATAGGGAACCACGACGACGCCCTGGAAGCCGTCCGCCAGCCGCGCCAGGGCGGAAATGCGCTGCGCCTGCATTTCCGGACTGGAGATGGCCGCCTCCACGGCCATCACCTCGTCAGCCGGATACAGGAGCACCCGATCGCTCCCCAGGAGCTCCTGCAGATCATCGGCCGTTTTTTGCGCGGCATACATATTGTGGGTGACAACAAGAAGAGTCCGCTGCAATTCATGGTAAGCCGCTGCGGTCAGCACCTGGCGCGACGACCCGGCCAAGCCGGACAAAAGCTGCTCCTTCATTCCGGCGCGGATGCCGGAGATGACCGTCTGAAAATCGGCATCTCCACTCATTGCGCGGATCAAAGATTGCATGGTTTTGCGAACCTCCCCGACACATTGCAATAAGCCTCGGCAAACATGCCCAGGCTGGTTCCTCGAACCCGAGTTGTTCTTACCATTTCTATTGCAACGGATTATCCAGCAAAGACAGCTCTGGATGGGCTTCCAGAGCCTGTTTGCAATATTCGCAAACGACTTTCACCATCATGTCGCCTGCCGAATTATACGCTATTATATCTTTCCGTTCCTCCGGGGTCAAGAAAAGAAGGCCGAGACGGGCTTCGTCAAAATCCCGCTGGTCGATCGTGCCGATCGGATACCGGCAGTGGCGGCACACATACTGGATGGACATCGCGGAACTCATCCTCCTGTCGATGATGACTCCATTCAGTATGCCCCGGTTCCGGCGCTCTTAGCCGCATGCTCAGCCGTTGAACTTCGCCATCGCCTTTTCGAAGGGGCCGGCGACGGCCGCCTCCGCCGCGTCGCACGCCTTGTCCAGCAGCTCATCCAGCGACATCCTCTCATCCTTCGAAAAGGGCGAAAGCACGTAGTGAGCGACGTCGACGCCCGCCGGAGGACGGGAGATGCCGACGCGAATGCGGTTGAACCGCTCCGTTCCGGCATGCTGGATGATCGACCGGATGCCGTTATGCCCGCCGGAGCTGCCCTGATAACGAAGACGCAGCTTGCCAAAGGGCGTATCCAAATCATCGTAAATGACCAGCAGATCTTCCAGGGCGGCCTTGCGATAGTCCATGAAGGAGCGGACCGCTTCTCCCGAAAGATTCATATAGGTCATCGGTTTGATCAGCGCCACCTTTTCGCCGCCCGGAGTCCACCCCTCGCCGATCAGGGACCTGTGTTTTTCCTGGCCGATTGTGATATTCCACCGCTGCGCCAGCCGGTCGATGACCATGAAGCCGATATTGTGCCGGGTCGACTCATACTGGCGGCCGGGATTCCCCAGTCCGACGATCCATTTCACCGGTACTCCCCCCTAACTAAACCCGCGAAAGTGACGTGATGCTCCGAAGCAAATTCCGACTACTTTCGCGGGGCCCGAAAACAAACCCACAAAAGTGACGCTGGCCTACGCAGCGTATTCCGAGTACTTTTGTGGGGCCCATACCCCAAAACCCGCGAAAGTGACGTGATGCTCCGAAGCAAATTCCGACTACTTTCGCGGGGCCCAAATGGAAGAAGGCCTCCCTACTGGTTGGCCTCCTGTTCCTGTGCCTCGCCTTCTCCGGCCGGCTCGTCTCCGGCCGGCTTCTGCGCGGCCAGCACCGTGACGATGACCTCGTCCGGCTCGTGCAAGAGCTCCACACCTTCCGGCACCGACAGTTCGCCCGCCAGGATGCTGTCCCCGATCTCCAGTCCGCTCAGATCAACGGACAAGGCTTCCGGGATCCGGTCCGGCAGGCAGCGAATCTCCGCTTCCCGCGTCTGCCACTGGAGAATGCCGCCCTCCTTCACGCCCGGGGCCTCTCCCGCCGCCTCCAGGGCGACCTTGACGCGGACCGGCTCCGCCATATTGATCCGCAGAAAATCAACATGAAGGATCGTCTGCTTCAGCGAATCGCGCTGCACATCATGTATCATGACCGGCATGGCCGGACCGCCGTCGATGGACAGCCCGATGACCGCGCTGGGGTGCTTGCCGAGCAGGTCGCGAAGTTCTCCCTCGTCCACGGCGATGGCGGTGTCCGGCACCTCCTTGCCGTACACGACCGCCGGCACCTTTCCTTCCGCACGGAGTTGTTTCAGCGTCGACCGGATGCCGGTCCGGCGGGATTCGGCTTGCAGTTGAATAGCCAAAACGGATTCCTCCTATACGTTATTCATTTCATAACGTATAGTGTATCCAATTGGCTGGCATTTCTGTCATTCAGTCAAACAGGACGCTGACGGACAGCTCTTCATGGATCCGGATGATCGCTTCCCCGATGATCGGCGCGACCGAAAGCTGCCTGATTTTCGAAGAAGGATTCTCATGCCGGATCGGGATCGTGTTCGTCACCACGACTTCCCGGATCGGCGACTTTTCAATGCGCTCCATCGCCGGGCCGCTCAACACCGGATGGGTGCAGCAGGCGTACACTTCCTTCGCGCCCTTTTCCATAAGCGCGTCGGCGGCCAGCACCACCGTTCCCGCCGTGTCGATGATGTCGTCGATGATGATCGCCGTTTTGCCCTCGATCTCGCCGATGATGTTCATCACTTCGCTCACGTTGGGCCTTGGACGCCGCTTGTCGATGATGGCGATGGGAGCCTTCAGGTAATCGGCCAGTTTCCTGGCCCGCACGACCCCGCCATGGTCGGGGGAAACGACCACGATATCGCTGAGTCCCTTTTCCTTGAAACATTTGGCGAGGATCGGCACGCCCAGCAGATGATCGACCGGTATATCAAAAAATCCCTGAATCTGTGTCGCATGCAAATCCATGGCGATGACCCGGTTGGCCCCGGCCGTCTCGATCAGATTGGCCACCAGCTTCGCCGTAATCGGATCGCGGGAGCGGGCCTTGCGATCCTGACGCGCGTATCCGTAATAGGGGATGACGCAGTTGATGCTTTTGGCGGAAGCCCTCTTCAACGCATCCACCATGACCAGAAGCTCCATCAGGTTGTCATTGACCGGATCGCAGGTGGACTGGACCACGTACACGTCGCAGCCGCGGACACTCTCATTCAGGCGAATCTGGATTTCTCCGTCGCTGAACTGCAGCACCTCCGCATCGCCCAGCGGCACGCCCACAACCTCGGCGATTTCCCTGGACAATTCCGGGTTGGAATTGCAGCTGAAAATTTTCAGTTTCGGATCCATATAAGGCACGATCATATCCTCCTAAATTTTTATGCAAAAAGGTTCCTCGCTAGGGTTTGGAAGGTGCTTGCCTGGAAATGCGAGCCCTCAGACGGCTGGCGTAGCCTTCCTTGTTGGTCTGCCGGGCGCGGGCGATGGCCAGGCTGTCCGCGGGCACATCCCCGGTAATCGTCGAGCCGGCGACCACATAGGCTCCTTTCCCGATGGTGACCGGCGCGATCAGGTTGACGTTGCTGCCGATGAACGCCCCGTCCTCCACGGTCGTGCGGTGCTTGTTCACCCCGTCGTAGTTGGCAGTGATGACGCCGCAGCCGATGTTGACTCCCTCTCCAATGGACGCATCGCCCACATAACTGAGATGGGGCACCTTGCTTCCTTTGCCGATGAGGGAATTCTTGATTTCCACAAAATCCCCGATTTTCACGCCCTCGCCGATTTGCGAGTCGGGTCGGATGTAGGCGAAGGGTCCGACCGCCGCGCCGCTCTCCACCCGGCACTTCACCAGCACCGAATGGGAAATGGTCACGCCGTCGCCGATCCGGCTGTCCGTCACTTCCGTATTCGGACCGATGACGCAGCCGGAGCCGATCACCGTGCTGCCTGCCAGGTGGGTGCCGGGGCGAATGACGGTATCCCGGCCGATTTCCACTCCCGCGTCAATATAAGTATGGTCCGGATCGATGATGGTCACACCGTCCAGCATGTGCGAGCGATTGATCCGGATGCGCATCAGCCGTTCGGCTTCCGCAAGCGCCGCCCGGTCGTTGACGCCGATCGATTCCGAGGCGTCTTCGAGCACGTATCCTTCAATGCGGTGTCCATCCCGCTTCAGGATGGCGACCACGTCGGTCAGGTAATATTCCCCCTGCCGGTTGTCATTGGACACCCGCCCGACCGCCTCAAACAGCAGCCGGTTGTCGAATACGTAGGTGCCCGTGTTGATCTCCCGCACCGCCGCTTCATCCGGTGTGCAGTCCTTGAACTCCACGATTTTTTCCACCGAGCCGTCGGAGCCGCGGATGATCCTCCCGTAAGCCGCAGGGTCGTCAAGAACAGCGGTTACAATCGTGCACGCCGCCCCGGATGCCCGATGTTTCTCCACCGCCTCCACGATCGTTTTCCGGGAAATCAGCGGGGTGTCTCCGCAAAGGACAATGGCGATGCCGTCCTCCTCCTTGAGAAGCGGCGCCGCCTGCATCACCGCGTGGGCGGTTCCGAGCTGCTCCGGCTGCAGGGCGTATTCCGCACGGTTCCCCAAATATTCCTTCACCGCCTCGGCTCCGTGGCCCACAACGGCGACGATCCGGTCCGCCCCGATTTCCTCCAGCCGGTCGACCACGTGTCCCACCATCGGTTTGCCGCAAACCGGATGGAGCACCTTGTACAGGCCGGATTTCATCCTCTTGCCCAATCCCGCCGCCAGCACGATGCCCAACGTTCGCATGAGCCGCTCCCTCCCCGTGTACGCTCGAGCAAAGCCGAACACTTCGCATTAACCAACGTTAACTATATCTTAAATCAGTAAAAAAGAAAAGAGAGCCGTATCAGCTCTCTCACTTTGACAAAATGATGAAATTACGCGCCTTCCTCGATGACGTCATCTTCCTGCAATGCCCTCTCATATTCGGCCAAAACGGCGCTCTGGATTTTCTCGCGTGTCTCCGACGAAATGGGATGGGCAATGTCCCTGAATTCCCCGTCGGGCGTCCGCTTGCTGGGCATGGCCACGAACATTCCGTTATTGCCGTCGATGACACGAATGTCGTGTACGACAAATTCGTTGTCAATGGTAATGGAGGCAATTGCTTTCATTCGCCCCTCCGTGTTGACACGGCGAAGTCTGACATCTGTAATCTGCACTTCTGTCACCCCTTTTCCAAATAACAGACTTGGTGTATAATTCCACGTTTAAGGAAAAAATCCTTCTTGTCAATTGTTAATTTTTTGATTTTTTTGGCGCTTATTTTTTTACAGCAGGGTTAATTTTTTACAGTAAGTGAGAAACAAATGCCCGGAGGTCGTCCGGGCATCTGCGGGGCATCCGTTAGCACCCTGTTTGATGCGCCTGTTCATTCCGCCGGAATGCAGGCGATCATTTCGATCTCGATCAGCGCGTCCTTCGGAAGCCTCGCCACCTCGACGGTGGAGCGGGCCGGCTTATGTTCGCCAAAGTAGGAGGCGTAAATTTCGTTGATCGTGGCAAACTGGCTCATGTCCTTGATGAACAGCGTCGTTTTCACCACGTTTCGATAAGATCCTCCCGCCGCCTCGAGCACCGCCCCCATGTTTCGGAGCACCTGGTGTGTCTGTTCCTCGATGCCGCCCTCGACGAGCCTTCCCTCGGCATCGAGCGGAATTTGCCCGGAGGCGTATAGCATGTTCCCGACCATGACCGCCTGGGAATACGGTCCGATCGCCGCCGGCGCCTTGTCCGTGGAAATGACTTTCAGCATATTCGATCCTGTCCCCTTTCTCCTGTTGATCCCGCTGAGTTCCGGCCTGTCCTTATTCCGAAGCCGGAAAATCGCTGAAATAATTGCCGGGCTCCACCTGGATGTTCCTGTTCTTCGGGTCGATGCCGGTGATGCGGGCCAGCGAGACATAATCCTTCACAAGCCTCTGCTCGAGCGTTTCCGGATCGCCGGCCTCGACAAATACGCCGACGCCCGCCACTTCCGCATGGAATTCCTTCAGCAGGTCGATCATGCCCTGCACAGTGCCGCCGGCTTTCATGAAATCGTCGATGATGAGCACCCTGGACTCCTCGCGCAGCGCCCGCCGGGCGAGGGACATCGTCTGGATTCTCTTCGTTGAACCGGACACATAGTTGATGCTGACCGCCGATCCTTCCGTCACCTTGTTGTCGCTGCGAACGACGACGACCGGAACGTTCAGGTAGCCGGCCGTGGCGTAGGCCAGCGGGATGCCCTTCGTCTCGACGGTCATGACAACCTCGAAATCGCGGTCAGCAAAGGCGGAGGCGAACATTTTGCCGATCTCGCTGAGTGTGGAGGGCTGCCCCAAGAGATCCGACATGTACAGATAACCGCCGGGCAGGATGCGGTCCGGATGCTCCAGCAGCCGGCAGATTTCCCTGATCTTCTCCAGGGAGGCAGCCTTGGACGCCATCGGAATGTACCGGACCCCTCCCGCGGCGCCCGCCAGCGTCTGCAGCATGCCCAGTTCCTCGGATTCAAACACTTCCTTGATGATGGCCAGATCCTCGCTGATCGAGGACTTGGCCGACTGGTACCGATCGGCAAAGGTGATGAGCGGAATCAGCGTATGGGGGCGTGAAAGCAGATATTGCGTCATGTCAACCAGTCTTGCGCTCCGTTTCAACTTTTTCACACCGATGGCCCCCCAAAATCCGTATAATATATGTAGAATATACCATTGCTGTACGGGTTTGTTCAAGAAAGATTCGTCAGGAAGATGTGAGCAATCTTGCCACAAATACCTGCTTGCAAAATCCCCTCAGGCCGTTGTAGATGCGCGCCACCTTCGCCTCCTTTTCCACCACTCCAAAAACCGTCGGGCCGCTTCCCGACATGAGCGCCCCTTCGGCCCCGAGACGGAGCATCAATTCCTTGATCTGCCTCACCTCGGGATGGAGGCGGAAGGTCACCTCCTCCAGCACATTGCCCATCGCCGAGCACATGTCCCGCACATCGCGCTGGCGCAAAGCCTCCAGCATCCGTCCGGCGGAAGGATGTTCGGAAATGCGGTCGACCTGCAAACGCCTGTACACCTCCGCGGTGGACACGTGGATGGGCGGTTTCGCCAGCACGACCCAGCATTGCGGCGGCGCGGGCGCGTCCGTCAGCACCTCGCCCCTTCCCGTCGCCAGCACAGTGCCGCCCCGGACGCAAAAGGGCACGTCCGATCCGAGCTCGGCGCCAAGCGCCTCCAGCTCCCCGTGCGTCAACCCGAGCCCCCAGAGCCGGTTCAGTCCCCTGAGCGTCGCCGCCGCGTCGCTGGAACCGCCGGCAAGCCCCGCGGCAACCGGGATTTTTTTGTCCAGATGGATATAGACTCCCCGCGTGACCCCGTATCTTTCCTTGATCAGCCTGGCCGCCTGGAAGGCAAGGTTTTTCTCGTCCAGCGGAATGTACCCCGCCTGGCTGGAAATGATGATGGTGTCCCGGGGAAGCTCGGACATTTCCAGCCGGTCCGCCAGATCGACCATGGTCATCACCATCTCCACCTCGTGATAACCGTCCTCCCGCTTCCGCAGCACGTCCAGGCACAGATTGATCTTCGCGGGCGCCTTTTCATATACCTTGGTCATCCTGACTCCCCAACTCCGATCCTTTATATGCAGAAATTTTACTATATCGACAGGCCAAAAAAAAGCGCCGCTCCCGGCGGAACGTCCGGGCCTGGGCGCGCGGCTCCTTGAACAATTCCATGGCGGGAACGGCCGCGCAAAAAGAGCCAGACTTCCCGCCCCAGAGCCCGGAAGAGACCGGATCCCGGCAGGATGCTGGCTCTTTTTCTGCGGATTGGCCGCATGATCAAGCAGGATTGCGTAAATGCGTCCGGTTTTACTGATAAGGCTGGCTTGACCTGCTTGCCTGGTACGTCTGGTTTGCCTGATACGCCTGCACCGCCTGGTATGGAAGATTGCCCGGATACGGTTGCGGAGCCTGATAAGAAGGTGCGGCCTGTTGCGTTTGCTGGACGGGTTGTTGCGGGGCCGTCCGGAACCGCTGGGCCGACTGGTATTGGCTGGCCAGCTTCTGCTCGGCGATCTGGACCGCTCTCTTCACCAGGTTGCCCGCGTCCCTGGCGCGGATTGCGCCCCATCCCTCCCGCTGCACGGTGTCATAAATGCCCAGATCCTTCGCCAGCTCCTGCTTGAACTGCTCGCTCATGATTCCTTTTCTTCTGCGCGCCATCACTTCAGCCTCCTTCCCGCGCACCTGTTGGCGGCAGAGCCGCCTTGCATGCGATGGATGAATGCATTTTTAGAATGCCCGGAAGCGCCGAAGCCATTCGCCCATCCGGTCATGGACCGATGTTGGTGATTATAGGTGAACAATCGACCAAAAACAAAAAAAGCTGCCCCGGAGAAATCTCGGGACAGCCTCGGATTGGCTTCAACTGTTGCTGTATGCGAATGCGGTCATTCCTGCTACTGCCGCGCGCAGGAAATGCGGACTTGTCCATCATCGTTGCATACCGTCACTTCAACGGTTTCCGTCAGGATGTCCGCGTAGCTGTAAGAAACCCGCTTGAACGAATGTTGGTGGTCCTGATCCAGCTTCACAATAAATACGGAAGGATAGGTTTCTTCCAGAATGCCGGTTCGTTCGATCGTCTTGCGCCGACCGCCGTTGGCTTTCAACATGATTCTAGAACCCACATGAGCTTCCAGGCTCTGTTTGATTTCCTGCAGTGAATTCTTGGCCATGGTTGGCTACCACCTCTTTCTTGGTAATTCATTATACCGCAAAAGGAGGTGGTTGTCAATTGAGCATAATATTATATCAGCCGTGTTTGGTCATTGTCAACGGTATTCCCGCCAATTAGTTAGCGTTTTTATGAAAGTTGGGCAGTCCGAGTCGAAAACATCCCCTTGTCTCAATTCCGCCCATCCCCTTCATGCCGCTCATCGTGTGGTGAATGATATCGGAAATGTGAACCGTCTCCTTCATGGAGGTGAAGGCGATTTTGGAGGCGATTTGCACCGGATCCATGGCATGGATCAAAATGCGCCCGGGCGAGCTGGCGAAGTTGGCGCCCGCCTGCAGCAGCGCCTCAAAATGGGACTGGCAGGCTCCGGCGACGATGATCAGATTGTCCAGATTGCGCTCGTATTCCCTGGCAATGCGGATCGCCCGCACGAAATGGCGGGAATTTTTGTAACTGGACAGGGAATACAAATCCGGGGCCCTGTCGCCGATTTGCTTGTACACGCCGTCATGGCCGGTGATGACCAACACGTCGGGTTTCACCTGCGGCAGGAGCCGCCTGAGGGAATCCGGCATGTCTGCCTCGGCCATGTGGTAGCCTTCCGCCGGCACCCGCAGTTGGCGGTACAGGTCCATGCTTTTCGCCAGATAGTTGGCATCTCCGTCGAGGTGGAGCACCCTGCCCGGCACTTCAAAAAAACCCTGCTCCTGCCACTGCGGGGAAACCGCCGATGCCGCGAGGTGCCGGATCGTCTCCTTCAGGGCGGTGCGGCGGTACTCCTGCAGCCGCTCGATGGACCGCTTCAGCTCCGGCTCCCAATCGCCGGAACGGGAAGCCGCAAACGGATCATCGACCGGCTCCAGATCCTCCAACGGAGCGTCCGCCATCAGCCGGTACTCCACTCCCCGCAGCCAGGCGGTATTCTGCACAATCTGCTCGATGCGAAAGACGATGTCCCCGCCGTACGATTTCCGGATCACATAATCGCCCTGCTTCATACCATCCCCTCCACGTTTTATCCTATGGCGGGAATGGGCGATTGGTGTATCGCGGATTTCCTGATCATCCGAATGATTGATGCCCGGCCAGCGCCTTCCGCAGAACGCCGCTCAAACGCGCAAACTCCTCCATGGTCAAGGTTTCCCCGCGGCGCGCCGGATCGATGCCGCTATCCTGCAGCGCGCCAAGCAGCAGCTCCTTGCCCCTGTTCGGGTCTCCGCCGGTGCCCTTGGGTTTTCCGGCCTTGCCGAAATAGCGGGCGAGAAGATTGTTGAATATCGTTTTGCGCCTCTGGGCAAAGGAGGCCTGGACGACCTCGAAGAAAAACTCCTCCGATTCCACCGAAACGGGCGGACGTTCCCGCAGCGTGAGGGAAACGACGGCGGAATCGACGTTGGGCTGGGGAATGAACGCGGTGCGTGGCACTCCAAAGACGATGTCCGTTTCGCAATAATACTGGACGGCGATGCTCAGGCTTCCGTAATCCTTGGTGCCCGGGCTGGCGTCGAGCCGTTCCGCCACCTCTCGCTGCATCATGACAACCATCCGGCGGATGGGCAGCTTTTCCTCCAGGAGCCGCATGAGGATCGGGGTTGTGATGTAATAGGGCAGGTTGGCGACGACGACGAGCCGCTCCACGCCCGCGAAATGCCGCTCCACCAGCCCATGAAGGTCGATCTTCAGAATGTCGCCGTGCACGACCTCCACGTTGTCATAGGGGGCCAGCACCTCTTCCAGCACGGGCAACAGCCGGCCGTCGATTTCCACCGCCACGGTCCGGCCGGCGGCCTGCGCCAGCTTCTCGGTCAGCGCGCCGATGCCGGGGCCGATCTCCAGCGCCCCGTCCCTTGGCCCGAGCTGCGCCGCCGAAACGATCCTGTTCAGGATGTTGGCATCCGTCAGGAAATTCTGGCCGAGGCTTTTCTTGGCGCTGATGCCGTGCCTTGCCAGCAGTTCCCTCGTTTTGTTCCTGTTCAATGGCGATCCTCTTCCCCCGCTTCGGATTGTTCCCAGGTTCGGACGGCGGCTTCCAGCTCCGCCCGGGTAATCTGAAACATCTGGCATCTTTTGAAAAACTGCTTGCCGTTGGCGTAGCCGATGCCGAGCAGGCGCCCGACGCCCGCGCGCCGCCGCGAAGAGTCCGCCCGGTTGATGAGCCCGGCGCGCATCAGATCATCCCAACCGATATCCGTCTCCGCCCGCTGCATGTCCGTCCTCACCCGCTCCAGGGCGCGGACGATGGCTTCCGGTTCCGCGTTTTCCACGCCGATGTCTCCGTCGCATTCCGCTTCGCTCACGTCCAGGAAGGCGTGCTTGCATCCCGGCACGGCCCGGGTGATCAGGCGCCGGATGCGCTCTCCGGCATGGTCCGGGTCGGTGAAGATGATGACCCCCCGCTTCTCGCGGGCCAGCCGGATGCGCTCGATGACTTCCTCGCTGACCGCGGACCCGCCGGTCTCAATCGTATCGGCTTCCACCGCCCGGCGGATGGCCGCGGTGTCGCTCTTGCCCTCAACCACGATCAGTTCCCTGATCAATTGGGCACGCCCCCTTTTTCATTCCGTTCCTTTATTCCGTCCATGGCGTTCCCGCTCCATGGCCGAACCTGTATTGATCATATCATGCTCACGCAAAGGAAACAAAATAACGCCGCCAGGGGCGGCGCTGAAAGGCCCTTCCGTCAGGACGGCGATGCAAAAGCCGGATTCGTTATGGCGACGGCAGTTCGGGCCCGATCAGGTAGACCGTGTAGCCGCGTTTCAGGCCGAACTGCTGCGCCTGCTCCTCGTCCTCCATGTAGATGTCGATCTTCCTGCCCTTCACCGCGCTCCCGGTGTCCTCCGCCCGGCGAAAGCCGATGCCCTCAATGTACACCCACCAGCCGAGGGGAATGACATCCGGATCGACGGCGATCGTCTGCCCCTCCTTCACGCGCGTTCCCGTGTAGGTGACGCCGTAAAGCGGATGATCCTCCGTCTTGCCGGTCGACTCCAGGCCCGCGTGGTAAGCGGTAAGTGTGACGTTTTCCAGCACCTTTTTCACCCCGAAGGTGACGCCGTCACGGGTCACCGTTTCCACATCGGGGGAAGAAGCCGACAGGGCTGTGACGGCGTTCCGGGTGCCGACGGCGACCACCTGCGCGACCGCCGGCTCGATGACCGTTTCTTCCAGCACTTTCTCTTCGATGATCTCATCGCCTCGCACCTTCAGCTGGACGCGCTTGACGAGCCGCCCGTCCCTGCCCTCCTGCATGACGGTTTCCTTCCCCTTGGGCAAGGAAGAAATGTGCCGCCGCAGCGTTTCATGGGGAATCGGTTCTTCCCGTTCCACGACGACGAGGCGCGGGCGGATGACTTCCACGACCGCCTTTTCCGAAATTTCCGTATCCGGCGAAGGGATGACCGCATCCTCCGCGGTGACGGATATGCCCAGCTCCCGAAGCACATCCCCCGCGGTCCGGCGGGCGGTGAACCATACCCGCACAGTGCCGTCGTCCACAATGAACACCGGGAAAGCGTTTCTTTCCTGCGCCAATTCATTAGCTGGCAAACTGGTTGCCCTTTCTTCCGCGACGGCCGCGCCGGACTGTTCGAGCTTGAGGCGCTCCATGCCGGTCAGCACCATCGCGACCCCCACCACCGCGGCCAGGAGAAGCGCCGGAGGAAATCCCTTGACCCGGCTCGCCAGCCGCGAGGTGATGTTCTGTATGGTTTTCATCATGACCTCCAACATTCATTGCGTTCGCCTTGTGAAGAAAACGGGCGAAATCAGGCGAAAACAAAAGATGGAGCCGGACAATCCGGCTCACTTGAAAAGTGTACGGGTTTGCGCGCGGGATGTAAAGGCGTCCGCCCCGCCATATTCCGGGCTCTGGGCGGTTGTCGAAATGAAAAAAGGGAATACCGGCGCGTTTCAGGACTTTTCCGCCGGTATTCCCCCTGATTTCTCGCAATTCCTCCGAATTACAGGAGCCGCTTCAGCGCCGGAAACAGTTCCGCCGCATTTTTCGCCGTCACATGGGCCAGTTCCTCGAAGGACATGCCCCTGATTTCAGCCGCCGCCTCGGCCACCAGTTTGACATAGGCCGATTCATTCCTTTTCCCCCGAAACGGATGGGGAGTCAGATAGGGCGAATCGGTTTCGATCAGCAGCCGGTCGAGCGGAACCTTTGCCAGCACCTCCTTCGGCTGGCGGGCGTTCTTGAAGGTGACCGGTCCGCCGAAGGAAATGTAAAAGTTCATGTCCAGGCACTGCCGGGCAATCTCCCAGCTGCCCGAAAAGCAGTGCATGATGCCCCCCACCTCCGAGGCGTTTTCCTCCTTCAGGATGTTGACCACATCCTGGTGGGCGTCCCGGTTGTGAATGACAATCGGTTTGCCGAGCCGGCGGGCGAGCCGGATCTGGAGGCGAAACACCTCATGCTGCACATCCTTCGGGGAAGTGTCCCAGTAATAGTCCAGGCCGATCTCTCCGATGGCGACCACCTTCGGATGGCTGCACAGCGATTCAATCCACCCGAGATCCTCCTCGCGAAAATCGATCGCGTCCTGCGGATGCCAGCCGACTGCGGCGAAGATGAAATCATGCTGTTCCGCAAGCTGCATCGTCGTCGGGATCGTCTCCCGGTTGAATCCGATGTTGACAATGCCGCGCACTCCGGCATCCAACGCCCGCTGGATCATCTCCCGGCGGTCGGAATCGAATTTGGCCGAATCGAGATGCGCGTGGGTATCAATAAGCATGCGAGTTCCCTCCGTTGTGTTCAAGTCCCGCGGGAAACGAGTTCCCCCGGATAGTACAAATGCTGCTCCCTTTGCGCCGTTTCGCTGATGGATCGGACGATGTGCGACCGGGTGGAGATTTCCGCCAGATTGCCGGCGTCATCGGCCAGCAGGATCGGCATGCTTCCCTCTTCGCCGCCGGGCCGGTACACATCATACGGCTGATTGTGCACCCGGTCCACCTCCACATAATAGTCCGGATCCCATCCGGCGGCGGCCGCCCGTTCCCTCATCTGTTCCGCCTCGTCTTCCTGCCCGTCCCGGATCGGATGGTATTTGAACAGCCTGCGGTTGATGAAGCGCGAGCTCAGGTCCGACAGGACCCGGTCCCGCTCTTCAATCCAGCGCATGAACGTCATCTGCAGAAAGGACTCGTCGAGACCAAGATAGCTTTCCACATCCATCCGCCCTTCGAACAGCGCCGGCAGCGGATCGGGCAAAAAGCGAAAAGCGTACCCCTGGCGGTGCAGATCCGCCGCCCTCCGCAGCACATTGCGCAGCAGGATTTCCGAACCGCGTGTCACCGGATGGAAGTAGACCTGCCAGTACATCTGATAGCGCGACATCAGGTAGTCTTCCACCGCGTGCATGCCGCTTTCCTTGACGACGATCCGCCCGCCGTGGGGCCGCATGACGCGCAGGATCCGCTCCAGTTCAAACGTGCCGTAGTTCACTCCGGTGAAGTAGGCGTCGCGGAGCAGGTAATCCATCCGGTCCGCGTCCAGCTGGCTCGAGATGAGGCTGACCGCCAGCTTGTCGGGATGGGTTTTGCGCAGCACCCCGGCCACCTGCTGCGGGAAATCATCGCTCACTTCCTTCAGCAGCCGGTGTATGGCGGTATCCTCCAGGATGATCCTGCAGCTCCATACCTCATGCCTGTCGGCCAGAAAAGGCTCCACGGAATGGGAGAATGGGGCATGTCCGACATCGTGCAGCAGGGCGGCGCACAGGCACAGCAGCTTCTCTTCCCGGGTGAACCGGGCGTATCCGTTCCGCTCGAAACGGGAGATGATGTTGCGGGCAATTTCATACACGCCCATCGAGTGCGAGAACCGGCTGTGCTCAGCTCCGTGGAATGTCAGGTACGTCGTCCCGAGCTGGCGGATCCGGCGCAGGCGCTGGAACTCCGGCGTGTTGATCAGATCCCAGACGATCCGGTCCTGCACATAGATATATTTGTGCACCGGATCCTTGAACACCTTTTCCTCCGCAAGTTTCCCCATCTGCCGCACCTCCTGGTTGGCTTCCTTCCGCAAAATGAAAACGGACAGGCAAAAATTTGCACGCGCGAATTGTGATTGACTGAAATTGGAATGGTTGGTATAGTATTTCACAAGATTGATGTCGAAACATGACGAACAACATTTGCGTTTATTCCAGATAGAACATTTACAGAAAAAGACATCAAGAGTTCTTTCGAAAGGAGTGCAGGAAGTTGAAATCTACTGGCATTGTGAGAAAGGTGGACGAACTGGGCAGGGTGGTGATCCCCATCGAGCTGCGCCGCACCCTTGGAATCGGCGAAAAAGACGCCCTGGAAATCTATGTGGACGGCGAGCGCATCATGCTGAAAAAATATGAGCCCGCCTGCATTTTCACCGGAAATGCGGATGATCTCGTCTACTTCAAGGGAAAAATGGTCAGCAAGCAATGCATCAAGGAACTGGTCGATTTATATAAATCAATGACAAACGAAGCAATATAGGTTATAATAGATTTGCTGGAATTGTTAATTCTAACCTTTTTATATCTCCTTGCCCCTGCTGGCTGCTGCCACCGCAGGGAATTTTTTTGTTTTTTTCCTGTTACCTGTCCACCATCTCGCTGTAAATATCCCGCCTGGAGACACCGCGGTCCCGGGCCGCCAACCGCATGGCTTCCTTCTTGTCCAGGCCCTGCCTTATGTAATGCTCCACGTGCGCGGGCACATCGAGCCCTTCCCACCAGCCGCCCTCCTGCGGTTCGGCCGAGGCTCCCTCGATGACGATGCAGTATTCGCCTCTCGGGGGATGGCCGGCCAGATGGCGGAGGCACTCGGAGATGCTCCCGCGGCAGATTTCCTCGTGTTTCTTGGTCAGCTCCCGCGCCAGGGCGATCCGCCGATCCCCCCACGCCTCCATCATCTTCTCCAGCGTATGGACAATGCGGTGGGGTGCTTCATAACAGACCAGCGTGGCGGTGACCGTTCGCAGCCGCTCCAGCCGGTCGGCAAGTCCCCGATTGTCCCGGGGCAGGAACCCCGCAAAGTAAAACTCGTCCGTCGGCAAACCGGACGCCACAAGGGCGGACAGGACAGCGCTCGCCCCGGGCACGGGCACGACCCGGATGTCCTCCTCAACGGCGGCTCGCACCAGCTCCGCGCCCGGATCGGAAATGGCTGGCGTTCCCGCGTCGCTCACCAGCGCGACGGTTTTTCCCTCCTTGAGCTGTCCGATCAGCCGGTTGCCGCTCGTTTCCTTGTTATGTTCATGATAACTCGTCAGCCGGGAGGCGGGAATGTCCAGATGGCTCAGCAGCTTGCGCGTATGGCGCGTATCCTCGGCGGCAATGATGTCCGCCTCCTGCAGCGCGCGAATCGCCCGGAGCGTGATGTCCTCCAGGTTGCCGATGGGCGTTGCCACCACATACAGGATGCCGCCGCCATTACCTGCTTCCCCGGCAAAGCTTTTCTGAACCCTCATGCCAGTTCCCCGGCCTTTCCATAGTAGATGTCCAGCAGTTCCTGGCAGTAGACGTTGTTCTCGGTATACACGATGAGCGGAGGAAGCAGCCGGACTTCCGCCCGCCCCCCGGATATCGCCTCCACCAGCACCATGTTCGCCTCCTCGCCGGCGCGAGGGTGAACAAAGCGAAGACGTTTCGGTTCCAGGCGGTATGCGCGCATCAGCTCCAGCACGTCGACAAGCCGGGAGGGACGGTGCACCATCGCCACCTTTCCTCCGAATTTCACCAGCCGGCTGCAGGCGGCGACGACGTCTTCCAGCGTGCAGGCGATCTCGTGGCGGGCGAGGGCCAGATGGGGATTCAGGCTGGTGTCCCCGCTGGCCTTGAGATAAGGCGGATTGACCGTGACGAGGTCATACTGGCCGTGTCCCAGTTCCCGATGGCTTTCGCGCAGATCCCCGTGGAGAATGCGAATCTGGTTCTCAAGCCCGTTCAGACGAACGCTTCTTTCAGCCATGTCGCACAGCCGCTCCTGAATCTCGAGGGCGTCGATCCGCGCCCGCGTTCTCGTGGTGAGCAGGATCGGGATGACCCCGTTGCCGGAGCACAGGTCGACGATCCGGCCGCGGGGCGGCACGCTGGCAAAACGGGCGAGCAGCACCGCGTCCATGGAAAAGCTGAACACCTCGTCGCTCTGGATGATTTTCAGATCCCGGGTGAGCAGATGGTCGATCCGCTCCTCGGGTCTCAAGCTGACGGCCTCCATCGGCATGTTCCCTTCCTTTGCGCCAATGAACAAACCGCAGAGCATCCGGTACGGACCTCTGCGGCGCCAGGTCATTTATTCAGAAAAGCCAGACAGAACAGGCAGTCCCCTTCTGTCCGCAAGTGACCGTAATAGACGTTGCATATATGGAACCCTTCGTTGTACAGGCGGGCCAGATTGATATAACCTTCCCCCACCGCGGGCGCCGCCGGTGCGCTGGCCTCCTCGGCCTCATCCCGCTCCCTCTGCTGCTGTTCCATCCGCAAAATGCGGCGCAGCTGCTGGTTCTCAATGCTCAGCCGCTTGTTGTCCTCCAGAAGGGAGATGAGCTTTCTCTTTAACTTGCCCACATTCGCGTATTGAATGCCAAGCTGTTCTTCCAACTCAAGGATTTCCGCGTACAATTCGCTTTTGTCTTCCAAGTTCTCCACCTCGTCCGCCTGTAGTTCGACCGAGGCCGGCTTACGATTCGGTCACGACGTCTTCCATCGGCAGCTTGACGACCTTGCCAAGCTCGAACACCTGCACATGAACCAGGCGTTCGTTTACATTGAGCGCCACGACCTTGCCCGCTCCCATCGTCGTCACGACGCTGCTGCCGATGGCGGGCAGTTCATCCCTGGCGCTTTCATAGTTGTCATGCTCGTATTTCAAACAGCACATGAGGCGGCCGCACAGGCCGGAAATCTTGGTCGGATTGAGGGAAAGGCTCTGGTCCTTCGCCATCTTGATGGACACCGGCTCGAAGTCTCCCAGCCAGGTGGAGCAGCAAAGCATTCTCCCGCAAGGTCCGATGCCGCCCAGAAGCTTCGCTTCATCGCGCACGCCGATCTGTCTGAGCTCGATCCGCGTGCGGAACACGCTCGCCAGATCCTTGACCAGCTCCCGAAAGTCGACACGGCCTTCGGCGGTGAAATAAAAAATGATCTTGTTCCGATCAAAGGTGTATTCCACATCCACCAGCTTCATTTTCAACTGGTGCTGCCTGATCTTGTCCTGGCATATGTGAAAGGCGTCCTTTGCCTTCGCCTTGTTCTCCTCGACCAGCCGGGCGTCCTCCTCATTGGCGATGCGAATCACTTTCTTCAGCGGGAGCACCACATCCTGCTCATCCACTTCCTTGCGGCCGATGACCACCTTGCCGTATTCGATGCCGCGGGCCGTTTCCACGATGACGTGGTCGCCCTGCTTCACGGCGTGCTGCATCGGATCAAAAAAATATATTTTCCCCGCTTTCTTGAAGCGGACGCCGACAACGGAATACATGTCTACCCCCCTTGGATGCGGATGATCAACTGCTCCAGCGCAAGCTGCGGGTTCACATGGGTTCGCAGCATCCGCTTCGTTCGGAACGCATATTCCATGCAGCCGATCCACCAGGCCATCTCGCGTGTGCGCGCCTGCCGTTCGAGCTGCCCGATGTGATCCACAAAAACGACGGATCCCCGCCTTCCGGCGAGCAGATGGATCAGATCCTTCAGCCACAGAAGGATCAGATCGATGGCCATTCCGGCATGCTCCGCAAGGCCCGCCTTGACCAGATCGCTCTGGATGATCAGGCTCGCGGCGCCGGGCCGGGATGCCTGCATTAATTTTATCACCACGTTTCGGACTTCTGCAAATTCATTTAATTGGATAAGCTCCCTTGCTCCATCGATGCCGCTGGCCAGATGAACCGCGGAGCGGATGAGCGGCTCGGGATGTCCTTCTTCCGCAAGCGCCGCCAGCATGTTCCGCGGGGACATCGGGACAAAGCGCACCCACTGGCTTCTCGAACGCAAGGTCGGCAGCACGGCATGTCCATTGTCCGACAGCAGGATCGCCAGAACGTTCGCCTCCGGCTCTTCCAGAAATTTCAGCAGGCTGTTGGCCGCCTCCGTTGTCATCCGGTCCGCGTGCACGAGGATGTACACCTTCGGACGTCCTTCGGCGGAACGGTAAGAATAGTCCTTCTGCAGCCGGCGGATCTGCTCGATGCGGATGCCCGTCCCTTCCGGCTCGATCCATTGCACCAGCGGATGGTTGCCGTGCTCGATCTTGCGGCATTCCGCGCATGTTCCGCAGGCATCGTCCGCAAGCTCCAGGCAATGCACCGCCTGCGCCAGCGTCCGGGCGGCCTTCCGCTTGCCGGTGCCGGCCGGCCCGTGAAACAGGTAGGCGTGCGCAAGCCTCCCGCTCGCCAGACTTCTTCTCAGCATGCGCACCGCCTGCTCCTGGCCCGCGATTTGCTGAAATGACATGCCCGCACCACCTTAATACAGCAAATTGATCAGAAGCCCGCGAATTTCCCCGATGCTCTGAAGCAGGCGGATCCGGCCCTCCTCATGTTCCAGCAGCTCGTCCGCCATGTCGAGCAGGATCCGGTCGATCTCGTCCAGGATTTTGTAACGCCGGTTGCGGCCGCGCCTGTCCCATCCGCGCGTTTCCTTCAGTCCCACACCGCGGCGCACGGTGTCCTCGAGGAATTTTTTGACCATGTTTTTGTACAGGCGAAGCTCCCGGACCGTCATGGACTTGGCCAGCCTCTGGCCCTGCTGGTCAATCTGCTGGATCATCTGCTTCAGCTGTTCGTAGGAAGCCTGCCGGTCCTGCTGCTGCAGCATGTCCGAAAACCGCTTCGCCTGAAGCGGCTGATGAGCGGCCGCTTCCGGACGCGGCAGGCTTTTGTGGATGGAACGGTAACCCGGATCGATTTTCACTGGCATCCCTGCTTTCGTACGGTTCGCAATCCGCAGCCGTTGATCAGCTCATCAGTAATGCTCGAAACGCTCGACCGGCAGCACGAAGATGGCCGCGCCGCCCACCTGCACTTCAACCGGGAAAGGAATGTATGAATCCGTCGTACCGCCAAGGGGCGTCACCGGCGTGACCAGCTGCTCGCGCATCTTGCAGTTGGCCTGAATGATGCCGAGGCAGTCGTCCACCTTTTCATCGTCCACGCCGACAAGAAACGTCGTGTTCCCGGATTTCAGGAATCCGCCGGTGCTGGCCAGTTTCGTTGCCCGGTATCCGTTTTTGACAAGCGCGTTCATCAGCCGGTTGCTGTCCTTGTCCTGTACCACTGCGATGATCAATTTCATCAACATTCCCCCCATTCAACATGGTCGGCATTTGATTGCCTTGCGTCTGCCAGTCTGTCTGTAGTTCGTTTCTATGCGAATTGTAACGTTTTCATGCTATAGGTTACGCAAAAACGGGCGAGAAGTTCCGATTTTTCGTGAAAAACCCGCCGTAATTTCCTTTGGAGGCCATTCATCGCATTCTTCAGCCGCTCATGGCAAAAATTGATCCAGCACGCTCCGGACGTCCGCGAACACCTCGTCCAGGCTGCGGTTGGCGTCGATGGTCCGGATCCTGTCGGGGAACATGCCGGCCACCAAACGATAACCTTCCCGCACCTTGCGATGAAACGCCAGGGATTCGAGGTCCAGCCGGTTGATTTCCCTCTCACCGTTCAACCGGATCCGCTCAAGCCCCGTTTCCGGGTCCACGTCCAGGTACAGGGTCAGGTCGGGAAAGGCCCCGTCAATGGCGAATTCGTTGATCCTGAGGATCCGGCCGATTCCCAGTCCCCTGGCGTGCCCCTGGTAGGCGAGGCTCGAATCGATGAACCGGTCGCAAAGGACTGTGAAGCCCTGTTCGAGCAGCGGCACAATTTTTTCCATGTAGTGCTGCCTTCTGGCGGCGGCGTACAGGAGAGCTTCCGTCCGGCCGTCCATGCCGGTGTTGTTCCGGTCCAGAAGCACCGCCCGGATCTGCTCCGCGATGGGAATGCCGCCGGGTTCGCGGGTGGCGGCCACCTTCAGGCCTCTTCCCTCCAGATACTCGGCGGCCAGCCGGATGATCGTCGATTTGCCCGCCCCCTCGTTTCCTTCGACGGTGATGAATGATGCCCTGTTGGCGGCCTGGTTCCTTGCGTGACTCATTGCGCGCGCTCCGATCCTGAAATGATATTTTCATTATAACCTATCAGCCCGTCCTCCGACGATGGTTTTCCGGAACATTTCCAAAAGAAAAACCCGGCCTTCTTCAGGCCGGGCCCTGTCACCCGCAAAGTTACGCTTGCGCTTATATATGCGCATACAAGGATTATACGTGCGGCCAGCCATGTTGTCAATAGCTGCCGCATCCTTTACAGGTCGTACACCAGAATGGTCCTGAGCTCCGCATCCGACGCCCCCTGCACCCTGGCGCGGGCTTGCCCGAGACGCAGGAGCGCGTCCCGCGCGGCGGGGTGAATGCATTCTCCCCGGTAAAGCAAAGGAATGCCGGGCGGGTACGGAATGATCATTTCCGCCGAAATCCTCCCGGCGCACTGTTCCACGGGAATGCGGGCCGTCCTTGTTCCAGCGGCCGCGGTTTCGGCAGGCGGAAGGAAAGAAACCGGATCCGAGATCGGTTCTGCCGCAAACGCGGCTCCCAAACCGGCCGAAAGCGAAAGGGACGCGGCAACCGCCGCGCGTTCCTCTCCTGAATCCGATCCCCGCCCTTGCGCCGGAGGACCAGCCGGGAAAGCCTCTTCCAATTGCCGCAGCGCCTCTTCCAGGCGCTCCAGATGCGAGCGGGGCGTCGAGGCGTTCAGAACGAGCAGCGCGTACCGCGGATCGGCCATCTCCACCGCAATTCCCCGCCGGGAAAGCTCCTCCGCCATGCGGTACCCGTTCAGTTGTCCCAGGCTGTCGTGCAGAGCCATCTTGAACGGATCCAGCACCCGGCCCGTTCCGGCTGGCAGCTCTGCCGCCCTGAACCGTCCGTTGGCGGCAAGTCGGCTGCGCACATCGCGGATCATGGCCATGGCCCGGCTGAGCTGTTCCTCACCGCGCAGCGCGTAATCCCTCCGGCACAGGTCCAGCGAGGCCATGATCGGGTAGGAGGGGCTGGACGACTGGACCATGGCGAGCAGCTGCCCGAGCCGCTCCCGGTCCAGCCGGTCGCCCTGCACGTGCAGCATCGCGCCCATGGTCATGGCGTTCAGCATCTTGTGGGCGGACTGAACCGCCGCATCGGCGCCGCAGGACATGGCCGACGGAGGCAGATCGGGATGAAAGGCAAAATGGGCGCCGTGCGCTTCATCCACCAGCACCGGCTTGCCGCGGGCATGGGCCGTCTCCACCACCGGGCGCAGGTCGGAAGCTGCGCCGTAATAACTCGGATTGGTCACCAGCACTCCCTTTGCCTCCGGAAACCGGCGCAGCGCCTCCTCCACCCGGTCTGCCTCAACGCCCAGCGACAGCCCCGTGGCCGGATCGATCCGTGGAGCGAGGAACACCGCCCTGCAGCGTGCCAGCATCAGGCCATGGATGACCGATTTGTGCACATCCCTCTGCACGATCAACAGATCTCCCGGGCCGCACAAAGACATAATCATCGCGAGATTGCCCGCGGTGCTGCCCCCCACCAGAAAAAAGGTATGCCCGGCGCCAAAGGCATCGGCCGCCAGCGTCTGGGCTTCCCGGATGACTCCTTCCGCCGCGTGCAAATCGTCCAGTTCCGGCAGTTCCGTCAAATCGATTTCCATGATGGGGCGAAACCTTTCCTCGGCTCCCCACGGCGCGCCCGCGCCGGAGTTGTGCCCGGGCACATGGAAGCCGGCCCGTTCCCGCCCGGCGTATTCGATCAATCGCTCGTAAAGCGGCGCTTTGCGATGGTCCCTTTTTTCAGCCAATGCCTCTCCCCGCCTGTTCATTGTCAAATTCAACATCATCATAGTGCATTCGTCTCCGTCTCGCAAAGGAAAAACGCGTCTGTTTTCGCGCGGAGTCGGCGATCGGTCCGGCAGACCCCTCAAAAAAGATAAACAAAAAAGCCGGAATGAGTCCGGCGTTACACGTCGCAAATCCGATCCACAATTTTTCTCATCCGTTCAATAAAGTAACCGTACCGCGCGTCGTCCACATCGGTGTGGACCATTTCCCGCTCGCATGTCTCACAGATGAACTGCATGCAGATGCGGATGCCCTCCGCCTGGCGGGCGCCGCAGATGATGCAGCTGTCCGCTCCGGCCGGCTCTTGCGCGACAGAGCTTGCGTTCATGCCTCCCCCCGCGTCTGCGGCAAAGCCCGCGACCGTGTCCGTTCCTTGATTTGCCCCGTCATACGCTTCGGAATATATATTTGTTCCCGGTTCCAACCGTATGTTCCGTTCCATGGAAAAACCACCTTGCCCCTTTCGGGCATCCCTTTCTCTTCTATCTTTCATCATTCCACATTTTCGTTTCTCTTAAACTTGCAAGCTATCGATTCGGGTTTTCAGGCTCCTTTACCCACAATATATGGGCGTTCACCCGGATGGGTGACGCGCAAAACACGCGGAAACACGCGCGAACCAGGGAACGGATGCAAAAAAGGCAGGAAGCCGGGGTGACCGACCATCGTCGGCATTCCCCGCGCTCCCTGCCGTTTGAATCAACCGACGCGGAGCTTCCCCGCCCGTTGGCAGATGCGTTATTCGTACCGCAAACCTTCGTAGATCGGGAAGCGATCCGTCAGCGCCTTGACCCGCTCCCTGGCCTGGCCCAGCGTTTGTTCATCCTGCGGGTTTTTCAGCGTCATGGCGATGATCCGGGCAATTTCCCGCATCGCCGCCTCGTCCATGCCGCGGGATGTGACCGCCGGGGTGCCGATGCGGATGCCGCTGGTGATGAACGGGCTCGTCGGATCAAAGGGGATCGCGTTTTTGTTCACCGTGATGCGGACGCTGTCCAGCACATGCTCCGCATCCTTGCCGGTGATGTTCAGATTGCGCAGGTCCACCAGCATGAGGTGGTTGTCCGTGCCGCCGGAGACAAGCTGCAGCCCTTCCGCCGTCAGCTCCTCCGCCAGCGCCGCCGCGTTGGCGACCACCTGCCGGGCGTATACCTTGAAGCTGTCCTGCAGCGCTTCGCCCAGGGCGACGGCCTTCGCCGCGATCACGTGCATGAGCGGGCCGCCCTGGGTGCCCGGAAACACCGCCTTGTCAATGGCCTGCGCCCAGGACTTGCGGCAGAGGATCATACCGCCGCGGGGACCGCGCAGCGTCTTGTGCGTCGTCGTCGTCACGAAATGGGCATAGGGCACCGGATTCGGATGCAGCCCGGCCGCCACCAGCCCGGCGATGTGGGCCATGTCGACCATGAGCAGCGCGCCGACGTCCTCGGCGATTTCGCTCAAAGCCTTGAAGTCGATGATGCGCGGGTACGCGCTCGCCCCTGCGACGATGAGCCGCGGGCGATGTTTGAAGGCGAGTTTGCGCACTTCATCGTAGTCGATGCGCGATGTCTCCTGATCGACGCCGTAGGCGACAAAGTTGTACAGCAGGCCGGAGGCGTTGACCGGGCTGCCGTGGGTCAGGTGTCCGCCGTGGGCCAGATTCATGCCCAGCACCGTATCCCCCGGTTTCAGCACCGCGAGATACACCGCCATGTTCGCCTGCGCCCCGGAGTGCGGCTGCACGTTGGCGTGCTCCGCGCCAAACAGCTGCTTGGCCCGTTCGCGGGCGATGTCCTCGACGATGTCGACGTATTCACAGCCGCCGTAATAGCGCCGGCCGGGATATCCTTCCGCGTACTTGTTGGTCAGCACCGTTCCCATCGCTTCCATGACCGCCCGGCTCACGATGTTTTCCGAGGCGATCAGCTCGATGTTGTCCCTCTGGCGCTGCAGTTCCTGCTCCATGGCCCGCACAATTTCCGGGTCCGTCTGCCGCAAAAATTCCATTTGAAAAACTCCTCCTCACTTCATCTTTCCGTGATCAACGCTCGTACTTTGCCCGGGCGCCGCCGATCAGTTTCGGTCGGGTATACGCCGCAATGACCTGCGCCTCCCCGATCCGGCTGACGCTGGGGCGAAAGGGCACCGCCACCCGCCGCAAATGCATCCCGATCAGGGTGCCGCCCACATCGACTCCGGCGTCCGCCAGCACCGTTTCCGCCACTGCCGGGTCCGCCAGATGGCGAAACGCATACGCCGCCATCGATCCGCCCGCCTCCGGGACGGGCACGACGGTCACTTCCTCCAGCTGCTTTCGCTCCAGCACGGAACGTTCCACAACCAACGCCCGGTTCAGATGTTCGCAGCATTGGAACGCAAAATCGACTCCATGGCTTTCCTTCACCGCCATGGCCGCCTCCACGATGGCGCGGGCGCAGTCTTCCGCCCCGGCCGTGCCGATCCGCTGTCCCCGCATTTCGCTGGTGCTCGCTCCGATGACGATCAGGCTCCCTGGCTTCAGGCGGCCGGCCTGAATGAGCTCTTCAAGCACCCGCTTCATGCCGTCGCGCATTTCCACCCACGAAGTCATGGTCCCCACCTTCCCCGTCAACAGGATGGTCCGCCGCAGGCGGTCCTGGTCCTCATGATTCCGTCCGTTTCGAGTATTTTTCCTCCAGGTCGCGGATCTTGTTCAGCCGCTGCACGTGCCGTTCGGCATGTGAAAAGGGCGTCTCAAGCCAGATCCGCACGATTTCCTGGGCGAGCCCCGGCCCGATGACCCTTTCACCCAGGGCGAGCACGTTCGTATCGTTATGATCGCGGGTCGCCTGGGCGGAAAACGTGTCGGACAGGAGCGCGCAGCGAATGCCCGGAATCTTGTTGGCCGCGATGCACATGCCGATGCCTGTCCCGCACACCAGAATGGCCTTGTCGACCTCGCCGGACAGCACTTTTTCACATGCCGCGCTGGCGTAATCCGGATAGTCCACGGATTCGCTGCTGTGGCATCCGACATCGACCACCTCATGGCCGAGCGATTCCACAAAGGGTTTCAACTCCACCTTCAGCCGGTATCCGCCGTGGTCTGAACCGATGGCGATTTTCATCCCAACATGCCTCCCAAGCCGATTGTCCATTTGATTTCATTCCATTATTCATGGTGCCCGATCACCGGTCAGCCTGTGCATGAAAAACAAAAAAAGCACCAAGCGCACGTTGTCACGTACACTGCTGCTTTGCCCAGGCGACCGGCCGTTCAACCCGATGCTCCATTGTGGTGCTCCACTAGTCGCCAGTCACATCGGGTCCCTTCAATTGTTGTTTTTATCATAGCTCATTCTTGAAACCATGTAAAGTGGTCAAACGCTTTGCTGTTATTGTGCTGTGATAATGTCACGGTATAACTGTTCTGAGATAATGTCACTATGGGAAAGGAAAAAGTGACATTGACCAGAGCTGAATTGAAAAAAGTACTTGTGGTGGAAAAGATCCTGGATGG
>Ga0207866_1000440_pt1 | contig 60569 bp, 55 predicted proteins | sample HigsolmetaAR203D_FD_184835 | JGI IMG/M metagenome (GOLD analysis project Ga0207866, IMG submission 184835) | Ionic liquid and high solid enriched microbial communities from the Joint BioEnergy Institute, USA - AR20-3-D (SPAdes) (version 2) ...
ACGCAGGACGAGGCGTACAAGCTGCTCCACGAGATGGCTCGCCTCGGCCGTCACCTCCGCCTGCCGAATCGGCCCGAGGACATTCGATAGGGGCCGAACCGTCGCGGTTGGTGGGGCATCCTGGATGAATGGCGCAGGCGATGAGTGACCGTGGCGAACCGGGCGGTGGGCTGGGCGTCCTGCCGCAGGTGGCGGGGGCCGTCGAGTGGTTGGCCGATCTCGTCGCCGACGGGGATGTGGTGGTGCTCAGTGGGGCCGGGATCTCCACCGAGTCGGGGATTCCGGACTACCGGGGCGAGACCGGGCGGTTGCGGCGGGCCAGGCCGATGACGTACCAGACGTTCGTCGGGAGCATGGAGGCCCGAAGGCGGTACTGGGCGCGGAGCCACCTGGGGTGGCGGCACATCGTCGAGGCGAGGCCGAACGACGGGCATCGGGCGGTGGCCGAGCTGCAGCGGCTCGGGCTGGTCAGCGGGATCATCACGCAGAATGTCGACGGGCTGCACCAGGCGGCCGGGGCACGGGACGTGATCGAGCTGCACGGCAGCCTGAGCCGGGTGCTGTGCCTGGGCTGCGGGCGGCGCAGCTCGCGGGAGCGGCTCGACCGGCGGCTGCGCGCCGCGAACCCCGGGTGGGAGGCGCGGCCGGGGATGATCAACCCGGACGGCGACGCCGTGCTCGACGACGCGGACATCGCCGCGTTCAACCTTGTGGACTGCGAGGACTGCGGCGGCGTGCTCAAGCCCGACGTGATCTTCTTCGGGGAGAACGTGCCGCGGCCCCGGGTCGAGCGGTGTTACGCGCTCACCGAGCGGGCCGGGCTGCTGCTCGTGCTCGGCTCCTCCCTGGCCGTGATGTCCGGCTACCGGTTCGTACGGCACGCCGCCGAGCGCGACATCCCGATCGCGATCATCAACCGGGGGCCGACCCGGGGCGACGCGCACGCCCTGCTCACCATCGACGCCCCGCTCGGCGCCACGCTCACCTCGCTGCTCGCCGTACTGCGCTGAGCCCGAAGGCATATGTCCCGGCCGGTGGGTACCGGAACGGGGTGGCCGCCCTCGCCCGACGGCCACGCCGACAACGACACCGCCGGGTGCTTGCATGGATCGCCGAAACGACGAGGTCGCCGCGCTGTTGCAGGAGTACGCCGACCTGCTCGCGATCACGGGTGACGACGCGTTCAAGGTACGGGTGTACGAGAAGGCGGCGCGGTCGGTCGCCGGGTACGCCGGGAACATCGCCGAGCTCGACGCCGACGGGCTGCGCCGGATTCCGAACGTGGGCTCGTCGATCGCCGGGAAGATCGAGGAGTACCTGCGGACCGGCGTCATCCACGCGCTCGAGGAGCTGCGGGCCAAGGTGCCCGCCGGGGTGCGCCGGCTGACCACGATCCCCGCGCTCGGCCCGAAGAAGGCGATGGTGCTGTACAAAGAGCTCGGCGTCGACTCGGTCGAGGCGCTGGAGAAGGCGATCCGCGAGGGCAGGCTGAACGGCCTGCGCGGCTTCGGGCCGAAGACCGAGGAGAACCTGCTGCACGGCATCGAGGTCATGCACAAGACGGGCCGGCGGGTGCACATCGACGTGGCGGCCCGGGTCGCCGAGCAGATCGTGGCCGAGCTGTCCGCCGTGCCCGGCTGCGACCGGTGCGCGTACGTCGGGTCGCTGCGCCGCATGCGGGACACGATCGGCGACGTCGACGTGCTCGCCACCGCCGACGACTCGGCCGCGCTGATGGCCGCGTTCACCGGCTCGCCGCTCGCCGCCGAGGTGATCGCGAGCGGCGGCACGAAGAGCTCGATCCGTACCCGCGACGGCCTCCAGGTCGACCTGCGGGTCGTGCCCGACGACGCGTGGGGCGCGGCGCTGCAGTACTTCACCGGCTCCAAGGCCCACAACATCCACACCCGGCAGATCGCGCTGCACCAGGGGCTGAAGCTGTCCGAGTACGGCCTGTTCGACACCGAGACCGGCGAGAAGATCGTGTCCGCGGACGAGGAGGAGGTGTACGCGCGGCTCGGCCTGCCCTGGATCCCGCCGCCGCTGCGCGAGGACACCGGCGAGATCGAGGCCGCGCAGCGCGGCGAGCTGCCCGACCTCGTCACCCTCGCGGACATCAAGGGCGACCTGCACACCCACACCGACCTCACCGACGGGGTGGCGTCGCTGGAGGAGATGGTCGCGGCGGCGGCCGGGCGCGGCTACGCCTACTACGCGGTCACCGACCACGCCCCGAACCTCTATATGCAGCGCATGACCGACGAGAAGGCCCTCGCCCAGCGCGAGCACCTGCGCAAGCTCGCCGAGGCGTACCCGGACATGCGCCTGCTGCACGGCACCGAGCTCAACATCGACCCGGAGGGCAACGTCGACTGGCCCGGCGAGTTCCTGGCCACGTTCGACCTGTGCATCGCCTCCGTGCACTCGCACTTCACCCTGCCGCGGGCGGAGATGACCCGCCGCCTGGTCCGCGCCTGCGAGAACCCGTACGTCACGATCCTCGGCCACCCCACCGCCCGGCTCATCGGCGGCCGGGAGCCGATCGACGCCGACTGGGACGAGGTGTTCCGCGCCTGCGCCCGAACCCGCACCGTGCTGGAGATCGACGCCTTCCCCGACCGCCTCGACCTGCCCGCCGACCTGATCCGCCGCGCCCTCGCCCACGACGTGCTGTTCGCCGTCGACAGCGACGCGCACGCGGTCCCGCACCTGGACGTCATGCGTTACGGCGTCGGTACGGCCCAGCGCGGCTGGCTCACCGCCGACCGGGTCATCAACACCTGGCCGGTCGACCGGCTGCTGGAGTTCCTGCGGTCCCGGTGACGCGCCTACGCGTCAGGGGCGATCACGCGGATCTCGAAGTTCTCGCCGGTCACCAGCTGGCCCGCGCGGACCTTGCGGCGCTTGCGCTGTTCCACCTCGCCGTCGACGTACACCTCGCCGGAGGCGATGAGCAGGCCGGCCTCGCCGCCGGTGTCGGTCACCCCGCACACCTTGAGCAGGTCGCACAGCGGGATGAAGTCGGTGCGCAGCCGGTAGGTCTCCTTCACGAAAGGCATCCACCCAGCCTAGAGGGCGGTACGGCCCAGCCGGACGCGGACGAGCAGGTCGTGGAGGACCGGCTTGGCGGTGGGCGCGTCGGGGAGGCGGGAGGCGTCCCGCGTCTCCTCGAGAACGGCGGTGAGGCGCCGCACGTCGCCCTCAAGCACGGCACGGCCGGGCGCGTCGGCGGGCAACAGGCCGTGCTCGGCGGAGCGCTTCGCCGCCACCAGGTCGGCCAGGTACGGCGGGGCCTCGCCGTGCAGGCCGTACAGGTGGGTGAGGTCGGCGACGACCTCGCCGGCGCGCATCAGGTGGATGCCGGTGAGCAGCACGCGGAACGTGTACAGCAGCGGCTTGAGCTCGCCCTGCCCGGTGAACAGGCGCCACTGGGTGCGGGCGAAGCCGAGGTAGTGGTGGGCGTGGTGGCGGGTGATGCAGCCCGGCGCGGCGGCGCGCAGCTCCTCGTGGACCGGGGAGGTGGCCACGACGAGCGGGGACAGCAGCTGCTCGAGCACGTAGCCGTTGCGGTTGAGCAGCAGGCGGCAGAACTTGGCGAGGTCGTGGGTGACCAGATCGACCTGCACGCCGTCGCGGTCCCACGACCGGGTGATCGTCTCCTCGCCGACGTCGAGGCCGAGGACCTGCTCGGCCGGGAGCAGGTGCGCGCCGCGCAGGTCGACGTCGGAGTCGGCGGACGGGAAGCCGTACAGGTGGGCGCCGCTCGAGGCGGTGGCCGGGCTCCGTCACGCGGTCCTGCGGGACCGCGGATCGCGTCATATGGGGGATTGTGGTGGTTCACCGTCCGGTTGCGCGATCGATTATCCGCGTACGGCGGGCTCCCCTAACGTGTCGGGGCATGAGGATTCTGTTGATCGGCGCGACCGGACGGCTCGGCTCGGTGCTGCACACCACGCTCGCCGGGCGGGGCCACGAGATCGTCACCGCCTCCCGCACCGCGGGCGACATCCGCTGCGACATCACCGACCCCGCACAGGTCGCCGAGATGTACGACCGGGCCGGGCCGCTCGACGCGGTGGCCGTCGCGGCCGGCAAGGTGCCGTACGGGCGGGTCGTCGACCTGGGCCCCGACGACTACCTCGCCGGGTTCCGCGGCAAGGTGCTCGGCCAGATCGAGGTGGTGCGCCAGGGCGCGGCGCGGATCGCCGAGCGCGGCTCGTTCACGCTGATCAGCGGCGTGCTCGGCCGTGACCCGGTGGTCACCGCGAGCGTGGCCGCGATGGCGAACGGCGCGCTGGAGGCGTTCGTGCGGGCCGCCGCGCTCGAGCTCGCGCCGCGGCGGGTGAACATCGTCAGCCCGACCGTGTTCACCGAGTGCGCCGACGAGTTCGGCGACCTGTTCGCCGGGATGGAGCCGGTCGACCTGGCGCGGGTGGCCAACGCGTACGTGCACTCGATCGAGGGCGCGTACACGGGCCGGGTCTACGAGCTCGGCTAGCCGGTACGGCGGGCGTCGACCTCGCCGAGGAAGTCCCTGACCAGGCGGGCGAACTCCGCGGGCCGGTCGAGCGGGGCCACGTGCCCGGCGTCCTCGATGATCTCCAGGCGGGCGCCGGGCGCGGCGGCGACGGCCCGGCGCATCGCCCGCTCGCCGACCAGGGTGTCCCGGCGGCCCCACAGCCACAGCGACGGTACGGCGAGCCCGGGCAGCCGGGGGAGGAAGTTGAGCCGCATGCGGCGCGGGCCGTACGCGGTGATCTGCCAGTCGTCGACGGCGCGCTCCCGGTGGCGTCGCTTGCCCTGCGCCTCGGCCTCGGCGATGCGCACCAGCTCGGCGAAACCGGGGGTACGCTCGCCCGCGGCGAGCGAGCGGGCGAGCGAGGCGCGCAGCAGGCCCGGGTACGCGGCGAGCCAGACGGCGGACCAGCGCAGCAGGCCGGGCGTGCGCAGGCACAGCCAGGTGAGGAACTGCCAGGGACGGACGTCGTCGATGCCGCCCGGGGCGCAGACGACGAGCCCGGCGACGCGGCCGGGCCGGTTGAGCGCGTAGCCGAGGGCGAGCCCGCCGCCCATGGAGAGGCCGACGAGGTGGGCCCGTTCGGCCCCGGCGTGGTCGAGCACGGCCTCGAGCACCTGCTCCAGGCGGGCCTGGTCGAGCACGCCGGTCCACGGGCGGGAGCCGCCGTGCCGGGGCAGGTCGACGGCGATCACGTCGCGGTCGGCGGCGAGGAGGGGCATCACGTGCCGCCACAGCAGCGGCGCCTGGTCGTACATGGCGCCGTGCAGCAGCACGACCGGCGGGCCGATCGCGGGCCCGGCGCGGTAGAGGCGGATCGGGCCGCCGGGCAGGGTGAGGTCCTCGGGGTGGTCGAAGGCGGTCACGTCGTCTCCTCGGGGGTTTCGGGCGGTGAGCCGACCTGGCGGTCGAGCGCCTCGATGAGGCGCAGGTGGGCGTGGCGGGCGCGGTCGCCGGACGCGGCCGGGTCGCCGGTCTCCCAGCCGGTGGCGATGAGGTCGGCGAGGGCGCCGATGGCGGACCTCAGGCGGTCGGGGGAGAGGGGGCCGACGGTGGCCGAGGCGTGGATGAGGCCGATCGCGAACACGCCGAGCACCGTGGCGGCGGCCTCCACGTCCACGTCCGCGCGGATCAGGCCGGCGTCGCGCAGCTCGGCGAGGTGGCCGGTGAGCCAGTCCATGCGCGGGCCGTACCGGGCCGGGCCCTTGCCGCGCACGTACGAGCCGAGCACGCCGGCGTCGGAGGTGTAGAAGGCGAGCATGAGCTCGTCGGCGAGCAGCGCCTCCAGGGCGTACCGGTAGAGCGCGGACAGCGGCACCGGGGCCTCGGCGGCCTCCACCCGGGCGCGCACGGCCGCGGCGAGGTCGCGGACCGAGCGGGCGAGCAGCGCGTCGAGCAGCGCCTCCTTCGACGGGAAGTCCAGGTAGACGGCGCCCTTGGAGATCCCGGCACGGCGGGCGATCTCGGCCATCGTGGTGCCGTCGTATCCCTTGGCGAGGATCAGCTCGCGGGCGTGGCGCAGGATCGTGTTCGCCCGGTCGGGGATCGTCGGACGTGGCAACGGCGGCTCCGCTCGGTCGTAGTGACCCAAGAGCATCTGCGGGTCATAACGTGGTGACCCGAGTGTACATCTCGGTCACTACGTGGCCGTCCCGCCGTCCGGGCGTCGCAGACCGTGCCGCCGGGGCGCTACCGTGACGATCGTGACCGCCTATCTGCTCATCCTGGGTGAACGAGAGGCCGTCGCGTGGGTCCTCCGGGAGTCGCGGATGGCCTTCCCGCCGATGGAGCGGCGGGAGGTGGACCGGCTCACGGTCGGCGACGAGCTGTTCCTGCTCACCACGCGCGGCTGCTGGCACAACCCCACCCGGGACCGCACGCGGGTGATCGGCCGGGCGCGGGTGACCGGTCCGGTCGAGCCGTACGACGAGCCGCTGACGATCGCGGGGCGCGAGTTCACCCGCGGCTGCACGATCGAGATCGATTCGCTCGCGCCGTACCTGCGGGGGGTCGAGCTGGCGCCGCTGCTGCCCCGGCTCGCGGCGTTCCCCGACAAGCGCGCCGGGGCCTGGTCGATCCGGTTGCGGCGTCCGCTGCTCGCCCTGCCGACCGGCGACGCCGACCTGCTGCGGGCCGAGCTCGCCAAGGTCGCCACCACCCCGGACGAGGTGGTCGGCGAGTACTTCGACCGGATCCGCCCGGTACGCGGGCTCCGCTCCGGCACCCCGGCGGGCTGACCGCCCGGCGCGATCACGCGGCCGCTCGGTGGCCGGGTGATGCGCAGACCTTCCGGAGGCCCGGTTGTTCCGCTGGATCGGGGGACCGGTGACCGAGACCGTCCGGTGACCGGCGGGGCGGCCCGTGAGCGCCTGGCCGAGGCGCGCGGACAGGGGCCGCGGAAACCGGGCCGAGGGCCTCGGTGTTGCGGTGTCACGTTCCACATCGGGCACGCTGATGACGGTGTGATTGTGGAATACCGTTAGTCGCGCGTTGCATCGTGCGTGGTGCGGCGCAGACATATGGGCGGAAAGTTGTGGGATTCCTCTATGTCCGTCCTCCCGGGACCTGGTGTGGGATCGACAGCATGAGAGCTGACGAACCGGCCTCGCCGCCGCAGGAGCCCGCGCCGGACGACGGGCCGGCCGACGGCCGCGGCCGGGCGCTGCGCGCGCTCGCGACCGCCGACCTGGCGCGGGTCGGCGTGTTCGCCGCGCTGATCGCCGTGCTCGGCCTGCCCGGCGCGATCACCGCGTTCGGCAACGCCGTGCCGATCACCCTGCAGACGTTCGGCGTCATGCTCGCCGGGGCGATCCTCGGGCGGTGGCGGGGCGCGCTCGCCGTCGCCGTGCTGCTCGTGCTCGTCGCGGCCGGGCTGCCGCTGCTCGCCGGCGGCCGCGGCGGCCTCGGCGCGTTCACCGCGCCCTCGGCCGGTTTCCTCATCGGCTGGCTGCCCGGCGCGGCGGTCACCGGCTGGATCGTGGAGCGCGGCGGCCGCACCCCGGGCCTGGTACGGCTGATCGCCGCGTGCGCGATCGGCGGGATCGCGGTGGTCTACCTGTTCGGCATCCCCATCCAGGCCGCGATCATGGGGATCTCGCTCGGCAAGGCCGCGGCGCTCAGCGCCGTCTTCCTCCCCGGCGACGCGATCAAGGTGGTGCTCGCCGCGCTCGTGGTACGCGGCACCCAGCGCGCCTACCCCGACGCGATCCCCGCCGTGCGCGAGGAGCGGCTGCGGGCCGCCCGGGGGCGTTGACGCCGCCATGCCGGTCGCCGCACAGGTGCTGCGCCACGCCCAGGCCAACCCTGCCCGGCTCGCCGTACAGGGTCCGTACGGCGGGCTCGATTACGCCGCGCTCGCCCGCCGCGCCCGGGCCGGGGCGCACCACCTGGCCGCGCGCGGCGCGAGGCCCGGCACGCTCGTCGCGATCAGCCTCGCCGACCCGGTCGAGCAGCTCGTCGCGGTGCTCGCGGCCGACCTGGCACGCGCCACGCCGCTGCTGTGCGACCCCGCCTGGCCCGCCGCCCGCCGTGCCCGGATCATGGCCGCGGTCCCGGCCGCCCTGCACGTGGCCGAACCGCTGCCCGCGGCACCCCCGGAGCGGGCGGACGCCCCGCCGGAGATCGCGCCGTGCCCGGACGACCTCGCCTGGGCGAACTTCAGCTCGGGCAGCACCGGCAGGCCACGCGCGGTGATCCGCACCCGGGCCTCCTGGCTCGGCTCGTTCCCGCACCTCAACGCGATCACCGGCATCGGCCCCGGCGACGTGCTGCTCGTCCCCGGCCCGCTCGTCTCCTCGCTGTACGGCTTCGCCGCGGTGCACGCCCTCGCCACCGGCGCGACCGCCCTCGTGCCCGGCCGCTGGTCCCCGGGAACGCTCCCGGACCTGCTGCGCACCGCGACCGCGGTCCACCTCGTGCCGAACCACCTGCCCGCCGTGCTCGACGCCCTCGCCGAGGCACGCGGCCCGCTGCGCGTCGCGATCGCGGGCGGGGCGCACCTGCCCGCCGAGACCCGGGCGAGGGCCGAGGCGGCCGGGGTGCGGGTGGTCGCCTACTACGGCGCGACCGAGCTGTCCTTCGTCGCCGTGGACGCCGACGGCACCGGCCTGCGCCCCTTCCCCGGCGTCGAGATCGAGGTGCGCCCGCACCCGGAGGCGGGCCACGGCCTCGGCGAGGTGTGGGTGCGCTCGCCCTGGCTCTCCTCCGGCTACGCCGGCGGCGTCCCGGGGCCGCTGCGGGCCGACGCCGGCGGCTGGATGACCGTGGGCGACCTCGCCGAGCCGTACCGGCCGGGGGAGCCGCTGCGGGTGCGGGGCCGTGGCGACGGCGCGATCCAGGTCGGCGGGGCGACCGTGGTGCCCGAGGACGTGGAGGCGGTGCTGCGGCGGGCGCCCGGCGTGCGGGACGTGGTGGTGGTCGGCGCGCCGCACCCCCGCCTCGGCGCGGTCGTGGCCGCCGTGATCGAGACCGGCGGCGGCCCGGTACGGCGAGCCGCGCTGGAGGCCGCCGCGCGCGACGGCCTCGACCCGGCGCAGCGGCCCCGCCGCTGGTATGTGACGCCCGCGCTGCCGCGCACCCCCACCGGGAAGCCCGCGCGGGCCCTGGTCGCGTCCCGGCTCGCCGACGGCGACCCCGCCATCGAACCGCTGGCATGACCACGACGGGGGACACGTGACCGAGATCGAGGACACCACGCCGGTGGTGGTCGCCGCGCGGCGCACCCCGATCGGCACCGCCGGGCACGCGCTGCGGGACGTCCCGGTGGACCGGCTCGCCGCGCCGGTGATCGCCACGGTCGCCGAGGACGTCGCCGCCCTCGGGCTCGAGGTGGCCGACGTGGTGCTCGGCAACTGCACCGGCCCCGGCGGCAACGTTGCCCGGGTATGCGCGCTCGCCGCCGGGCTCGGGTACGGCGTGCCGGGCCTCACCGTGGACCGGCAGTGCGGCAGCGGCCTGGCGGCGATCCTCGTCGCCGCCCAGGCGGTGCGCGCCCGCGAGATGGACCTGGTGATCGCGGGCGGCGTGGAGAGCGCCTCCACCGCGCCGGTCCGCGCCCACCGCGGCCCGGACGGCGCCGCGGCCGAGCCGTACACCCGGGCGCCGTTCGCCCCGCCCGGCTTCCCCGACCCGGACATGGGCCCGGCGGCCGAGGCGCTCGCCGCCGCGCGCGGGGTGACCCGGGAACGCCAGGACGCCTACGCGCTGCGCAGCCACGCCCGCGCGCTCGCCGCCCGGGACGCGGGCCGGTTCGCCAAGGAGATCGTGCCCGTCGAGGGCCTTGTCGCCGACCAGCGGCCCCGCCCGCTGCGCGCGGCCTCGCTGGCCCGGCTGCCCGCCGCGTTCGTGCCGGGCGGTACCGTGACGGCCGGGAACAGCTCGCCGGTGAGCGACGGCGCGGCCGCGGTGGCGATCGTGCCGGAGCGGCTGCGCGCGGGCATGCCCGGGCTGCGGCTGGTGGCCGGCGCGGTGGTCGGGTGCGACCCGGCGCTGCCCGGCTGGGGCCCGGTGCCCGCGGTGCGGCGGGTGCTCGACCGGGCCGGGGTGACGCTCGACCGGGTCGCCGCGGTGGAGATCGTGGAGGCGTTCGCGGCCCAGGTGCTCGCGGTCACCGACGCGCTCGGCCTCGACCCGCTCGGCGCGGACGACGACCGGGTGTGCGCGGACGGCGGGGCGATCGCGCTCGGCCACCCGTGGGGGGCGACCGGCGCGGTGGTGGTGACCCGGCTGTTCTCCCGGCTCGTCGGCTCCGGCGCGCCGCCCGGCACGCTGGGGCTGGCGACCGCGGCGGTGGGCGGCGGGCTCGGCGTGGCGGCGCTCTTCGAGGTGGTGTGAAGTTGATCGAGTTCACCGACGTGCACCTGCGGCTGGGGGAGCGCGACGTTTTGTGCGGGGTCACCGCGCGGCTCACCGAGCGCCGCGTCGGCGTGATCGGCGCGAACGGCTCCGGCAAGAGCACGCTCGCCCGGCTCATCAACGGCCTCGCCCTGCCCACCTCGGGCACGGTCACCGTGGACGGCCTCGACACCCGGCGGCACGCCGCCCGCATCCGCCGCCGGGTCGGGTTCGTGTTCACCGACCCGGACGCGCAGATCGTCATGCCGACCGTCGCCGAGGACGTGGCGTTCTCGCTGCGCCGCCGCGGCGTGCCGAAGGCGGAGATCGACCGCCGGGTGCAGGAGGTGCTCACCCGGTACGGCCTGGCGGAGCACGCCGACCGGCCCGCCCACCACCTGTCCGGCGGCGAGAAGCAGCTGCTCGCGCTCTGCTCGGTGCTCGCCCTCGAACCGGAGATCATCGTGATGGACGAGCCGACCACGCTGCTCGACCTGCGCCACTCGCGGCGTATCGCCGCGCTCGTGCGCGAGCTGCCCCAGCAGGTGGTCGTGGTCACCCACGACCTGCCGCTGCTGGCGGACTTCGACCGGGTGCTCGTGCTCGACCAGGGCAAGATCGTCGCCGACGCGGACCCGGCCACCGCGATCGGCCACTACCGGGCGCTGCTGTCGTGAGGCACCTGACCGGCGTCTACGTCCCCGGCGACTCGGTGCTGCACCGCATGCCCGCCGGGGCGAAGCTGCTCGGCCTGCTCGCCGCCGGTACGGCACTGCTGCTGCTCGGCTCGCCGGTCGCGCTCGCCGTCGCCGCCGTGGCCGTGGCGGCGCTGTACGCGGTGGCCGGGGTGGGCGCGGCCGCGGCGTGGGCGCAGATCCGGCCGCTGCGCTGGTTCGCCCCGCTGCTGTTCGCCTTCCAGCTCGTGGTGGCCGACCTGTCCGGCGCGGTCACCGTCACGCTGCGGGTGGTGCTCGCCGTGGCGCTCGCCGGGCTCGTCACCCTCACCACCCGCACCACGGTGATGCTCGCCTGCCTGGAACGCGCCCTCGCCCCCGCCCGGTACGTCGGCCTCGACCCGTTCCGGCTGTCGCTGCTGCTGTCGCTCACCCTGCGCAGCGTCCCGGTGATCGCCGGCCTCGCCACCCGGGTCCGGGAGGCCCAGAAGGCGAGGGGCGTGGAACGCAGCCTGCGGGCGTTCGCCGTACCGCTCGTGGTCGGCGCGCTGCGCTACGCGGACGCCCTCGGCGAGGCGCTGAGCGCCCGTGGCCTGGACGACTGAACGAGCAGGTTCGCACAACGGCTAGGGTGCAGGTGTGTTCCTGTGGGTTCTGGGCATAGCGGCCATGCTGGTGGTGGTCGATCAGGCCACCAAGTGGTGGGCGGAATCGGCGCTGGCCGGCGGAGAGGTCATCGACGTGATCGGGGACTGGATCCAGTTCCGCCTGATCTACAACTCCGGGGCGGCGTTCTCCATAGGCGCGGAACACACCTGGGTGTTCGCGATCGCGTCCGCGGTCGTGGTGGTGGTCGTGACGTGGATCGCCCGCCGGGTGCGCAATCGGCAGTGGGCGGTCGCGCTGGGGCTGGTGCTCGGCGGCGCGACCACGCACCTGCTCGACCGGCTGCTGCGGGAGCCGGGGTTCGCGCGCGGCCGGGTGGTCGACTTCATCGACTACTTCGACCTGTTCATCGGCAACGTCGCGGACATCGCGCTGGTCGGCGGGATCGCCTGGGCGGCCCTGCTCCACCTGCGCGGGATCGAGCTCGACGGCTCCCGGGCCGGCGATGGCGGGGAGGCCGCGGACACGGCGGACACGGCCGGGAGCTGACCGCGCCGTGAAGGAGCCCGCATCCGAACCCGATTCGGCCGATGTGCCGGAATTTCCCTCTGGTCTGAGGGTGTGGCCTGCCAGAATGCGTACCTAGTCGTGTCCACCGGCGCCGGTGGGCTCCCCGGTGGACGCGTCGGCACAACCCCGAGCCGCGAAAGGTGATCCATGACCGCCGTGCGCCCGAGGCGTAGAGCCCCTCGGAACGTGACAACACGCCGATTCGGACGCTGGCCGATCGTCGTGGGCGCCGTGCTCGCCGTGCTCGTCGCCTGCTACGCGGTCCCCGCCGTGGTGCTGGCGGGGGAGATCCCGCCCGGCACCACCGTCGCCGGGGTCGCCATCGGCGGCTACTCGCCGGAGAGCGCCGAGCGCGTCCTCGCCCGCGAGCTGCAGGACGAGGCCACGCGGCCGCTCATCCTCCGGGCCGGGAAGAAGACGCTCCGGCTGTCCCCCCGCCAGGCCGGGCTCTCCATCGACACCGCGGCGACCGTCGCCGACGCCGAGGGCTCGCTCTCCCCGGCCGGGGTCGCGAAGGCCCTGTTCGGGAGCAACGAGGTACGGCTGCGCGTCAAGGTCGACCGCGAACGCCTCGACGCCGCGATCGCGAACCTCGCCAAGCGCATCGACGTCGCCCCGCGCAACGGCGCCATCCGGTTCGTGGGCACCACCCCGCGCGTGACCCAGCCCCGCAACGGGATCGCGCTCGACCGGGAGGCCGCCGCGCAGGCGATCATCGACGCCTACCCGCTGCAGCGGGAGGTGACCCTCCCCACCAAGGTGGTGGCCCCGCAGGTGTCGGCCGCCGCGGTACGGCGGGCCGCCGCGACCGCGCGCCAGGCCGTCGCCGGGCCGATCACGCTCACCAACGGCGGCCGCAGCGCCACGGTCACCCCCGAGATGATCGCGCAGAGCCTGCGCTTCGTGTCGGACGGCAAGGGCGGCCTGCGCCCCCGGTTCAACGCGAAGAAGGTCGCCACCGAGGTGCAGGACAAGCTCGTCGACGGCGCGCAGGCGCCCAAGGACGCGTCCTTCAAGATCGTGAATGGCAAGCCGGTCGTGGTGCCGCACCGCGTCGGGCTGGGCGTGGACGCCGGAGCGCTTCAGAAGGACGTGGAGCGGCTCATCACCGGCGGCGGGAGCCGTACCGTCCAGGTGTCGCTCACCAGGGCGCAGCCCGCGCTCACCACCGAGAAGGCGCGCAAGCTCGGCATCCGGGAGAAGGTGTCGTCGTACACCACCCACTACCCGTGCTGCCCGCCCCGGGTGACGAACATCCACCGCATCGCCGACATCCTCAACGGCCACCTCGTGATGCCCGGCGAGACGTTCTCGCTCAACGGCGTCGTCGGCAAGCGGGACAAGGCCCGCGGCTTCGTCGAGGCGCCGATGATCCTCAACGGCCGGTTCGTCAACGACGTCGGCGGCGGCATCAGCCAGTTCGTGACCACCATGTTCAACGCCGTGTTCTTCGGCGGCTTCGAAGACGTGCAGCACACGCCGCACATGTACTACATCTCCCGCTACCCGGCGGGCCGCGAGTCCACGGTCTCCTACCCGCAGCCGGACTTCCGGTGGCGCAACGACTCGCCGTACGGCGTGCTCATCACCACGTCCTACACGAACACCTCGGTGACGGTCACGTTCTGGAGCACCAAGCGGTACGACATCGAGTCGCAGAGCTCGGGCCGGTACAACATCCAGCCGTACAAGACGCTCACCGACTCCGGGCCCGACTGCATCCCGATGGAGGGCGCCGAGGGGTTCTCCATCGACGTGTGGCGGATCTTCAAGAAGAACGGCAAGGAGGTCCGCCGGGAGAAATTCCACACCGTGTACGCCCCCGAGCCCAAGCTCACCTGCGAGAAGGAGAAGAAGGAGTAAGGGCCGGCCGGGCCGCGCACGGGAAGGCCCGCGTCCCCGGGGCAGGGGCGCGGGCCTTTTCCGGTATCCGGATGGGTGCTCAGGAAGAGGGCTTGAGAAGTCCGTGCCGAGCCCGGCCGCGGCGGGCCGGACGCCCATCCGCGGGCCGCGTCAGTGGCGGGCGAAGTTCTGCGTCCAGAAGAGCTTGCCGCCCGAGCCCTCCGCCACGCCGACGCCGATGTGGGTGAGGTTGCAGTTGAGGATGTTGGCGCGGTGGCCGGAGCTCTTCATCCAGGCGTCCACGACCGCCGCGGCGTTCGGGTGGCCGGCGGCGATGTTCTCCGCGGCGGAGCTGAGCGGCGAGAACCCGGCCGCCTTGATGCGCTCCACGAAGCTCGGCTCACCGGGAAGCTGGTGCTCCATCCGGTTCTGCTGCGCCATCAGCTTGGAGTGGTTGAGGGCCGCGGTGCGCAGGGCCGCGTCCGGGGTCAGCGGGTTGCAGCCCGCCGCCTGGCGGTGCTGGTTGGTGAGCCGGATGACCTCCTGCTCGGCCGCGGTGCCGATCGCCTTGGCGCCGCCCGTGTTCCCCGAGCCGCCCGTGCTGCCACCGGTGCTGCCGCCGTTGCCGGCGCTGCCGTTGTTCGCGCCGTTGCCGGTGCCGTTGGTGTTGCCGGGCCCGGTGCGGTTGTCGAAGCCCGCGGTCGAGCCGCAGCGCAGGCGGATCGGCTCGGACTTGGCGAAGTTGCCGTCGCTGTCGGTGACGACGACGTAGAACGAGCGCGTCCGCAGGGTGCAGCGTACGGCGAAGTTCAGCGCCCCGTCCGCGCGCAGGGCCCGCTTGGCGCGCTTGACGACCCGGTCCGGGCCGAACCGCTCGAACCTGAGCTCGGCGCTCAGGATGGTCGGCTCCTCACACCCGGTGCGCTCCACCGTGCCGCGGATCGCGGTGCGCGAGGACACCAGGCGGGTGACGGCGACCTTGCACGCCTGCGTGTCCGCCGGGTTGGTGGCGGTCGCGGTCGGGGTCGGAGTGGGGGTCGGGGTGGGCGTCACGGCAGCGGTCTGCGCCTGAGCGGCGGACATCGGGGCGATCATCGCCGCCGCGCCGCCGATGCACGCGAGTGCCCGAACAATTCGCCGCAATTGGATCCTCCAGGGCGGGTTTGGCGTCCACTGAAACCCGAATTGTGGCCTGGACACATAGGTCATGTCCTGAGAATCGGGATTTTTCTGTGCCTGGAGGTAAACGCGATGCCGCTGGTACGCGTCAGGAGAGCGGCCGGTTCAAGTGATTTACGTCAAATTTAGGTAGATCATTTTGCTGCGCGATATACGCATGGTTCCGAGAGCCGGTTCAAAACGATCAGTAAAGGATCGGTAGATTCTTTCCCGGGTTCCACCGCCGCGCGTGTCGCTTACAGCTCGGCGCGCGTCCCGGCCACCGTTCGCGGGTGACGATCCGGGGGTACGGCCGGCGCACGGCGGCCGGTGCGGCGACCGCGGCGGGCCGTACGGGAGGGCGGCCGGGCACGGCCCGGCGGGGAGGCGGCGGAGCGCCGCCGGCACGGGCCGAGCGCGGGGAGGCCGAGCGGCGGGGAGAACGTCCTCCGGAAACACGTGTGCCCGCGCCATCGGCCGATGCCGGCGGCGCGGGCATCACGGTGGGGCGGCGGAAGGCCGCCCGAAGTGCAGATCAGGCCGGGTGGCCCGCCACGATGCGGGCGTCGGGCCCCGGGAAGACGAGGGTCTCGTGCTCCTGGCCCTCCCAGCGGACGACGTAGGGCGGCGAGCCGTCCTCATGGCGCAGCGCCACGATCGTTCCAACCCGGCGCGGCTCGTCCAGATGGGTGCTTTCGATCACGATCCGGTCGCCGACTGCTGCCTTCATGATCGCTCCCTTGCTCGGCTCATCCTCAGTCTCGGCGGCGGGACGAGGGGCGAGCCAGGGTCGGAGGCCCTCGGCCGCGTGGCCAAAGTCCCTACCGGGCCCGCCGGACCCGCCCCGCGCCTCGGGCGGACCCGATGAGATCGGGACGTTCCAGCGCTTACCCCACCGAAGGTCAACAAAGCGGGGCAACGATCAAGATCTGTCAAGAAGTTGTGAAATAGCAGGTGAATCTCCAATTTGCACGGGACTTTCGACCCGGGTAGGAGGACCAAAGCCCCTCACCGGGAAGATCGGCCGGCGGGAGGGTGGAGGGCGGGTCGCGGTCACCATCAGGCCCTTTCCACGACCGTTCCACGACCGTCCGTACGCATCCCGCAGGCCACATGAGGTGGACAATGACGACCGGTGCCGCATCGGCGACCGTCGCGACGACCCGAGGACGGATCACCGCCCTGGTACTCGCGACGCTGGGCTTCGCGGTGAACTTCTGGGCCTGGGCGCTGCTCAGCCCGCTCGGCCCTGTCTACAAGGAGCTGCTCGGTCTCACCCCGTTCGAGGTGTCGGTGCTCGTCGCCGTGCCGGTGATCGTCGGATCGCTCGGCCGCATCCCGCTCGGCGCGCTCACCGACCGGTACGGCGGGCGGCTCGTCTTCGGCGTGACGAGCCTGCTCGGCGTGATCCCGGTGGTCTTCCTCGCCTTCGTGGCGAGCTACCCGGCGCTGCTCGCCGGCGGCTTCGCGCTCGGCCTCACCGGGGCCACCTTCGCCATCGGCGTGCCCTTCGTCAACGAGTGGTTCCCGCCGGAGCGCCGCGGCCTCGCGCTCGGCGTCTTCGGCATGGGCAACATCGGCACCGCGATCTCCGGGTTCGCCACCCCGTGGCTCGCGGACTCCTTCGGCCGCCGGACTCCGTTCCTGGCCGTCGCCGCCGCCCTCGTGCTCGTCGGGGTGGCGTTCCTGCTGCTCGGCCGCGACGCGCCCGGGCGGCGGGCGGCGACCGAGCCGTTCCTCACCCGGTTCCTGCGCGCCGCGCGGCTGCGCGCCACCCAGGAGCTCGCCGCGATGTACGCGCTCACCTTCGGCGGGTTCGTCGCGTTCGGCGTGTACCTCCCGCTCTACCTGCGCGAGGTGTACGGCCTGACCACCGCGGACGCCGCGGCCCGCGCCGCTGGGTTCGTGGTGCTCGCCACGATCGCCCGCCCGGTGGGCGGCTGGCTGTCCGACCGCCGGGGCGGCGTGCCCGTGCTGAGCGCCGCGCTCGCCGTCGTGGTGGCCTGCGCGATCGTCGTGTCCTTCGCCCCGGCGATGCCGCTCGCCACCGTCGGCTTCCTCAGCATGGCGGCCGCGCTCGGGTGCGGCAACGGCGCGGTGTTCGCCCTAGTCGGCCGGGAGGTCCCGGTCCACATGGTGGGCAGCGCCACCGGCGTGGTCGGCGCGGCGGGCGGGCTCGGCGGCTTCCTGCCGCCGATCGTGATGGGCCTGATCTACCAGGCGACCTCGTCGTACGCGGTCGGGCTCATGCTGCTCGCCACGGTCGCGGCCGCGGCGACCGTCTACAGCCACTTCGTTATGCGGTCGCCGCAGCGGGCATGACCCGGCGATTGACGGAACCTTGGCAACGCAGATGACGCATCGGACCACTCACCAGCGACAGGGAGAGGGGCGGACATGGCGGGCATGGACGGACCGGTGAGCGAGGCGCTGCTCCGGCTCGGCAGACATCTACGGCCCGGCGAGACCGGCCCCGACCTGCGCACCATCCACAAGTCCGGCGGGCGCGACGGCGACGTCTTCTACCGGGACCGGTGGAGCCACGACAAGGTGGTGCGCTCCACCCACGGGGTGAACTGCACCGGATCCTGCTCCTGGAAGGTGTACGTCAAGGACGGGATCATCACCTGGGAGACCCAGCAGACCGACTACCCGTCCGTCGGCGCGGACCGCCCCGGCTACGAGCCGCGCGGCTGCCCCCGCGGCGCGGCGTTCTCCTGGTACACCTACTCGCCCACCCGGGTGCGTTTCCCGTACGCCCGGGGCGTGCTGGTGGAGATGTACCGCGAGGCCAAGGCCCGGCTCGGCGACCCGGTCGCCGCCTGGGCGGAGATCACCACCGACCCGGACAAGCGCCGCCGCTACCAGTCGCAGCGGGGCAAGGGCGGGCTGGTCCGGGTGAGCTGGGACGAGGCCGTCGAGATCGTCGCCGCCGCCCACGTGCACACGATCAAGACCTACGGCCCGGACCGGGTCGCCGGGTTCTCCCCGATCCCCGCGATGTCGATGGTGTCGCACGCGGTCGGCGCCCGGTTCATCTCGCTGATCGGCGGCACCATGCTGTCGTTCTACGACTGGTACGCCGACCTGCCGGTGGCCTCGCCCCAGGTGTTCGGCGACCAGACCGACGTGCCCGAGTCGGCCGACTGGTGGGACGCCGCCTACCTCATCCTGTGGGGCTCGAACGTGCCGGTCACCCGCACGCCCGACGCCCACTACCTCGCCGAGGCGCGGTACCGCGGCCAGAAGGTCGTGGTGATGTCGCCCGACTACAGCGACGCGACGAAGTTCGCCGACGAGTGGCTCGCCCCGCACCCCGGCACCGACGGCGCGCTCGCCATGGCGATGGGGCACGTCATCCTCAAGGAGTTCTTCGTCGACCGGCAGGTGCCGCGGTTCGTCTCCTATGTCAAGCGGTACACCGACCTGCCGTTCCTCGTCCGGCTCGACGAGCGTGGCGACGCGGTCACGCCCGGCAAGTTCCTCACCGCCGCCGACCTCGGCCACGAGGGCAGGGAGGCCGCGTTCAAAACCGTGCTCATCGACGGCGCCACCGGCGAGCCCGTCGTCCCGAACGGCTCGCTCGGCTTCCGGTTCGCGCCCGACGGCGAGGGCCGGTGGAACCTCGACCTCGGCGGCGTCGACCCGCTGCTCACCCTGTACGGCACCGGCGACGCCGAGCACGTCGAGGTCGCGCTGCCCCGGTTCGACGGACCCGAGCCCGGGGTGCTGCGCCGCGGCGTGCCCGCCCGCCGGGTCGCCGGCCACCTCGTCACCACCGTCTTCGACCTCGTGCTCGCCCAGTACGGCGTGGCCCGGCCCGGCCTGCCCGGCGAGTGGCCGGCGGGCTACGACGACCCGGCCGTGCCGTACACCCCGGCCTGGCAGGAGAAGATCACCTCGGTGCCAGCGGCGCGGGCGGCGCGCATCGCCCGGGAGTTCGCGGAGAACGCCGAGCGGTCCGGCGGCCGGTCGATGATCATCCTCGGCGCGGGGACGAACCACTGGTTCCACTCGGACACGATCTACCGGGCGTTCCTCGCGCTGGTCACGCTCACCGGCTGCCAGGGCGTGAACGGCGGCGGCTGGGCCCACTACGTGGGGCAGGAGAAGTGCCGCCCGATCACCGGGTGGGCGCAGCTCGCGTTCGGGCTCGACTGGGCCCGGCCGCCCCGGCAGATGATCGGCACCGCGTTCTGGTACCTGCACACCGACCAGTGGCGGTACGACACGTTCGGCGCCGACGTGGTCGCCTCGCCGCTCGGCCGCGGCCTGTTCGCCGGGAAGGCCACCGCCGACCTGATCGCCCAGTCGGCGCGGCTCGGCTGGATGCCGTCGTACCCGACGTTCGACCGCAACCCGCTCGACCTCGCCGACGAGGCGGCAGCGGCCGGGGAGGAGCCCGGGGCGTACGTGGCGCGCAAGGTCGCCGCCGGGGAACTCGGCTTCGCCTGCGAGAACCCGGACGCACCGGAGAACTGGCCGCGGGTGCTCACCATCTGGCGGGCGAACCTGCTCGGCTCGTCGGCGAAGGGCAACGAGTACTTCCTGCGGCACCTGCTCGGCACCGACGGCGCGGTGCGCGCCGCCGAGGCCGGGCCCGAGCACCGGCCGACGTCGGTGACCTGGGCCGACGAGGCGCCGCGCGGCAAGCTCGACCTGCTGCTCTCGCTCGACTTCCGGATGACGTCGACGACGCTGTTCAGCGACATCGTGCTCCCGGCCGCCACCTGGTACGAGAAGCACGACCTGTCGTCGACCGACATGCACCCGTTCGTGCACGCGTTCACCCCGGCGATCGACCCGCCGTGGCAGACCCGCACCGACTTCGCCGCGTTCCACGCGATCGCCAAGCGGTTCAGCGAGCTCGCCCGCGAGCACCTCGGCACCCGCACCGACCTGGTGGCGGTGCCGCTGCTGCACGACACGCCCGACGAGCTCGCCACCCCGCACGGCGCGGTGCGCGACTGGCGGGAGACCGGCGAGACCCCGGTGCCGGGCCGCGACTTCCCGAAGATCGTCGCGGTGGAGCGCGACTACGGCGCGGTCGCCGAGAAGATGGCCGCGCTCGGGCCGCTGCTCGACCGGCTCGGCGCCACCACGAAGGGCATCACCTACCAGATCGGCCCGGAGATCGAGCGGCTCGCCCGGGTGAACGGCACGGTACGGCACGGCGTCGCGGCCGGGCGGCCCGCGCTCGCCCGTGACGTGCACATGTGCGAGGCGATCCTCGCGCTGTCCGGCACCACGAACGGGCGGCTCGCCGCCCAGGGCTTCGCCACGCTCGCCCGCCGTACCGGCACGGACTTCGCCGGGCTCGCCGACGAGCACCGGCGGATCACCTTCGCCGACACCCAGGCCCGGCCGGTGCCGGTGATCACCTCGCCGGAGTGGTCGGGCAGCGAGACCGGCGGGCGGCGCTACTCGGCGTTCACCATCAACGTCGAGCACCGCAAGCCGTGGCACACCCTCACCGGGCGGCAGAGCTTCTACCTCGACCACGACTGGATCCAGGAGGCCGGGGAGGCGCTGCCGGTGTACCGGCCGCCGCTCAACATGGGCGCGATGTTCGGCGAGCCCGAACCGGGCGGGACGGCCCGGGTGAACGGCTCGGCCGAGGGGGTGGTGGTCCGCTACCTCACCCCGCACTCGAAGTGGTCGATCCACTCCGAGTACCAGGACAACCTGCTCATGCTCACCCTGTCCCGCGGCGGCCCCACGATCTGGATGAGCCCCGCCGACGCCGCCAAGGCGGGCATATCCGACAACGACTGGGTGGAGGCGGTGAACCGCAACGGCGTGGTCGTCGCCCGCGCCGTCGTCTCGCACCGCATGCCCGAGGGGACCGTGTACATGTACCACGCCCAGGAACGCGTGGTGGACGTGCCGCGCAGCGAGACCTCCGGCCGCCGCGGCGGCATCCACAACTCGCTCACCCGCCTGCTGGTGAAACCCACCCACCTGATCGGCGGGTACGCCCAGCTCTCGTTCGCGTTCAACTACCTCGGCCCGACCGGCAACCAGCGCGACGAGATCACCGTGATCCGCCGCCGCGCCCAGGAGGTGGCGTACTGATGAAGGTCATGGCCCAGCTCGCCATGGTGATGAACCTCGACAAGTGCATCGGCTGCCACACCTGCTCGGTCACCTGCAAGCAGGCGTGGACCAACCGGGCGGGCACCGAGTACGTCTGGTTCAACAACGTCGAGACCCGGCCCGGCCAGGGGTACCCGCGCACCTACGAGGACCAGGGGCGGTGGAAGGGCGGCTGGGAGCTCACCCGGCGCGGGCGGCTGCGGCTGCGCTCCGGCGGGCGGCTGCACCGGCTGCTCACCATCTTCGCCAACCCGCTCATGCCGTCCGTCCAGGACTACTACGAGCCCTGGACGTACGACTACGACCGGCTGTTCACCGCGCCCGCCCAGGACGACGTCCCGGTCGCCCGGCCGCGCTCGCTCATCACCGGCAAGGAAACCAAGATCACCTGGAGCGCGAACTGGGACGACGATCTCGCCGGCGCGCCCGAGCTCGCGGCCGGCGACCCCGTGCTGCGCAAGGTGTCGGACAAGGTGCGGCTCGAGTTCGAGCGGGCCTTCATGTTCTACCTGCCGCGCATCTGCGAGCACTGCCTCAACCCGTCCTGCGTCGCCGCCTGCCCGTCCGGGGCGATGTACAAGCGGTCCGAGGACGGCATCGTGCTCGTCGACCAGGACCGCTGCCGCGGCTGGCGGATGTGCGTCACCGGCTGCCCGTACAAGAAGGTCTACTTCAACCACCGCACCGGCAAGGCGGAGAAGTGCACCTTCTGCTACCCGCGGGTCGAGGTGGGCATGCCCACGGTCTGCTCGGAGACCTGCGTGGGCCGGCTGCGCTACATCGGCGTCGTCCTGTACGACGTGGACCGGGTCGGCGAGGCCGCGGCCACCCCGGACCCGAAGGACCTGTTCGAGGCGCAGAAGGGCGTCTTCCTCGACCCGCACGACCCCGAGGTGATCGCGGCCGCCCGGGCCGAGGGCATCCCCGAGGACTGGCTCGAGGCCGCCCGCCGCTCGCCCGTGTACCGGCTCATCTTCGACTTCGGCGTGGCGCTGCCGCTCCACCCGGAGTTCCGCACCATGCCGATGGTGTGGTACATCCCGCCGCTGTCCCCGGTGGTCGACGCGCTCGTGGAGACCGGGCACGACGGCGAGGACGCCGGCAACCTGTTCGGCGCGATCGACGCGCTGCGCATCCCGGTCGAGTACCTCGCCGAGCTGTTCACCGCGGGCGACGTGGAGCCGGTGCGCGCCGTGCTGCGCCGCCTCGCCGCGATGCGCTCGTACATGCGCCGCATCAACCTCGGCGAGGAGCCGGACGAGTCGATCGCGGCGGCGGTCGGCATGACCGGGGAGCGCATCCAGGAGATGTACCGGCTGCTCGCGATCGCCGCCTACGAGGAGCGGTACGTGATCCCCACGGCGCACGCCGAGCAGGGCGCGTGGCTGGAGGAGTCCGACCTCGGCGGGTGCAGCCTCGACTACGCGGGCGGCCCCGGCATGGGCGGGCCGTTCGGCGAGGCGTCCGGCCGACCCGCGCCGGTCGCGGTGGAGACCTTCCACGCGCTCAAGGAGCGCACCACCTCCGGCGTCGTCGCCGAAGCGAACGAGCTGCGCGGCCGGGTCAACCTGCTCAACTGGGACGGCAAGGGCCTCCCCGAGGGCCTGTTCCCGCCGAAACGCGGCTCCGGCGGCTCGGGGGAGGGGGAGTCATGAGCCGGGCCGGCGGCGACGGGCGCGTCGCGGTCACCCACCAGGTGGCCTCGGTGCTGCTCGGCTACCCGGACGAGGGGTTGTACCAGGCACGCCCGGTGCTGCGCGAGGCGGTCGCCGGGCTGGGCGACGGCGCCGCGGCCGGGCGGCTGGGGGCGTTCCTCGACCACCTCGACGCCACCCCGCAGGCCGAGCTCGCCGCCCACTACGTCGACGTCTTCGACTTCAAGCGGCGCTGCTGCCCATACCTCACCTACTACACCTGCGGCGACACCCGCCGGCGCGGCATGGCGCTGCTCCGCTTCAAGCACGCCTTCCGCGCCGCCGGCTTCGAGATCGCCGACGGCGAGCTGCCCGACCACCTCGCGGTGGTGTGCGAGCTGTCCGGCCGCGGTGCCGTACGCGAGGCCTGCCGCCTGCTGCGCGAGCACCGCCCCGGCATCGAGCTGCTGCTGCGCGCCCTGGAGGCGGAGGGCTCGCCGTACGCGCACGTCGTCGCCGCCGTCCTCGCCACCCTGCCGCCGCTCGGCGTCCGCGACCGCGAGGCCCTGCACCGGCTCGCCGCGCAGGGCCCGCCCGCCGAGGAGGTCGGCCTCGAACCGTACGGCGTCACGCCGCCGCCCGTCGCACACCTGGAGGAGCACCGGTGAACGCGCTCGACGTCGCGCTGTGGGTGGTGGCCCCCTACATCGCGCTGACGAGCTTCGTGCTGGGCCACATCTGGCGCTACCGATACGACAAGTTCGGCTGGACCACCCGCTCCTCCCAGCTCTACGAGTCCCGCCTGCTGCGCATCGGCAGCCCGCTGTTCCACTTCGGCATCCTCATCGTGCTGCTCGGCCACGTCGCCGGCCTCGTCGTCCCCAAGTCGTGGACCGAGGCGCTCGGCATCGGCGAGGAGGCGTACCACCTGCTCGCCGTCGTCCTCGGCACCGTGGCCGGGTTCTGCACCGTGGCGGGCCTCGCCATCCTCATCTACCGCCGGCGTACGGTCGGCCCGGTGTTCACCGCGACCACCCTCAACGACAAGCTCATGTACGCGGTGCTCGCCGTCACCATCCTGCTCGGCCTGTACGCCACGGTGGCCGCGAACCTCGTCGGCGGCGGGTACGACTACCGCACCACGGTCTCGCCCTGGTTCCGCTCGATCTTCTACCTGCGGGCGCAGGGCGAGCTCATGGCCGACGCCCCGCTGCTGTTCCAGCTCCACGCGCTGAGCGCCCTGGTGCTGTTCGCGATCTGGCCGTTCACCCGCCTGGTCCACATGCTCACCGCACCCATCGGCTACCTCACCCGGCCGTACATCGTCTACCGCAGCCGCGACGACCGGCGTGGCACCCGCGCACCCCGCCGCGGCTGGGAACCGTCCCGCTGACCGCCCACCCCACACCCGCCCGTGCCGCGCCGTACGCGGGCACGGGCGGGCCCGGTGGGCGGGCGCCGGCGCCTGCGAACGTGATCAGTCCAGGTCGGCTCGGCCCGCTGCGCGGCGGCCGAGCGACGTCCGTATCGGGCGTGAACGCGGAATTGTCGTACCCGAGAACTACGATGCCGCGCCGATGTGAGACGTTCGCCCTCCCCATCGGCCGGAGAAAAGGCGGTCCGGTGGACCTCTCCGGCTGAAGAGGGCGGACGTCTGACGTGAAAGAGAGGGGCGTCCGTGACGGAGGCGTGGACGGACCTGCGCCACGACGATCCGAATCTGGAATCCGACATGGTCTACGTGGGCGTGGGCGATGCGATCGTCCGTCTGGGCAGGCGCACCGACGATGATCCGTCCCCGATCTTCTGGTGTATCGACCGGCGCGATGACCACCTCGCGGACGGGGCGTTCCGGGACATGGCCATGCTGCGGATGGTGCCACCCGGCGACGCGGTGCAACGGATCATCGCGTTCGTCAGGCGGCGAGACGCCTTCGACATGCTGCGCTCCTGGCCGGCCGTCGCGGCGGCGGGCTGGAAGCCGGAAGACGTCCACGAGTTCCTGGTCGAGTGCGCCGAAGGACCGCGGGAGGACGTCGCGGAGGCGGCGCGCGACTCTCTGGCCGGCGGACACCGCACGCCTTCGATCCTCTAGCGCGGAGAACAGGTGGCCATCGAGCCGTCCGAAGCGAGGCACCCGGGTCATGACGACCTGCGCTGCTCGACGTGTCCCCGGGAAGGGACGTGCCCGCCGTGATCCGCATGGCCGTACGGGCCGAACGCGACGGCCTGGACGGCCGGAAGCGGGCCGGCGTCGAACCTTTCGTACACGAGCCGACGTCACTCGAAGCGTCGGCAGGAACAAGAGCAGTGGAGACGGCATGGACGACACGAGCTTTCTCGGCAGCTACACGGTCGGCACCGACGCGGGAATGTGCTGCCTCTGGCAGCCCGAGCACTTCGCCCATGTGACGAGCTACGACGTCTGGGAGGACGCCCTCGGGAACGATCCCGCCATCGAGAGATCCATCGAGGCCGGAGCGTTCGTCCCGCTCTACCTCCACAGCGACGGGGTCTACCAGGTGACCCTCCGAACCGGCGCGCGAACTCCCCGCGAGAAGCGCTACACCACGGCCTCGTCGGAGCCGTACCTGCTGGTGTCGAAGGGAGCCGTGGCGCTCAGCGGCATCGAGGCGGTGGGAGCCGACCTCGACGCGGCCGAGACGATCGCCCTCGCCCCGGGGCGGTACGCGGTCGAGGTTCACCTGATCGACTGGCAGGCCGAGCCGGGCTCGACCGACGCGGACGGCAACGCGGTCGACGGCGCCCTTCCCGACTTCGTCGTCGAGATCAGCCCCGAGCCCGACCCCGCGCCGCCGTACCGGAGAACCGTCGAGACCTTCGACCTGCCGGAGGAGTGACGCGGTGGCGTGCGTCATGGCCGGACTCCCGGCCGCGGCCCTCCGGCCTGGCGGACGCCGCGGCAGGGCTCCGCGCCACGCTGCCGGGGGTGAGCCGTACCCGCTGGGGAGGGCGCCGGCCGCCATCGATCCGTCCTCGCCGAAGGACGCGGAGGACCGAACCATGCGCCACCTGAGAGTCCTCTGGCACCACGATCACGATGACGAGCCCGTGGAGATCTACAGCGAGCTGGACGACGAAGGTTACGAGGTCCGGAAGGTCGAGGTCTTCCGGAACGGCCGTCACGACCACGCGGACGCCGGGACCTCGACCGGACGGACCGGGTCGGCCGAGGTCCCGATCCCCGGCATCGAGGAGATCGCCGAGCTGGACGAGTTCACGCCGATGTGGGTGACCGCCGAGGAGTTCGAGGCGGTCTGGCGCAAGGCGATCGCGTCACACTGATCGGTCCGGCCCTGCCGGCCGGATGCCGGGCACAGGGAATTGTCGTACCCCGCCCCTACGATGCCGCCGTCGGCGTGAGACGTTCGACCTCGCCACGGCCCGGAGAACGGCCGTCGTCTCGTCGGACGACATGCCGGGGGAAGCGGGCGGCGTCGCCGCCATGCGCCTCCGGTATGGGCGTTTCCCGCTGCTTCGGCCGCGGATCAGGCCCTCCGGACGGGACCGGCGTATCGGGTGTGGGGTGTCGAACCTTTCGTGTGCGAGCCGAAGTGACCGTGCACGGATCGCTCTGATCTTGGACTGACGTATCGAGGTGAGCGATGGACGACGAGAACCTTCTGGGCAGCTACACGATCATGACCGATGCGGGCATGTGCGCTCTCTGGCAGCCCGAACACTTCGCTCATGTCGGCGACGACGAATGGGCCGATGTCCTCGGCACCGACGCCGCGATGGAAAGCTGCATCGAGGCGGGGGTGTTCGTCCCGCTCAACATCGGAAGCGACGGCGTCTACCGGGTGGTCCTCCGAACGGGTGAGCGGACCGCCCGGGAGAAGCGCTACACCCAGCTCTCCTCCGAGCCGTACCTGCTCGTCTCGAAGGGGGTCGTGGCGCTCAGCGGCGTGGAGTACATCCTCGGCCAGGAAGAGGCCGAAAAGATCGACCTGGCCCCGGGGAGATACACGGTCACGGTCCATTGGATCGAATGGGAGGCCGAGCCGGGATCGGTCGACGCGCGAGGAAAAGTGACCGGCTCGGCCCTGCCCGATTTCGTGGTCGAGATCACCCCCGAACGCCGGCCCGCGCCGACGTACCGCAAAAACGTCAACACCTTCGACTGGGACGAGTGGGTTCGCCGCATCTTGCGCGACAAGGAGTGAGGAGGGGCGGCCGTCGCCACCGCGTCCGGCGCCGGGACGGCGCCCGGATCCGCCCCGGCGTCGGCCGGTGAGCCGCCGCTCACCGATGCGTGTGAGCACTTCTTTGATGTGCCTCGAATCAATGTCATGATCATCAGGCTTGAGCCACCGCATGGCGTGCCGCCGCTCCTCATCGGCATGTCGATCGACGAGTCGCGCGACGCCGTGGCCCTCTGGGGTGATGTCGAGGAGCTTCCGGCGACGCCCGGCAGGGCGTTCGCGCTGCGCGCCCGGGACGAGGATCTGACCCGGGACGTCTTCGCCTACTTCGAGGACGGCGCAGGCGGCGGCGTCACGGCCGTCGAGGTGTGGCGGCCGGAGCCGGCCACGCGGCCCGGGGCGAACGTGCAGGTGCGCTACGGCGAGCTGGACGTCTTCGGCCTTCCCGCCGACGACGTTCTCCGCATCCTGCGGGACCGGGGTGTCGAGGTCGACGAATCCGATCCCTTCTATCCGAGCTGCCCCCGGCTCCTGTTGGGGTTCAACCGGGAGGGCGGTGCCCACGCCGACGAGGAGACGGGAATGGCGCGATTCTTCGAGTCGGTCCTCGTCTCGTATCCCGGCTACGACGACCCCGAGCGGCTCGCCGCGGAGCGCATGCGCCTCGAGGAGGACTTGCGCCGGCATGGGATCGTGCCGCCGCGATGAAAGGCCGACGGATGAAGTGGATAGAGGCGACGGGCGGCCCGGTCGTCCTGATCGCCCGGGACGACGTGCCGCTATGGACGGGCCACGAGGGCGACTATGACCGGGCGTGCGAGGTCGCGGTCAAGGGCGTGCAGCGTGTCTTTGAGATATCCGACTACATCGAGGTCTACGACGCCGCGGGCAACCTGATCCGCAAGGAGACCGGGGGCGGCATCGAGCGCACCGACTACGTGTACGACGCGGCCGACCGGCTGGTGTCCGAGACCTTCGACCCGTCCCGTCTCGCCCGCAAGACCTCCTACACCTACGACGCCAACGACAACGTCGTCGAGGTGCGGTACACCGCCGCCAACACGCCGCGGGTCGAGACCATCGAGTTCGAGTACAACCCGGACGACGAGCTGATCCGCAAGAAGGTGAAGAACGGGGACAACGACCTGATCACCACCTACGACGTCGACGACCGCGGCCTCGTCGTCAAGATCACCGACCCGCGCGGCAACGAGCCCGGGGCGAACCCGGCCGACTACACCACCGACCTGCGGTACGACGCGGCCTACCGGCTCGTCGAGGCCCGGGCGCCGCCGGTCACGATCGAGAAGATGGGCGCCGAGCCGACCACGGCCCGGCCCACCGTGCGGTTCGGCTATGACGGCTCCGGGCAGCGCACGCACGAGGTCGACGCCGAGGGGCGCACCACGGTCTACGCGTTCGACAAGGCCGGGCGGCTGACCTCGGTGACCCACCCGCAGTACACCCCGCCGGGCGGGTCGGCGCTGACCCCGCGCGAGACCTACGAGTACGACGCCGCGGGCCGGCCGATCCGGTACACCAACGCCCGCGGCCGGACCTGGACGACCGAGTACGACGCGCTGGGCAACCGGGTCCGCGTCACCGAGCCCGGGCCGGACGGCGAGCCGGGCGGCCGGTGGGTGTACGAGTACGACCTGGTCGGCGAGATGCTCGCCCAGGTCGACCCGACCGGTGCCCGCACCGAGTTCACCTACGACGACCTCGGCCGGCAGATCACCGCCACGGTGATCGAGCGCAAGCCCACCACCACGGCGATCGTCACCCGGATGGAGTACGACGACGCCGACAATCTGATCAAGGAGATCGGCCCCTCGTCGCGGACCACCACGTACGAGGTGAACGCGGCGGGCGAGGTGACCGCGGAGACCGACCCGCTGGGCGCCACGACCAGGTACGCCTACGACCTGCTCGGCCGAGAGGTGCGGGAGACCGACCCCCTGGGCAACGCCACGGTCACCGAGTACGACCTGGCCGGGCGGGCGGTCGCGGTCACCGACCTGGACGCGAACGGCTCGATCATCCGGACCGTCCGGTTCGGCTACGACGCGGCCGGCAACCTGACCAGCGAGACCTCCGGCGAGGGCCACGTCACGCGGCGTACCTATGACGCCTCGAACGCGCTGGTCAAGCTCGTCGAGCCGGTTACCGACGACCGGTCGATCACCACCACGTACGGCTACGACGCCACCGGTGCCCGGACCCGGGTCACGGACGGGCGCGGCAACACCACCTGGACCACCTACAACGGCCTCGGGCTGGTCGAGAAGGTGATCGAGCCGCCGACGGCCGCGCACCCCGAGGAGGCCGACCGCACCTGGACCAGCGTCTACGACGCGGGCGGCAACCTGGTCACCGCGATCGCGCCCGGCGGGGTGCGGGTCGACCGGGAGTTCGACCACCTCGACCGGGTGGTGCGCGAGGTCGGGTCGGGCGCGTCGGTGCCCACGCCGGAGCGCACCTACGCCTACGACCTGATGGGGCGGGAGACCGCCATCGGTGACTACACGCTCGAGTACAACGACCGGGGTCTGGTCACCAAGATCTCCAAGGGCGGCAACCAGGTCGCGGCGTTCGCCTACGACGCGCTGGGCAACCCGACCCAGCGGGTCGACGGCACCGGCACCGCCACGTTCACCTGGGACAACGACGACCGCCTGCGCACCGTCGTCGAGCCGGTGACCGGCCGTACCTTCACCTACGACTACGACCGGGACGACCGGCTCACCACGCTCACCTCCGCGAACCCGGCCAACCGGCAGACCTTCGAGTACGACCCGGTCGACCGGCTGATCCGGCAGACGCTGACGAACGGCAGCGGCGCCCAGATCGCGCGGATCACCTACGAGTGGGACAAGGACGACAATCTCGTCGCGAAGACCACCGAGGGCCTGGCGGGCGCGGGCCGCAACGCCTATGGCTACGACAAGTCCGGGCGGCTGATCTCCTGGACCGGGCCGGACGGCAACACCACCACCTACGAGTGGGACGACGCCGGCAACCGCATCAGGGCCGGGAACAAGACCTTCGTCTACGACGAGCGCAACCGGCTGCTGCGCGGCGACGGCGTCGAGTACACCTACACCCCGCGCGGCACCGTGGCGACCGAGACCAAGGACGGCGTCACCAGGAACCTGGTCTTCGACGCCTTCGACCGGCTGGTCTCGGACGGGGACATCACCTACACCTACGACGCGCTGGGCCGGATCGCCTCGCGGTCCAAGGGCGGGGAGACGGAGCACTACTCCTACTCCGGCCTGGAGAACGACATCGCCGTCGTCACCGACGGGTCGGGCGCGGTCAAGGCCAGGTACGGCCGGGACCCCGACGGCGTGCTGCTCGGCCTGAAGGAGGGCGACGACCCGGCCGTCGGCGTGCTGAGCGACCAGCACGACGACGTGGTCGCCACCTACTCGGCGGCCGGGCTGGTGGACTCCACCGCCTACTCGCCGTTCGGCGAGGTGGTGGCCCGGACCGGCACCGCCCGCCGCATGGGCTTCCAGGGCGAGTACACCGACCCGGACACCGGCAAGGTGAACATGCTCGCCCGCTGGTACGTCCCGGGCACCGGCGGCTTCGCCTCCCGGGACACGGCCGACCTGGATCCGGATCCGTCGATCCAGCTCAACCGCTACGCGTACGCCAACGGCAACCCGCTGGCCTACACCGACCCGAGCGGCAACTGCCCGTTCTGCATCCCGCTCGCCATCGCGGCCCTGCGGGTCGCCGCGCAGATGGCGCTGCGCCAGGTCGTCCAGCGGGCCGCGGTGCAGGCCGGCCGGGCGGTGGTGCAGCGGGCCGTCCAGCAGGCCGGCCAGCGCGCCGCACAGCAGGCCGCCAGGGCCGCGGGCAAGGCGGGCCAGCAGGCGGCGAAGAAAACCACCCAGAACGCGGCGAAGAACGCGACCCGGCAGGCCACGAAGCGGGCCGGGAACAACGCGTCGAGGGCCAACAAGGCGACGAAGGCGCAGAGGTCGTCCAAGGCGTCGAAGTCCTCGAGGGCGAAGCAGCAGAGGTCCGCCAGGGCCAAGAACCAGAAGGCGAAGCAGCCCAAGAGCCCCAAGGCGAAGAAGCCGAAGCTGCCGAAGGTCAAGGCGAAGACGAGGGCGCCCAAGGGCTCGAAGGCGAAGCCTTCCAAGGCGAAGCCGTCCAGGTCGAAGACCAATACCAAGAAGAACAACCAGAAGAAGAACACCACCAAGGACTCGGGCAAGGGCAACAAGGCCAACACCAAGTCCACCGGCACCAAGAGCAACTCGAGCAAGTCCACGACGAAGGACAGGCTGAAGGAGGAGCTCGTCTTCGAGTCGCTCTCCGATATCGGGAGCGACCTCGGCTGGTCCGGGGGTGCTCCGGCCGGTGGCTTCGGTCCCGCCAGCCTCGGCGGTATCGACCCCTGCGGCAGCCTGCGCTCGTGCGCCAAGGAGGTCGTCGAGAGCGTCCTCGACGACGTCCAGGACAAGGTCATCAACGATCTGATCGACCAGGTCGTCCCGGAGGTGCCGGTCGACTACAGCCCGGGCGGCAACTGCCGGCCGGGCGGGGCCAACAGCTTCGTGCCCGGCACCCCGGTGCTGATGGCCGACGGCACCACCAAGCCGATCGAGGAGGTCAAGCTCGGCGACCACGTCCTCGCCACCGACCCGGTCACCGGTGTGGTCGAGGCCAAGCCCGTCACCACGCTCATCACCGGCGAGGGCACCAAGCACCTGGTCGACATCACCATCGACACCGATGGGCCGGAGGGCGACGCCACCGACACGCTGACCGCCACCGCGGACCACCCGTTCTGGGTTCCGGACCTGCGCGAGTGGCTACCGGCCGAGCGCCTGGCGCCCGGCATGTGGCTCCGGACCGCCGCCGGCACCTACGTCCAGATAACCGCGGTCGCCAAGCGGACCGCCGCCCAGCGCGTCCACAACCTCACGGTCGACGACCTCCACACCTACCATGTCGTTGCAGGCGGCCAGGCGGTCCTCGTCCACAACTCCAACGACCCCTGCCGGCAAAACCTGCAACCCGGTAACAGTGCAGCAGCTGCACGAGGCAGAGAGATTCACAATGGGCCGGAATGGCAAGAGTTTTTGCGATCGCGAAATTACAAGCCCGGGCACGAAGTTTCCGAGAGGAGCATCCCTGATGCCTTCACGCCAAAAGGGGCCCCGGTGGAACTGAAGCCGGATACCAAGAGCGGAATCAAGGCTGGAACTCGGCAATTGAGGCGTTACATGAAGGACATGGACGTCAAATACGGCGAGCTGTGGACTTATTGTGAAACGCCTGATGGTGGGGTAGAGTTTCATCTTAGGGCGATTCCTGACGGTCCTCGCAGATGGAAGAGGTTCTGATTCGACATGGCCAAGGGGATGTCCGCTCCAGCGGTGTTGCGTTTGGCGAAGGAACTTGGTGTTGTTCCTTCGAGCGCCGATGTGACCCGAAGGGGTGTGGTGCGCTGGGAGTCTGGGGAATTAGCGTATATTGGATGGGTGATGAAGCGTATTCCAGGTCGACTGACCTGGGGTATGAATGTGGGCGATGCGAAATTCGGCCCGCTCATGGAGGAATATGGGCGAATGGTTGTTCGGATTCGCGGTCCGCGTAATGAGTTCCCTGTTCCCGGGCGGCCGGATGATCTCCTGATCAAGTGGCTCCAGGAAGGGCTTGGAAAAGCAAGAGAATTTGTGGCTGATCGTATTGACCTCTGTGTTCTTCTCTCGTCGCCGGAAGACGTATGGCGGGGAGATCTTTATGCATGGAATCCGCTGGCAAACTATCCTGCTCGCCTGGTGCAGGCCTTGGTGCTGGCGCGTGATATCGGTAGCCTTGAGTTGGAGTCGCAGGTCATGGAGCGACTGAGACGAGGAACAGTCGATCCAGATACTGGAGAGCCCATCGACCTTATGACAGAGGCCAGAGAATGGGCGCGTGAGTTCTCGGCTGTGCTTGGATTCGATATCCGGCTCTAGCAAAAGGTCCTGCTTGACCGGAGAAGCGACGGCTAATTGATGCATATACGGTGCGTCAGGGCCAAAGCCAGAGCTCCGGTCAGGACTTGTGTTGACCAGGCGCCCCGGTCCGGTGTGGGCCAGGGCGCTTTGCGTGTCGTCAGGTGAGCCCGAGGATGGTGAGCACCGTCCGGGCGGTCTGGCCGCCTTCGACATCACCATCGACACCGATGGGCCGGAGGGCGACGCCACCGACACGTTGACCGCCACCGCGGACCACCCGTTCTGGGTCTCGGACCCGTTTCGGGAATAAATATGACAAGGCTTTCGAGGAAATGTGCGAAAGCCTTTCTCGGAATAAAGAGTTCCAGGAATATCTGTCGTGCTGGGGGAAGGCGTCGCAGTAGGCGTTCCTCTGGAGGTGAATGTGATCATAAGGTTGCAGCCGCCGGAAGGAGTTCCACCTCTCCTGATTGGCATGTCAATCGATGAGGCTCGTAACGCCATGGCTGTCTGGGGTGATCCCCGAGAGGAGCGGCCTGCGCCCGGCGAGGTGTATCGGCTACGGGTCTACGATGCTGGACTGACTCGAGATGTCTTCGCTTATTTTGAGGACGAGGAGAAGGTTTCGGCCATCGAGGTGTGGAAACCTGAGGATTCGAAGCATGGAACAGTGCGGGTACTTTTCGGTGATATAGACGTCTTTTCTCTGCCCGCTGATGAAGTCATGCGCGCTTTGCGTGCCCGAGGAATCCATGTTGACGAAACGGACCCGTACTACCCCTATTGTCCGGAACTCGTGCTGGGGTTCACCCGAGAAGGCGGTGAAGATGTAGTGGATGAAGAGTCAGGATTGGCACGCTATTTCCAATCCGTCGTTGTGGCGCCTCCAGGCTACTATGACTGAGATGCCAAGGTTCAACTCCATCGTTGAATTAGATCGCGCTTGGCTGCTATCCTGAATTGTTGCTCAACGCTTATGGGGTTGCGGAACTCCGCCTTCGGATACTGCTTCATCACATCTTGAATGAGGCTGCGGCAGAGCATCGTCAGTGCGCCGATTGAACCTCCGCGCTTCTATCGGTCGGCAGTCTCCTCGGCATCATGAGGACCTCGGCCTGAGCGCCGACAAATTTGGTACTCGGCGACGTCCAGGCATGATGAATCACATCTAAACAAGATCCTGACCACCGGCGAGAGCAGGGTATGCCGCCGGCCCGTAAACGGCGATATGAGGGAGGAGAACGCTGATTCGCCGGTGGTCTTAGAGCAGACTGAACTTCTCGCTTAGGTGAGCCCGAGGATGGTGAGCACCGTCCGGGCGGTCTGGCCGCCTTCCTCCTCGGCTATGGCGAGGGCGGCGGGGACGTTGAGGTCGTCGAGGAGGGCGCGGACGGCGGCCTGTTCGGCGGCCGGTGAGGACGTGTTGCGGCCGGTGGCGGTGTGCAGGCGGTCGAGGTGGGCGGCCGCGGCCTCGAGGGCGGCGGGGGAGTAGTCCCAGTCGGCCGACCAGGGGCGGTCGATGAGCAGCAGCCGCAGGGCCGCGGCGGAGTGGTCGCGCAGCAGGTCGGCGGTGAAGACGAGGTTGCCGGTGGACTTGGCCATCTTGGCGCCGTCGACGCGGACGATGCCGACGTGCAGCCAGGCGCGGGCGAACGGGCGTACGCCGGTGACCGCCTCGGCCATGGCGGACTCGTAGGCGTGGTGCGGGAAGCGCAGGTCGGCGCCGCCGCCGTGCAGGTCGAGGGCGGGGCCGAAGGTGGTGAGGGCCATCGCGGCGCACTCGACGTGCCAGCCGGGGCGGCCGGAGCTCCACGGGCTCGGCCAGGCGGGCTCGCCCGGCTCCGACGGGGTCCACAGCACCACGTCCCACGGGCTGTGCTTGCGCGGGTCGTCGGGGTCGTCGCCGTACTCGGCGAGCAGCGCCCGGGCCGTGGCCTCGTCGAGCCCGGCCCGCGCGGGCACGTGCTCGCCGCGGAAGAACACCGCGCCGTCGACGGTGTACGCGTGACCGGTGTCGAGCAGCGCCTGGGTGAGCGCGATCACCTCGCCGATGTAGTTGTGCGCCCGCGGCTCGTGGTCCACCCGCTGCACGCCGAGCGCCGCCATGTCCTGGTCGAAGTAGAACTGCTGCACCGCGGCGAAGCTGTCGTACGGGCTGCCCGCCCGCCGGGCCGCGCTGGTGAGCACGTCGTCCACGTCGGTGACGTTCCGGCACACCTCGACCGCGACCCCCGCGTGCCGCAGTACCCGGGCCGCCACGTCCGCCCACACGAACGTGCTCGCGTGGCCCAGATGCGTGGTGTCGTACGGCGTGATGCCGCACACGTACATCCGGGCGCGTCCGACGAGCGGCAGCCTCCGGCCGCCGAGGGTCATGGGCGGGCTGATCGGTGTGGCCGCGTGGTACATGCTCTCCTCCGGTCCGGGTGCGGGGCCGGCCGCCGGGCGGGTGCCGCCCGGACAAGCCGGGTACTCGGTCAGCCGCCAGCGTACGTCGCCCCCGCGAGCACGGCAGGCCGGGGGCAGGCCGTACCCGCCCACCCCCACGCCAGCGGGTACGGCACGGCCGCCGCGCGCCAGGGTCCAAGGTCCCGGCCTGCCGGGCCGAAGTGCCCCTGGACCTGGGTCGTTGCACCCTTTTGACCAACCCTGTGGGTGAGCAGATTTCAGATATGGACCGGCCCATGGGAAGCTCGGGGGTCGTCGTGGGCTACGACGGCTCCGAGTTCGCCGTGCGCGCCCTCGAGTGGGCGCTCGACGAGGCCGAGCTGCGCGGACTGCCGCTCACCGTCTGCCACGCCTGGCAGCCGCCCAGGGGTGCCGACATCGGCACCGTGGCCGCGCTGCGGCGTGCCGCCGAGGGGGTGGTACGGCAGGGCGCGGAGTGGGCCCGGGCGCGCGGCCTGCCGGTCGACATCGACCTGTACCAGGGGGCGGCCGCCGACCGCCTCGTCGAGCTGTCGGCCACGGCCGACCTCGTGGTGGTCGGCTCGTGCCGGCCGGACGCGAGCCGCGGCGTCACCATCGGCGCGGTGCGCCGCGTCGTCGCCGGGCGCGCCCGTTGTCCCGTGATCATGGTGCGCGATACCGGCCCGGCGCGCCGGTCGGGCCCGATCGCGGTCGGCGTGAACGGCAACGGGGACATCGACGTCGTGCTGGCGTTCGCCTGCCAGGAGGCGATGGCCCGGCGCCTGCCGCTCGTGGTGGTGCACGCCTGGCAGCACCAGGCCTGCCACGTCCGGGCGGTGATGCCGTTCGAGCCGGCGGCCGTACGCGCGTACGCCGAGGAGCGGATGACCCGCGTGCTCGTGCCGTGGCGCCTGCGTTACCCGAACCTGCTGATCGAAGTCTCGGCGGCCGAGGGGCCCGCCCGCCAGGAGCTGCTGGAGGCCGCGCTCGACGCGACGCTGCTCGTGGTCGGGGCGCCGGAGTCCCGGTGCGGCTCCATGACGGTGTTCATGCTGGACCACGCCCCCTGCCCCGTGGCGATAGTCCGAACCCAGGAGGTGGCTCTCTAGCATGCGCGCGGTAGAGGAGATCAACGGGGTGGTCCAGACGGCGGTCGAGGCCGCCGTGTGGGCTCCCTCGGTGCACAACACCCAGCCGTGGTCGTTCGCCGTCTCCGGCGACACGATCAGCGTCCGGGCCGACCCCGAGCGCCGCCTGCCCCACCAGGACCCGGCCGGCCGGGAGATGCTGATCAGCATCGGCGCGGCCGTGTACAACGTGCGGCTGGCGGTCGCCGCGCTCGGCTACGAGCCGATCGTGCACCTGGTGCCCGACGCCGACCACCCGACGCTGCTCGCCACGGTACGGCTCGGCGGCCGCGTCGACCCCGACGACCTGACCCGCATGCTGCACGCCGAGATCCCGCGCCGCCGTACCCACCGCGGGGCGTTCAGCGACGTGGTGATCCCGCGCAACTTCACCGACGCGCTCGCGGTGCAGGCCGCCGCGGAGGGCGCGCACTTCGCCGCGGTGCGCTCCGAGCCGATGGTGGAGGCGCTCGCCGGGGTCACCCGCGCCGCCCAGGAGGTGCAGTCGCTCAACCGCGACTACCGGCTTGAGGTGATGCGCTGGGCCCGCCCGCCGGGAAGCACGCGCGGCGACGGGGTGCCGGCGGACGCCTACCCGCGCCGCCCGGACCGCACCGAGCCGCACTTCCCGCAGCGGGACTACTCGCGCGACCGGCTGTGGGGCTACCACCGGCCGGCGACCCGCACCCTGCCCACCTCGCCGGGCGTGGTCGCGGTGCTCACCACCGCGGAGGACGGGCAGGAGGACTGGCTGCGCGCGGGCCAGGCGCTGCAGCGGGTGCTGCTGTTCGCCTCGGCGTACGGCGTGCGCGCGGCGTTCCACACCCAGGCGCTGGAGATCTACCACCTGCGGGAGTTCGTGCGCGAGGAGCTGACCCAGGGCGAGTACCCGCAGATGATCATGAGGCTGGGGGTCACCGAGGAGGACGCGGGCACGCTGCGCCGCCCGCTCGCCGAGGTCGTCGTCACGGGGCAGGACGACCGGGACTGAGTCGCGAGAACGCCACGAGGCCGCCCGCCTCCGCCGCACCGGCGGGGGCGGGCGCGCGCATGCGACGGCCGTACGGCGGAGCGTCGCGGCGCGCGTGCCGCGGCCGCCGGCCCGGCCGTCACAGGCCGCGGATGCGGCGGCCGGTCACCTGGTAGGGCGTGATGCGCAGGTAGCGGTCGCGGACGCCGCCCGCCCAGGTCTCCACCCCGGCCGCGGCGACCTCGGCGATCTCCTCGGGCGTGGTGACGCGGTGGGCCGGGCCCTGCACGAGCACGCTCCACCCCTCCCGCCGGATCTCGTCGATGCGGTCGACCTCGAACCCGACCTTGATCTCCACACCCTCGATGCCGGTGCTCAGGTCCTGGTCCATGAGCCCGCCCTCCTGGGTGCGGAACACGATCGCGCCCTTGTACAGCTTGTAGTTGACCGGCAGCACCACCGGCCCGGACAGGCCGTACCAGGCGATGCGCCCGATGCCGCCGGGCGCGATGAGCCGCAGGCACTCCTCCCGGTCGATCTCGGTGAGCTCGGGTTTGGCCGCGGGAGCGCCCTGCCCCGGCGGCCGGTCCAGGTCGCCGCCGCCGAGCAGCTCCTCGACGGTGGTCTCCAGCGCGGCGGCGAGCCGGTGCAGGTCGCCGGTGGTGATCGTGGCGCTGCTCTCCTCGATGTAGGCGATGTATCCGGCGCCGATGCCCGCGCGTTCGCCGAGCTCCTCGCGGCTGATGCCGAGCTCCTCCCGGCGGGCCGCGATGCGGCGGCCGGTCTCGCCTGCGGTGTGCTGGTCCATGCGTGCTTCCTGTCGATATCGAAGTTGCCGGTCGTGCCTCACGGGTGCGTGCCGATCATCCGGCCGGAGATGTGCTCGATCGGCAGGACGATGAAGTGGTCACGCCCTCCCGGTACCCAGCGCTGCAGCGGCAACCGGGACAGGCGCTCGATCTCGGCGGGCTCGGTGACGGCGCGGGCGTGCCCGATCGCCGTCACCGACCAACCGGTCCGCCCCGCCCGGTCGAACTCGTCGGCCTCGAAGGCGACCACGGTGTCGCGCGCCGCCGCGGCGAGCCGCGTGCCGGCTCCGGTACGGATCACCACGGTCTCGCCGTCGAGCGCGAAGCCGACCGGCTGCACGGCCGGAAGCGCCCGGTCGGTGAACACGATGCGGCCGATCGGGGTGGTCGCCAGCAGGGCGACGCACTCGGCGCGGGACAGCACCCGCAGCCCAACCGAGTCCATGGTCATACGACCAGCGTGGCCGCACCGCCGCGCACGGCGTCAGGGACAAAGGTCCTTTAGAGCGTGCCCTCGGACTTCAGCCGCGCGGCGAGCGCCGCGGCCTGGGTACGGCGCTGCATGTCGAGCTTGGTGAGCAGGTTCGACACGTAGTTCTTGACGGTCTTCTCCGCCAGGAACAGCCGCTCGCCGATCTGCCGGTTGGTCAGGCCCTCGCCGATCAGCTCCAGGATGTGCTTCTCCTGCTCGGTGAGCGAGGCGAGCGGGTCCTTCTTCGCCGCCTGCTCGCGCAGCCGCTGCAGCATCGCCGCGGTGGTCTGCGGGTCGAGCAGCGACTGCCCGGACGCCACGGTGCGCACCGCGCCGACCAGGTCGGAGCCGTGGATCTGCTTGAGCACGTAGCCGGCCGCCCCGGCCATGACCGCGTCGAACAGCGCGTCGTCGTCCGCGTAGGAGGTGAGCATGAGGCACGCCACCTCGGGCAGCTTCGACCGCACCTCCCGGCACACGGTCACCCCGCTGCCGTCGGGAAGGCGCACGTCGAGCACGCACACGTCGGGCTTGACGGCGGGGATGCGGGCGATCGCCTGCTCTGCCGTACCCGCCTCGCCGATCACCTCGATGTCGTCCTCGGCTTCCAGCAACGCGGCCACGCCGCGACGAACCACCTCGTGGTCGTCGACAAGAAACACGCGAATCATGTCTTAACGCTAATCCTTAACAACGGGTGGGCGTTAGTGACCTAGGACCCTGGTCAAGGCCGTGATCAGCGGGAAACGTCGGAGACATGGATGTATTAGAGCGAATCGACGCGTTCTGGCGGGCTGCGAACTACCTGTCGGTAGGGCAGATCTACCTGCTGGACAACCCGCTGCTCCGGGAGCCGCTGCGCGACGAGCACATCAAGCCGCGGCTGCTCGGTCACTGGGGCACCACCCCCGGCCTCAACCTGATCTTCGCTCACCTCAACCGGATCATCCTGGAGCGCGACCAGGACATGATCTACGTCGCGGGCCCGGGCCACGGCGGCCCGGCGGCGGTCGCGTTCTCCTGGCTGGAGGGCACCTACAGCGAGCGCTACCCCGAGGTCTCCCAGGACGCCCGCGGCATGAAGCGGCTCTTCCGCCAGTTCTCCTTCCCCGGCGGCGTGCCGAGCCACGTCGCCCCGGAGACGCCCGGGTCGATCCACGAGGGCGGCGAGCTCGGCTACTCGCTCGCCCACGCGTACGGCGCGGCGTTCGACAACCCGGACCTGGTGGTGGCCTGCGTGGTCGGCGACGGTGAGGCGGAGACCGGGCCGCTCGCCGCGAGCTGGCACTCGAACAAGTTCCTCAACCCGGCCCGGGACGGCATCGTGCTGCCGATCCTCCACCTCAACGGGTACAAGATCGCCAACCCCACGGTGCTCGCCCGCATCCCCGAGGCGGAGCTGCTCAAGCTCATGGAGGGGTACGGCTACCGCCCGCACGTGGTGGCCGGCGACGACCCGAAGGCCGTGCACCGGCTGCTCGCCGAGACCCTCGACACGGTCTTCGACGAGATCGCGGCGATCAAGAGCGGCTCCGGCGACCCGCTCCCGATGATCATCCTGCGCACCCCGAAGGGCTGGACCGGCCCGAAGGAGTTCGACGGGCTGCCGGTGGAGGGCACCTGGCGGTCCCACCAGGTGCCGTTCGGCCAGGTGCGCGGGCATCCCGAGCGGCTCCGGCTGCTGGAGGAGTGGCTGCGCTCGTACCGCCCGGAGGAGCTGTTCGACGCCGACGGCCGCCCGGTGGACGAGATCCGCGCCCTGGTGCCGAGGGGGCCGCGGCGGATGAGCGGCAACCCGCACGCCAACGGCGGGGAGATCCTGCGCCCGCTGGTGCTGCCCGACTTCCGCGACTACGCGGTGGAGGTGAAGGAGCCGGCGACCACGCACAGCGAGCCGACCCGGGTGCTCGGCGCGTTCCTGCGCGATGTGATCGCGAACAACCCGGACAACTTCCGGCTGGTCGGCCCGGACGAGACCGCGTCCAACCGGCTGTCGGCGGTGTTCGAGACCACCCAGCGCACCTGGGACGCCGAGGTGCTGCCCACCGACGAGTTCCTCGGCCCGGACGGCCGGGTGCTCGAGGTGCTCAGCGAGCACCTGTGCCAGGGCTGGCTCGAGGGCTACCTGCTCACCGGGCGGCACGGCCTGTTCAACAGCTACGAGGCGTTCATCCACATCGTCGACTCGATGTTCAACCAGCACGCCAAGTGGCTGGACGCGTGCCAGGACATCCCGTGGCGGCGCCCGATCGCCTCGCTCAACTACCTGCTCAGCTCGCACGTGTGGCGGCAGGACCACAACGGCTTCACCCACCAGGACCCCGGGTTCCTCGACATCGTGGTGAACAAGAAGGCCTCGGTGGTGCGGGTCTACCTGCCGCCGGACGCGAACACGCTGCTTTCGGTCGCCGACCACTGCCTGCGCTCGCGCAACTACGTCAACGTGATCGTCGCGGGCAAGCAGCCGGTGCTCAACCTCATGTCGATGGACGAGGCGATCATCCACTGCACCCGCGGCATCGGCATCCTGCCGTGGGCGTCCAACGACGCGGGCGCCAAGCCGGACGTGGTGCTCGCCTGCTGCGGCGACGTGCCCACCCAGGAGACCCTCGCCGCCGCCGCGCTGCTGCGCGAGCACCTGCCGGAGCTCAAGGTCCGGGTGATCAACATCGTGGACCTGATGCGGCTCCAGCCGCCGGAGGAGCACCCGCACGGCATGAGCGACGCCGAGTTCGACTCGCTGTTCACCGTCGACCGGCCGATCATCTTCAACTTCCACGGGTACCCGTGGCTCATCCACCGGCTCACCTACCGCCGCCGCGGGCACCACAACCTGCACGTGCGGGGCTACAAGGAGGAGGGCACCACCACCACGCCCTTCGACATGGCGATGCTCAACGACATCGACCGCTACCACCTCGTGATGGACGTCATCGACCGGGTACCGGGGCTCGGTGAGCGGGCCGCGCACCTGCGCCAGGAGATGGCCGACCGGCGGCTGGCCGCCCGCCGGTACACCCGGGAGCACGGCGACGACCCGGCGGAGATCCGCGACTGGACCTGGCCGTACTGACCGGGTCCTGACCAGGGCGGCGAGCAGGGCCGAAGGTCCCTGCCGGGCCGGGTCTCGCGCCCCTGCACGCGGCGCTCCCCGCGTCGGAGGCTGAAGGTGCGGACAGGTTCCGCGGCACCGGACGCGAGGAGGAGATCATGGCCCGGACGGACGACACCCCACCGGTCGTGGTCGGGTACGACGGCTCCAAGGCGGCCCAGCGGGCCTTGCGCTGGGCCGTCGACGAGGCGCGCCGCCGCTGGACCTCGCTGGTCATCTGCCACGCCTGGCACTGGCCGTACCCGGCGCGGCCGAGCGACCCGGCCATCCTGGAGACCTTCGAGGTCCTCGCCCGGGGCGTGCTCGACCAGGGCGTGCGGATCGCCACCGGGCTCGCCCCGACGCTGCCGGTGCACCCCCGGCTGATCGCCGGCGGCCCGTCCGCGGCGCTGGTGAGCGAGTCGCATACCGCCCGGCTCGTCGTCGTCGGCAACCGGGGCCTGGGCGGCTTCACCGACCTGCACCTCGGCTCGGCCGCGCTGCAGGTCCCGGCGTACTCCGCCTGCCCGGTGGTCGTCGTCGGCCGCCCCGAGCCCGGCGGCCGCACCACCTCCGGCCTCGTGGTGGTCGGCGTGGACGGGTCGCCCGCGGGGGAGGCGGCGATGGGATTCGCCGCCGAGGAGGCCGCGATCCGGGACGGCAGGCTGCACGCGGTGTTCTGCTGGTGGCCCCCCGAGGCCGAGGTCGAGGCGATGGAGGCGGCGGGGCCGCTCGACGCGGACGCCGAGGCGCTGCGGCGCCGGGCCGTGACCCGCTTCCACGAGACCGTCGCGGTGTGGAGCGAGAAGTACCCCGACCTGCGGGTCGAGACCTCCGTGCTGGACCGCCCGCCCCGCCAGGCGCTGCGCGAGGTCGCGGAGCGCGCCGAGCTGCTCGTGGTGGGTTCCCGGGGCCTGGTCGAGACACACGGCCTGCCGCTCGGGCCGGTGACCCAGTCGATGCTGCACCACGCCCCGTGCCCGGTCGCGGTCGTACCCGAGCCCCGCGCCCACCGGCCCGAATCCCGATGACCGGTCCCGTCGACGAAGGAGAGGCATGATGTCCGAGTCCACCACCAAGTTCGTGATCGTCGGCTATGACGGTTCTGAGGGCGCGAACCGGGCGCTGGAGTGGGCGGCCGACGACGCCGCCCGCCGCGGGGTGCCGCTGCGCATCGTGCACGTGCTCGCGCCCTGGCCGTACGACATCCCCAGATACGCGCCCGAGGTGTTCGAGGACGGCGCGGGCCGCATGCTCGCCGAGGCCGAGGAGGCCGCCCGCAAGCGCCACCCCGAGCTCGAGGTGAGCACCCAGGTCATCGACGGGCAGCCCGCCAAGGTGCTGCGCGAGCAGGCCGGCGCCGAGGCGACCGTGGTGCTCGGCAGCCGCGGCCTCGGCGGCTTCGCCGGCGCGCTGCTCGGCTCGGTGAGCACGCACGTCGCCACGCACGCGCACGGCCCGGTCGTCGTGGTACGGCCCCGCGAGGGCACCGCCCGCAACGAGATCGTGGTCGGCGTGGACGACTCGCCGGAGAGCGAGCCGGCCCTCGCCTACGCGTTCGAGCAGGCGAACCTGCGCGGCGCCACGGTGCGGGCGATCCACGCCTGGCAGCTTCCGCTCAACGCGTACGCCCCGGAGATCACCTACGACCTGGACGAGATCCGCAAGGCCCAGCAGCAGGTGATCACCGACAGGCTCGCCGCGCTGCGGGAGCGCTACCCGAACGTGGCGGTGAGCGAGGAGACCCCGAGCGCGCACCCGGCCAACGCGCTGATCGACGCGTCCTCCTCGGCCGACCTGGTCGTGGTGGGCTCGCGCGGCATGGGCGCGCTCGGCTCGATCCTGCTCGGCTCGGTCAGCCGCGCGGTCCTGCACCACGCGCACTGCCCGGTGGCGGTGGTGCGGTCATGACGACGTACCGCTACGACCTGGACAGGCTCACCGCGGGCGACGTGATGAGCCGCGTGCTCGTCACCGTCGAGCCCACCGAGAGCCCGCTGCTGGCGTGGGAGCTGATGCGCCGCTCCGAGGTACGGCACCTGCCCGTGGTGGACCGCGAGGGCAAGGTGGAGGGCGTGCTCAGCCGGGAGATGCTCGCCGCCCGCTGGGGCGGCGGCGGCCCGGACGAGCTCAACCGCCGGCCCGTGGGCGAGCTGCTCGCCCTCGAACGCCGCCCCCGGGTGTGCGTGGACACCCCGGTGCCGCAGGTCGCCGCGACCATGCTCGACGCCCACTGCGACGCGGTGCCGGTGGTCGCCGACGACGGCACGCTGCTCGGTTTGATCACCAGCGTCGACCTGCTCGCCGTACTCGCCGGACGGCCGCCCAAGGAGCGCGTGGGCCCCGACATCACCCCCGCCCTGTTCCGTATGGAGCCGGTCCTCCATCCGCCTGGATCGGGGCGGTGACGCGGCCGGTACGGCCGCCGGCAGGGCGTGCGGACGTGCGTGGAAGGGGAGGAGATGGCACAAGGGGGTGCCGACGCCGGGCAGCTCCTGGACGCTGAGGAGACCGACCTGCTCGGCCGCTACCTGCGGGAGATCGGCGCCTCGCCGCTGCTCACCGCGGAGCAGGAGGTGGAGCTCGCCAAGCGGATCGAGGCCGGGGTGTACGCCGAGCATCTGCTCGAGACCGAACCCGGCCTCGACCCGGAGCGGGCCGAGGAGCTGCGCCTGGTCGCCCACGACGGCCGGCTCGCCAGGGACCACATGATCCGCGCCAACCTGCGGCTGGTGGTCTCGGTGGCGCGGCGCTACCACCAGGGCGAGCTGTCGCTGCTGGATCTGATCCAGGAGGGCAACCTCGGCCTGATCCGGGCGGTGCAGAAGTTCGACCACACCCGGGGCTACAAGTTCTCCACGTACGCGATGTGGTGGATCCGGCAGGCGATCGAGCGCGGCCTGGCCCAGAAGGGCCGTGCCGTACGGTTGCCGATGCACGTCTGGGAGGACGTCTGCCGGGTCAACCGCATCGAGCGCGACCTTGCCCTACGACTGGGCCGCGAGCCCACGCTGGAGGAACTGGCCCGCGAGTCCGGCAGCAGCGTCCGCAAGGCCGCCGAGCTCAAACGCCTCGCCCAGCGCTCGGTCAGCCTCGACACCCCGGTCGGCGACGACGGCGACGCCAGCCTCGGCGACGTGTTGTGGGACGGCGACGAGTCCCCCGCCGAGGGCCAGGTCGAGTTCACCCTCCAGCTCGCCGAGGTACGCGAACTCCTGCGCACCCTCCCCGCCCGCGAGGCCCAGATCCTCCGCTGGCGCTACGGCCTCGACAACGGCTCCCCCTGCACGCTGCAGCAGGTCGGCGACCGGCTCGGCATCACCCGCGAACGCGTCCGCCAGCTCGAAACCAAGGCCCTCAACCGCCTCCGCGACCCCAAGCTCCTCGGCACCCTCGCATCCTGAGCGCTCTCGTCAGAGTCGCCGCCTCGCCGTACGGCCGGGCGGAACAGGGGTCCTTGCCGCCGACCCCATTGCTCAGACTCGGGTGCCGCGTGTCGGGCCGCCTCGCGTCGTCGCCCCACCACGACGGTGACCGCGCCAGGCCGGGAGCTTCACCCGGTCGCCGCCCGCGAGGCGAGCGCCGACTTGGCCTCGGAGCCGCTGCGCCGGAGTAAACAGGGCGATCTGGCGAAAACGTGTTTTAAAGCGAAGCTTGATATTTGGGGCGGCCGCCCGTGCGTATTTTCGGACGGGTAATAGATAACGGATACGGTTGCGCGAAGTCTCTCGCGTTCACCTCATCTGCGAGGTTTCAGCAGCGGAAGCGCCTGCTTGATGTCCTGACGGGACCGGTACCACTCGTGCTTCGCCGCCCGGCGACTCTGCTCGCAATGGCGCAAATGCTGATTTCTGCTGCATTGCGCAAATGAGAGGCTATACGCTCCATGCGATGAGCCTCGTCGGTATGAAACCTGATCAAGCTCGCAACCTGGCGGCGGCCGTAGAGGTCATGGGCGGCGCTCTTGCGGTCCAGGGTTCGTTGATCCGCCGCATTCTTGAACGCTGGGACGGCGACTCCAGCCGCGTCGCGACCTTTCCGGCGCGTGCCTCATGGGCCGGAGACCAGGCCAAGGACATCCGGCGCCGCGTCGGCATCCTGGAGCAGGACCCGGAAGGCATGCTGCTGTTCGCCAACCTCACCGGGGTCATCGATCTCTGGGAGCGTTACAAGGAGCAGGTCAAATCGGTGACGACGCCGCTCAAGGTGTTTCCGATCATGAGCGGCGTGGAGGCCGCGATCCAGCTCCAGCAACGGTGGGCGCAGGGAAGGAACGTCGCCGCGGCGCGTGCCGTCTACGAGATCCGGCGGTACATGGGTGCCCTGCCCGGCAATCGCAAGCTCACCGAGCTGATCGCCGAGGTGCTGAAGGCACGCAGGATCGAGGACCTTTACAAACAGCCGTGGAAGTGGCAGAAGACGCTTGGCGCGGTCATGCGCCGGTTGCGTATTCCGGGAGCTCAGCTGGTGACCAAGAACCCTCCCGGTATGGGTGTGATCTCGCGGATTACGCTGCCGGCGGCCGTCGTCACCGGTGCCAAGGAGGTCATTCGTCCCACTCACGACGGTGCGCAGGGCTGGGTGGACCGTGGCATGGGCGCGGTTCAGGCGGCAGGTGCCCTCGCAGTGCTGGGAGGCTCTGGGGTTGCGGCCGCGCTCGGAGCGTCGGCCGCCGTCGCCGGCGCGATCCCCTTGGTCGGATGGACCGCGCTCGCCGTGACCGGTGCCTACTTCATCGGCAGCTGGGCGTGGGACACCTGGGGCGATGACATCAAGGCGGGCGTGGGAAAGGCTCTGAACGGTGCGAAGAGCTTCGTGAAGAAGCTCAAATTTTGGTGAGCGACCCCCGGTTTGCGAGACGTGGAGGTATGCGATGGCGCCTACCGAGGTTCCGCCGCTGGCGAGTAGTAACCGGCGCATCATCCCCATCTGGACGGATGGTCCGCTCGCTCTGTTCGCCGGGTCCGTGGGCGCCGTACTGTTCGGCCGAATCCTCCATGAATGGGTGGCCTTCGCCTGCACGTTGCTGCTGTGGTCCTTTTGTAACCATGTGCTTCTCACAGTCGCCGTCGGAGGCAGCATCGGCAAGCTGATCGGCGGCCTCCGCCTCATCCGTACGGCCGACCTTCGTAAGCCGACGTTCAGGCAGGCCGTCCATCGTTGGCTGTGGGGCTTCTTCTACATCCTGATCTCTCCTTTCCTGATGCTGACCGGCACCGATGTGGATCATCTGGATATTGCCGGACTTCGAATCGTGAGAAGGGCCGATCTTCGCCGGATAAGGTCTGATCGTTCGTGAGTACAAACCTCGACATATCGCTTGAGGAATTCCGCGCGCGGATAAGCGAGGCGCTGGCAGAGGGCGGGACACAGTCGCTGGTCCGGCTGACCGATGAGGAGCTGGCGGTCCTCGACCCGGAGGAGACCCTCGTACCCAAGCCCCATCTGGAGGCGATGACCCCCGAGCAGCGGGAATGGAGCCTGGCCACGGCACTGCGCTCCCTGGTCGCGCGTGAGGCCGTGGAAATCCACAACACCGAGGAACTGAACAAGGCGTTGCACGGGGGTCCAGAGGTCCGCATCGACATGCACGTGCGCATGGACATCGACCTCGCGCTGACCCTTCGGCGGACGGCCGACCGCATGCTGGCCATCAAGCAGCACACCGCCGTGGGCACGGCCTACGCCTGCGTGCACCTCCACGACACGGACCTCATGCTCGTGGAGCGAATCACCGCCGGCGGCATGCACCTGTTCACGCTGGCGAACAATACGGACGACGTGGTCAACCTCGTCCAACCCCTGCTCGATCCCGTGGGCGTGGCGGACCGGGACGGTGACATCCACCGGCTGGACCCCTCGGCGCTGGAGCCGGGAAAGGTGGGACCGCTCACCCACGTGATCGACAATGCCCGCGTGGTCGGCGAACTCGTGCTGCTCAGCGATCCACCGGGCCCCATGATGACGACCTACGCCACCGACCGCGCCGTCTGGGCGGTGTTCGTGGAGCAGCCACACGCGCCGGACGGGATCACCGCCCGGCGGGTGAGCACCGCGACGTTGTCCCGGCAGATCGTCAAGATGCTGACGGCCGGCACCACGGAGGTACGCGATGGCTGACCGGTTGAGCGAATGCCAGGCGGACATGCGCATTCTCACCGACGCCGCCGACGACATCGAGCGCACGCTGCGGGCGGTGGACGCGACCTGCAGCCCGGATACCTGGTCCGGGCCCGCCGGAGACCGCTTCCGCGAGGAGTGGGCCAAGCACCGGTCCGCCATCAGGGCCGCCCTCGACGATGCCAGAGATCAGGTTCAGGCCATCACCGCGAGGGTGAAACGCGAGGAGGAACAGGCTCGCGCGGCGGCCACGACCTGACCGTGCGGATGCGGAGGGCGTCCTCGCTGGGCCGAGGGAGCGAAAGGAGGGGAACCGAACAGCGCGAAGGCCGCGTCGATTCCGGTGAGCGACCCGGCCGTCGAGGCACAGCGGCATGCGATGGCACCTGATGAGGTTCCTCCGCCGGCCGGCAGTAACCGGCGCATCATCCCCATCTGGACGGATGGTCCGCTCGCCCTGTTCGCCGGGTCCGTGGGCGCCGTACTGTTCGGCCGGACCCTCCACGAATGGGTGGCCTTCGCCTGCACGTTGCTGCTGTGTCCTTTTGCAACCATGTGCTTCTCACAGTCGCCTTCGGCGGCAGCATCGGCAAGCTGATCGGCGGCCTCCGCCTCATCCGTACGGCCGACCTTCGTAAGCCGACGTTCAGGCAGGCCGTCCGTCGTTGGCTGTGGGGCTTCTTCCACATCCTGATCTCTCCCTTCCTGATGCTGACCGGCACCGACCTGGATCATCTGGACGTGGCAGGACTGCGAATCGTCAGAAGAGCCGATCTCCGCCGCAGGGACTGATCGTTCGCGGACACGACCGGGTGTTGAGCAAGTCGTGGGCGGGGACGACAGGGTGCCGGTGGGACACGGTGCGCTTCGCCGTATAGCGGTTCGCCGTGTCCTGCCGAGGGTCGGCACCACAATCGGTCGGGGGATCGGACGGGCGTGGTGCTCCGGGACGGCGAGCTTGCCAATGGTCACATGATCCGCGCAAATCTGCGCATTGTGGTCTCGGTGGCCTGAAAATGATCACATCCGGGCATGCCGCCTCGATGCCCTGTCGACCGATGCCGAGGCACGTATGGACTAGGAGGAACGATGCCGCCGTCGATCGACGGTCGCCCGCTTCGCGAGTACCTCGACGAGGTCGTTCGTCAGCTCGATCGGTACGATCTCCCGCCGACTGTCCACAGGCTCTACTTCGGCGAACCGTATATATGGGTCCTGATCGGCTTTGACAAGGACACAGAGAGACTGCGGAACAGGGGGCTGCAGCACAGCGACACGATTCGTTGGTCGCCTTACCGTGGGTGGATCTGTTCCCGGACAGGACCTCTGCCGGTGCCGTACCTCGGTACTCCTGAGGACGTCGCGTTGGCCATCAAGGAGTGCGTCCTCGGCCTCACGCCGACGACCTCGACAGAGGCGGAGGAATGGGAGAAGGCCGACACGGTGCGCGACGGCTTCTAGTGGTTCGCCGGTGTCCTGCCGGATGCGGCATGAGGTGGAGCGGTTCCTTGCCACGTTGATCGACGGTGCCCGGCCGAAGGCGGCCGACGTGCGGACGGTCGAGGGCCCGCTCCGCGCCCGGCCAGGGTGTCGGCCGGGCGCGGGGGATGGTCAGGTCTCCTCGGGCACCATCGTGATGGCGCCCGCGGGGCATTCGGCGGCGCAGAGGCCGCAGCCCTTGCAGTAGTCGTAGTCGATCATGAAGCGCCGGCCGGGGCCGAGCTTGATGACGGCGTTGTCGGGGCAGACGCCGTAGCAGTTGTCGCACTCGAAGCAGTTGCCGCAGGACAGGCAGCGGCGGGCCTCGAAGAGGGCGGTGGACTCGTCGAGGCCGCCTTCGACCTCGTCGAAGGTGGTGATGCGGCGGGCCACCTCGAGGCGGGGGCGGAGCTGGGCCGGGGCGTCGCTGTAGTACCAGGTGTTGAGACGGTCGTAGGTGGCCGGGGGTGGGGGCGGTGGCGGGGTGTACTGGGTGCCGCGGAGCCAGGCGTCGATGTGGCGGGCGGCCAGCTTGCCGTGGCCGATGGCGACGGTGACGGTGCGGTCGGAGGGGACCATGTCGCCGCCGGCGAAGACACCGGGGTAGCCGGTCATCATGTTCGGGCCAACGCGGACCACGCCCTTGTCGATCTCGACGCCGGGCAGGCCCTCGAGGAGGGCCAGGTCAGGCTCCTGGCCGAGGGCAAGGACCACGGTGTCGGCATCGAGTTCCTCGTACTCGCCGGTGGGCTGTGGGAAGCCGGTCTCGTCGAGGCGCATGCGCTCGATCAGCACCTTGCCGCCGTCGGCCCGGGCGATCGTGGACAGCCACTTCATGCGCACGCCCTCGGCCTCCGCGTCGGCGACCTCGGACTCGTGGGCGGGCATGCGGTCCTTGGTACGCCGGTAGACGACGACGGCGTCGGTGGCGCCGAGGCGGCGGGCGGTGCGGGCGGCGTCCATGGCCGTGTTGCCGCCGCCGTACACCACGACCCGGCGGCCGATCTGGGGCGGCTCGGCCTCGGCGGTGTCCCGCAGCATCTTGATCGCGTCGAGGATGCGGGCCGAGTCGCCGGCCGGGATGTACGCCCGGCGGGCCACGTGGGCGCCGACGGCGAGGAAGGCCGCGTCGTACCGCTCCATCTCGGCGCGCAGGTCGGTGACGGTACGGCCGGCCTCGAAGCGCACGCCCATGTCGAGGATGCGCTGGATCTCGGCGGCGAGCACGTCGCGGGGCAGCCGGTAGCGCGGGATGCCGTACCGCATCATGCCGCCGGGCTCCTCGGCCGAGTCGACCACGGTCACCTCGTGGCCGAGCCGTACCAGGTGGTAGGCGGCGGAGAGCCCGGCCGGGCCGGCGCCGACCACGAGCACGCGCTTGCCGGACGGCTCGGCCTCGACCGGCACGGTCCAGCCGCGGCGCAGCGCCTCGTCACCGAGGAAGCGCTCGACCGCGTTGATGCCGACCGCCTCGTCCAGCCTGCCGCGGTTGCACGCGGTCTGGCAGGGGTGGTAGCAGACCCGGCCCATCACCGCGGGGAACGGGTTGTCGTCCACGAGGATGCGCCAGGCGGTCTCGTAGTCGCCGCTCTCCGCGTGGTAGAGCCAGCCCTGCACGTTCTCCCCGGCGGGGCAGTTCTGGTTGCAGGGCGGGAAGCGGTCGAGGTAGACGGGCCGCTCGGTCCGCCACGCCCCGGTCTTGTTGGCGAGGCTCGACCCGACCTCGAGGGTGATCGCGAACGGCCTGTCCATGTCAGCCCTCCTCGTCCAGCAGGCCGAAGCGGCGGATGTTGCGGTCGGCCAGCGCCTGAAGCGCGGCGATGACGTCGGTACGGGGCGGGTCGCCGAACAGGTGCGCGTACCGGCCCTGGGCGCGCAGGTACTCCTCGACCGGCACCTTGCGGCGGATCTTCGACACCGCGGTGATCTCGCCGTGCTCGGCCTCGAAGACGGGGAACAGGCCGGACTCCTTGGCGAGCCGCGCCACGCGGATGGTGTCGCTGGAGGCGGTGGCCCAGCCGAGCGGGCAGGGCACGAGCACGTGCAGGTAGCGGGCGCCGCGGAACTCCATCGCCCGGTGCACCTTGTACTCCAGGTCGCGCAGGTCGGCCACGGTCGCGGTGGCGACGTACGGGATCTCGTGGGCCATCGCGATCAGCGCCGCGTTCTTGCCCTGGCCGAACGGGTTGCCCGGCTCCGGCCCGACCGCCTGGGTGGTGGCGGTGCGCGCGGCCGGCGGGGTGGCGCCGGACCGCTGCACCCCGGTGTTCATGTACGCCTGGTTGTCGTAGCAGATGTAGAGCACGTCGTCGTTGCGCTCGAACATGCCCGACAGGCAGGCGAACCCGATGTCGACGGTGCCGCCGTCGCCGCCCTGGCCGACCACCCGCACATCGGTACGGCCCTTCACCTTCAGCGCCGCGGCGACCCCGGTGGCGACCGCCGGGGCGTTGCCGAACAGCGAGTGCAGCCACGCCACCCGCCAGGAGGTCTCCGGGTACGGCGTGGAGAACACCTCCAGGCACCCGGTGGCGTTCACCACCACGATCCGCCCGCCGGTGGCGCGGTGCGCGGCGTCCACGGCGTACCGGGCGCCGAGCGCCTCACCGCAGCCCTGGCAGGCCCGGTGCCCCGAGGTGAGCGTGTTGGGGCGGCCCGGGTCGGCCTGCACGGTGCGCCGCTCGGGGTCGAGCAGCCGGTTGCCGACCACCAGGCTGCCGGTCTGGTAGAACTTGATCTCCTGTACGGGCATTCGGTCACACCCTTTCGGCGGCGCGTTCCCGCCGCGCCTCCCGATCGATCAGGTCGTGCCGCAGGTCGAGGAAGGTGAGCGGGTCCAGCCGGTCGGTCACGGCGCGGTCGAGCATGCCGTGCAGCGACGCCGTGGTGACCGGCCGCCCGCCGAGCCCGGCGATCACGGTCCGCAGGTACGGCACGGCCCCGCCCGGCTCCGGCGCCGCGTCGGCGAGGGCCGCGCGCACGTGGTCGGTGACCACGCCTCCGACCCCGACCGCGAGAGTGCGCTCGAGCACCACCACGCGCCGGGCGCCGCGCAGTGCCCGCCGTACCGCGGCGAACGGGAACGGCCGGAACGTGGTGATCGCCAGCACGCCGACGCGCTCGCCGTGCGCGCGCCGCTCGTCGACCACGTCCTTGAGCGTGCCGAGCACCGAGCCCATCGCGACGATCACGGTCTCCGCGTCGTCGAGCCGGTACGGCCGGACCAGCCCGCCCGAATCGCGGCCGAACGCGGCGGCGAACTCGGCCGCCACCTTCGGGATCACCTCGAGCGCGCGCAGGTGCCGCAGGTGCGCGAGGTAGCGCACCTCGGTGAACGCCTCCGGGCCGACCATCGCGCCGATCGACACCGGGTCGTCCGGGTCGAGCACCTGGCTCGGTGTGTGCGGCGGCAGGAAGGCGTCCACCTGCCGCAGGCTGGGCAGGTCGACCCGCTCGTAGGCGTGGGTGAGCACGAACCCGTCCATGCACACCATCACCGGCAGCGACAGCTCCTCTGCGATGCGGAACGCCTGGATGTGCAGGTCGGCCGCCTCCTGGTTGTCCTCGGCGTACAGCTGCAGCCAGCCGGAGTCGCGCTGCGACATCGCGTCGCTGTGGTCGTTCCAGATGTTGATCGGCGCGCCGAGCGCCCGGTTCGCCACGGTCATCACGATCGGCAGCCCGAGGCCGCCCGCGTTGTACACGGCCTCGGTCATGTACAGCAGGCCCTGGCTGGAGGTGGCGGTGTACGCGCGGGCCCCGGCGGCGGACGCGCCGATCGCGACCGACATCGCGGCGAACTCCGACTCCACGTTCACGTACTCGCACGGGGCGAGCGCGCCGGACTTCACCAGGCGGCTCAGCCCTTCGACGATGTGGGTCTGCGGGGAGATGGGGTAGGCGCAGATCACCTCTGGCCGGCACAGCGCCACGGCCTCGGCGACCGCCTGCGAGCCCTCCGTCTGCTTAAGCATCGATCGCCTCCTTCGTCGTGGCGCTGACGTACGCGTACGCCCGCTCGGCCGCGGCGACGTTGCCGTCGGCGACCCGGCCGGCGAACCGCTGCCGGATCGCGGCGCACACCGACTCGAGTGAGACCAGCCCGGTGAGCGCGGCGAAGCCGCCGAGCAGCACGGCGTTCGGCACCGGGCGGCCCAGGTGCTCGCGCGCCAGCGCGGTGGCGGGCACGGTGCGCACCCGCTCCGGCCGCAGCGTGGCGACCGCCTCGGCGGCGCCGAGTTCGCGCAGGTCGCGCGTGGTGTTGACGAGCACGTACGCGTCCGGGCCGAGCCCGTCGAACACGTTCACCGCGCGCAGCAGCGTGGCGTCCTGGACGATCAGCGCGTCGGGCCGGGCGACCGGCTCGCGCACCCGGATCGGCCGGTCGTCGATCCGGCAGAACGCGACGACGGGGGCGCCGGTGCGCTCGGAACCGAACGTGGGAAACGCCTGGGCGTGCCGGCCCTCGAGGAACGCGGCGATGGACAGCAGCTCGGCCGCGGTGACGACGCCTTGGCCGCCCCGACCGTGGATTCGCACCTGGAACACGGTTGTCTCCCCCTGCACGTCGTCCTGACTTCCGGTTTATCCGCGGGGCAGCAGGGCCAGTAGGGGGCGAACGTCACACGCGCTTGGGGCTTCAAGACCTGACATATGGACCTTTGGCCCTCTGCGGGGTAGGGATCGAAAGCGAAGCTTTTTTTAACGGGACTTGGTTCCGACCGACGCAAGCGAATGCCAGTCGCCAGCGATGGCCTACCGAGAGGGGCACCATGGTCGCGCTCAGGGTCGGGGTCGGCAGAGAGACGGCGGCGGGTGAGCGGCGGGTCGCGCTCGTTCCCGACGCCGTCGGCCGCCTGCGGGAAATGGGCCTGGACGTACTGATCGAGTCAGGCGCCGGCACAGCGGCCTGGCATCCCGACAGCGCGTACGGCGAGGCCGGGGCGGAGGTGGTGTCCACGGCCGAGCTGTACGAGCGCGCGGACATCATCGTCACGGTGCGCCGGCCCGACACGGCCGCGCTGCGTGCGGGCCAGACCGTGATCGGCATGCTGCGTCCCTTCGGCGATCCGGACTACGTCCGCGAGCTCGCCGCCAGGAACGTCACCGCGATCGCCTTCGAAGGACTGCCGCGCACGATCAGCGCCGCCCAGACCATGGACGCGATGACCTCCCAGGACAACATCGCCGGGTACAAGGCGGCGGTGCTCGCCGCCGCCACGTACGGCCGGTTCTTCCCGCTGCTCGTCACCGCCGCGGGCACCGCCCGCCCGGCCCAGGTGCTCGTGCTCGGCGCGGGCGTGGCCGGGCTGCAGGCGATCGGTACGGCCCGCCGCCTCGGCGCCGTGGTCACCGGCTACGACATCCGCCCCGAGGCCGAGGGCGACATCACCTCGCTCGGTGCCCAGTTCCTGCGGCTCGGTTCGGGCCCGCAGGGCTCCGGCACCGGCGGGTACGCCCGCGCGCTCACCCCCGAGGAGCAGCGGGCCCAGCAGGAGGAGCTCGCCCGGCACATCGCCCGCCACGACGTGGTGATCACCACCGCGCGGGTGCCCGGGCGCCGTCCGCCGCTGCTCGTCACCGAGGCCGCGCTCAAGGGCATGCGGGCCGGGTCGGTCGTCGTCGACCTGGCCGCGAGCGACCTGGGCGGCAACGTCGAGGGCTCCCGCCCCGGCGAGACGATCGTCACCGACGACGGCGTCACGGTGATCGGCGCCGCCGACCTCGCCGCCACCATGCCGTCGGCGGCGTCGACGGCGTACTCCAGCAACGTCCGCGCACTCCTCGGCCACCTGATCCGGGACGGCGCTCTCGCGATCGACCTGAACGACCCGATCCAGGCCGGGGTCGTGATAACCCACGCGGGCGAGGTCGTCCACCCCGCGTTCGGAGGTGACTCGTGAGTTCCGAGTTCGTCACCGACCTCACCATCTTCGTGCTCAGCCTGCTGGTCGGCTTCGAGGTGATCAGCAAGGTGCCGACCACCTTGCACACCCCGCTCATGTCGGCCGCCAACTCCATCCACGGGATCGTGCTCGCGGGCACGATCCTCATCGCGGCCACCGCCTCCGACCTCGTCGGGTACGTGATCGCGTTCGTCGCCTGCGTGTTCGCCGCGATGAACGTGGTCGGCGGCTACGTGGTCACCGACCGCATGCTCGAGATGTTCAAACCGCCGGCGGCCCGTAAGGCCCAGGAGGTCACCGCGAACGGCTCGGCCGAGGTGACCCGATGAGCACGTTCGACACCGTCATCCGGCTCGTCTACCTCGCCGCGGCCACGCTCTTCGTCGTCGGCCTCCACCTGATGAACTCACCGGTTACCGCGCGGCGCGGCAACCTGCTGTCCGCGACCGGCATGACCGCGGCGATCCTCGCCACCATCGTCGTGCTGATCGAGTCCGGCGCGGCGAGCCTCACCGCCTGGCTCGTGGTGGCCGCGGGCACCGCGGTGGGCGCGGCCGTCGGTTTCGTCATGGCCCGTCGGGTCCGGATGACCGCGATGCCGGAGCTGGTCAGCCTGTTCAACGCGGCCGGCGGCGGCGCGGCGGCGCTGGTCGCGATCCACGACTTCCTCCACTTCACCGAGTCGCCCGGCGCGCACATCCTGATCCCGCTCGCGCTCGACGTGCTCATCGGCGCGGTCACGTTCTCCGGCTCGCTGATCGCCTCCGGCAAGCTGCACGGCGTGGTGCCGGGGCAGCCGATCGTGTTCCCCGGCGCCCGCGTGGTCACCCTGGTGCTCGCCGCGGTGATGCTGGTGACCACGGTGATGATCGCCGCCGGCGTCGGCGGCCTGGCCGCGGTGGTGATCCTCAGCCTCGCCGCCCTGGCGTTCGGCGTGACCATGGTGCTCCCGATCGGCGGCGCCGACATGCCCGTGGTGATCTCGCTGCTCAACGCGTTCACCGGCACCGCGGTGGCGATGGCCGGTTTCGTCATCGGCAACGACGTGCTCATCACCGCCGGCGCGCTGGTCGGCGCCTCGGGCGCGATCCTCACCAAGCTGATGGCCGACGCGATGAACCGGTCGATCGGCAACATCATGCTCGGCGGCTTCGGCACCGGCGACTCGACCGGCACCGCGACCGCGACCGGCGGCGGCCAGGTGCGCACGGTCTCCGCCGACGACGCCGCGATCCAGCTCGCGTACGCGAGCAAGGTGGTGATCGTCCCCGGGTACGGCCTCGCCGCCGCCCAGGCCCAGCACCAGGTGCACGAGCTGGCCAGTCTCCTCGAGGCCCGCGGCGTGGAGGTCAAGTACGCGATCCACCCGGTCGCCGGCCGCATGCCCGGCCACATGAACGTGCTGCTCGCCGAGGCGAACGTGCCGTACTCGCAGCTCAAGGAGATGGACGAGATCAACCCCGAGTTCCCGCAGGTGGACGTCGCGTTGGTGATCGGCGCGAACGACGTCACCAACCCGGCCGCCCGCCGCCCGGGCACCGCCATCTCCGGCATGCCCATCCTCGACGTCGACAAGGCCAAGAGCGTCATCGTGGTCAAGCGCTCCATGGGTCACGGCTACGCCGGCATCGACAACGAGCTCTACACCGACCCCAAGACCGGCATGTACTTCGCCGACGCCAAGAAGGCCCTCGCCGAGATGACCGCCGCGGTCAAGATGCTGGTCGGCTAGCCACCGCGGCGACGGCATATCCCAAAAGACCGCGTACGAACACCACGGAAACCTGTGGGCGGCGCGGCCCCTCGCCGGTCGCGCCGCCCACAGGCACGCCACCGGAAAGATCATCCGGTCATCTGAGAGCGTAGGCGAACCACACGACCTTCCCTGCGTCGGGGGTACGGCGAACGCCCCAGTCGGCTGCGAGCAGGGCGACGAGCGAGAGCCCTCGCCCGTTCTCCGCGAGATCGTCGCAGAGCGGGTCGGGCCTGCGGGCCAGCCCGGCGTTGATCCGGCCGATCCCGTCGGCGCTCTCGTCGCCCACCGCGCAGGTCAGCACGCCCGTCACCGGGTTGAGGGACAGGCAGACGGATATCCGCCCGTCGCCGTGGGCGAGCGCGTTGGTCACCAGCTCGCTGAGCATCAGCGTGACGTCGTCCACGGCTTCGTCCGCACCCCACGCGGTGAGGACGGCCCGCGCGCGGTCCCGCACCTCCCGGACGAACTTCGGCTCCCTGACCACCTCCCAGCGCTGGGTGATCAGCTCACGGCCTCACGGCGGACGACAGGACGTGCCGGTACGGCGGGCACGGCCGGCGGCGGGGGAACGCGGGCGCCGGGTACGGGGGAAAGCGGATCATTCGGGCCGACGTATGAACTCGCCCGCCTGCTTTGCGGCATGGAGGACTCCATTTCTCGAATTCCGGATGGCCACAGGGAAAGCGGCCGGTAACATCCGGTCACGGAACGTAAAGCCCTGGGTTTGCCGTGCGGCAGTGGTTAGGCGCGGAGAGCTGGGGGAATGGCGATCTCCCGCTCCCGCCTGCTCGGACGAAATGGGCAAAGGATGATCGAAAAGCAGCGGCCGGCGTGGGCGGTGAGGCTCCAGGCCGAGCGGGAGAACCGGGAGTGGAGCAGGAAGGAGATGGCCCGGAGGCTACTCCAGGCCGCGGGCTACACACACGGGTCGCTCGACAGCCTCGTCCGCCAGATTCGCGATTGGGAAAAGGGCAAACATTTCCCTCGTGACTGGGTTCGCGCCTACTCGATAGCGTTCGATATCGACATAAAGCGCCTAATCTCCGAGGAGAACCCGAAGAGGGATCTCGCGGAGGGCGACGATATGGAACGACGCAGGCTGCTTCAGGCACTCGCCACGCTCGGGGTCCCCGCCTTCGCCCCGCCGCTCGATGCGGTCCAGAGCATCCGGGAGGGCGTCGACCGTGCGCTCGGCAGGGACGAGGGCACCCACCTCGACGAGTGGGAGGAGATCATCGCCGAGTACGGCTTCCGGTATCTGGTGCTGCCGCCGGAGCGGCTGATCTCCGACCTTTCGGCCGACGTGTACACGGTGCAGCAGACCATGGCGCGCATCGGCGACAGCGACCGCCGCTTCCCTGAGTGGTGTGGGGTCATATCGATGCTGTCCCTGCTCACCGCGAAGACGTTGTCTAACCTGGGTCATCCCGGAGAGGCCCGCCGATGGTGGGCCACCGCCCAAGCGGCGGCCGATCGGTCAGGTAACGTCGAGCGCAGCCTTCGCGTAGCCGGCGAAGGGCTCATACGCGCTCTCTACGAGGAGCGCCCGACACAGGTGGTGCTTGCCAAGATCGACAAGTACCGTGCACGGCATCCGGATGTTCCCTGCAGCGGTCTTGCGCATCTCCACGGCGCGTGCACAGGCGTTGGTGCGCGAAGGTCGCGTGGACGAGGCGCTTGCCGCCCTCCGCGACGTGCGTGCGGTGTTCGAGCGGCTGCCCGACTCGGAGACCAAAGAGGTGGGGTCCACCCACAACTGGGGCGAAGACCGGGTGTTCTACACGGAGGCTTGGGTCCACGCCTATGCGGGCCGAAGCCAGGCCGCTGACGAGGCCGTCCGGGGCGCGCTGGACATCCTTCGAACGACTAACCCCCGATCGCGTACCCAACTGGCCTTGATCCAGGGGATCGGACACGTGCGCGAGGGCGACGTGACCGAAGGCATCCGGCATGCCCGGGCCGTCTACGAGAACCACCCACCCGAGCAGCGCACCGCCATGATCAATCACTTGGCTCACCAGGTCCTCGCGGCCGTTCCCGCACAGCGGCGCGCCGAGCCCGCAGTCAAGGAGTTCCGGGATCTCCTCGTCTCCGTGCGAGTGTGATCGTGCAGGCCGCCGCCCGGATAACGCGTCGGCGGGCGACAAGGGGAGATCTCCCGGAGCATAGTGTCTCCTCGTGTGCCCCGGATGACCTCCGCCCGACCCGTCGATCCACCCGGGCGCGTATGGGCATGTATCGAAGCCGAGCGTCAATGGTCATCGCCCGCTGTGGAGATAGCCGCGCCCGTCAGATCCCTTGCCGGCCGGGTGGGATAACGCGGCGGGCGGAGGTACGGCCGGGCGTGAGTGAGGAGAGGCGGAGGTGAAGCTGATCGCAGCGTGCCGGTGACGGGCACCGGACCGGTACGGAGGGTGTCGGCAGAGAAACCGGCCGGCCCACGCCGTCACTCGCACTTCCCAAGGTTAGCTTCCGTCCCGCTTCGATCGATGTGAGCACCCGGGAAAGCCCCGAGGTCGGCTGTCCGATATACCGGGATGGCGAGAGTGCTCCTCGTCATGCCATGCGGTATTTGAGCCAGGCCCGGCCAGCTGCGGCCGCCCGTGCCCGCGATGCGCGGATCGGCTGCGGGCCGTACCGGGCGACGAACTCGCGGAACAATGACCACACGGCTGCCAGACCGTTCACTGCGGCAGGCGGCGCGGCCTTCCACGCCGGTATCCCTTCGACGAGCCGCTCGGCCTGCTCAGGACTGTGCCCGGCGAGAATCAGCCGCGGGATGAGCAGCGCAACCTCGACCCAGGCCGCCCCCACAGCGGCCAGGCCCCAATCGACCAGGTACAGCCGGTCGGCCCCGGCGATGAGGTTGCCCTCATGGATGTCGGTGTGGAGCAGGACATCCCCGCCGAGGGCGTCCTCGTCGAGCTGCGCCCGCGCCGCTGCCAACATGGCGTAGCCGTCGAGGTCGTCCGGCCGGGCGGCGAGCAGCCGGTCGGCCCGCGAGATGAGGAAACGCACGTTGTCGGCCACACTCGGGAGTCCCTCGGCCGGGTTCGGGGCCAGGGCTTCGCCGAGCCGCCGTACCAAATCCACCACTGTGGCGGCGTCCGGTGCCTCCGGGCCGATGTCGACCTGGCGCGCCGGTTCTATGTGATCGAAGACAAGGGTGATCCAGCCTGCATGGTGCCCGCTCCACCGCAGCGGCGGAGAGGGCACCACATCGGGCAATACCGGGCTGACGCGCGCTTCGCGCCGGTAGAGCGGCGCCGACGCTGCGTCATCGGGCAGGGCCTTGACGAACAGCAGCCCGCGTGGGGTGTCGAGCCGTACCGAGGTGCCTGCGGTTAGGCCGGTCGGCATCGGGGTCACG